>OFDC01000521.1_pt1 | contig 28420 bp, 22 predicted proteins | sample 1520941 | NCBI WGS metagenome assembly OFDC01 (sample SAMEA94258168, study PRJEB24077) | hot springs metagenome | biome: Aquatic biome; feature: Water | place: India | collected 2012-12-06 | depth 5 m | reverse complement strand
TACTTCCTTTTTGCGAAAGAGTTAATAATGCAGGTGAAATTGTTTTGCTATATTGATAAACCCAATTATATGAAGGAGTCGGCAATGATTCTCTTTTACATATTTGAGCTACCTTAAGATAAACATTTTTAATACTTAGAGGCGGTTTTTGCAGAAGGAAGGCTTCTACATAGCTTTCAATAATTTTAGGGATTTTTCTTTGTTTACCTGAGTCATTACGTTTTTTTCTATTCAGTCCATCAACCCCATTTGTATTGAAAATCGTTTGCCAGTGACGAAGAGTTCTTGTTGGAATCTTATGCAGTTTTGAAACCGAAACAATTGTTGCCCGTTTATTTAAAATAGGCTCAATGATTCTGTATTTTTCGAGTGAAGTAAGTTTTGCCATTTGATTAAATGATTTAACATATACTCTCTATAAATTACACCAGTAAAAACGTTCATATTTACCACTTGAATAATTAGATTAAAATATCTAATATTACAGAATTTTTTAATCCATTATAATTCAAATTATTATCTATTTATCGAATAACCAAAATTATGCCAAGAAATGTCGCTTATTTAAGGGTTTCAACCATTGACCAAGACCTCGAAAAAAACAAATCTCAACTACTACACCTTGCCAATGATAAAAATTTAGGAAAAGTTGAATTCGTTGAAGAAAAGGCTTCGGGCAGAATTCATTGGAGAGAAAGAAAAATCGGAAATATTGTTGAAACGCTTACTTCGGGAGATACCATCCTGTTAAGTGAATTTTCTCGATTAGGTAGAAGTATGCTTGAGTGCATGGAAATAATTTCTATAGCCACTCAGAAAGGAATCAAGATTTATACGGTTAAAGGAAACTGGCAATTGGACGATACGATTCAAAGTAAGGTAATGGCGATGGTATTTTCAATGGTGGCTGAAATTGAAAGAGATTTGATTTCTAAAAGAACAAAAGAGGCCCTACAAACTAAAAAAGCCAATGGGGTAAAACTCGGAAGACCTGTTGGAGCTGGGAAAAGTAAATTGGATAAATATAAAGTTGAGATTGAAGCTCTTCTCAGTAATGGTTCAACTAAAAAATTCATTGCTAAAAGATACAACTCGTCTGAGTCTAATCTTTTTAACTGGTTGCAGAAAAACCAACTAAAATGAGTCTTTGAGTAAGAAATATCAAAATTGTAAAATAGAAATAATGAGAAGTCTCAACAAGGTATCACTTATTGGAAACTTAGGAAAAGACCCTGAGTGTCAAACTTTAGAGGGAGGTATTAGCGTTGCCAAGTTTTCACTGGCGACTACCGAAATTTATAAAGATGACAAAGGACAATCACATTCAAACACTGAATGGCATAGTATTGTGCTTTGGAGAAGTTTAGCAGAATTAGCTCATAAATATTTAAGTAAAGGGAGTTTGGTCTTTATTGAAGGCAAATTAAAAACCCGTAACTTTGAAGGAAAAGATGGTATAAAAAGATATGTCACTGAAATAATTGCTGAACAATTAATAATGTTAGACAAAAAAATAGAGGAAAATAATCATGAAAGTAACTTATGAATTTGCTTTACATAGGGGTAAAAAAGTTATTTTCATTTATTTTGATTATGATATTTCCCTAAATGAGCGTATTAAGAACTTGGTAGGCGTTCGATGGAGTTTTTCAAAAAAGGCTTGGTATGTATTGGATTCTGCTTTTTATCGTGAAAAATTTGGATTATCCCCAAAATCTCCCATTGGGAAAGAGACACTTTTCAATATTCATGCAGTAAATCAAAAAGCATTGCAAAAGTATATTGAAACTTTACAATTAAAGGCTTATAGTCAAAACACAATAACGACTTATAAGAATGAATTTGCTCAGTTGCTTTATATCTTGAAAGATAAAAATGTGGACGAATTGGATGCAACTCGGCTGAGAGATTATTTTCTTTACTGTACTAATACTTTAAAGCTATCTGAAAACACGCTTCATAGTCGCATCAATGCTATTAAGTTTTATTATGAGAAAGTTTTAGGTCGTGAAAAGTTTTTCTATGAAATACCCAGACCCAAAAAGCCTTTGTTATTACCAAATGTGCTGGCATTGAGTCAGGTAGAAAAATTATTTTCAAAATTAGAGAATCTCAAACACAAAACAATGCTTTATCTGGCTTATTCGGCGGGACTGCGAGTAAGTGAGGTTGTAAACCTGAGAGTGAAAGACATTCATTCGGCACGAATGGTGATAAATATCAAAGGGGCAAAAGGTAAAAAAGACCGTATTGTTTCATTATCACAAGGAATTTTGGAACTTTTACGAAAATATTACCTTGCCTACAAACCAACATATTGGCTCTTTGAAGGACAATATAAAGAAGAACAATACAGTACGAGAAGCCTTCAACAGATTTTTCATAGGGCAAAGCATGAGGCGAAGATTATTCAAGATGTAACATTTCATAGTCTTAGACATAGTTATGCTACGCATCTGCACGAGCGAGGAACTGACATTAAATTGATTCAAGAATTATTAGGTCATAACGACATTAAGACTACACTAAGATATACTCATGTGAGTAACCGAACAATAGAAAATATTGTTAGCCCTTTTGACCAATTGAATTTAATAGATGAATAATGTTTGGAATTTTTGAGAGGAATTTATAGTTTTATGGATACAATATTTTTACAAAAAAGGTTGGTGAAAATATTGTACGACAAAAATAATACAACGAAATCTTAGTTTAATACCAAACAATACAAAAAGTACGACAAAACTTTCGTATATTAGAGAGTTAGGTGCAAGTGTATGACAACCGTACTGCACAACAAATACGGACAACAAAAAGGCGAAAATGGAAAACTCAACTGACATTAACCTAAAAATTAATTCTGACACTGTTTTATTCTTCGATATGGACGGAACTTTGATTGACACAGACTTTGCAAACTTCTTATCTTATCAAGAAGCGATAAAATCTGTTATGCAATGCGAAACTGAAATTCAATATTTTCCGAATGAGAGATTTAATCGCACCACTTTAAATCGAGTAGTTCCAAATTTGACAGAAGAAATATTGGTAGAAATTATCAAACAAAAGGAAACAAACTACAAAAAGCATTTATCTCAAACAAAACTGAACAAAGCTGTTTCAGACATTCTTATTCAATATTCAAAAACTAATCAAACTGTGTTGGTAACGAATTGCAGAGAAGATAGAGCAATTTTAACATTAGAATATCACAAACTTATTGACAAGTTCAATCATTTATTTTTTAAGGAAATTGACGAAAAAGCAAATCGTGTAAACAAGTATAAAAATGCACTAAACAATTTGAGCCTATCGGCTAAAATTGTTGTTGCTTTTGAAAATGAGAAAGTTGAAATTGAAGATGCAAAACTTGCAGGAATTCCTATTGATAACATTATAAGTTTATAAATTATGACACCTTTCACAATTGAAAAAAATAGTTATTTGAAACAAAACATTCAAGGCTTTTATCACACACATTTTGGAGGTGTTGATTTACCAAATAATCCCAATTTTTTGTATAAACTTAAAAATGACCCTCATCACAATTGGACAACCGAACATTTGAAAACTGCAATTACCGAATTTGCAAACATTTTAATTGTTGATTTACCAAAAGTTCAATCTCATTTAGGGATTTCATCTTTAACTGTCTGTGTTGTTCCTCGTTCAAAAGCAGACAAAAATTACAACCAAAATCAATTATTATTCAAAGCAACGGTCAAACATATTGTAAACAAACTCGGCTTAATTGACGGTACTGATTACATAATAAGGCATACTAACACAAAAACAACACATCTGAAAAAGCCTATGGAAGGATTTAATAATGATGGTGATTTACCATATGTTGGAATAACAAATGCAACTTGTAATATTTCTGATAGCGTAAATGGAAAAGATATATTATTAATTGACGATATTTACACAAAAACTGTGAACATTGACGAAGACGCAATTCAAGCATTATTAAACAAAGGAGCAAAATCAGTTGCTTTTTATGCAATTGGTAATACTGTTTTAAAATTTTAGCATTCAAAAAATGAAGTATACAGACAATGCAATCAATATCATAACTGCAAAAACCTATAAAGGTATTGGCAGAGCGTGGATAAATAAAATGTTAAAGGGCAATGAAAATGTTGAAACTATTGTTTCATTGTTAAATAGCAACTCAAAACAAGAAGATGTAATCACAATTGATGATTTTGAGTTTGACAAAAAGCAAATTATTAATCAAATAGAAAAATTCCAAGAAAGTTGTGATGGACTTGTTGCTATTGGCGACAGAGATTTTCCTAAATACCGTGGAAATGTAAAGGAAAGCGAACGCCCAATTTTTCTTTTTTACAAAGGCGACATTAATCTACTTGATATTGAACATTCTTGCATTACAGTTATTGGACTTCTTAACCCAGATGAAAAAATAGAAATAAGAGAACAAAAAATTGTTTCAGAAATAATAAAAAAAGATGTGATAATTGTAAGCGGTTTAGCATTTGGTTGTGATAGCATTGCTCATAAACAAGCACTTAATGGCGGTAAAACGATAGCGATTTTACCAAGTCCACTAAATAATATTATGCCAGCAAAAAATAAAAGTTTAGCATTTGAAATTGTCGAAGAAGGCGGACTTTTAATAACTGAATATTATGATGAACATAAATCTGCAATGGATTTAAGCAGTAGATATAAAGACCGTGATAGATTACAGGCGTTATTTTGCGATGCAATTATTTTAGCGGCAAGTTATGCACAAGACACGGCAGAAAGATGGAAAATGTTTGGACAAAAATTAGATAGTGGAGCAAGATTAGCAATGGGATTTGCAAAAGATTACAATATTCCAAGAGCAGTAATGTATGACAAAAAACTTGATGTTGATAATCCAATGTTTGACCTAAATAGACAATTAATAGCCGAACAAAAAGACATTACAATTCTAACACAAAAAAGTTTGGAAGAATTAATTAGCAAAGTGAAATCAAAAAATGAAATTAATAACAAAAAAGATGCTTTTCAGCCAGGTTTATTTGGGTGAAAATTAGCGGACGAAAACAACACCTGCACCTAACAGCAGTTTGGCAAAATGGCGGGTTCAGTGCTAAATTGAACTTTTGGTTTTCAAAAGAAGTTTAGTGCTAAATTGAAAGTAAGTGCTTCTAAAACCGCCACTTCGCCAAGCTGCAAAACGTTATGTGGCATTTTAAAGGAACCAACCAAAAATGATAGACTATTACAATTTAAGAGACAAAGAAGTTAAACTTCTGGAACGCTCTCAGCTAATTCCAGAAAAAAACATCTTTTCTATTCTAGTTGGAAAAAACGGAACTGGTAAAAGCACTTTACTTGGACAACTTGCAACTGACATAAATAAAGACCTTGCTAGAAGGAGAAAGCACATTGAAGAATATGAAAATCATAGTCTTTTTGATGATGATTATCCTAGAAATTTCCCTTCAGAAGTTATTGCAGTTTCGACAAGCCCTTTTGATAAATTTCCAGTTAATCGAATAAATAAAGTTAAGCACTACACGTATCTTGGTTTAAGAGACGTAAATTCTATAAGTATTGGACTGGGATATTTATCCAAAATAATAAGCTCTCTTATAGACAGCATTTACAAGCAAAGCAATCAGGCGATAGAGATTGGAAACGTATTAGAGTATTTAGGGTATAGGGACGAAATAAGGATTATCCTAGATTACTCAGTTCATACCAGACAATTTGAAGAAACTTTATTTAACAGCAATCTTTTTGAAGAGTTTGACAATCGTACAAATCCAATATTCAGAAAAATAAACAGACAGTATTTTACAAATGCGGATAATAGTATAAATGAAAGAAAGCTAAATCGACTTCAAAGGACATTACAAGAAACTTTCAATCAACACTTTGATTTTAGAAACTTTCAGTTAATCATTAATAGGTACGGCTTCGAAAATGTTAAAAGCAAACAGGAAATAGAAAATTTAATTTTTCTTTTTGAAGCAGGCATTATTAGATTAAGAGACGTTATATTGTCTAGAGTAAAGGACTATGAAAGTTACAGTATAAAAGAAGCAAGCTCTGGAGAGCAAAGCATAATCCTAAGTATTCTTGGAATTGCAAGCAGAATTAGAAGCAATTGCTTGATACTAATTGATGAGCCTGAAATTTGTTTACATCCTCAATGGCAGGAAACATATATTGACATTTTAACACGAACATTTGATAAATATAGAAATTGCCATTTCATTATAGCAACTCATTCTCCATTAATTATTTCCCGTCTTTCAAATTATAATAGCTTCATTGTTGATATGGAGACAGGTAAGGTGACAAATGCAGATAGGTACATTAATAACTCCGTTGATTTTCAATTAGCCAACATTTTTAACCATCCAGGGTTCAAAAACGAGTATTTACTTCGAATAGCTATGAGTATATTCTCGAATGTATCTAAAAGCAAAGCATTCTCAAGGAAGGATGATTTGAATTACGAAATCTTAAAAAGTCAATCAAATTTTCTAAGACACGATGACCCTGTTTATGACCTTTACAAAACAATAACTGAATTAAAAACTATTTATGGATAAACTTTTAAATGCTGTAGTTTATTCAGAAGAACAGAGTAAACTTATCAAATCAATTCTTGAAAAGCACAAATCAACTGACCCGATTTGGGAACTCGAAGAAATTGAAGAATTAAAAAAGGAATTAAGGAAATTCTACAGAAATGAGCAAAAGGTTTTGTGTGCTTATTGCAAATACCCTGTCTCTGTAATATACCCTACTAATTGCCACATTGAACATATCGCACCCAAATCTATTCACCCTGAATATATTTTTGAACCAAAAAATTTATGTGTAATATGTGCGGACTGTAATCAGATTAAGAGAGACCAAGAAACAATAAATCAAATACCGGATACGATAAAGAAAAAATACAAAAATAAATATCCTGACAAATCGGAAGACTTTTACATTGTTCATCCACATTTTGATAAATATGATGACCATATATTAATAATTAATGGTTATTACATTGACAAAGGTTCAAAAAAGGGTAATTTCACGATAGGTGCTTGTCTCCTTAATCGCAAATTATTGATAGCTGGATGGGAACCTCAAGTTGTAGATGATACAGATTTAATAAATGACTTTTCAGAGTATATATCAGAAACTGACTTTCACAAAAGAGTAAAAAAACTTGACAAGATTAAACGTGACTTATTCTATTAAAAAAACGCCACATAACAAGGTATTGCCAAAAGCGGGGCTGAAGTGCAAGTTTGAGCATTTGTAATTCTATTCCGCAAAAACCATTTTTCATTTTCTTTGAAAAATGTATATTAGCAAATAAAAAAATGGTTTTGCTAACTGTAGTAATAAATTCACCTTTTGTGCTTCTTTTTCCCCGCCTTCGGCAATACCCGCAACGTTATGCCCAATGCTATGACGACCGAACAACCCGACAATAACGAACAGAAAATTAAATAAATGAACAGACTTTTAGTATTACTCATTACGACAATTATAGCGACAAATATTTCGGCACAAACGAACGACACAATTTCATTTATAAAATCAAAACGAATGTCGGACGCAGACCTTGCAAAAAAACGTGAAGGAACATTTATAACAGGTATTCCAGACTTTTCTTCCGACCCAGTTACAGGTTTTGGATTTGGTGTAAGGACAAATATTTATTGGAACGGACAACGAACAAATCCGTTTTTTGCATATACTCCTTACCTTGCTAAACTAAAAGCGAATGCTGCCTACTACACTTCTAACGCAAGAGAAATAATTTTATCTCTTGACGTTCCTTACTACAAAGGGACACGTTGGCGTTTCAAAGTTGACTTTAAGGCTCAACAAAATCCAGCCAACTTGTATTTTGGTTCAGCAGAATCCACACTTGGAGAATTAAGACTTCCATCAACTCCAAACGGGGGACAAACTTATTCTACTTACTCATCCTTTGACAAAGCCCGAAAAACCTTACGACCAGGGGGAATTGGAGAGGCAAGTTTTGTTACCGATGCTTTATCGAACAGATTTAGAGAAACTGAGTATATGCTTAATCTAAAAGCGGACTATGCACTTGGCAAAAAAGGAGTTTGGCGAATTATGGGCGGTTATGAAATTCAACATTTGAGTTACAAAACATTTGAAGGAACGGAAGCCGAAGCAATCGACCCTGTAACTGGACAAGAAATAACTGCACCTAATGGAACATCATTATTAAGACGTGATTTTCAGCAGGGATTAGTTTCGGGACTTAATGGTGGTTGGGTTTCTATTATTCAAACTGCATTAATTTTTGACACAAGAGATTTTGAACCTGACCCAACACGTGGTTACTATGTAGAAATTGCGAATGAATTTTCAAATCCAATCATTGGTTCACAATTCGACTTCAATAAACTATTTATACAAGGACGAGTTTACAAGAAAATTCCAATTGGACCAAGAACAGTTTTTGGCGGACGATTTGGTGTTGGGAACATTTTTGGTAGCAATGCACCATTCTTTGAATTTCAAGACCAATGGAGTCCAGACGGTAGTATAAACGCATTAGGAGGTAAACAATCACTTCGTGGACACAGAGCAAATCGGTTTTTAGCACGTTCATTAGCATTTGCAAATTTTGAACTTCGTGTAAGACTTGCAGAAACTAAATTTGGTAAACAACGCTTCGCATTTGGCATTGCACCTTTCTTTGACGCAGGAACAGTGCGGGACAATTGGCAAGACTTGAATTTTACAAACATCAAAACTTCTTATGGTGGCGGTTTACGAATTGCGTGGAATCAATCGACAATCATTTCATTCGACTACGGTATTTCAAAAGAGGACAAATTGTTTTACTTCGGCATTGGACAAGCATTCTAAAATGACCATAGAACTAACACGACAGACAAAAAGCACTGGGCATAACAGCGGTTTTGCGTTATGGGGGCTGACGTGCTTCGTAGAAACATTTGTGCAAGGTTCAACTTTTGTGCTTCGTATGAACAGTAGTGCTGGCCCCCCCCCCACAACGCAAAGCCGCAAACCGTTAGTGGCAATGCCAAGCCAAAACAAGGAACAATGAAACCTGAATTGAAAAGGATAAGAAAAGTAGAATATGATATAGATCCAAATAGATACGAATTACGTAGTGGAAGCGAAACAAATGCTCCATTGTGTCCATATGGAAACATTTACAAATGGGTAGTATTTGACTTAAAAGCAAATGAATATGTTAGATTTGCGAAATCTGTGTTTAAATTACTTATAAATAAAAATGGTAAATGAATAATAAAAAATATGGTATAGAGGGATTTGATGCCCCAGAACTGGAAAAATTTAAATGGATTGATGCAAATGGAAAAGATACTGAACCTATACAATTATCTAATTTTAAAGGAAAGTTTATTGTTTTGTATTGTTTTCAAAGTTGGTGTCCTGGCTGTCATAAAATAGGCTTGCCTTCGTTACAACAAATGGTCACTGCATTAAAAAACAACCAAGCTATTAAATTCTTTGCTATTCAATCAGTGTTTGAAGGTAAAAATCAAAATACTTTTGAAAAGCTAAAAGAAACACAAAAGCAGTATAAGTTGGAAATTCCTTTTGGACAAGATGAAGGAGATGAAAGCACGCAAAATATTTCAACAGTAATGTATCATTATAGAACAGGAGGAACTCCTTGGTTTATTTTTATAAACCAAGAAGGAAAAGTAGTATTCAATGATTTTCATTTGAATACCGAAAAAGCAATTGAATTTTTACAAACAATTAAATAAATTTTATATGCAAAAATGGATAGATGTAATAAGATTAGCCAATAATGGCAATCTTAACCCAGACCAAAGAATAGAAAAATCGGAAGAGGAATGGAAATCACTTCTTACCGAAGAACAATTTTACGTAACTCGTAAAAAAGGAACAGAAAGAGCTCATAGCTCCGAAATGTGCAATTTGTTTGAACCCGGCAAATATGCCTGTGTTTGTTGTAACACTGTACTTTTTGACAGCGAAGAAAAATTTCAAAGTGGAACTGGGTGGCCTAGTTTTACACAGCCGATAAAAGAGAATACAATCAATTATATCAAAGATGTTACGTTTGGTATGTATCGAATAGAGACAACTTGTAGCACTTGTGATGCTCATTTAGGTCACGTGTTTCAAGATGGTCCTATGCCAAGTGGATTGAGATTTTGCATAAATGCTGTTGCTCTGAAAAAAGTAAAATCTGATGAGAAAAAAGTTACATTTGGTGGTGGTTGTTTTTGGTGCACAGAAGCTATGTTTCAGCAATTAAAAGGAGTTGTAAATGTAGAGAGTGGTTATAGTGGTGGTGAAATTATAAATCCTACATATAGAGAAGTCTGTTCTGGAACTACTGGTCACGCTGAAGTAATTGAAATTACTTATTTACCTTCTGAAATTAGCTTTGAAGATTTAGTGAAAATCCATTTAACTACTCACAATCCTACGACTATAAATAAACAAGGTGCTGATAGAGGAACACAATATCGTAGCATTATTTTTTACAGAACAGACGATGAAAAAATGCAAGCATTAAAGGTCATTGAAGATGTTCAATCTGCCTACGATGATATGATAGTAACAGAAGTGAAAATGTTTGAACATTTCCATAAGGCAGAAGCCAATCACCAAGACTATTACAATCGCAATAGCGAAACTGGTTATTGTATGGCAGTAATAAATCCAAAATTAGCAAAATTAAAATCGCTTTATCAGGATAAACTAAAGAAATAATGGACGAAGACATAAATTTTTAATGAAGCAATTTAAAAAATAAAGAATGAAAAATAGTCTTGATAAGAGACTATTTTTTAAACTGTGTCAAGTAAAATTTAAACAGAAGAGTTAATTTTACTTAAAACATAGTTTTTTATGAACAAGCAAGAACCATTCGATTTCGCATCTTTTCAGGAAGAAGCAATAAAAGGCTTATACTCTGGTAAGCCTTTAACAGGCGAAAAAGGCATTTTCGCACCAATGCTTAAACATTTTTTAGAGCAATCACTACAAGGAGAGATGGATGCTCATTTAGCATCAGAACGTTCAATAGGAAATACAAATAGAAGAAATGGCTTGTCAAGTAAACGGATTAAGAGTAGTGCTGGAGAATTTGAATTAGAGACACCTCGTGACCGTTTGGTGAATTTTGAGCCAAATATCGTAGCTAAACGACAAGTAGTTTTAACTGACCAATTGGAAGGTCAAATTATCTCAATGTATGGGCGAGGGATGAGCTACTCGGATATTGGCAAGCATATACAGGAAATCTATGGCTACTCCCTATCACCAAGTGAAATTTCCAGCATCACAGACAAGGTATTACCTATGCTTCGAGAATGGCAAATACGCCCATTGTCAAACATTTATATAGCGGCATGGTTAGATGCGATGTATTACAAGGTTCGAGTAGATGGAAAGGTCGTCACCCGTGTACTTTATAGTGTCATTGGACTAAATTTACAGGGTAAAAAAGAGATTTTGGGTATCTATTTAACAGAGAGTGAAGGAGCTAAGTTTTGGCTTTCGGTATTACAAGACTTTAAGCAAAGGGGTGTAAATGACATCTTTATTGCTTGTGTTGATGGTCTAAAAGGATTCCCAGAAGCTATTGAAAGTGTTTTTCCAACTACTCAGATACAACTGTGCATAGTTCACCAAATCAGAGGTTCATTACGCTTTATTCCAGAAAAACATGTCAAGGAATTTATTGTTGATTTGAAATCTGTTTACCAAGCTAATACTCGTGAAATAGGGGAAGAAAATCTACTATTACTAGGTGAAAAATGGGGCAAACTATATCCAAAAGCTGTCGAATCTTGGGTGAATAATTGGGAGCATTTATCCGTATTTTTTCAATACTCACAGGCTATCAGGAGGATTATCTATACCACAAACACCATTGAAGCATATCATCGTCAGATACGAAAAATCACTAAAACTAAAGGTGCTTTTACATCTGATAATGCTCTATTAAAACTGGCTTATTTAGCTATTATGAATATGGATAAACTTTGGAATAAAACAGTTTTCAGTTGGAGAGAGATTCTTTCAGAAATTAGTATTATTTTCGCTAACAGAATATCTAATGAAGATTTCGAGTTATAAGTTTTGGTTGAAAAAACCAAAACTTATAACTCGCTCAAATTTAGCTTGACACAGTTTAGAAAATACTCCCCTTGATAAAAATGCAAAATGGCTCTTGCTTTTTGGTATTTTATTAACATTTTTATTTCCATTACTACTTCCATTGCTCAATAAAACAGGCATTGGTAATTTTGGCGTTGTTGGCGATGCGATTGGCGGTATAACAAATCCTATTTCTCAACTCATTGGCTCTATACTTCTATATTTAGCGTTAAAAGCTCAACTTTCAGCAAATGGCATAGTGCAAAATCAAATAGAAAAAGACAATATAAAGGAAGAACAACAACACAATACAGAACAAATACGGACTTTTTATTCTTTCTTTCAAGAAACAATAAAAAATTTCAGTTATGAGTTTTCTGATGCAAATGGAAAACAACTGTTGTATGGAAAAAGAGCCATAAAATGTTTCTTAAATGATTTGGAACAAATGAAAGTAGATATTCATAATACAGATGATGTACTTATGTATGATGGAGTAAGAGAATTATTAAGTATTTTGAAAAGTGCAGAAGAATTATTCAATCGCATTGATACTATTTCTTCAAAATCACAACATATTTTATTTTATAGAACTCTTTTGCAACACGAATTATTATTCAATATTTTTCCTTATCAAGACCTTGATGACGATATTAATATTAAAACTGGAAAATGCACTATTTGTGCAGATGCACATTCATATTATCCTCCTATTATATTTGATAAAATTAAACTTTTAGAATCTAAATTTATATAAAAATGGCAACAGTAATTAAAATTAAAAACATTGAAGAAGGCTTCCAAAGTATTATCACTAATGGTAAGCACACCATTATTGGTGACGAACCTATCACAAGTAAAGGAACAGATTTAGGTTTAGCACCCTCAGAACTTGTTTTAAGCGGTTTGGCAATGTGCAAAGTCGGAACTGTCCGTTTTATTGCTCGCAAAAACAACTGGGAGATAGAGAATGTAACAGCCGAACTAGTGCAAGAAGTAGCAAGAGGGGAAGGAGGGCTAAAAACCACTATTCAAATTAAAATGATTATTGAAGGTAATCTTTCCGAAGAGCAGAAAGAAGAATTGATAAAACAAGCCGACCGTTGTTATATCCACCGTTTGTTAAATAGCGAATGGGATATAATGCCTATAACGCTTTAAATCAAATGCACTGCCACTAACAAGGTATTGCCAAAAGCGGGGCTGAAGGAATTCTAATCAACTTTTCTGTAATATTTGAACTGCGGTATTTCTATTGAAGTTCTGTGCAAAAAAATCCCCGCCTTCGGCAATACCCAAACCGTTAGCTAATAATATATATCCAATCTTTTGTTTATGCCAGATAAATGATATTGAACTTGTGTTTTTATTTTCAATCGCACGGGCGACCCCGTTTAGTTTTTCAGAGCTGTCATTAAAAGGTTAACTGAAGTCTAATTGCCCGCTTCTACAAAGCCTTGAATGTTATTCTTTATAGGCAAAATAATTCTAAAATTTTCAAGCAAAATATCGCTAAAAGTGACATACGCATCTTTTCCCCCAAAAATAGTCCATAAACTTGTCTCATTAATGAAAATTCCATAAATTTGAATTGAATAAGTTTATGATACAATTAATATGATTTTAGGCTATGCACGGGTGAGCACCAAAGACCAAAATTTGGATTTGCAAATTGAAGCCTTAAAAAAGGCAGGGTGTGAGAAAATTTTTCAAGAAAAAATTTCTGGATCAACTAAAGAAAGGCCTGAACTAAATAAAATGCTTCAACACCTAAGAGAGGGCGATATCATAGTGGTTTGGAAACTTGACCGTTTGGGAAGGAGTATAAAAAATATTATTGATTTAGTTTTAGAACTTAATCAGAAGAAAGTTATAATTAAGGGTCTGACTGATGGTGTAGATACCTCAACATCCAACGGACGATTATTCTTAAACGTGATGGCATCTTTAGCTGAATATGAAAGAGAACTTATCAGAGAAAGAACCAACGCAGGGCTTTCATCGGCAAGAGCAAGAGGACGAGTAGGAGGGAGGCCTAAAGGCTTAAAAGCGGAAACTGTGGCTAAGTTGAAAATTTTACGTACATTATATAAAGACACCAACAAACAACCGCGTGAAATTTATCAACCATTGGAAATTACCCATGCAAGTTATTATCGATATATAAAATTACTCGATAAATATTCTGATAAGGAACTTGAACAAATGATTTTGAAAAAACGAAATTAATGAATGTGATAATGAAAACGGAGTTAGAGAAATTGACACAAGAATATAAAGCATTAAGTCAAAATTATATTGATTTGGAAAGGCTTAATCTATATTTAATCTCCCATCATTCTACTGCTATCGAAGGCAGCACATTAACTGTATTAGAAACTGAAATTTTTCTTGAAAAAGGGTTAACCGCAAAAGGCAAGCCATTAGAGCATCATTTAATGGTGAAAGACCATTTTGAATCGCTGGGCTTTATTATTGAATCTGCAAAAGCAAAACAAAAGATTGATACTAAATTCATTCAGAATATCAATGCTCATATCATGAAAAGTACTGGGACTGTGCATAATACTGCATTAGGTACATTTGATTCCTCCAAAGGAGATTTGCGACTTTTAAATGTTCGAGCAGGAATATCTGGAGAAAGCTATCTAAATTATAATAAAGTACCACATTACCTTAAAAATATGTGTACTGATTTGAATAGTAAAATAAATGAGGTGAAGACTGTTGAAGAAATTAATGAGTTAGCTTTTTTAGGTCATTATCAGTTAGTAACTATTCATCCATTCGTAGATGGCAACGGGCGGACTTCAAGACTGCTAATGAACTATATGCAATCTTATCATGAAATGCCCATGACAATTGTCTTTGAAGAAGATAGGCAGGAATATATTGAAAGTTTAATAGAAACAAGAAAAGAGGAAAACATTCAAATATTTTTAGATTTTATGAAAGGTCAGCACTTGAAGTTTTTGAATGAAGAGATAAAGAAATTACAAAACCTCACACCGCCTAAAAAAGGGAGTCAAAGAAATATTAGGTTGCTATTTTAATAGCCATTTTGTTTGACACACTTGGGAGAGGACAAAACCATTTAAAAACCACTTGAATATTCATCGTGGTTTATCGGTCGAACACCCTAAAACTTCATTAAGTTGTATATATATTCCTCTGAAGAAAATTTAGTTTTTTATTCTATCATCTACAGGTCAAATTTATTACTAATTTGTTGATCTACATCAGTGCAAACCTCGACTTAGATTGGAAAAATCATTCCTGTCCACCAATTATTTTTTGAGTTCATTACATTAATCAATGGTAGTCCAGAAAATACTTTTATTACATGCCAGTTTTCGTTCCATCAGTGGGGCACTGATGGCATTGGACTATCAAACTCAGACATCTTGCTAATGAGTTAAAACTACGAGTTCATTCAAATCTTAAAACCTTGCCGAAGAGTGGGAGATACAATAAGTAATCACTCGCTAAGTTCCATCTTCAACTTACAGGATTTTTATGCATATAATCCAGTTTTGTTTTTGGTGTTTTTAGATTCTTCTTATTTGCTTAGACTAATTCCATCAGGGTCTCGTGCCGAAGACCCTGATGGAACGAAAAATGTCTTTTAGGAGATAAATTTTTATTGTTGCTTAATCACAGTCTTTTACATCTAATATATTTCCCCCCTTTATTTTAACTTTGTACTTTTTATTCGTGTACCTATCGTAAAGTTGATACCAATGTCCAAACGTAGTTTCAAACGTCCCTATAACCAGCCGGCTAAACATTGCCCCTGAAAAGTCATTGCATTTATCTTTTAGTTGACAATCTATTGGTGTATAAAATTCATTATTTGTTGACCAATCACATTTCACATTATTTGATTTCAACCAACGTTGATCTCTATATTGTATTAATTTAAATAAACCGACATATTTAGTAATAATATTGCTTGAACAATCGCCTTTTTTGCATTTAGCACTAAATTTAGCATGATTGGTAAGTGTAATATCTCCACCTAAAAAAGACTCAGGTTTTTCAGTCCATTCAAATTCGTAACCATTAGGGCAAGAAGCTGAAACATTCACAGAAGTTCCTAAAACCACACCGTAAGAATTATCGACTTTTTCCTTAGCTCCTATAATTGTAATTGTCGGAGAGGGAATAAATGCAGAAGAAAGTACAGTTACTTCTTGTCCACTTGACTCACTAATTGCACAGTCCTTACCTTTACATTGGGCACTATAAAAAGTTTTGGTTGTTGGACTTACATTGATACTCTTGCTTGTACTTTTATTGTTCCAAATAACTTCCTCAGAGCAATCAGCAGTTAGGGTTACAGATTTGCCTATACAAATTTCCTTTTCACTTACCTTGATATCTGGTTTGGTACATCGAACAAACACACTTATAAATTCAGACGCTGACGCACTACATTTTCTTTCTTTACAGACAGCTCGATAGAGCGTTGTTTTAGTGGGAGACACACTAATTTGATTATTAGTTTCACCATTTGACCACGAAATGCTACCACTACATCCACTTGCTGTAATAGTTGTTGTTTCACCTAAATTAATGGTAACAGAAGCAGAAATACTTGGAATTGAGGAAGAACAAGTACTTGGTGGGGCAGAAAAAACAAATGTAGCCGAACTTTTATCGGAACCACAATTATTTTTAATTGTACATGTGACAGTATATGTCCCCGATTCAATAGGAGTTATACTTTCAGTTTGGATTCCTGTATTCCATAATAAAGTACCTCCAGTACAACCAACTACTTTTAAAACGCCATTAGTCTGGTTAATTGTGATTACTGGAGCAGTAGGCATCGTACACCCATCTTTAGTAATCGTAATTTCATTACTTTTTATACTTACACAGCCATCAAAAGTACAAGTCGCTGAATATTTAGTAGCAGCTGAGATCGTTATTTTGCTACCTGCACTACCATTACTCCAATTAACTTCTCCACTACAATTGGAGGCGGTCAAGGTCACGGAATCATCGTCTGAATTAAGTGTAAATTTATTCGCACTAATTACAGGTGCAGGTGGTGGTGTTGCACAGGGCGTTGCTCCCTTTACCCTCAGCACAAATTCTGCAGACCACACTGATTTACAACCCTCATCTTTTTTACATCTTACCTTATAAGTTGTAGTAGATGATGGACTTACTGTAATGCTTGTATTGTTTTGCCCTTCATCATTGCTGATAGCACCATTGCTCCATTCATAGGGCAAATTACCACAACCCATGGCATATAGTGTAATGTTTGTGTTAGCAATGATGTCATTCACATTATCAATACTTCCGACAGAACTTGGAGCTGAAACACCTTCTTCGCAGGTTTTCACCCTTAGTTCAAACTCAGCTGTCCAGCCCGATTTGCAACCCTCATCAACCTTACAACGAACTTTGTATTTGGTTGTCTCGATAGGGTTGACTGTAATAATTGTACTATTACCATCATTTTTTGAAGAAACCGTTCCATTGCTCCATTCATATTGATTACTACAGCCTGCGGCATATAATTTCACTGCCGTATTGGGTGTGACATTATTCAAATTATCAATGCTACCTATCGCACTTGGGGCAGATATTGCTTCTACACAAGATTTTACCCTTACTTCAAACTCAGCTGTCCAGCCCGATTTACAACCCTCATCAACTTTACAACGAACTTTGTATTTGGTTGTTTCGCTTGGGTTTACTGTAATAATTGTACTGTTACCATCATTTTTTGAAGAAACCGTTCCATTGCTCCATTCATATTGATTACTACACCCTGCGGCATATAATTTCACTGCCGTATTGGGTGTGACATCATTCAAATTATCAATGCTACCTATCATACTTGGGGCGGCCACGCCTTCTTCACAGGACTTTACTTTAATAGTTACGCCCGACTTCCATGCAGATTGACAGCCATCGCCTTTCTTACACCTTACTTTATAATCAGTTGTTTCGACAGGATTTACAGTAATAATCGTACTTTCTCCGTCATTATTAGTCGAAATGATACCATTGCTCCATTCATAAGCATTCGCACAACCACTGGCGTATAATTTGACTGGATTATTAGGTAATACCTCATTTAAACCATCAATGCTTCCAACAATACTTGGAGCAGGGTATGCTTCCTCACACGAAAGCACACGAACTATAATCGGGTCGGTTGCTAAAGAAGAACAACCATTCACTACGCATCGCACCGAATAAGTAGTGGTTTGATTAAGAACTTCTCGTAGCGTTTCACCATTTTGACCATTCCAAACACCTCTTTTATTATTACTCCACACATAACTTCCTTGTGGACAACCTAATGCGGCTATTTCTGCCATACCTCCTGCCTCGATTGGATTCCGAACGGCAAAGAAATTCGTGGGTTTAGAAATCGGAAATTCCTTTACTATGAGGTCAGCTGTACTCGAACATCCATCTTTTGTGCAACTGGCTTGATAAACATAGTCTTTGTTTTGGGGAGTACTAACATTGGTTGATAATGTAAAAGGGTTTGTATCTGTGCTGCTCAACCCAGCTGTCCAAGTAAAGACAGCCCCTGCATCTGGGCATGAGCCACTAATGACAATCGAATTTCCAGAACAAACTGTGTGGGTGGGGTTCTCTGAATTATCAGAATTAAGAGTTGTCAGAATAGGCTTTGCGGGTGCTTTTTTGATGGTAATCGTCTGAACAGCTTCATTGGTCTGATTGCTGTAACACTGAGCCAATTCGCAACGCACCTTATATACTTTATCTTCTGTGGAACTTAAATTAGGTAATTCTACACTTTTTGTGCTGGCATTTTCAATGGTGAAGGCAGCATTTTCGGGAGTGCTCCAGCTAATTTTTCCTACACAAGAATTCCCTACCGTTAAAGTAGCAGTTTCAGAAGAACACATCACCGACTTATCGCTGCTGAGTGTTAAGTCCGGCAAACCATTATATACAGTTAGAGTAATGGCATTGGAGTTTTCGTTGATACAATATTTATCAAAACAGTTGGCTTGATAAACCATCTGTTGGCTGCTTTGTGTGGTGATGGGTTTGATAGTCAACGGATTAACATTTTCGTTGCCTACACCCGTTGGACTTGTCCATTTGAACATTCCCGTGCTACAATCTGAAATACTTAACGTAGTTTCAAAATTGCTACAGATACTATTATTATAGGCTGCCGCAGCTGTGGTGATGGTGGGTGATTTTGGTAGTTTTGTATTTAGCACTACCGAACTTCCATTGATGCCAAAATTAACAGTAGAACCTGTTTCAAGTGTGAGCGAATTGCTGCTATAATTACCCGATTCTTTTTCTTTGACCAAGAAAGAATAGCCATTTCGGACTTTATCATAGATGACATTATAATACAATAGTTTATCAGCCTGATTGCTGGCCGAACTACATTTACCTAATTGGATTCGACCCATCATCGTAACAACGGGTGCTTGATTACACACAAAATTAGAAGACAGTAAATCAAGCGACATATCGAATTGATTTACTTCATCGGTGTAGCCTTCGTTGAGTGCATAGACTTTTTCGGCGGTCATATTACCCAATAAACCTGTTTTGTCGATAAACAGATTTTTGCCCGTTCTGCTTGCCAGCGTTACGCCCTCACGCAATTTGAAAAACTGGGGTAATCGGACTTGGAAAGTGGGAAAGTAAACTCCTTGCCAGCCATCAGCATTGACACAAGTTGGTAAATTGGCTGGATTTTGTGTTTTACTTAAATCAATGATGGCTTTGTTGGAAGCCGAAAAGTTAAACCCAAGTTCTTTAAGATTAGCATGATGAAATGACCTTGAAACGTTTGCCTCGAAATACATATCTTGCCAATCGAAGACTTCTTTAGTACCGAAAAACAGCATCAAAGGCTTGCCATCATTGATGGCCGTACCATCGTTGTTTTCTCGTTCAACAACATCAAAAGATTTCAGATAACCCGAAAGCGTGAATTTCTTGAAAGTACCACACTCAAAATGGAGTTTGGTATCTTTACTCAATCCCATTTTGAGTTTATCATTGAAGTTCGGAATCGAGACCTCATAAAATTGTGTTTCTCCGCCCAATAGTCCGCCAGTATCATCTAATTCGGCTTGCTTGGCATCTGTTAGAGTGCTTGTTAAAATCGGTAATTCTCCCACAAAACCATTCTTACCCGAAGTAGCAATGTCATTTGCTCCAAAATAAATAGCTTGATTGTTGGGCAAATTGAACTTACAGCCAATGCTGAGTTTTGAACCTTGAGGGGTAAACGTCATGGCAAAAACGGTAATATCGTAGTTCCAGCCATCAATCTGATTGCGAAAAGTGACGGGCAAACTGGTAATTTCTTTCAAGGCCGCAGGAATACTAAAGCCCGCCGATGTAATCTTGATTATACGCCCCTGTGTTTGGGCTTCAGATATGGCCGACTCAATATCGGCTTGGGTGGGTTGTGCCACTGTTATAGCGGGAGCAATGAAAAAATGCTTGCCATCGTGGCGGGGTTTGAAAACTTCGTTAGATGTCTTGGCAGGTTTATCAATGCCAAAAGCAAAAAAAACAGTACCGAAGCACATGAGTAAGAGGTGGATAAGTGTTTGCATAGACGGTCCGCCGTTGCGGTTGTTTTGGTTGTTAATCAAGTGGATATCTCAATACCAAAAATATATTTTTAAAATAGCGGTTAGTACGGTGATACTTTTGCTGAAACAAATGGTTTTTCGGTTTAATCTTTTTAAATTCTTACGTAAATCTAAATTGGCACGCTCAACGTGGTTTGTACCATATTGCTTTGTACTATGGATTTTGTTGTTTATCAAAAACCGATAATTTTTGAGTTTATCGGTGAAAATTTTCTTTGGTTTAGCCAGTTCTATGGTTTTTATGACTGTATTTAGGGTTTTATTAGTACGGCTACCGATAGTAAAAGTCACTATCTTTTTTGTGCTTCGCTCCAGTGCCAATACAATCCAAATAGGTTTATCTTTCTTTTTGATGTATGTTCTGAGTTCATCGACTTCAAATTCTTTTCCTTTTACGATGGCTGGTTGTTCGATTTTCTCTGCAATTTTGCGAATACGCCCCAAAACCGTGCTTGCCGAAATACTTAAAAGCCTTGCAATTGAACGAATACCACAACCTTCTTTTATCAGTGCAACAATATTGGGGCTGGTGTTTGGCTCACAAGCCTTGTAGGTATATTCTAACTGAAATCTTTTGTTACATTCTTTACACTTGTACTGCTGTTTACCCAATATTTTGCCATTTTTTACAGTACTCCCACTACATTTTGGGCATCTGATAGGCTCATCCCCCAATCTGTAACACGAATGCTCTAAGGATGCCATAAAATCTGTTTTTATTGGTGAATTTCTAATTCTATTATTTAATCATTGATTTTATTGTCTTGAAATACTTTGTTTTAATGCTCAATTTTCTCTAAAATACTCATCCCCAAATTTGGAACATTGCCGCTTTCCAATCTCCTTTTATTATATGATTATCATTTTTCATCAAAAATGTCCTGTCATTTTTTAGTACCAATTTGGGTAGTTCTTTTTCAGTAATACTATTACTGAGTTTATAGCTACTCACTCTGTACTCCCCAATAATTTTTTTTTCATATTCGTTCAAACAAGATGAAGCAAGTAGGATTAAAAATACATAGATAATTTTTTTTGTATTTTTCATTGATTTAAGGATTATAATGATTTATCTAACCAATATTTCAAAGAACTAAATTGTTTTGTCTAACTTTTGGTCTGAAAAAGATATATATTCATACCCAATTCGTAGTTCAAATACTTTAAGTATGTCTTTTTATGTTCTTATTTTGTTTTCTCTGATTTTGTAAAAAAAATTGTTTTACATTTTGACAATACTTGATTTGAATAACAGTGAAACCAATCTATCACTCCATCTGAAGGAACTCGCCCTTCAGCAATCTTAACGTTTGTTCCTTTTTTAAATAGATAAATGTACGTTAAATCGCCATTATCACCTGCTTCCCAATTTCCTTCTAATTTATTTTTACCATCTATTATAAGAAATTTTTTATCATTTTTTAATAGTAGTTTAGGAACATTTTCATTCTTACTATCATCATTCACAACTTCGCAGTCTTTTACTTCATATTCTCCAACAAGTTTTTTTTCATAATCATTTAAACACGAAGTCATAATTATAAGAGCTAAACAAAATATTTTTTTTATGTTTTTCATTACTATTTATGGTTTATAAGTTTTACAAGAAGTTCCATTACAAAATCTATCAATTAAATTATTTATTTCTGAGGGTGTTAATGTAAAGCTAACATATTGACTTATGTTTGAATATGTATATTTTTTCGTCCAATCTCTAACCGTTGAATTAGGAGAATCTACTAATTTATTAACCAATGGTAAATCCTTGATTAAAAAACCTGATGTAAAACTGGTAATATTGAAAATCTCAAATTTTACGTTGCTTCTGTCTTGTGTATTGATACGAATACCAACTGAACCTAAGAAATGTTCCAAAGAAGTAAGCCCTGAATTAACATCTACATTTATTTCGCCTCGTAAGTCCATAGACCAACCATATGGGGCTTTTGTATCAAAATTATTTTTTGACCAATTAGCTATAACTTCACCTACAGCAATGGAGTTTTTTAAAATTTTGGCAAATTTCCCGTTATGAGGAAAAACAATGTTTTCAGGCCCAGTACACGAGATAAAATCTCCCAATAATTGATTAACTAAATCTTGTTCTGTAGAAAAATAATTCTCATTAGTTATTAAGAATTGTGTATCAGTATTTACATACCTATATTTTTTATCTGATATACTATTTCCAAAAAACTTATTCAAATCAGGCGTTGTAATATAATTACCTAATTTTTCTGTTGGTGTATTATTGAAATATTTAGCGTCTCCTCCTGTCAAACTATATGGAAAATCAATAGCTCCTGTTTTTCCTTCATATTCAGGTTTAGTATATTCTTTTTTCAAATGCCAGTCTTTAGTAATATTTGTAGCACTTACGTTATATACCCAATATTTTTTACAATCATCAAATAGACATTCTTTACATGTTTTAATAAATATACCATTAGTAACTTTCTTATCACCATCTTTTTCGTTTACTGTAATCGTAGGTTTTGAGGCATTACAGGTTTCATTGTCTCTTTCAGTTACAACATTATCAGGATTATAAATCCATCTTACTTGACATATACGTCCACATTCGTTTATCCAACCACTCGGCGTACAAATACCACTCATAGTTTCATTGTAAAAACCTATAAATGTATTATGGTCATTTTTCTTGAAATACACCCCATAAATGCCTTCCCATTTTTTATCTTCGGGGTTAATCAAAAGGTGGCATTTTTGCTTTATACTCTTGATTTAAGCGTTGAATGTAATATATCAAGCTGTTTTTTTCTTCTTCCAAATGCCTATCATAATCTCCCAAACTGAAAAAAAGTTTTTCTGATTTGGAAAGAAGTTTCAATATTTCTGCACCAGTACCTACAAAATAAATATCTACGCTATTTTCTCCTCCATTGATAAAATCTCCTTTAACCAAAATTCCAAAAGTTTTAGTTTGATTTGTTCTAAGTTCATAAATTTCTTCATTTTTCAAATAAGAAAGCATTTGAAAGCCAAAAGAGCTTATTTTTTCTCCATTCTGATAATAAAACTCCTGATGAAGTGTACCTTTAGCGAACCGATAACCTGATTCGTAAACACCTTGCGGAGAAATTTTGTATAAACGATAATTTCCATCTTTTAATTTTTCTAAGTTAGGATTTGCCTGATAAATTACTCCAAAAAAACCTTTGTAACCATTAGGCAAAATGTATTTTTCCTTAGTTTTATAAGTACAAGTTCGCCAAATAAAAATGACGATTAATAGTAAAAATCCATATAATAAATATTTTCTTTTCATGCTTTTATTTTATTTTGGAATGATGTTGACAGTCGGAGAATTCAACCAAACTTGGTTCCAATCCGTTATTTCCCATTCTTGTCCAGCATCATTAATTACTTTTTTAAATAATCCATTTTCTATTCTAATAGAAATATTGAAATCAAAGTTCTTGAAAATTGGTTTTCCTAACTGAGCAAATGGTCCACAGTTTTTGGTTTCACAATTACAAACATTACATGGGAAGTTCCCCATGTTTACAGTTGCTGGTGAACCGCCCAAAGTAATTTTTGTATCATTTTTGTCTCTGATAAATAAATCTGTAGTGGGAAACATTTCGCCTTTCATCTCGCCACTTATTTTCAAAATCTTGTTATTTTCATCAATATTTATCATTTCAAGGTTTGCAGTCAAGTCTCTATCAATATTCATACCCGATAAGTTCCCTATATCTGTGTTGTAGTTTTGTTCCCAATAATCATTAACAAATTTAGCCATTGTAGCATCGTTACCCGCCTGAGCAATAACTTGTAAATGAGCTTGTTGAGGAATACTACTATTATAAAAATCGATTACAGATTGAGTTTCTGAATTTTGGCTGTTCAATCCAAACCAGTTGCTAGTTGTAGGGGGTTCAGAATGTGTTTTATACTCAAACGAATTCCCAACATATTGAAAAGACGCTTGGGTGTATAAACGGTATCTATCTCTGTTATTCCCAATTTTTCTTTCTACTTTATCTCCTTCAAACCCAAAACCAAATGTTTCAAATGGAGCAAAGGCTTGTAAATGTATAGAAAAAGGAATTTTAGGTCTGTTATCATAAATATCTTCTGGTAAAAATCCCTCTTTACACATAGTTTTACAATCATTTGTATAACCACTTACGCTACAAGGCGAAGATCCATCTTTATAAAACCCAATAAAACTATTATGGTCATTTACTTTAAAATAAACGCCATACTCACCTTCCCATTTTTTGTCTTCGGGATTTGTAGAAGTAAGTTGCAGTTTGCCGTTGCCTATGCGTGTAAGCGTAACGCCTGCTTTTGGTGTAAAAGTATAAGCAGTTGTGGTAGCATCCCAACGAATAATAATAGGGGTTCCATCAATACGAGCGTTGGCTATGCCAATAATTGGTTCGTATGTGCTTCGTTCTACATTATTATCCTCATTTTTCACAAATACTATCAGATTTCCCTTCTCTCCCTTACTATCCTTCACATAGAAAGTATATTTTCCAACCACCAAAGCTTCAAAAGTATCTGAACTTTGGAAGGTTGTGCCATCTTTACTATACTGATAAGGTGGCGTTCCACCCGTAGCACTTAGTTTTACACTACCATTATTTAAATCACACGAGGCATTGGTAGTAGTGGCGGTAAGCGTAAGTGGCGGAATTGCTAAAGGAAGTAGTGTGTTAGCCACAGTGCTATAAGTTGGCAAAATATTAAAATTAAATTCGCTTGTACAAACATTTCCAGTAATAGAAATTGTGAGTTGTTGCACCAAGTTTTCAATACTTTTATCATTCACAAAGCCTTGTGCCAAAGTAGTAAGGTCAGTAGGGAAAACAAGCGTATTTAATTTTGGATTTGTTTTTAAGGTTTTTATTAGTTGTTCTAAAAACTCTTTTACACTTGCGGTCGTATAATTTCCGTTGGCATCTTTGCCTACGGCGGTTTGAGTGATAATGTCGCTTATCAATGGTTTCAAGAAAATCGACATTCCTTTATTGAGAGCGATATTGCATGAATTACAAGTGGTACATTCGGCGGCGGCACTTTCGTCGGCTATGATGGCAGCGTAGGTTATGGAATTATCTACAATAGGAGTGGCTGTTGTTTGTTGGGTAATAGTACGAGCATTTGCACTACTTGGCGGTGACATAAGATTAATTGTTCTTACACAATCGCTATTGTTAATTCTACAAAATGCCCTAATATTATCTTTGTCGCTTATGATAGAACCATCATAAATGATATTCCCATCCATATCTTTCCATGTAAGATTTTCAACAGGACAGCCCACCGTAAAGATTGTACGAGATTGGTTTAGTCTATTATAAAAAATTGTCTTTTTTTCTGAAGAACCAATAGCCGATACACTACTTGGGTCAACAATGGTTGCAGTAAAATCTTCACAAAAGCCCTCTAACGTAATACTTTTGCTACATTGAGGTCTGGTGCAGCTCAAGGAATAGGTAGTTAGTTCAGCAGGAATGTTGACTTCAAACGTATAAGAGCTTTGGAGGCGTCCTCCCCATATAACTTGACCAACACAATTATGTACAGTTACAATTTTCTTTGTTTTATCAAAATTATCTTTTATTTCATAATAGAAATTACCTTCACGATTAACAATATTATTGCATGTTAAAACATTGATTGCAACAGCATTTGAAGTACAGTAATTAGTACCATCATCACAAATGGCATAATAGGTGGAGTTTGATGATGGTCTAACAAGATTTGACCCTGATGAAAAAGATACTGTACCACTGCAATTACCACTGGTTGATAATGTAATAGGTTTTGTATCTGATTCAGTGTAGTAATAATCAGAAGCAGAAAGCTTAAAATTATTTGTACACGGTTTGAGAATAAAAGAAGGCTTCACAACAGCACATTGAATGTTAGTAAAACCATCTGCTTCGCAAGTAGCTTTGTATGTTTTTTCTGTTTGTGCTTTAACAGTTATTGTGTTAGTTGTTTCTCCTGTATCCCACTTTATTGTCCCTGTGCAATTATTAGCGGTAAATGTTACATTACTGTATTTATCAGCAGTGACAGAATAAGGTGATATTGTAAATGTTGGACATTGTACGGCCTTGGGTGCAATGAATACTGTAATTGCCTTAGTACATTTGGTACTTGAGCAGGTGGCTGTATAGGTTGTGGTAGCATCTAATGATTTTATTTCGATGGTTGCCCCATTTCCTAAACCTTTATCCCATTTTACTTCCCCCGAACATCCAATCGCACTCAGAGCCACATTATTATAGTTTTCTTGTTTGCTGCTAACTTTAAAGTTATTACAATTAGGCGGAACAAAAGTTACAGTTGAAGATGCAGAACATTGGCGGGTTTCATCAATCTTGCAGGTAACACTATATTTTTGGGCTTCGGTAGTTGGTATCACAGATATGCTCGTACCAGTACTACCATTCGACCAAGTTAAAGTACCTAAACATTCACTTGCTTTTAATATTACGGGGTCGGTGTTTTCAAAGATTTCGTTGAATGGACTAATTACAAATTTATTGCAATCGAGCTCAATCACATCAATTGTGATTACCGCTCTTACAGTATTGCATTTAGAGTCGTTTGGCGTACAAGTAACTGCATAATTCGTTTTTTCAGAGGGGCTAACGACTAACTGTCTATTGCTTTGTCCACTATGCTCCCATTTAATTGTGCCATTTGAACAACCTACAATGGTAAGAGGAAGACTGGTGCCTTTTATTATTTTTTTTGAAGTGGACGTTATTTCTAAATTTTCAAATATGCAGTCTTTCGAAGATTTTAATAAATAATTATCGTAGCAAGTTTTTATAACCCCGTTAACATTCTTGACGCATTTTGCATAAAAAGTAATAGGGGTTGTTCCAAGACCATTAATTTCAAAGTTATTATTTTGGTAGTCATAAGTTGGGGTACACTTTTCGCAAGCATGCCAATAAACATTTCCTCCTTCACATCCACTGACAGTAAAATTAGCTTGCCAGAAACTACCATATTCATAAATAGGGTCATTGATTTTAAAGCTTATATCTGAGCAATCAGTACTTGTTACACTAATAGTGACAGATTTAGAGCAATCTAATGTTTTACAATAGGCAGTATATGTCCTTTCTCCACTTGGTTTTGCTGTATATTTTTTACCGCGTAAATTTATATATGGTGTATCCGACCACTCTACATCATCATTTGGGCAACCACTGGCTGTCAGGGTGACAGATTGGCCTAATTCTATTGTATTAGAAGAAGAGGTTAAAATAAACCGTCCACATTTAATGTCAATTATTCCATTTACCGATGTATCATATTTGGGGACATAAATGCTGTACGAATAAATATCTCCTGATATTAGTTTACCGATATTAACCTTGGTATCATTTGACCTTACGAAATAATGCTTCTCATTACCGTTTTTATCTTTGATTGTTACATCTATTGTATAACCGTATTCTTTTGGATAATCCCATTCAAGTAAAACAGTGCCATCTGATTGTAAGCTGTACCTTACATTGGTAGGAGTAGGATTGGAAGACTTTTGAGTATCAAATAATCCTATCCCATATTTATCTACCATTTTATCCCCCACATATCCTTCAATCTTAAAACCATACTGGCTGTTTTCTTGTAGTTTT
>OFDC01000518.1_pt1 | contig 28607 bp, 26 predicted proteins | sample 1520941 | NCBI WGS metagenome assembly OFDC01 (sample SAMEA94258168, study PRJEB24077) | hot springs metagenome | biome: Aquatic biome; feature: Water | place: India | collected 2012-12-06 | depth 5 m | reverse complement strand
TGTAGCTGTTGGTGGTCGGGTTGGTGAAGGCGTTCAGCGCCTTGGCGTGCTTGATCACGCCGCCGATGAAGTACAGGCACATTTCCGACAGGCCGGCATAGCCGTTGCCTGCGAAGAGCGGCTTGCCACCGTCCCAGATCGAAATGTGGGTGTGCATGCCCGAACCGTTGTCGGTCTTGATCGGCTTCGGCATGAACGTGGCGGTCTTGCCATAGGCATGGGCGACCTGCTGCACGACGTACTTGTAGACCTGCATACGGTCAGCGGTCTGCACCAGCGTGCCGAAGGTCAGGCCGAGTTCGTGCTGCGCCGAGGCCACTTCGTGGTGGTGCTTGTCGCAGGGCAGGCCCATTTCGATCATCGTGCGGACCATCTCGCCGCGGATGTCGACGCAGCTGTCGACCGGAGCGACCGGGAAGTAGCCGCCCTTGGCGCGCGGACGGTGGCCGAGGTTGCCGCCTTCGTAGTCCTTGGCCGAGTTGGTCGGCAGCTCGATGTCGTCGATCTTGAAGCCGTTGCCGTCATAGCCGTCATAGAACTTCACGTCGTCGAACAGGAAGAACTCGGCTTCCGGACCGACGTACACGGTGTCACCGAAACCGGCCGACTTGACGAAGGCTTCTGCGCGCTTGGCGGTCGAACGCGGGTCGCGGGCGTAGAGTTCGCCGGTCGACGGTTCAACGATGTCGCAGCAGATGATCAGCATCGGCGAGGCCGAGAACGGATCGACATAGACCGAGTCGAGGTCGGGCTTGAGGATCATGTCCGACTCGTTGATGGCCTTCCAGCCTTCGATCGACGAACCGTCGAACATCAGGCCGTCTTCCAGTTCGTCTTCGCCGAGAACGGTCGAGACCATGGTCAGGTGCTGCCACTTGCCCTTCGGGTCAGTGAAGCGCAGGTCGACCCATTCGATTTCCTCGTCCTTGATGCGGGCGAGGATGTCCTTTGCAGTTGCCATCGCTGGTCCTTCTTCTTCATTGCCTCCGGTGGAGAGCTCCGGAGGGTATCTGGGGTGGTTGTCGTCTGGAGGCTTGCCCGTCCACAGGCCCACCCCCGCTATGCTGCCCGCCGGATCAGGCCCGTCGCGGCATCAAACTTGTCCTGGTGTTGTAATCAGATAGCGTCGTCGTTGCGCTCACCGGTGCGGATGCGCAGGGCGCTCTCGATCGGGATCACGAAGATCTTGCCATCGCCGATGCGGCCGGTCTGCGCTGCGGCGGCGATCGCTTCGACCACGCGGTCAACCAGTGCGTCGCCCACGACGACCTCGAGCTTCACCTTGGGCAGGAAGTCGACGACATATTCAGCGCCGCGATAGAGTTCGGTGTGGCCCTTCTGGCGACCAAAGCCCTTGGCCTCGGTCACGGTAATGCCCGATACGCCGATCTCGTGCAGCGCTTCCTTCACTTCATCGAGCTTGAAGGGCTTGATGATCGCTTCGACCTTTTTCACGTCGTTCAGACCCCTGCAACGCGGGCCGAAGCGCCAAGGGCGGCGTTTCGGCAATTCATCCCGTGTGTGGCAACGACGTTACAAGAATCGTGCCACGCGCTGAGGGCAAGCACTAGGCCATCGCGCTGCAACGCGAAAGCCGTAAAATCAGGGGCTCGGCAAGATTTGAATCGAATGCGCAAGGCTTCCATACGCAAGATTGCGTGAGCTTGTTCAAATCATGCACAAATTTTGCGCATGCGCTGCCTTATTTTTAGGCAGACCTGATATGGTCAAGCTGCGTAGGGCGGCTTGTCCAGACCCTTCGGACTTGCGGTGAAGATCTCGCAACCATCCTCGGTGATGCCGATCGAATGTTCGAACTGCGCCGAGAGCGAGCGGTCGCGCGTGACGGCCGTCCAGCCATCGTCGAGGATCTTCACGCCGGGCTTGCCGAGGTTGATCATCGGTTCGATCGTGAAGAACATGCCCGGCTTGAGTTCCGGCCCGGTTCCGGCGCGCGCGGCGTGGACCACTTCGGGCGCATCGTGGAACAGGCGGCCCAGACCATGGCCGCAAAACTCGCGCACCACGCCATAGCGCTGCTTTTCGGCATGGGCCTGGATTGCCGCGCCGATGTCGCCGAGCCGCGCACCCGGCTTGGCCTGCTCGATCCCGATCATCAGGCACTCATAAGTCACGTCGACCAGGCGCTTTGCCTTCAACGGCACGTCGCCGACGAGGTACATGCGGCTGCTGTCGCCATGCCAGCCATCAAGCAGCGGGGTCACGTCGATATTGACGATGTCGCCGTCCTTGAGCGTCTTGTCCGACGGGATGCCGTGGCAGACGACGTGGTTGATCGAGATGCAGCACGAATGGGTATAGCCGCGGTAGCCCAGCGTTGCCGGGACGGCGCCGCCATCCAGAGTCATCTGCCGGACCACGTCGTCAAGATGGTCGGTCCGCACGCCGGGCACGACCAGCGGGGCCAGTGCATCGAGGATCTCGGCGGCGAGGCGGCCAGCCTTGCGCATCCCTTCGAAGCCCGCAGGCCCATGGAGCTTGATCGTGCCGTCGCGCAGCAGGACGTCGTGGTCGTCAACAGTCAGATATTCGGTCATCCCGCCCATGTAGCGACAATGCCGGCAAATTGCGAGGTGTTCGCAGAGGCCATTTCATCCCGCGACGAAGGCGGCCTTGAATTCGGGCCGAACCGCATCGAGCACCTTCTGCGTCACCGGCAACGTGACCTCGTAATCCCCTTCGACATAGGGACCTGCCGCGTAGGGCGCGATCAGAATGCCGATGCGGTTGAACGCCTTGCCGTTGGACGAGCCGAGGATCACCGTCTGTTCGGTCGGATCGATGCACTCGTCGAACTCGGGCAAGCCCCCATCCTGTCCCCCGCGCTTCTTCGCACGCTGGCGATCAAGGTCCTTGCAGAACGGCTCGCGCAGGGCAGCAGCCAGCGCTGCCTTGGAAGTGAACAGCTCCACCGCCGCTCGCCGCTTGGCTGCAATCCGGTCCCACAGCAGTGCGTCGAACATATAGTTCGGGTGCGCTCCGCCTGAATCGAAGCCCACCAGGGTCGACATGCTCAGCCACGCCGGCAGGTCCGTCACCACTTCCCACTTCACGCTGTGGCTGTAGGGGCGGAACGGGAAGCCACCTTCGGTCGCCGCCTTGCGCCCCTCCTGCGCCTCGGCCTTCAGTCGCGTGCGCGCTTCGTCGAGTTCGCTGTCCAGCAAGGCCTTCAGGGCCGGGACCGCCCCCGCGCTCGCCGGATAGGAGTAGTCGAACACATAGAAGTCGTTCTCCTCGTGCACCTCGCGCGCGGTAACTGGCGTCTGTGCACGCGGTTGCGGCGGCATCGGCGCGGCGACGGCCGCCTCAGTGCTCGGCGCCGGGGCAGGGGCTTTCTCTGCCGAACAGGCGGCCAGCAGCGCCAGCGGGGGCAGCAACAGCACTCGCATCAGGCAAATTCCTCTCGCAACGCGCCGCGCCATGCGGCATGACCTTGGCCAAGATGACCGACAGACAAGCACTGATCCAGCCCGATCGCGGCCAACCGGCAACGGCGCTCCACCTCGTCGACAAGGCTACCCTTGCCGACTTCCTCAAGGGGCTTAACGCAGGCCAGCGCGCGGCCCTTTCCGCGCAGAAGTTCGAAGGCGGCGGCTACGAACACGCTATCGTCCCCGATGGCGATAGCTGGTTCGCCGTGGCGGGCGTTGCCAATGTCAATGACCTGTCGTCGTGGTGCATGGCCAAGCTTGCCGACGTGCTCCCCGGCGGCACCTATCGCCGCGCAGGCGGGGAGCCCGGGAAGGCGCTTCACGGCTGGATCACCGGCCAGTACCGCTTTGACCGCTACCGCAAGGACGCCAAGGACGCAGAACCGCGCATCCTGCTGACCAAGGACGTGGCGCTGATCGAGCCTGCGATCGCTGAGGCAACTGCCGTCCTCGTGGTCCGCGATCTCGTCAACACCCCCGCCGAGGACATGGGGCCGCTTCAGCTTGAAGCCGAGGCGCGCGCGCTCGCCAAGCGTCATCACGCGGAGGTTCACGTCGTCTCGGGCGATGCGCTCGAGCATGACTACCCGATGGTCCACGCCGTCGGCCGTGCCGCCGCGCGCAGCCACGCCCCGCGTCTGATCGAGATGACGTGGGGCGATGCAAAGCACCCGCGCGTTGCGATCGTGGGGAAGGGCGTGTGCTTCGATTCGGGCGGTCTCGATATCAAGCCTTCCTCGGGGATGGCGCTGATGAAGAAGGACATGGGCGGGGCGGCGCATGCGCTGGCGCTGGCCGGTCTGATCATGACGATGGGCTTGAAGGTCCGACTGCACGTGCTTGTTCCTGCGGTTGAAAACGCGATCTCTGGCAACGCGTTCCGGCCGGGCGACATCCTCCGGTCGCGTGCCGGGCTCTCGGTCGAGATCACCAACACCGACGCCGAGGGGCGGCTGGTACTGGGCGACGCGCTGACCCGCGCGACGGAAATGAAGCCGGAACTCGTCATAGACTTCGCCACATTGACCGGCGCGGCGCGCGTTGCGCTGGGGCCGGACCTCCCGGCGATGTTCGCGCGGCAATCTCCAACTGCCACCCAACTCCTCGAGGCAGGACGGCAACTCGACGACCCCTGCTGGCAACTCCCCCTGCACGAAGGCTACCGCGAGTACCTCAAGTCCGACGTCGCAGACCTGCAGAATTCGCCGGCCAACGGATTTGCCGGCGCCAGTGTTGCCGCGCTGTTTCTTGACCGGTTTGTCGGCGAGGGGATCGACTGGGTGCACTTCGATACTTTCGCCTGGCGCCCTGTTGGAAAGCCCGGCCGACCCAAGGGTGGCGATGCCCTGGGCCTGCGTGCGGCGTGGGGCCTGCTCAAGGCACGCTACGGCTGAGGGGCGGACAAGTGCACCATAGCTTGCCTGATGACGCGGGCGCCGCTAATCGCCCGGCTTTCCTGCTGCGGGGACACCGTGAATTGACCGTCGAAGCCATGCCTCTTTCCACCGAACTGCCCACCGGCCAGCTCCAGCTTTCGCGAGCGGCTGATCGTTCGGACAAGCCGCACCTGCCCGTGCGCGGCGATCTTGCGCATATCGGTCTCGCCGGAAAATACTTCGTGCCGCACTATGCGGTGCCGATGGCGCATGGCGTGAAGGCCGAAGCGGTGCTTCGCGCGGCGGGCAAGCATGATGCGGCGGAACTGCGCGCGCTGGCGGCCGGCGAAGTGTTCGACGTTCTCGACATGGCAGGCGGCTGGGCCTGGGGGCAGGCCCGATCCGATCTGCTCGTCGGCTATGTCGAGATGAGCCAGTTGGAGGCTTCCGCATGACCACGTCAGTCTTCATCGACGGGGCCGCCGGCACCACTGGCCTCGAAATCGCCGAGCGGCTTGCGGGCCGCAGCGAATTCACCCTGATTGCGCTCGACGATGCGCGCCGCAAGGACGATGCCGCGCGCGCCGAGGCGATCAATGATGCCGACGTGGTGATCCTGTGCCTGCCCGATGACGCTGCGCGCGATGCCGTGGCGATGATCCGCAATGATCGCACCAAGGTGATCGACGCTTCGACCGCACACCGCGTGGCCGAGGGCTGGACCTACGGTTTTCCCGAGATCGTCGGGCGCGAGACGGTTGCGGAAGCCAAGCGCGTGTCGAACCCTGGCTGCTATCCGACCGGCTTCATCGGCCTGCTCGCCCCGCTTGTTCACAATGGCCTCCTGCCCGCCGCATGGCCATACAGCTGCAACGCGGTCACCGGTTATTCGGGTGGCGGCAAGGCGCTGATCGGCCGCTTCGAGGCTGAGGCCGACATCGCCTGGCGAGGGTACGGCCTGACTTTCGGGCACAAGCACATTCCCGAAATGCAGCGCTACACCGGCACGGCCATCGCCCCGCTGTTCAGCCCGGCCGTGGTCAATGCCCATCGCGGCATGGTCGTCGAGATTCCGCTGCCGCTGGGCGTCATGCCCGGCAACGTGCCAGCCGAATTGCTGCGCGCTGCTCTTACGCAGTTCTATGACGGCTCGCAGGTGGTGACCGTGGCGCAGGATCTTCCTGCCGACGGCGAGATGCTGCTGCGCGCTGCGATGGAGCCATGGGACGGTCTTGCCCTTCACGTCATGGGCAGCGCCGACGGCGAACAGGCCCGCTTGGTTGCCGTACTGGACAACTTGGGCAAGGGCGCCAGTGGCGCGGCAGTGCAATCGCTGAACCTGATGGCCGGCCTCGACGAAACCGCAGGCCTGCGCCTCTAATTCCATTAGCGCCGACTTCGAAAACGCCTCCGCGAAAGCGGGGGCGTTCTTGCGCGTGCCCTTCGGGAGCAAAAAAAGGGGCAGCATCTTGCGATGCTGCCCCCAAGTCGGACACGTGGCACCAGACCTTTAGAAATCAGCCTGGAAACCAACCTTGAAGTAACGGCCCAGAATGCCCTGGCCGCCCTGGATCGGATTGTAGAGGTGCGCGCCGTAGGTCACGACATCCACTGGCGGCATGTTGTCGAACAGGTTCAGCGCGGTGAGCGACAGCGTGAAGCGGTCGTTGACCTTGAAGCGCGTCTGCAGGTCGAATGTGATGTAGCGCGGAATGTCGCAGCCGGTCGGACTGTAGCCCGGGTTCTGGCCGCAGTCCTTGTAGAGATCGCCCTGATCCATCGCCGAGAGGTTGTAGCCACCAAAGTAGTTGACTGTGGTGTTGATCTCCAGGTTGTCATCGAACTGCAGGCCATTCAGCCAGTAGCCGTGCCACTTCGGCGTACCCGAACCTGCGGTCAGGTTGAAGTTGCCCAGCGTACCGTCATAGCGCTCCAAGCCACCGCCGCTGTTGGTCAGGTCCGATTCCAGCTTGATGATGTAGCTTGCCTCGAGATGGCTGGTGAAGCGGATATTGTCGGTCAGGTTGATCCGGCCGTCGATCTGGAAATCGAGGCCTGAGACGGTCTGCGTGTTTGCGTTGATCAGCTGCGACTGGATGAAGGCGAGGCGTGGCGTCGCATTCGGGAAGTCGGGGCTGACTGCATCGGCGATCACGGTGTAGCCCGCCGGGATCGGCTGGCCGGTGTAGTAAGCCTCGAGCGCGGGCGCGTTCGAAGGCTGCGTGATCACGCCGGTCTTCTTGATGTTGTAGTAGTCGACCGACAGCGTGAAGTTGCGGACAGGTTCGAACACGAACCCAGCGGTGAAGCTGCGCGACCGCTCCGGCTTCAGGTCCGGCGAGGCCAGCGTGGTCTGGCCGTAGGAAGCGGAGCGAAGGTAGGTCGGGCAGTCGCTGAACGTGGCAACCGTGCAGCCATACTGGCTGAGATAGGCATCGTTGAAGATGCCTGCGCTGTTGGTCACGAAGCCCGTGGTCGGAAGGGCGTTGGCCTCACCGAACGAAGGGATGCGGAAGCCCTTCGACCAGGTGCCGCGGATCAGCAGTTCGTCGACCGGCTTGAACTTGATGCCGGCCTTGGGGCTGAATGCGTTCTGACCGCTCGAGTACTTGTCGTAACGACCGGCGAGGTTGATTTCGACCTTGTCGAGAACCGGCGCGTTGATTTCGGCAAAGCCCGAATAGACCCAGCGGCTGCCCTTGGTGCCGAAAGCGTTCAGGGTGAAGTAGCGCTGCGTCGGGCCGAAGTAGTCAGGGTTACCCGAAGGCGCGTCGACCGCTTCGTAACGGGCGCCTGCGCCCACTGCGACCTGCAACTTGCCGCCCGGAAGTTCGAACAGATCCGCACCGAGCGTGCCCTGGAACTGGACCTGATCGGAGGTGGCGTTCAGGATCTGGGTTGGACGCAGGAAGTCGTTCTGCTCCTGCGTGTTCTGCGTCGGGTCAACGAAGTTGTACGTGCCACGCGCGATGGCCGTCAGCAGGTTGGCTATGTAGACATAGCCCTTCTGCGTACGACGCAGGTCGTCGTGCATCGCCGTCGCGCCGAAGTCGAAGTTGATGTTGTCGGTCAGGTCGCCCTTGATGCCGATCGCACCGCGATAGGCCCGGTTGCGGGTTTCATTGTAGGTGGGCTGGTCGAACAGACGGCCCTGGATGCGGGCAAGCTGTCCGGCACCGGCGAACGGGTTGTTCGGGTTGAGCGTGCCGTTGGTGGCGTTGCAGCCCGTGTTGAGGCCGCTAGCGTCGCCCACACCGTTGGCGCAGACATAGACCGGCAGGGTCAGCGCGAACGAACCGGGCGCGCGGCTGGCTGCATTGTTCGACGTTGAGAAGCCTGGGAACAGGATACCAGCGTTAGCATTGCGCGAGATCGCTTCGGGCAGGCCTGTGTAGGCCGATTTGCTCTGCAGGAAGTTGAATTCGGCATAGCCTTCGATGCTGTCGCTGAGGGCCGCCGTGACGCGGGCAGAGACGCCCCAGCGCTCGATTTCCGGCTGGATCACGCCGTACTTGCGGGTGAGGTCTACGGTGCAGGTCTGCAACGGTTGTGCAGCGTTCGACGCTCCCGCAAGCTGTGCGGGCGTCAGAGTGTATGGGCTGTCGCAGCCGACATTGTTAAGCAGCTGGAAGCGGCCGAGCGGCGTGGTGTTGGTGGGATCGTAAGGGCGGACGATCAGGGGGCCACCGGCACCGGTAAAGCTGGTTGCCGTAGGCGAGTTGATACGGTCATCGCTGCCGCACTCATCATCGGGCGAACATACGTTGCGCAGGTCGTCCGTGTTGAACGGATAAGGACGATCGCGGTTCATGAGCTTGTTGCTCTTGTAGTAGAACCCCGAGACGTAGGCGTTGTAGCCGTTCTCGTCGATGTCGCCCACGCCGGCGGTCAGCGACAGGCGATACTGCGAGGCATCGCCGCGATCGGAAAGGCCGGCTTCGCCACGGGCGCGCACGCCCTTGAATTCGCGCTTGGTGATGATGTTGACCACGCCTGCGATGGCGTCGGCACCATAAGCCGCCGAGGCGCCGTCACGCAGGATCTGCACGCGGTCGACAATGTCGTCCGGAATGGTGTTGAGATCGACGAAGTTGCGCGAACCGTCATCGGCCAGCGGGTAATAGGCCGCCCGCATGCCGTCGAACAGCACGAGCGTCGAGTTGGTCGAAAGGCCGCGCAGCGAGATTGCCGAGGCACCAGCCGCGAACGCGCCGTTGGCGGTGAACGAGTTGGTCAGCGCCGGGCCATTGTTAGCGGCGAGCGTCTGCAGGCCTTCCTGCACGGTCGAGATGCCGCGCTGGTCAAGGTTCTCCTGCGTCACCGTGGTGACCGGCGAGACGGTCTCGGTGTCGGTGCGGCGCAGGATCGAACCGGTGACGACGATCGCCTGGGTGTCGCCGCAGCTGGGATCATCCGGTGTGGTGCTGCAGTCGACGCTCTGCGGTGCAGCCGTCGTTGCCGCATCCTGCGCAAAGGCTGCGGTGGAGACCAGCGCCATGCCGATCGCCAGAGGGGTCGCGCCCGAACGGAGCGCGGAGAGATACTTGATGTTCACGTGGCAGTCCTCTTGTCCTGAACGTCTGCCGCCGTGGAGAACGGCGACAGGCCCGCGCGCCCAGTCCATATGCCGCCGCATTTGCGGTCAGCCGGGGTATGGATGCGAGAGAGGCGCCTGTCTGACGAGGCCAAGCTGCGCTTTCAAACCAGAAACACGTAGTTTCACATTAAACGATAGTTAGTGTGGTGTTCATGTGACAACGCAATGAGAAACCTAGAGAAATTTCGCATTGAAACATTTTGTCACAAAATGGAATTGTATGCCAATAACTTTCGATATGGAGTAATTTAATTTCCTCTGTAACTAGCCAAATCGCATGGATGATGCGTTGCCGCATGCCACAAAGGCCGCCAGGCAGGCGCAGAAGCGCCGCGGTACGCCTGAGGCGCGAAACCGTTCCCCAAAAAATCGACGAAGCGATCCACTTTCTGCAAAAGGGTGGTCCAACATTGCCGTTCACCGGTGCGGCTGACATGAAAAAGGCCCGCGCTCCTGCTGGAGGCGGGCCCTTCAAGCGGCGCAAAGGCTGGATAGATCAGTCTTCCGGGGCGATCGTGACGCGAAGACCGTCGAGATCGCCGGTGATCTGCACCTGGCACGACAGGCGCGAGGTTTCGTTGCGATGGTCCGAGCTGTCGAGCAGGTCGTTCTCGTCCTCGCTCATCGGCGCAACCTTGTCGGCAAAGACAGGGTCGATATAGACGTGGCAGGTGGCGCAGGAGCAGCAGCCGCCGCACAGGGCCAGCAACTCGTCGAACCCGTTGTCGCGGATGGCTTCCATCACCGAAAGGCCGGCATCGGCCTCTACCGTCTTCTCTTCACCCGCACGATTGACAACCACGATCTTCGGCATCGTTCGTTCTCCAAATGCGGCGACGGGCATCAACGCATGACCCGCGCCCCCTGTTCGCCTTTGGACGGGGCTGCTATCGCGCCATTTCGGCTTTGGCAACTGCCGATCCGGCCAAAACACTGTTGCGGAGAACTAGGGTGGGACTGACGGCAGAGGCGATCCGCGAAGGTCTCGATCATATCGCCGCACGCAGCCCTGCCATGGCGGGTGCGATAGAGCGGGTCGGCTATCCCGAACCACGCATCCGCTCGACCGGCTATGGCACCTTGCTGCGCACCATTGTTGGCCAGCAGGTCAGCGTCGCTGCCGCCGCTTCGGTGTGGAACAAGCTTGAAGCGCTGCTGGGAGAGGATATCCCGCCGCACGACTTGCTCGCCGCTGATTTCGATGCCTTGCGCGCCTGCGGCCTGTCCCGCCAGAAGCAGGGCTATGCGCGGTCCTTGTGTGAACTGGTCGTGTCGGGCGAGCTCGATCTCGATGCGCTGCCCGAAGACGACGAAGAGGCGATTGCGGAGCTGGTCAAGATCAAGGGGATCGGCCGCTGGTCAGCCGAGATCTACCTGCTGTTTGCAGAAGGGCGCCCGGACATCTGGCCTGCGGGCGATCTGGCCGTGCAGGTCGGCCTTGGCAAGCTGCTGGGCCTGGCGGAACGGCCGAGCGAGAAGGAAACGCGCGCTCTGGCCGAGGACTGGCGCCCGCATCGCGGTGCAGCGGCGATCTTCACTTGGCATTGCTATAACAATCCGGCGCTGTAGTGTCCTGCTGACAGCAATGTGAGCAGGGGGGGTGCCGATGGCACGCAAGACGATCTTCATCACCGGCGGCGCATCGGGCATCGGCCGTGCCGTCGCGCAGCGCTTTGCACAAGGCGGGTGGTTCGTCGGCATCGCGGACATCAACGAGGCCGGCATGGCCGAAACCGCCGCGCAGCTTCCCGCCGGGCAAAGCTCGTGCCACCGTCTCGACGTGCGCGACCGCGCGGCTTGGGATACTGCCTTGTCCGACTGTGCCAAAGCGGCTGGCGGGCAGATCGACGTCGTGTTCAACAATGCCGGCATCCCCATCGGTGGCGGCATTGTCGATCTGACGCCCGAGGAGATCGAACGCACGCTCGACATCAATCTCAAAGGGGTGATCTTCGGCGCGCAGGCGGCGTTTCCGTGGCTGCGGGCGAGCGCGCCGGGCTCTTGCCTGCTCAACACCGCCAGTGCGGCAGGGATCTATGGTTCACCCGGGGCCTCGGTCTATTCCGCGACGAAGTTCGGAGTGAGGGCGCTGACCGAATCGCTGGACGGTGAATGGGCCGAGTACGGCATCAAGGTGCGCAGCCTGATGCCCGGCTTCATCGAGACGCCCTTGCTGGATCACGCCCCCAACCGCGCCAGCAACGAGGATATCCGGACGCGGGTACGCGGCGCGGGGCTGGAGATCACGCCGGTGGTTGAGGTTGCCGATGCAGCATGGGCGGCGGTGCATGGCGACAAGGTGCATACGCTCGTCGGCAAGACTGCGCGGCGGCTCGCATTCGCCTCCCGCTGGATGCCGGGGGCTTTGCGCAAGCAGATGCGGTCATCGGCAAAGCCGCTGGGGAAGTAGCTTGCGGTCTTTCCGATGGCCAAGAAAAGCGGGGCCCCGGATCAGGTCCGGGGCGACGGTGGGTTTTGGGCTGTGGTGTTAGAATCTGAACGGCGGGAATTGGGTGGGAACGGACTCTCAAGATCGACCTGATAGATCAGCTAATCTCGCCCTATCTAGCCGCGATATCTCATCCCATCGTCGTGATTGGCCGCAACTGTAGTTGATTGCGAACGCGCTTGCGTCTGGTGCCGATGTTGATGTCGTCCGAGGGCCATGGGTCAGAAACAACAGATACTCACCGCCAATGTCCGGCTTTGTTCCACGGTCGAGATAGAAGCCGCCGCTATTGCGCTCTGTCGAGAACAAGAACGTCTGGGGCAGAGAGCCTTTGAAATACTGAACGACCTCTAGTTGATAAACCGTCCCGCGCTCCTCGGCTCCTTGCCAATCCGACGCAGAGAGCACCCGTGCTCGGACGACAAATGGCGCATCGTCGTACTCTTGGTCGAGCGTGGTCTGCGCGTAGAGCTCACCCCGATAGGAGCAAAGCGCGAACGCGGGTCCGGGCAACATGAGCATCGTGGCAGCGGCGAAGAGAATTGCTTTTGGCATCACGGCAATAGACTACCATTGATCGGGCACCGCCGAAATGGCGTCGTGTCCTGACAGGCAGTTTTTGGCCTGAGACCCCGAAAGCCCGCCATCCTTCTGCGCGCCTCAATGCCTCAAACAAACCCCTCCATCGCCCGCGCCATGGCGGCATCCCGTGCCGAGAGGCCATCGGCATCGTGCGTCGTCAGCGTCACCTCGACGCGGTTGTAGACGTTGAACCATTCGGGGTGGTGATCAGCCTTTTCGGCGTAGAGGGCGACGCGGTTCATGAAGGCCCAGGCCTCGGAGAAATCGGCAAAGCGGAAGGTGCGCACTATAGCTAGGCCGTCTTCACGCAATTGCCATTCCGGGAGCTCGGCCAGCAGGGAAACGCGTTCGGAATCGGTCAGGCGGGCGACAGTCATGCTTGGTCCTTTGGCATCCTTGGCAGTTGCCGCCGTTTCCCCTATCGCGTCTTTCCATGCAAGAGTGCGGTCTCGTCGCCACGGATATTGCCTGCAGGCGCGGGGACCGGCTTCTGTTCCGGGGGCTGTCGTTTGCCATGGCTGCGGGCGAGGTGGTGCATCTGGCCGGGCCTAACGGAATCGGCAAATCGAGCCTGATCCGCATTCTGGCAGGTCTGCTGCGGCCGTTCATGGGTTCGGTGGAGCGGCATGGCGCCCTTGCGCTTTCGGACGAGCGGCTGGCGCTGGACGGGCACGAACCGCTGGAAAAGGCGCTGGCCTTCTGGCAGCGGATCGACCGCGCGCCACAGGGCGACGCCGACTTCGGGTTGGCCGACCTGCTCGACGTGCCGGTGCGCTATCTTTCAACCGGACAGCGCAAGCGGGCGGCGCTGGCCCGCGTGGCGGCAAGCGGGGCGCCGATCTGGCTGCTCGACGAGCCGCTCAACGGGCTCGACACCCATTGGTCGTGCATCGCGCAGGCGGCGATCAAGGCGCATTGCAATGCCGGTGGGGCGGTTATCATTGCCTCGCACCAACCGCTTTCTCTCGATGCGGTAAAGGTGATCGAATTGCTGGATTTTCAGCCGTGATCCGCAAGCTTTGGCCGATCTTTGTGCGCGATCTGGTGCTGCTTACGCGCGGTGCCCAAGGGCGAGGCGGAGCGGTTCTGCCGCTGCTGTTCTTCCTTGCGGTGGCGATGCTGTTTCCCTTTGCAGTCGGCCCCGATGCCCGGTTGCTGGCGCGGACCGGCGCGGGCGTGATCTGGGTTGCGGCGCTGCTTGCGGCGATCCTCCCGCTGGACCGGCTGGTCGAGCCGGACGTGGAAGCGGGCATGTTCGACCAGTGGGCCTTGCGCGGCATTGCCGAGGAGGCGCTGCTGATGGTGCGCATTCTGGCGCACTGGCTGAGCTTTGGCGTGCCGCTGATGCTGGCAGCGCCGATCTCGGCAGGGCTGCTGGGGCTTGACGGGCAGCAGTTGTGGACGGTGGAAGTCGGGCTGCTGCTTGGCACTCCGGGGCTGGCGGCAATCGGCGTGACCATAGCCGCGCTGACGGCGGGCTTGCGGGCTGGCTCTGCGCTGGGCGGGTTGCTGGCGATCCCGCTGGCGGTGCCGCTCCTGATCTTTGGCGCAGGATCGCTGCAACCGGGGGGTGAGGGGGGCTTGCTGCTGCTGGGGGCGTGCAGCCTTGTGGCACTGGCCGTCGCCCCGTTCGCGGGCGGTGCGGCGATCAGGGCCGGACGCGAATAAGGCCGCGAGCAGGGCTTGCACGCCGCAAAGCGCAAATTCGTTGGCAATTGCGCCAAGTGTCCCTAACTCGGGGCCATGACTGCACCATCGATTGCATCCGATACCATTTCGCTCATCGGCAACACGCCGCTCGTCCTGCTGAAGGGGCCGAGTGAGGCGGCAGGCGCCGAGATCTACGGCAAGTGCGAGTTCGCCAACCCCGGCGCTTCGGTGAAGGACCGCGCCGCGCTGTGGATCGTGCGCGATGCCGAGGAGCGCGGCGTCCTGCAGCCGGGCGGAACGATCGTCGAAGGCACGGCGGGCAATACCGGCATCGGCCTGGCGCTGGTGGCCAATGCGCGCGGCTACAAGTCGGTCATCGTCATGCCCGAGACGCAATCGCGCGAGAAGATGGACACGCTGCGTGCGCTGCGCGCCGAGCTGGTGCTGGTGCCGGCTGCGCCGTTCTCCAACCCCGGCCACTTCGTCCACACCTCGCGGCGGATTGCCGAGGAGACCGAGGGTGCGGTCTGGGCCAACCAGTTCGACAACATTGCCAATCGCCGCGCTCATATCGAGAGCACCGCGCCTGAACTCTGGGAGCAGATGGAGCACCGCATCGACGGCTTTACCTGCGCTGCCGGCACCGGTGGGACGATCGCGGGCGTGGGCCTGGGCCTCAAGGCGTTTGACGAGAACATCACGATCGCGCTGACCGATCCGCATGGCGCGGCGCTGTACAACTATTACGCCAATGGCGAGTTGAAGGCCGAAGGGTCTTCGGTGGCCGAGGGTATCGGGCAGGGCCGCATCACCGCCAACCTCGAAGGCGCACCGATCGACACGCAGTTCCGCATTTCGGACGAGGAAGGGCTGTACTGGGTCGAGCGGCTGCTGGCCGATGAGGGCCTGTGCCTTGGCCTGTCGAGCGGGATCAACGTGGCGGGCGCCGTGGCGCTGGCCAAGCAGCTTGGCAAGGGCAGCCGGGTGGCGACGATCCTGTGCGATACGGGCTTCCGTTACCTGTCGTCGCTCTACAATCCCGAGTGGCTCAAGGCCAAGGGATTGCCGGTGTTCCCTTGGCTGGAGCAATAGGCTAGGCTGCGGCCATGGCACTGTTCGGTTTCCCCGTAGGCAAGCAGGCTTCCGCCCCGACCGAGGCGGACATCGCCGCTGCCAGCGCACTGGCCCACGTGCCGCCGACCACGCGCGAGCTGCGGGCACAGGCGGTTCATCGGCTGCAGGTCGGGCTGTTCGGTCTGGCCGGGATGCTGCTGCTGGTAAGCCTTGCCAACGTGATCATGGACCGGGCCAAGTTCATCGACGCCAGTGCGGTCAATACAGCTGCGCCGACGGTCGAGGCGAGCGAGACATCGGCGAAGGACCCGCTGGCTGACATGGGCGTGGCCCCACAATTGCCGGTGACGGCCAAGGAACAGCCGACCGTCACGATCTCGCCCGCTCCTCCCGCACCGACGCCCGCCCCTTCGGTCCCGGCCCCTTCGGTCAACGCGCCGAAGAACTGAGTGCATCGCCGGATCGCTCTTGCCGTGCTGGCAGCGATTGTTGCGCTCGCCGGGTGGTGGGCGTTTTCACCGGCACGCACACCTGACAGGACTGTGGGCCTGTTCACCAGCCTGCCGATCCTGTGGAACGAGGCGGACGATCTCAAGGGCATGATCGACCCGCCATCCGCGCCGCACTGGGCACGCGCCGTGCTGGAGTCCAACGGCAAGGTGATCCCGCTCGATACGCTGCTTCAGCTTGAGCCTGTGGACTTGCTGGTCGTGGCGCAGCCGCGCCCGCTTGTGCCCGAAGAGAATGTGGCGCTTGATGCCTGGGTGCGCGCGGGCGGGCACCTGCTGATGTTCGCCGATCCGATGCTGACGCAGGAGAGCGCGTTTGCGCTGGGTGACCGACGCCGGCCGCAGGACGTGGCGCTGGTTTCGCCGATTCTGGCGCGGTGGGGGCTGGAACTGCAGTTCGACGATACGCAGCCCGGCGGTTTGCGGGAAAGTGCGGGCGAGGGGCTGCCGATCAATCTGGAAGGCACCTTCAAGGCCATTGCGGGCGGGCATGAGGCGAACTGCGCGATTGCCAAGGACGGGCTGATTTCTCGCTGCACGATCGGGAAAGGGCGGGCAACGCTGGTGGCGGACGCCGCGCTGTTGGAGCGGGAAGCCACCGCAGAGCGGCCAGAAATTCAGCTGCAGCGCCTGCTCGACGGGGTGATGGCGCAATGATCTCCTTTTGTTCGCGGGAAAATGCGGGTAAGGACCTGCTCTGCACGGAGGACTTCGTCGAAACGCCCGCATCTGCGCGATTACTTTTGCAGCAAGTCATGGTTACTCAAGCGGTAAGATGTAGAGAAAATGCTACGGAATCATAGCTAGTCCGCATTTTCCCGCATTTTCCCCTTTTCGCCCGCCCCATCCCGCGTTAGTAGTGTGGGTTATCGGGACGAACTCCAATCGCATCCGCGGGGGATGAGTCGGCAACGCGCGATGGCGCGGGGTCGAGCGATGGAGCTTTGTCCGCGAGCGGGGTGTCCAGCGTGGCGGGAGGGCCGGTAAATCTGGTGGGACAGGGCTTTTCGCCGCGTGGCGAAAAGGGCCGCTTCGTCCTGCCTGCCGACTTCCGCTCCGACATCTACGCAGCTTCCGCCAACCAGCGCATTCTCTGCCTCGACAAGCATCCCCGCCTGCCTTGCCTGACCGGATTCGGCCTGTCCCGCCTGGACGAACTGGCTGCAGAGATCGATCGCGAGGAAGAGAAGAGGCTCCGCCTCAACCAGGACTTCGACCGCGACATGGCCGAGGCGCAGGCCTATGGCTTCACCCGCGTGAGCTTCGACGAGAGCGGTCGCTTTGTCCTGCCCGAATACCTGTCCGAACTGGGGCAGGTGGAAGACGGTCTCTATTTCCATGGTGGCGGCCGCCAGATCACCATCTGGAACCCGCAGATCCTGTTCGAGCAGGGCGATGGTTGGGCCAGCGCCAAGGCGGGGTGCCGTGCCAAGATGGCCGAAGCTGCCAAGGGGAAGCGCAAGTGACCGCTGCAGCGCCAAAAGCCCCGCACATTCCCGTGCTGCTCGAGGAGGTCGTTGCGGCCCTTGATGCACAGCCGGGCGACCTGATCGTCGACGCGACATTCGGAGCGGGCGGCTACACCCGCCGCCTGCTGGAATCGGGCGCTACGGTCCATGCGTTCGACCGCGATCCCGATGCGATCGCGGCGGGAAGGCTCTGGGGAGAAACCTGTGGAAAAGATCCGCGCCTCGTTCTGCATCCCCGTCGCTTTTCCGAACTTGCGGAAGGACTTGCAGAGGCCGGAATTGCGGGCGTTCAGGGCGTCGTGTTCGACATCGGCGTAAGCTCGATGCAGCTCGATCAGCCCGGGCGGGGATTTGCGTTCTCGTCTGACGGACCGTTAGACATGCGGATGTCACAGGACGGTCCAAGTGCGGCGGATTTCCTGAATGAAGCGGACGAGGGGGAAATAGCAGACGTTCTCTATCGCTACGGCGAGGAACGCCAATCGCGCCGGATTGCCCGCGCCATCGTCGCTGCCCGCCCGCTGACCACCACCGGACAGTTTGCCACGGTCGTGCGCAAGGCGCTGGGCTATCGTCCCGACATCAAGGGGCCAAAGGCGCAGAAGGACCCGGCGACCCGCAGCTTCCAAGCCGTGCGCATCCACGTAAATGGCGAACTGGACGAGCTGATCGAGGGTCTGGCCGCGGCAGAGAAGGTGCTGGTTCCCGGCGGTCGCATCGCGGTAGTAAGCTTCCACAGCCTTGAGGACCGCATCGTCAAGCAGTTCCTGCGCGAGGCTGCCGGCGCCGTGCCTGCCGGTTCGCGCCACCTTCCGCAAATGGCCGCGAAGGTTGACCCGGTCTTCGAAAAGCCGTCTGCCGCAATCCGTCCGACGCCCGAGGAAGAGGAGCGCAATCCGCGCGCCCGCTCCGCCACGCTGCGCTGGGCCGTGCGCACTTCCGCGCCTGCCCGGACTGGTGAGGGGAGGGCTGCGGCATGATCTCGACCACAAGCCGTCTTCGCTCGGTTGGCTGGCTGGTCCTGCTGGGCCTGTGCCTGGCGCTGGTTGTGGCACTGGCATTCCGGGTCAATGCCCTGCGGAGCCAGATCCACCATGCCGAGGCGCGCATTGTCGCGCTCAAGCAGGAGAAGATGTATCTCGAGACCGAATTCGAGACGCGCTCGAACCAGCAGCAGTTGAAGGCGTGGAACGATGTCGAGTTCGGCTATGCCGCGCCCAACGCCAGCCAGTACATCGAAGGCGAACGCCAGCTTGCCGCACTGAGCGTGCCCGCCACGCCGGATGCGCCCGCCCCGATCCGTGTCGCCAGCGTCGATGACAGTGTTATCGCTTCGGCCGCGTTCCCGGCGATGGTTTCGCCGCTTTCGGGCAAGGCGCTGGCCAGCAATGACAGCAAGGTTGCTGCGGACGATACCGAAGGGGACCGTTCGGCGCGCACTGTCGATCACGCTGAAGCTGTCGAGACGCTGAAAGACCGCCTTGGCAAGGTTGTCGATGCTCGCCCGCGCGGTCCGGTGCGCAAGGAGACGGCTTCCGAGAAGGAGCGTCCGGGCAAGAAGGACGCCAAGCTGGACGCCAAGATGGACGCCAAGATGGACCGGGCCGAGGCATCGGCATCTGCCAAGCCGAAGGCGGCGCAGAAGGTTGCTGCCAAGGACGTCGTTGCCAAGGACGTCGTTGCCAAGGACAGGGCCGCGAATGCGAAGTCGGCCGGCAAGCCTGCTGCCAAGGCCAAGGCGGTCACAACTGCGGATAAGTCGGGCGCAAGCAAGACCAAGTCCGGTTCGGCCCCTCGCGCCACCAAGGGCAAGGAGGCTAAGGCAGCCCGGTGAACGCACTCACCGCCTCAGCCGCCATCGCTTCCGGCCGCGTCCTGCTGGCCAATGTCCGCCAGCGCTCGCTGGTCGAGGCCAAGGTTCGTGCGCTGGTGGTGGCCGGCTTCATCCTGTTCTTTGGCTTTGCGGCGCTGGCGCGGATTGCCCAACTCGGCTTTTTCGAAGGCTCGCCGACACGTCGTTCGCTGGCTGAAGCGTTGCTTCCGCCGCGTGGCGAGATCACCGATCGCAATGGCGTTCCGCTGGCACGCGCGTTCCCGGCCTATGCGCTGTGGTACAATCCCAAGGCTTTCGGTGAGAACGGCACGCCGCTCGTCAAGTCGCCCGAAGAGGTGGCCAAGGCGCTTCTCGCCATCTTCCCCGACGCGGATTACAATGATTTGCTCCGGCGGCTGAAGTCCGACAAGCCGAGCTATCTGCGCCAGCGGGTGATGCCGGAGGATGCCAACCGCATCTTTGCCCTTGGCGAGCCTGCGCTGGAGTTCCCGCGCGAGAACCAGCGCTATTACCCGCAAGGATCGCTTGGCGCGCACGTGCTCGGCTATGTCGACAGTGAAGGCCATGGCCATGTCGGCATGGAGCAGGTGCTCGAAAAGCAGCTGCTCGATCCAGCCCAGCGCGGAAAGCCGGTAGCGCTTTCCATCGATATGCGTGCGCAAGGCGCGCTTGAGGACGAACTCGGGCGCGGCATGCTCGAAACCGAGGCCAAGGGCGCGGCGGGTGTGATCCTCGATGTCGATACCGGCGAGATTATCGCGCTGGCATCGCTACCCTCGTTCAATCCCAACCGTTCGGACCAGGCGCTCAACAACCTGGTGTTCAACAAGGTGACGAACCAGGTTTACGAACTCGGGTCGACCTTCAAGCCGCTGAGCGTTGCGGCGGCAATCGACGCGGGCGTGGTGACCGACCTTTCGGTGCGCTATCCTTCGGACAGGCCGCTGGCGATCGGCGGTTTTCACATTCGTGACAGCCACAGCTTCGGCGCTTCGCTCAACGTGCCCGAAGCGCTGATCCACTCATCGAACATCGTTACGGCGCAGGTGGCTGACAAGTTGGGTGGTCCCGCGCTGAAGAAGACGATGGCGGCGCTCGGCATGAATGAGCGGCCCTACATCGAACTGCCGGCGCGTGGCTTCCCGCTCTGGCCGCGCGGCACCAACAAGAACGGCGACTGGGCGCGCATTACCACGATGACGGTCAGCTACGGTCACGGCATCGCGGTTACCCCGCTGCATCTGGCAGCAGCCTATGCCGCAATGGTCAACGGCGGCATCTGGCGCCCGGCGACGCTGTTCAAGCGCGAGCCGACGCAGATCCCTGAAGGTCGCCGCGTCTACAAGGCTTCGACCAGCGCGCGCATGCGCCAGTTGCTGCGCATGATCGTGGTGGATGGCACCGGCAAGAGCGCCAATGCCTCCGGCTATCGTGTCGGCGGCAAGACCGGATCAGCGGAAAAGCCCGGCGGCAAAGGCGGTTACAACCGCACCTCGCTCGTCGCGACATTCGCCGCCGCCTTCCCGATGGACAAGCCGCGCTACGTGGTGATCGCGATGCTTGACGAACCGAAGGGTACGGCCGCTTCGCAGTACCAGCGTACGGCTGCTTTCAACGCCGCACCGATCGTCGGACGCGTGGTGCCGCGCATCGGGCCGTTTCTCGGTGTCGTGCCTGACGACACTCGTGATATCGACATCTCGGACTTGTCGCCGCTGGTCGGCAACGGAGAGGGTGAATGAAGCTCGGCGCGATCCTCGATGCGGCGGGCTTTCCGGTCGAGAACGGCGATGCCAACGTCACTGGCTTTGCCATCGACCATCGCAAGGTAGCGCCCGGCACGGTGTTTGGAGCCTTCCCCGGCACGCGCTTCAATGGCGAAGATTTCATTGCCGATGCGGTGAAAGCGGGAGCCGTGGCCGTGGTAGCGCGTCCGCAGGCAAAGGTGGAAGGCGCGGTCCATGTGGCTGACTACGAACCCCGCCGCGCTTTTGCTGCTCTGGCTGCGCGCTTCTTTCAGCCTGTTCCGGAAACGGTGGTTGCCGTCACCGGCACCAACGGCAAGACTTCGACTGTCGAAATGACCCGGCAGATCTGGCGCATGGCTGGCTTTCCCGCCGCTTCGATCGGCACGCTCGGCGTGACCACGGCAGACGAAAGCGTCTCTACCGGGCTGACCACGCCGGACATCGTGACGTTCCTTTCGAACATGACCGGCCTTGCCCGCGAGGGTGTGACGCATGTCGCCTACGAAGCGTCGAGCCATGGCCTATCGCAGTACCGCAACGAGGGCCTGCGCGTGGGGGCAGGGGCCTTTACCAACCTCAGCCGCGACCATCTCGATTACCACGCGACGATGGACGACTATTTCGCGGCCAAGATGCGCCTGTTCGACCATGTCGTGGAAGAGAGCGGCACGGCGGTCGTCTGGATGGACGACGAATGGTCGGAACGGGCGGTGGAGCATGTCCGCGCGAGGGGTCTGCGGCTGCTCTCGGTGGGCAAGCAGGGGACCGAGATCCGCCTGCTCGCCCGTACCCCGACGCAACTGGGGCAGACCCTCGAGATCGAGTTCGAAGGCCAGGCGCGCAAGATCAACCTGCCGCTGATCGGGGCCTATCAGGCGGCGAACGCGCTGGTTTCCGCCGGGCTGGCAATTGCTTCAGGGACCGATGCGGCCAAGGTGTTCGAATCGCTCGCGCGGTTGCAACCGGTGCGGGGGCGGCTGGAGCGCGCAGCGATCAATCGTGCCGGGGCGCCGGTCTATGTCGACTACGCGCACACGCCCGACGCCATCGAAGCGGCGATTGCCGCGCTGCGCCCGCATACGTCCGGGCGCCTGATCACCGTGTTCGGTGCTGGCGGTGACCGCGACGGCGGCAAGCGTCCGGAGATGGGAAGTGCTGCCTGTGCCGGCTCGGATCTGGTGATTGTCACGGATGACAATCCCCGTGGTGAAGATCCCGCGGAAATCCGCGCGGCCATCATGGCGGGCTGCGACGAAAAGGCCCGCGAGATCGGCGATCGTCGTGCCGCGATTGCCGCCGCGATTGCCGAGGCGGGCCGTGAAGACATTGTCCTTGTTGCAGGGAAGGGGCACGAACAGGGACAGATCGTGGGCAGGGGCGATGCTGTCCGTATCCTGCCGTTTGACGACGTTCAGGTCGCCAGGGAGTGCACCACATGACCGCCCATCCCGCGCTTATCGCATGGCCAGAGGACCCGTCCGACGCGGCGGGTCTTGCGCTTTGGACGAGCGAGGAAATCGCTGCGGCAACGGGTGGCCGGGCAAGCGCGCAGTTCGCGGTCTCCGGCGTCGAGATCGACAGCCGCGAGGTGGTGGAAGGCGACCTGTTCTTCGCCTTGAAGGGCGAGGCTTCGGACGGTCATCGCTACCTTGAGGGCGCCTACGGGCGCGGCGCGGCGGGCACGGTGGTCGAACATGCGACGTTCGGCCCGCACGTGCTGGTCGGCAACACGATGACTGCGCTTGAGAACCTTGGCCGGGCGGCGCGCGCGCGCGTCGATGCCGGGATCATCGGGGTGACGGGTTCTGCCGGCAAGACTGGCGTCAAGGAAGCGCTCTATGCCGCGCTCGACCGCGCCAGTCGGGGCCGGGCACACCGTTCGGTCAAGAGCTACAACAACCACGTCGGCGTTCCGCTAAGCCTTTCGCGGATGCCCGCGCGCACCAGCTTCGGCGTGTTCGAGATGGGCATGAACCATGCGGGCGAGCTGGCCGCGCTGACCCGGCTGGTTCGTCCCCACGTCGCCATCGTCACTACCATTGCGCCCGCCCACATCGGCCACTTTTCGGGTGAGGAAGCGATTGCCGATGCCAAGGCGGAGATCTTCGAAGGTCTTGAACATGGTGGCGTCGCCATCATTCCCGCTGACAACCGCCATTTCGAACGGCTGCGGGCCAAGGCCGCGCAACATGCCGAGCGCGTGATCAGCTTCGGTCGCCATGCCGACGCAAGCGTCCGGCTGATCGATGCGGTGGCGGCCTCAGGGGGCGGTACCCTGGTTACGGCGGACCTTGGGGGCCGCAAGGTCTGCTACACGATCTCGCAACCGGGCGAACACTGGGTTGCCAACTCTCTGGCGATCATGGCCGCTGTCGAAGCGATCGGGGGCGATCTGGGCGCTGCCGGACTCGCTCTGGCCGAAATGGAAGGCCTTGCTGGGCGCGGGGCCCGCCACGAGATTGCCGCCACCGGTGGCGACGGTTCGGGCAAGGCCCTGCTGATCGACGAAAGCTACAACGCCAATCCTGCCTCGATGGCCGTCACCCTGCGCCAGCTTGGTGCGACACCCGCCACCCGCCGCGTTGCCATTCTTGGCGCGATGAAGGAGCTGGGCGAAGCCGAGGCACGCTATCACGCCGAACTCGCCGGGCCCGTCGCCGAGGGCAAGGTCGACAAGCTGGTGCTGGTAGGCGCCGAAATGGCGGCATTGGCCGACGCGCTGGGGAAAAGCGGGCCGTTCTCGCTTGCCGGTAAAATCGATGTGGCGCATGTGCAGACAGCTTCGGAAGCGGCGGAATGTCTGGCTGCGGACGGTGTGCGCGGGGGTGATGCGATCCTCGTGAAGGGGTCGAATTCGGTGGGACTGGGCGCGATCGTGCGTTCGCTCACCACCAGGGAACGGTGAATGCTCTACCAGCTGGCCGAGTGGCTGCATTTCGAGGGATTCAGCAACCTCATCCGCTACCAGACGTTCCGCGCGGGCGCGACGCTGTTGACCGCGCTGATGATCGGCCTGATCATCGGTCCGCGCTTCATCAACATGCTGCGTGTGCGCCAGGGCAAGGGTCAGCCGATCCGCGAGGACGGCCCGCAGTCACACCTCGCCAAGCGCGGCACGCCGACCATGGGCGGATTGATGATCGTGACGTCGCTCACGCTGTCGCTGCTGCTGTGGATGGATGTGACCAGTCGCCTCGTCTGGTCCTGCGTTGTCGTGACGCTCGGCTTCGGGCTGATCGGCTTTCTTGATGACTACGACAAGGTTACAAAGTACGCGCACAAGGGCGTGCCCGCCAAGGTTCGCCTTGCCGGTGAGTTCGTGGTGGCCGGTATCGCTGCGTGGCTGGCCGTGGGCGAAACGCACCTTTACGTTCCGCTGTTCAGCAATCTCTACGTGCCGCTCGGGCCGTTCTATTACCTCTTCGCGATTTTCGTGATCGTCGGCGCGGGCAATGCGGTGAACCTGACCGACGGTCTGGACGGCCTTGCAACCATGCCGGTGATCATCGCGGCCGGAACATTCGCGATCATCGCCTATCTGGCCGGGCGCGTGGACTATTCCACCTACCTCGGCATTCCGCACGTCAAGGGTGCGGGCGAACTGGCGATCTTCTGTGCGGCAATGATGGGGGCGGGCCTCGCCTTTCTGTGGTTCAACGCGCCGCCTGCCGCCGTGTTCATGGGCGATACCGGCAGCCTCGCGCTCGGTGGCGCTCTTGGCGTGATTGCCGTCGCCGCGCATCATGAGATCGTGCTGGCCATTGTCGGCGGGCTGTTCGTGATGGAGGCCGTGTCGGTGATCGTCCAGGTCGCGGTGTACAAGCGCACCGGCAAGCGCGTGTTCCGCATGGCGCCCATTCACCACCATTTCGAGCAGCTCGGCTGGAAGGAATCGACCGTCGTGATCCGCTTCTGGATCGTGTCGATCGTGCTGGCGCTGATCGGCCTTGCCACGCTGAAGGTGCGATGATCGTCTCGCCCGCCTTCTCCGGCAAACGCTTCGCCGTGCTCGGCCTTGCCCGTTCGGGGCAGGCGAGCGTCGAGGCGCTGCTGGCGGGCGGGGCTGAGGTCACCGTATGGGACAGCCGCGAGGAACCGCGCGCAGCCTACGAAGGGCGCTGCACTATCGCCGATCCACTGGCGACCGACCTGACCGGGTTCGCGGGTGTCGTCGTCAGCCCCGGCGTGCCGCTGAACCGTCACCCCATCGCGGCTCACGCTGCGTCGTTCGGCGTTCCCGTCATCGGCGACATCGAACTGTTCGCGCAGGCCCGCGCTGACCTGCCGCCGCATCGCGTTGTCGGCATCACCGGCACCAACGGCAAATCGACGACGACGATGCTGGTGCACCACATCTGTAAGGCGGCTGGTCTCGAAGCCCGGCTTGGCGGCAATATCGGCCTGCCAGTTCTGGGGCAGGAGCCGCTGCCCGAAGGCGGCGTCTATGTCCTCGAACTGTCCAGCTACCAGATCGACCTGACGCAGAGCCTCGATTGCGATGTGGCGGCGCTGATCAACCTCAGTCCCGATCACCTTGACCGCTACGATGGCTTTGAAGGTTACGCCGCGGCCAAGGCTCGCCTGTTCCGGATGCAGTCGGCGCGCCATCACGCCGTGTTCGGTTGCGGTGACGAGCATACCCTGAAGATCGCGCGCGAAACTTCGGCCACGCATGACGTCGGCTTCGTCCATGTGGTGCAGCCTGATGCGCTGGAGGGGCAAACGGCTTGGCCCTCGCTGCAAGGGCCGCACAACCTGCAGAATGCTGCGATTGCGGTGGAGATCGCGCGGCAGCTCGGCATCGGCGAAGACGTGTGGCGTCCGGCGCTGACCAGTTTCGTCGGCCTTCCGCACCGCATGGAACGCGTGGCCGAGTCGAACGGCGTGCTGTTCGTCAACGACAGCAAGGCTACCAATCCGGCCTCGACCGCGCCTGCGCTCGGCGCCTATCCGCGTATCCACTGGATCCTTGGTGGCCTGCCCAAGAGCGACAACCTCGATGAGTGCGCGCCCTACTTCGACCACGTTGTCGCCGCCTACACGATCGGCGAGGCAGGGCCGATGTTTGCCGACATCCTCGATCCCATCATGCCGGTCAACCGCAGCGAGATGATGTGCGATGCCGTGCGTCAGGCGATGCAGGCAGCGCAGCCCGGCGACGTGGTGATGCTTTCGCCAGCGTGTGCCAGCTTCGATCAGTTCCGCGATTTCGAGGCGCGCGGCGACAGCTTTCGCCAGATTGTCGAGGCGCTGATTGCCGATTCCGATGCACCCTGTCCGCCGGGGACTGGTTCATGAGCACTACGCCCACGCCCACCCGCCTCGTCACCACCACCATGCCCGATGGCGGCGTGCGCGTGGTCGGCCACGGCGCGCGTTTTCGCCGCAGCCGTCGCAGCGAGCTGCTGATCTGGTGGCGCGAGATCGATCGCGTGCTGCTGACGCTGATCCTTTCGCTGGTGACGATCGGCTGCATCGCCGTTGCCGCTGCGTCCCCGGCCTCGGCGCATCGCCTGTCCACGAACCAGAAGTCGCTCGGCGATCTCTACTTCTTCTGGATTCACCTGCGTTGGGTCGCGCTGGGGCTGATCGCGATGTTCTTTGCATCTGTCCTCCCCAAGGAGGCGGCACGACGCGGAGCCATCCTGCTCGCGGCTGCGATGGTCCTTGCACTCGTGCTCGTGCCGCTTGTCGGTAGCGAGGTCAAAGGGGCGAAGCGCTGGCTGTGGATCGGCTTCAGCCTGCAGCCTTCGGAATTTCTCAAGCCCGGATTTGCCATTGCCCTGGCCTGGATCCTGTCGTGGCGGGTGCGCGATCCGAATATCCCCGTCATCCCGATCACGGTGGCGATCATGGGGCTGGTGGGCATCCTGCTGATGGCCCAGCCCGACTTCGGCTCAACCATGCTGTTCGGCGGTGTATGGTTCGTATTGGCGCTGCTTTCGGGTCTGTCGGTCAACAAGATCATCTATGCGATGGGCGGGCTGATCCTCGTGGTCATTGCCGCGTACTTCTTCTACCCGAACGCGACGCACCGTATCGACAACTTCATTTCGGGGGGCAGCGAGTTCGATCAGGTCGACCTTGCCATGCGCACCTTGATGAACGGCGGATGGAGCGGGACCGGCCTGTGGCTCGGCAGCCGCAAGAATGCGCTGCCCGAAGCGCACACCGACTATATCTTTTCGGTGGTTGGTGAGGAATTCGGGCTGATCGCCTGCGCGGTGATCGTCACGATCTATTGCGCGATCGCGCTGCGCGTGCTGATGCGCCTGCTTGATGAGGACGATCTGTTCACCATCCTCGCGGCAGCCGGGCTGACCGCGCAGCTGGTCGGTCAGGCGTTCATCAACATCCTTGTGAACCTGCAACTTTTCCCTTCGAAAGGCATGACCTTGCCGCTGATCAGCTACGGCGGATCCTCCACCATCGCGCTGCTCATGGGCGTCGGGCTGCTGCTCGCGATCACGCGGCGCAACCCCTACCTTTCGCGCGAGAAGTTCGACGTTACGGAACTGGTGCGCAAATGAGTGGCGCTTCTCGGCATTACGTGCTCGCGGCAGGTGGCACGGGTGGACACCTCATTCCGGCTTTCGCGCTGGCGGTCGAGCTGGAACGGCGCGGTCATCATGTCGCGCTGGTAACCGATGAGCGCGGCGCGAAGATTCCCGGCAAGCCGGACTTCATGCCGGCGCACGTGCTGCCCGCAGGCCGTCTCGCCAAGAACCCGGTGGCGTTGCTCAAAGGGCTGCGCGCGATCTGGCAGGGCCGGGCGATGGCGCTGCGGCTGTTCGAAAGCTTCCAGCCTTCCTGCGTGATCGGCTTTGGCGGTTATCCTGCGCTTCCCGCACTGCTGGCAGCCCATTCGGCGAAGATCCCGACGGTGATCCATGAGCAGAACGCAGTGCTGGGACGCGTAAACCGCTTCCTCGCCAAGCGCGTTGACGCCATCGCCACGGCTTACGGCGAGGTTGATCGGCTTGCGCCGAAGCTGTGGGGCAAGGTCCACCGCGTCGGTAATCCTGTGCGGCCCGAAGTACTGGCGCTGCGAGGCGAGCCGTTCCCCGAGTTCACCGAAGACAGCCTGTTCCGTGTGCTGGTGACGGGCGGAAGCCAGGGCGCTTCGGTCTTGTCGGAAGTCGTACCCGATGGTCTGGCGATGCTGCCGCCCGCGCTACGCCATCGCTTGCAGGTGACTCAGCAGTGCCGCCCGGAGGACCTCGAGGCTGTTCGCGCCCGCTATGCCGCACATGAGATTCCGGCTGAACTTGGCACGTACTTCGAAGACATGCAGTCTCGCCTTGCCGGAACGCACCTGTTCATCGGTCGCGCCGGCGCATCGACCATTGCCGAACTGACTGCCGTGGGACGCCCGGCGATCCTCGTCCCGCTGCCCATCGCGACAGATGATCATCAGGCCGCCAACACGCGCGAGATGGTTGCGGCAGGCGGCGCGCGCGCGATCCGGCAGACCGGCTTTACCCCCAAGGAACTGGCGAAACAGATTCAGGCCATGGCCCAGCACCCGCATACCCTTGCCAATGCCGCGCATGCCGCGTGGAACTGTGGGCTGCCCAACGCCGTCAGCGATCTGGCCGATCTGGTCGAAAGCTTTGGCGGTGAGCCGATCATGGACGTGATCCGCGTCGACACCCGCAGCGCCGCGCCGTCAGGGCAGGAGCAACTCGCATGAAGGGCGTCGGCACCGAGATCGGCACGATCCACTTTGTCGGCATTGGCGGCATCGGCATGTCCGGCATTGCCGAAGTCATGCACAACATGGGCTATTCTGTGCAGGGTTCCGACATGGCCGAAAGCTATGTCGTCGATGGACTGCGCTCGCGCGGTATCAAGGTGATGATCGGGC
>OFDC01000515.1_pt1 | contig 28787 bp, 28 predicted proteins | sample 1520941 | NCBI WGS metagenome assembly OFDC01 (sample SAMEA94258168, study PRJEB24077) | hot springs metagenome | biome: Aquatic biome; feature: Water | place: India | collected 2012-12-06 | depth 5 m | reverse complement strand
GGCTTTGTGCCGCTCTCCAAGACCGGCGCCGAACTGTTGTTCGAGCTGATCTCCCAGCGTTACGAACGCGGCTCCACCTTCATCACCAGCAACCTGCCCTTCGACGAATGGACCGAAACCTTCGGATCTGAGCGTCTCACAGGCGCGCTCCTCGATCGCCTGACCCATCACGTCAGCATCCTCGAGATGAACGGCGAAAGCTATCGCCTCGCGCACAGCCGGGCCCGCAAGGCCAAAACCAGACCCTGAAAATTACACCAATGCCGTGGGGAGTGGCCCTCGGGCTACGCCCTCACGCCACTCCCCACGGCATGTAACACGATGGCCTGGTTTTACGCCGCCGAATGGCCGACTTTTGCTCCGCCGTTGACAGAAGGCCGTGTTGCCGGAATTTGGCGTGATTGATCTTCTGCCGGCGGATTAGCCGCGCAGTTCCTTGTCGAGGAACGAGGCGACTTCGTCCAGATCGACATCCTTTGCCAGGAACGTCTTTCCGATACCGCGCATGAGCAGGAACGGCAGAGTTCCGGCATCCATTTTCTTGTCGTGCAGCATGTGATCGGCAAGGCGGCGGCCACTGCACTCAAGGCCCAGCGACCGCAGCGATGCCGGCAGGCCAACCGCCTCCATGTGTGCGGCAATCCGTTGGGCATCCTGGCCAGACATAAGCCCCAGGCGGGCAGAGAAGCGGGCCGCCAGGACCATGCCCAGCGCCACGCCTTCGCCGTGGAGCAGGCGATCGGAAAAGCCGGTTTCTGCCTCAAGCGCATGGCCGAAGGTGTGGCCAAGATTGAGCAGCGCCCGGACCCCTGCAGTCTCCTTCTCGTCTGCAGCGACAATGCGGGCCTTTGCCGAAACACTCTGGGCGATCGCGGCTGCGCGTGCCGAGCTGTCACCTGCAAGCAGTTTCGCGCCGTTGGCTTCGCACCATTCGAAGAACGGAGCGTCGTCGATCAGGCCATACTTGATGACTTCGGCATAGCCGGCGCGCGTGTCGCGCAGGGGCAGCGTATCCAGCGCCGCGGGGTCTGCCAGAACGAGTGAAGGCTGATGGAACGCGCCGACCAGGTTCTTGCCGGCGGGGGTATTGATCGCGGTCTTGCCACCGACGCTGGAATCGACCTGCGCCAGTAGAGTTGTAGGTATCTGGATGAAGCCGCAGCCGCGCTTGACCATCGAGGCGGCAAAGCCGGTCAGGTCGCCAATCACGCCACCGCCGAAAGCGACGATGTTGTCCTTGCGCTCCACTTCCTGAAGCAGCAGCCAGTCGACAACACGGGCGAGATGTTCCCAGCTCTTGGTGCTTTCACCCGCGGGAAGGACGAGCCATTCACTCTGCACGCCCGCAGAAGCGAACGAAGCTGTCACGGTTTCCTGCCAATGCGCGGCGACATTTGCATCGGTGACGATGGCAACGCGGTCCTTGCGCAGGAAAGGACGGCAGTGTTCGCCAGCATTGGACAGCAGCCCGGCTTCGATGCGCACTTCATAAGGGGCGCCAGCGATGGCGACGGGAATCACAGCCATTTGTCGATTGCCTTGAGTATCTTGTCGGCAGTCACATGATGCGGCTGCGCGCTGCTGGTGACATGGATCGGGGCCTGGGAGTAGAACGGCTCCCGTTCCGCCTTGAGACGAGACAAGATCTCGCGCGGGTCTCCCGACCGGAGAAGGGGGCGGTTGTCCTTCCGGCCAACGCGTTCGACAAGGGTGTCGACGTCGCTGTCGAGCCAGACCGCGATGCCTTTTTCAAGGATCAGCGCCCGGGTTTCGGCATTGCAGAAAGCGCCGCCTCCGGTTGAGAGCACCTTGCGGTCCGTATGCTGACCCGTGCCCATCAGGCGCACGATGACGCGACGCTCGCCATCGCGAAAATATTGTTCGCCATATGTGGCGAAAATCTCGGGGATCGGCATGTGCGCTGCGCGTTCGATCTCTTCGTCGGCGTCAAGGAAAGGCAGGTGGAGCATCGTCGCCAGCTTTCTGCCGACGGTCGTCTTCCCCACGCCCATCATGCCGACGAGCACCAACGGTCGTGCGATCCGCCGCGCGATACGGGCGATTTCGGACGAGCTGAGCGGATGCGCGTCATGTTCCATTGCCGCGCCGCCTATACTTGCGCTAGTGCCCGTTGCAAGCACCGCCTCGACTGCATGGCGGTGCAAAAGCGTTTGGCGTCTGGTACCGGGTGGTTGAATGAAGAGGATTGCCGTGGTCGCTCTGGCAGCAGTTGTGGTGGTGGCCTTGTTGACGGTGATCTGGATCAGGGGTGGAACACAGCCGATGCAGTGGGTCGAACAGCCGGTCGGCGAACCTCCGGTCGGGAGCAAAGCGCAGTGAGCAGGCGTGTGTCCGGAAGGATGGCGATCTGGCTGGGCAGCGTTGCTGCACTTGCTTCAGTGTCCGGCGCGCTGGTCGCGCAGGAATCCCTGCTGCCGCCGGGCTTTGATAACCCGCCTGCGCCATCGCGCCCTGCGCCTCAGCGCTCCAGCGCCCCGGCACCGGCACGCAGCGCGGCTCCGATTGCTGCACGGCCAGCAGCTTCGGGATCGGCCGCTCCCATGCCGACAGCTTCGCCGGTCGTGCAACCCCTGCCTGACGCTGTGCAACCCGCCGCCACCGCCGGGGGGGGGCTCAGTGATCAGGCATTGCTCGATTCGATTGACCCGGCACTGCTCGCCAAGCTGATAGATTCGGCGAGGCCCAAGTCCGACATTCCCCCAGCCGGACGGCGCAGCCTCGATGTCGTAGGCGTGATTGATCAGAGCGACGGCGGGTTTCCGGTTGGTTCGACGCACTACCTCAACGGCCCGTTTGTCGAGGGCGTGATCACGAAGATGCGTGGGCGCTTCGTTTCGCGCTGGGGCCACATCCTCGCACGCAGGGTCATTGCCAGCAGGCTGGCAACTCCAGTCGGCATGAACGGGGCGGACTGGGCAGCCATCCGTGCGCAGCTGCTGCTGCGCATGGGCGAAGCGGACGCTGCGCGGGCGATGGTGCAATCGGTCGACAGCGGGAATTTCACCCGTGGTCTCGAGGATGCCGCGATGGCTAGCTTCCTGGCGACGGCGGATCCAGTGGGGCTGTGTCCCATCACTGCGCTCACGGCCGCAGGCAGGCCCGGATGGGACTGGGAGCTTTCACGCGCGATCTGTTCGGCCTTCACCGACGAAGGTTCGACCGCGATGGCATCGCTGGACAAGGCGTTGCGCAGGGGAACCGGAACCAAGATAGACATCTTGCTGGCACAGAAGTTTGCCGGAGCAGCCACCAACGCGCGGCGTGCTGTCAAGATCGAGTGGAACGATGTGGAGGCGCTGACACCTTGGAGCATCGGCATGTCCTTTGCGACGGGGCTTGAGCCTCCGGAGGACCTGCGCAAGAAAGCTGGCGAGAACTACGCCCTGCTGGCGGCGCGGGCGCCGATGCTGTCGCTCTATTCACGGGCCGCAGCCGCCGATGTGGGTGCCGCACGTGGCGTGCTTTCGTCCCGGGCGATGATCGATCTGTACAGCGCCATCCACGCCCAGCGGGATGCCGAGGGAGAGAATGACGCTGCGGATGAGTGGGCGCAGCGGGCCGCAACCTTGCGCACCGCCTATGTGGCCGAGGCACAGGACGACCGGCTCGACGCGATCCGTACCCTGTGGGGCGATGGCAACGACCCTGATCGCGCCTATGCAGGCCTGGTCCTCACATCGCATGCATCGGCAAGGATGATCCCCTCCGAGGCACTGGCCGATAGCGCGGCGCCCCTGATTTCCTCGATGCTGACCGCAGGGCTCGATCGGAACGCCATAAAATGGGCGCCTTTCTGTCCGGTCGGAACGGAGGCTTGGGGTTTGCTGGTCCTGTCAAATCCGGGCCGGGCCAATCGCACGGGCTCCGAAGGGCTCAATGCCTTCGCCGACAATGACGATTCCGATGACGCTATCAGATCCCGCTTCCTGCTGGCGGGCATGATGGGGCTGGATCGTGTCGACCCGGCAGCCGCGCGTGACTTCGCAGGCAAGCTTGGCGTTGATTTCAACCGGCAGACCCGCTGGACCCGGGCAATCGATCAGGCCGCCGCTTCGAACAACCAGGCCCTGGTTGCGTTGCTCGCAGCCTTCGGCATGCAGGGCGATGACTGGGGCCGGATGACTCCGTTGCACCTCTATCATGTCGTCTCGGCCCTGCACAGTGTCGGTCTCGACAACGAGGCGCGCATGATTGCCGCCGAAGCCGTCGCTCGCGTCTGAGGCGGTGAAAGCCAGGGCGGAGCCTGCAGTCGAAGATTTTCTGTCGATGCTGGCTGTCCAGCGTGGCGCGGCCCCCAATACCATCGCCGCCTATCGCCGGGATCTTTCAGGCGCAGCTGAGGCGATCGGGCCTTTGTCGACTGCGACGCGTGAAGAGATTGCGCGCCTTGCCGGAGCCTTTGCGGAACTGGCGCCGAGTTCCCTGGCGCGAAAGTCGTCTGCATTGCGGCAGTTCTATGGCTTTCTCGTGGACGAAGGTTTGCGGGCGGACGATCCGTCAGGCGCCTTGCCACGACCAAAGACCCGCCGCCCGCTCCCGCGCCTGCTTGGGCACGATGAGGTGGGCGCGCTTTTCAGACAAGCGGAAGAGGATGCGGCGTCGCGAACGCCCGAAAGTCTCCGGATGCTGGCGTTCCTGGAACTTCTTTACGGATCTGGCCTGCGTGCTACCGAACTGGTCTCGCTTCCCTTGGCGGCGGTGCCGCGTGATGCACCGTTCCTGACGATCACGGGGAAAGGAGAGACCCAGCGAATGGTGCCGGTGTCCGCCAGAGCCACCAAAGCCTTGTCCGACTGGCTTACCGTGCGGGGTAGGGGCGGGCGATTCGTGTTCCCCTCGCCGCGAGGCGGGTTCCTGTCGCGCGTCCGGCTGTTCCAGTTGCTCAGGGATCTTGCGCTTCGCGCCGGGCTGGATCCGGAAAAGGTCAGCCCGCACGTGCTGCGCCACGCCTTTGCAACCCATCTCCTAGAAGGCGGAGCCGACCTGCGCGTGTTGCAGACCTTGCTGGGCCACGCCGATATCGCCACCACGCAAATCTACACGCACGTTGATTCCGCGCGTCTCGTGGCCCTCGTAAACCAGCGTCACCCGCTTGCCCGGAGTTGACCAAATCCGCGCTCGCGCCTAGCGGATTGGCCATGATTTCCTACCTCGAGTTCGAAAAGCCGGTCGCCGCGCTGGAAGCCCGCATCGCCGAACTGCGCCAGACTGCGCAGGGCGGAGACATCGACATCTCGTCCGAGATTCGGAGGCTTGAAACCAAGTCGGCTGAATTGCTCGCCAGCACTTACAAGGCGCTGACTCCTTGGCAGAAGACGCAGGTTGCCCGGCACCCCTCGCGTCCGCATTTCAAGGACTACGTCGAGAAGATCTTTACGGATTTCATGCCTTTGGGCGGTGATCGTCTTTTCGGAGAAGATCAGGCGATCGTCGGTGGATTTGCGAAGCTGGATGGTCGCCGGGTCATGCTCATCGGCCACGAAAAGGGCAACGATACCCAGAGCCGCATTCGCCACAACTTCGGTATGGGCAAGCCCGAAGGCTATCGCAAGGCGATTCGGCTTATGGAAATGGCGAGCCGATTCGGGCTGCCGGTCGTGACGCTCGTGGATACCTCGGGCGCCTTCCCGGGCGTGGAGGCGGAAGAGCGTGGCCAGGCCGAAGCCATCGCCCGGTCGACCGAGGCCTGTCTTGCGCTCGGCGTTCCGATGGTGGCGACGATCGTGGGCGAGGGCGGTTCTGGCGGCGCGGTGGCGCTGGCGAGTGCAGAGCGCGTCCTGATGCTCGAGCATGCCGTCTACTCTGTCATTTCTCCCGAAGGCTGCGCTTCCATCCTGTGGCGAACGGCCGAAAGGGCTGCAGACGCGGCAGAAGCGATGAAGGTGACGGCGCAAGACCTGCTGTCGCTTGGCGTGATTGATCGCATCGTGCGCGAACCGGTTGGAGGAGCGCACCGCGACCCTGAGGCAACTTGTGCGCTTCTCGGGAAGGCTATCGGCGAAGAACTCGATGCGCTTGTCGGAAAGCCGGCGGCCGAGCTTCGCCAGCTTCGGGCGGAACGCTTCCTGCGCATCGGCGCCTGATCGCGCGCGCCATCTGGCGCTCGGGAACTCTATTTGCGACAAGTCGGTTATTGCACCAGTCCTTTAGCGGGGCGGGTGCGATGCACTCGCGTTCGTGAGATATTCGCATTGGGGAGTTGACGATGCCTTTTTTCCGCCGTTCGCGCGCCGCGTTCCTGACTGTCTCGGTCATCGCGATGTCGTCGCTACCTGCGTGTGTCAGCCAAACCGGCAGTCCGGCAACCGCGCAGGGCACTGCGCAGTCGATCAGTGCGGCAGACAAGAAGCAGGGCGCCGAGGCGCACCCGCAGTTGCTGCAAGAGTTCGGTGGCGCGATGACCGGGGCGCAGGCGAACTATGTGGAAACGGTCGGCAAGAACATCGCACTTCAGTCCGGGCTCAGCAACGCGCGAGGTGATTTCACGGTCTCCTTGTTGAATTCCCCGGTCAACAACGCCTTCGCCATCCCTGGTGGCTATATCTATGTTACCCGCCAGCTCGCAGCGCTCATGAACAACGAAGCAGAACTCGCCGGCGTGCTTGGTCACGAAGTCGGACACGTCGCTGCACGCCACGCAGCCAAGCGTGAAAGCCAGGCGACTCGCAATTCTTTGCTCGGAGCGCTGGGATCGATCCTGTCCGGCGCCTTGCTCGGTAACAGTGCCCTTGGCCAGCTTGGCCAGCAGATCTTCTCTACCGGCAGCCAGCTGCTGACCCTCAAGTATTCGCGCGGCCAGGAAACCGAAGCGGACAACCTCGGTATCACGTATCTGCAGAGGGCAGGTTACGATCCTCGCGCGATGTCGACGGTTCTGCAAAGCCTTGCCAACCAGAATGCACTTGATGCCAGCGTGAAAGGGACGACGAATCAGGTGCCGGAATGGGCCAGCACCCACCCTGACCCGGCATCGCGCGTCCGGGCAGCATTAACCCGAGCGGGCAACACCACCGGAAGAACGAACCGCGATGCCTTTCTCGCTGGCATCAACGGGCTGACATACGGCGACGATCCTGCCCAAGGCATCGTCGATGGTTCAAGCTTCGTGCATCCCGCGCTGCGGCTCGCTTTCCGGGCACCCAATGGCTTCTATCTCGTGAATGGCACCCGGGCGGTGTCGATTTCAGGGCAAAGCGGCAAGGGCGAATTCTCGACCGCCGCCTACAGTGGCAATCTCGAAAGCTATGTGCGCTCGGTCTTCACCAAGCTGTCGAGCCAGCAGCAACTTGCCCCTACGACGCTTGAGCGGACCACTGTCAACGGCATTCCCGCCGTCTACGGTGCGGCCCGGGTGAACAGCGGCAACGGACAGGTCGATGTCGTCGTGTTCGCATATGAATTCGGCCCGCAGCAGGCCTACCACTTCACGACCATCAGCCAGGCCGGACAGGCTTCGCAGTTCGATACGATGTTCCGGTCGATCCGGAGAATCAGTGCAACCGAGGCATCGGCAGTCAAACCCCGCCGTCTGTCCGTGGTCACTGTAAAATCGGGCGACACTGTCGAATCCCTGTCGAAGCGCATGGCATATACCGATCAGCCCCTGCAACGCTTCCTCGTGCTGAACGGTCTTGCTTCCGGGAGTCGCCTGGTTGCGGGCCAGAAGGTCAAGCTGGTCGTCTATTGATCTGGTCTTCGGCTGACATCATCGTTGGACAAACGAAAAGAGGCAGGTACCTTGGCACCTGCCTCTTTTTTTGTGCTAATTGCTTAAACTTACGGGTTCTTGGCGTCAGCAGTGGCCATCTTGCCCGAAACGTCGGTGAAGGTGTTGCTCAGCGAAGTGCCCAGCGAGGTCATGGCGCCGATGGCAGCAACAGCAACGAGGGCAGCGATCAGGCCGTATTCGATCGCGGTTGCGCCTTCGTTGTTGGCGAGCAGGTCACGGAAAAGCTTCATGTTCGGTCTCCTAGAGGTGGTGCTTCATTCTTCCCGTCCCGCCCCATTTTTGTCCCCGGAGCGAGCATTCGTACTCTTACTTACAAAAGACTAAAGATTGGTTAATCCGAACTTGTCTTTTGGGCAGTGCTTTCGTCTACAGTGACGTACAGGTTATACAGAGCTTCTCCGAAGGTCTTCATGCCAAAGGAGGCGGCAAGACCGACCAGCGAGAGAAGTAATCCGTATTCGACAGCTGTAGCACCGCTATGGTTACGGAAGATTTTCAGAAGAAGGGTCTTCATTTCCGTTTCCATGGTTGCGGCGTAGGTTGGTCTACGTTGGCAATCCTAAGAAAAGGTTGATAGGCGCGCGGAATGGAAAAATTCTCGACAGTCACGATCGTCGTCGCGTTGGCGATCCTTGACCGGGAAGGGCGCGTGCTGATGCAGCAACGCCCCGTGAACAAGCAGCACGGCGGCCTTTGGGAGTTTCCTGGCGGCAAGCTCGAAGCGGGCGAAACCCTCGGCGCTGCAGTTGTAAGGGAAATCGACGAAGAGCTCGGCCTTGCGATCGACGCAGAAGCCCTGTTCCCGATTTCCTTTGCGCATGAAGCGCTTGGTTCGAACGCGCGGCAAATCCTTCTTCTGCTCTACGGCACGCGAATCTGGGACGGTGTGGCGGTGGCGAAGGAAGCTGGGAGCGCGATCCGCTGGGTCGATGCCGAGGAACTCGCAGGTCTGTCGATGCCTCCCTTGGACATTCCACTGGCCCAAGCGGTAATTCCTCTGCTGGGGGCTTGCCAAAGGTGAATCAGCCTCCTAAAGGCGCGTCTCCCAAGCACCCGTAGCTCAGCTGGATAGAGCATCAGACTACGAATCTGAGGGTCGGACGTTCGAATCGTTCCGGGTGCGCCACCTTTCCTCGGGAAGGTGTTTCGGGAAGGCTGTGCGCAAGTTCGGCCATGACATGATGGTGGGCACCCGTAGCTCAGCTGGATAGAGCATCAGACTACGAATCTGAGGGTCGGACGTTCGAATCGTTCCGGGTGCGCCATCACCGTTTCTCGAAAGAGCCCGCCGTTCCGCGGGCTCTTTTCGTTTCGGGCAGCCAAGTCATTTGTGCGACCGCGAACTGCGAGCCAAAACGGTTCATGGAATTTGCATAGGTATCCATAATAGCTTCATAGCCACCGAACAGCGTTGCGAACGAGCCGCGCTGCGGTATAGGCTCGACTGAGCGTTCCTGACCCTACGGAACCCGAGGCTGCCAGAAAAGGAAACCCAGACTTGGCGAAGTCCCCGAGGCCCAGAGCCACTACATCTGCCACGAAACCAGCGGCGAAGCGCGCGACCACGGCCGTGGTCGGGGCTGAACCGGTCATTGCGTCCGACGTAGCCGAAGAAGCGGCCTTCGCCCTGCGGAGTCTCCAGCAGGCGCACGCGAACAACAAGCGCTACGATGCAAATGATGAGGAACTGCTCAAGTTCTACGAGCAGATGGTGCTGATTCGCCGCTTCGAAGAGAAGGCGGGCCAGCTTTACGGTCTGGGCCTGATCGGCGGTTTCTGCCATCTCTACATTGGACAGGAAGCTGTCGCCGTTGGTCTTCAGTCTGCCCTCAAGGAAGGGCATGACAGCGTGATCACGGGGTATCGTGATCATGGCCACATGCTTGCTTACGGCATCGATCCCAAGATGATCATGGCCGAGCTTACCGGCCGAGGCGCGGGCATTTCGCGCGGCAAGGGCGGCTCGATGCATATGTTCAGCACCGAGCACAAGTTCTACGGCGGGCACGGTATCGTCGGGGCGCAGGTTCCGCTTGGTGCGGGCCTGGCTTTTGCCCACAAGTATCGCAACGATGGCGGCGTCTGCATGGCCTACTTCGGCGACGGTGCCTCGAACCAGGGTCAGGTTTACGAGACCTTCAACATGGCGGCGCTGTGGAAGCTGCCGATCATCTTCGTGGTCGAGAACAACGGTTACGCGATGGGGACGGCGGTAAAGCGCGGTTCGGCCGAAACGCACTTCTATCGCCGTGGCACCGCGTTCCGGATCCCGGGCATGGACGTGAACGGCATGGACGTTCTGGAGGTCCGTCAGGCAGCGGAAGTTGCGCTTGAGTACGTCCGCGCCGGCAATGGTCCGGTGCTGATGGAGCTTAAGACCTATCGTTATCGCGGCCACTCCATGTCTGACCCTGCAAAGTACCGCAGTCGCGAGGAAGTGCAGGAAATGCGCGACAATCACGATCCGATCGAAGGTGCCAAGGCCGAGCTGCTCAAGCGCGGCGTGACCGAGGAGAGGATCAAGGAAATCGACAAGCGCATTCGCCAGGTCGTCGCCGAATCGGCAGATTTCGCCGAAACATCGCCCGAGCCCGATGTGGCCGAGCTTTATACCGACGTGCTGGTGGAGAACTACTGAGATGGCCATCGAACTGAAGATGCCCGCGCTCTCCCCGACCATGGAGGAGGGAACCCTTGCCAAGTGGCTGGTCAAGGCCGGCGATGAAGTGAAATCGGGCGACATCCTCGCCGAGATCGAGACCGACAAGGCGACGATGGAATTCGAAGCTGTCGACGAGGGTACGATCGGCGAGATTCTGGTGGCTGAGGGCACCGAAGGCGTGAAGGTCGGCACCGTCATCGCGACGATCAAGGATGAAGACGATACGTCCGATGCGGCACCTGCAGCCGCGCCGGTCGTGGAACAGAAGGCCGCGCAAAGCGAAGCTCCTGCCGGGCAGGATGCCAAGGCGAAGGCCGCGGCAGCCATCGCGCCCAAGAGCGATGCCAAGCCGGCCGCCGATCCCGAACTTCCCGCCGGCACGACGATGGTGCCGACCACGGTCCGTGAAGCCTTGCGCGATGCCATGGCCGAGGAAATGCGCGCGGATGATCGCGTGTTCGTGATGGGCGAGGAAGTGGCCGAGTACCAGGGGGCCTACAAGGTCACCCAAGGCCTGCTCGAGGAGTTCGGCCCGCAGCGCGTGATCGATACGCCGATCACCGAGTACGGCTTTGCCGGCATCGGCGCTGGCGCTGCCATGGGCGGCCTTCGCCCGGTCATCGAGTTCATGACGTTCAACTTCGCCATGCAGGCGATCGACCACATCATCAACTCTGCCGCCAAGACCAACTACATGTCCGGTGGCCAGATGCGCTGCCCGATCGTGTTCCGTGGCCCCAACGGGGCTGCCAGTCGCGTTGGTGCGCAGCACTCCCAGAACTACGGCCCGTGGTATGCCAACGTGCCTGGCCTTGTCGTCATCGCGCCCTATGACAGCGCCGACGCCAAGGGCTTGCTCCGCGCGGCCATCCGTAGCGAGGATCCGGTTGTCTTCCTCGAGAACGAACTGGTCTACGGCCGCACCTTCGACGTGCCGCAGATCGACGATTTCGTGCTGCCGATCGGCAAGGCCCGCATTGTCCGTCCTGGCAAGGATGTGACGATCGTTTCGTACTCGATCGGCGTCGGCTTCGCACTTGAAGCGGCCGAAGCACTTGCCGCCGAGGGCATCGATGCGGAAGTGATAGACCTGCGCACGCTGCGCCCGCTCGACAAGGAAACGGTCCTTGCCTCTCTGGCCAAGACCAACCGCATGGTCGTGGCCGAAGAAGGCTTCCCGGTCTGCTCCATCGCGTCCGAAATCATCGCGATCTGCATGGAGGAGGGCTTCGATCACCTCGACGCCCCCGTTCTGCGCGTGTGCGACGAGGATGTGCCGCTGCCCTATGCGGCGAATCTTGAAAAGCTGGCCTTGATCGATGCCAGCAAGATCGCGGCCGCCGTGCGGAAGGTCTGCTACCGCTGAGTTGCCAGATCGGCTGAAAGTGCAGGGGCGTCGGAGCGATCCGGCGCCCTTTCACATTCAGTCGTAACCATTATAGACATTGCATTGCGCGATGGGGGCGGGAGCCGCGCCGTTGCGCTGGTAGATCTGGGTCAGATCCCGGTCCGCACGGACGTTGAAGGTTGCGGTTGTGCGGACTACCGCATCGGGCACGAAGCGTTGGCTGACGAGGGGCTGGTACGCATACTCGATCTCGACGAAGATGACTGCATCGCCTTCGGTTGCGGTCACTTCCTCGCCGGCCGGTCCCATGCCGGAAAGCGAGCCATCGGTTCCTGTTCCTTCACCGCCGTATGACGATTGGAAGTTCCGCTTACCCTTGCAGCGTTGCCAGTGGATGTATTGGGTGTCTTCGGTGCCGGGCACGACCTCAAGGCTGCTGATGACAACCCGGCCATGCTCGAACAGATCGAGCTTGCCTGCCTGGATGTTGGCGCCGACCAGCAGGTCGTTGATGTCGCTTTCGTAGATCTTGAGGTTTTCGAGCATCGACACGTCACCGATGCGCGAGCCGTTATCGGCCAGTTGCATGGCTAGCTGGCTGACACGCATGTGGGTGATGGCAAGATTGCCCAGTTCCGCTCCCCACAGCCCGAGCGTAAGCACGAGCGGCGCCCCGAGCGCGAGTTCGACCGCGGCCACGCCGGACGTGTTACGGACCAGCCCAGCGAGGCGCTCGACAATCCGCTTCACGTGCAGTTCCCGAGTTTTGCCCGGCTCTTCTGGGCATCGTAAGGCTGGTTCCGCAGCACCGTGCTGGCGCTGTTGGTCACCGTTTCGCTGAGGCCGATCAGGGACGCCATCGGGAACTTGCGGTTGTAGGTCATGGTCGCGGTATATACGACCGCGTCGCGCGCCCCGCCGAGGCCATTGGCGCCCCTGTCGCGATCCCATGTGCCACTGCCATTGGCGTCTTCGTAAGGCTCTCCGTCATCGCAGACGCCGTTCTCGTTGGCGTCGGTATAGTCTTCCTCCAACCCGATATCCGTGAAGTTGGCGTAGGCCTTGCGCGAAAACGCGATGGAGGCATCGGGAACGACGCGAAGGACCTCGGACTTCACCGCGTCATCGAGCACGGTCAAAGTGCTTGCTGCCCCCTCGACAGTGGAATCGCGCGCGGCGCGTTGCAGTGCCCCTTGCAGCATCGTGTTGGCATAGACCGAGTATCCCATGTCGAAGAGTCCCATCAGCAGGAGCACCAGCACGGGAGAGGCAAGCGCGAACTCCACCGCCGTTGCGCCTTCCGCATCGGTGCCGAGGTTGTGCAAATTGCGTCTCATCACTGGGCCAGTCTCAGGTCACCGATCGAGCGCGCGATCTTTCGGAAGGCATTCTGCAGTTCTCCGGCATTCTTCGCGCTGAAGTAGTGGCCGCTGCCGGCACAATCGGTCATGATGGGGTTGAGATCGGTGCCGAATGCGACGAACCAGACAGTGACGTTGCGCTTCTTCACTTCCTCGCAGACGAAGGAAAACCGCTTTTCGATCGTCTGCGTGAGCGTGATCGGCGATGTCGGACTCCAGCGCCGCTGTGCGATCGGCTCCACGCCGTAGGAGCTGTAACTGATGTCCAGCGAGGACGTTTGCCCGTCGGTCAGGAAGATCAGGTGGCGACTGGTCCGCTGGCGCGCAGAGACATCGGCATTCTCGGCCGCGAAGAGTCCCTTCGGAGACAGCAGACGCGCTGCCCAGATCATGCCGATGTCGTGGTACGTACTGCCGGCGGCAACCAGGCCGTCGATGTAGCCGTCGAATGCGCTCTGGTCCCACACCTGCAGCTTGCGCGCTGAAGTGGGGCAGGCGGCGAATCCGGCAATGCCAGGAGCAAGGAACTCGCTGTTGGTGGTGACCTCGCTGGTGGTGAAGCTGCCCGAGCCGTCCCAATGCCTGGCACGTTCGTAGATCATCGCAGGATACATCGGCCGCCACTGTGTGTCGGGAGCGCCGGAGGTGGGGACCGTATCGATATCGAGATCGAGCGCGCGATCGAGATCGACGTTGCCGTAGTCGTCGATCTCGTAGGTCGAACGCTCTTCAATGCAGCCGTTCGACGCCGTGCGCCAGTCGCTCGTGTCCCTCAGGACATCCTTGTAGAGCCAGGAGCTGCCCGAGGCGAGACTGGGCTCGGTGATGTACTTGAAGGTGTCGACATAGCTCGCATAAGTCGTCGTCGAGAGCGTGCAGGTCGTGCCGGATTGAGAGACGGAATAGGTGTTGCCGTTCCTCGTGCGGTTGTAAGTGTAGGTCGTCCTCGTGCCGGAGGGGTCGGTCACTGCGGCGGTCGTCGTGGAAACAAGCTGAGTCGACGTCGTCAGCGTGTTTGCCGGTGCAGCACAAGAGTATGTGCCACCGGCCTCAGTCGCAGCAAATGTCGAGGTGGTTGTGTGATAGGTCCCGGATACCGGAGAGACGGCACTGTAGTATCCATAAAGCCCGCCGCTTCCACTCGTGCCCACCAGAGTCCGCGATGGATAGCGCCACTGTGGGACGACCCATTCGTCCTTGAGCAAGCCGCCGACGTTCACGTTCGTGGAATAGGGAACGAAGCCATAACGAATCCGGCTTTGTGGCTGACGATTGGCTTCCATTGTGGCGTAGAAGCCCTTCACCACCGATTTCAGCACGGCAATCTTGGGCGAGGTGTCGTCGGGGTTGCTTTCGGCCATCGAGCCGGTGACATCGAGGGCCATCATGATGTCGGTGTTCGGCACGCTGAGTTCGGCGCGACAATTGACGGATATGGCGATTTCGTCCTTGCCGAAGAACTGCATGATGTCGGTCGGAAGGATGACCGACGCAATGCCGCCGACTGACTGATCGTCCTCCAGGGTCATCACGAAGTCCCTGTCGATGGAGTTGTAGATGCCGTCGGCAAAGTTCGCGTTGAAAAAGCGCGTGCCCTTGCTGACGACAGCTGCGCCGTCGACGTCAGGGTCGAAGTCGACGATCGCACCCAGTTCCTTTCGGGCGCCGAGCACGCCGGCATCACAGGCTTGCTGAAGCCGGGATTCGACGAGATATGCGCGACCCATGTCGATGCTCGAGCCGACCAGCGCAAGCAGCGGAACGACAGAGATTGCGAGCATGATCAGGGCATTGCCGGATTCATCCCGGCAGAGACCGCGCAGGCAGTCGACCGTCGAACGATACTGCGTTCGAAGCCGGGAATGGCAACGGGAAAGAGGAGCGCCTGACGACATATTCTATGCGATTACGCAGAAACCCCTAATATCAAGGATAACTTTCATCGTAAAATATGTCTTAAAATACCGAAATAGCCCCGCGATGTTGTGGAAGGCATGATTAATCCAAGTGCTTGGCAGCGATCGGACTGGTCAGTTGTGCCTCAGGTACTTTCCATCAGGAAAAGCGGTTGGGAGTATGTGATCGGAAATGCATCCACGCCGATAAATGAAAGAACAGTCGGGATGCTGTAAGTCATGGTCACGGTCTTCTCGACCGTTCCTGCAATACGGGGCGTGGCAACATTCGTGACGGTGATCGCCAGACGCGAGCTTTCCAACAGATAAGGGCTTTTGATCGCGATGGAGCGCAGATAGAATCGGATCTGATCGTTGGTAAGCTCATTCCCGGTCTGATAATTCACCACGGCGTAGCGCATCACGTCTGACGCGACCGAACGCATCGCGTTGTAGTTCTGCATGCCGATGCCGATCTGGAAGACGCCGAGCATCAAGGCGAGGATTGTGGGCGCGAGAAGGGCAAACTCCGTCACCACGGACCCTTGCTTCTGCCGCAGCAAGGCACGCATTGCCCTGATCATGCCCTTGGCGGTCATGCCTTGGTCCTCTGGCCGTAAAGAACATAGCGATTGACCTGGAGCGAAATGGTCGAGCCGAGGCCGAACTCTGTCCAGATCGGCACGAAATCGGATGTCAGCGTGACCTGCACATAGCGTGAGACATTATCGCCTGTCGCGCAGGTGCTTTCCAGGGCGACATAGGCATTGGAGGAGTTGCAACGATAGGCGGCTGCCACGTTCACCTGTTCGGACTCCAGCCCGGCGGTCGCAATCACGACGTTCTTGAGCGCGGTCAGTTCGTCGGCCGTGTCCGGGTCAGTTGCAAGCGCGACGGATTCGGCGAGCGTCATGGCGCTCTGCAACTCGCTCTGCCGCGCAACGAGGCTGCTCACCTGATAGGCGCCAAGGCTGAACAACACCATGAGCGGGGCGATGATCGCCGTCTCCACGGCCATCGCCCCGCATGTGTCAATTGTGATGCGTTTCAGAAGTGATCTGGCTGCAATCATACGATCAGCTTCACTTTGCTGACTTCCTTGGCAACCACGGTGTCTTCGGTCACTCCGGGCGGACAGAATGAGCTCATGTTTGCCGTGCCGGAAATCGTGATCGTGTCAGCCGCGATCATCAGGCACTGGCTTGTGACCCTTGCTGTCCCGGTGAAGTCGATGCCGCTGTTCGGCAGGTAGATCGTACCGTTGAGGACTGTAGAAGAGTCACCATTGATCTTGCTGCGGTCGGTGCCGGTTGAGGTGCGATCCTCGAAGACCAGCATGCCGGCAAGTGCGTTGGCGTTCGTCTCCGATACCCCACGGCTGACCAGTTCCGAAGCTTGAATGGCCGTGAGGTTGATGTTCGAACCGCCATTGATCTTGATGTACGCACCATTCTTCAGCACGAACATCACGCCGCTTCCAACCACGGCGTATTGCCCACTGATCTCGACACCGCCCCCGTCAATGACGTAGACACCCGGCGCAAATGTCGTGGCGCAGGACACCTTGATGCCGCCGGCATAGGTGCCCGGCAAAACCGAGGCCAGGTCGGCGGTCGTGGTCTTGCTGATGTTGGACAGCGTCGTGGCCACCACCGTTTCCATCTTTTCCCAGACAGTGTTGCTTCCCGAACCGTTGTTGGTCTGGGTCCACACCACGGTGGTCGTGTAGGTCGTGCCCGCCACCACGGTGTTTTCGACGATGACATAGCCGTCGTTGTTCTCGGTCGAATAGTCCTTCTTGGCGTTCTTGTTATTGCTGACCTGCTCAGTCGCAGTCTGCCACGTCGCACCCTTCCAGTAGGTATAGGTGACGGTTGTCTTCTTGTTGCGGTCGGCACGGGTGGTCGTGGTGCCCTGCACGCAGTAGTAGTTGCGCGCCACCTGGCTCTCGGCCGGGTTGGGCGGCGAAAGGTTGGCATAGGGGTCGAACAGGCCTTCGAGGTAGTCATGGACCTCGTCATCCGTGTGCGTGCTGAACCATTCGTCGATGCCGCCGCGGGATAGCACCCAGCCAGCATCAATGTCGGGATTGCCGTCAACCAGAATGGACGATTCCGATGCCGAAAGGGCCGCGATGCCGCACTTGGCCTTCAGCACGGAACTGCCGCCGATCGTGACCGCGCCGCTGTCATCTTCATCAAGCGCCAGCAGGCACGATGTGAAAGATGTGCCCGCCGTGTACGCCGCTTGGGCCGATGCCGTGACCGTGGTGCCTTTTCCGGTCAGAAAGCTTGAAAAGGGCAGGGTGTCGCGAACTGTCGCGCTCACCGTGACACTGTTGTTGCTGCCACCGGCATAGCTCGACAACGTGACCGAAGGCGTTCCGACGGTGATGTCGGCCACGGTCGATATGTTTGCGTTGAATTCCTGAAGTGCCCGGTCCGAATAGATCTCTCGCGTCGCGCTCTGCGTTCGGGCCCAGGCGCCGGCCAGAGCGGCCTGGTCCACGGCGAACTGCAGTTCGCGCTTCCACATGTACCACTGTGCGGTATCGACCGCGAATCCCGCTCCGCCAATGAACGCGGGCATGCCCAGGGCAAGGAGCAGCGTCGCATTGCCGCCCTTGTGCCGCGCCAGGCGCTTGCAAAGGTGGATCAATCCCGAGAGTGATCGAAATGCTGAGCGCATGCTGCTACCGTTATCTCATCCCGTCGGCGGCTGCCGATGCCAATCCCCGCGACTCGTTAAGTAGATTGTCGTGGTAAGTTCATCTTGAAGCCATCTGGTTGACGGCCCGTTAAACAATACGGGAATTGCGAGAGTTGTTTCTTAATGTCGAAGTTACCATCGGAACCCGCCGAAACCCTCGATATTTCGCGAAGAATTGCCCTTGCCTATGCTCCTGCCAAGGCGCGCCCGGCGTGGCTGGCGTTGTTCATGCTCGAGCAGAAACTGGCCGAGACGGCCCGCCGGGGACGTGAACCCCTGATGATCCAGTTGCGGCTGTCATGGTGGCGGGATCGCCTGAAGGAGAGCGGCGCGGCTTGGCCGGTAAGCGAACCGGCGCTGGCATCGCTGAGGGCGTGGAAGGGGCAGCACGGTCGGCTGGTGGGTCTGGTCGACAGCTGGGAGGCTCGCGCTCTGGGCGAGGATCAGGAAGACGAAAGCGCCTTGGCCCTGACCAATGCCTATCTCGCACTGGCCGAGGTGCTTGACGTTCGAGACAACGGCGCGATCGCGGCTCATGCGCGATATCTGGCGGGTGAGGCAACCCCAGGCGGGCGGAGAGGTGCACTGCCCCGCGCGATGCGGCCACTTGCCGTGCTTTGCGCCATAAAGGACAGTGCCGATAACCCGGGAAAGGGACGCCGCCTTGTCGATTTCCTGCGGGTGGTCCGCGCAGGGACGCTGGGCTTCTGAGTTCGTGCCAAAGCGGTAGCATCTACCGCTGCCGCGACAAGCCTGCGGCGTTAGACCCTTCATCAAGGAGGGTGAAAAATGGTTCGTGCCTTGCTTGGTGGTCTCGCTGCCCTGTTGCTTTGCGCTGCAGGCGTCTTCTGGTGGCAGGGCCGTGCCGAAACACGCGAAGGGACTGCCCCGCCATTGCCGGTCGCCGATGCTGCAGTCGCTCCGGAAGGTCTGCCAAGCGCCGACATCGAAGGGCTTACCGGTGTCGCCCCTCCCGAAGCAACCTCTGTCGGCAAGGAGACCCGCAGGTTCAATCTCGTCGACAAGGACAGGGACAACCGGATCAGCCGCACCGAAATGCTGAGCCTGCGCGCATCGGCGTTTCGCAAGCTCGACAAGGACGGCAACAACCTGCTGACGTTCGAAGAATGGGCCTATGTCACTGTCGACAAATTCAAGTCGGCCGACGGTAACGGAGACATGTTCCTCACGCGCGAGGAGTTCGCCACGACGCGTCCCAAGGTGAAGCCCAAGCCAAAGCAGAAATGCTCTTGCAAATAGGCCTTAAGCCAGCGCGCTGATCCAGGGCGCGATGTCCGCCTTCGCCCGCTCGGTATAGGCTTCCTTGCGCGCCTTCTTCTTCACGTCGTGCAGGGGCGGGAAGAGGCCGAAGTTGACATTCATGGGCTGAAAGCTCTCGGCATCGGCATCGCCGGTTATGTGCGACAGCAGCGATCCCAGCGCCGTGGTTTGCGGAGGCGGCGTCCAGGAACGTCCGGCGATTTCCGCAGCCGTCATCAACCCGGCCAGCATGCCGACCGAGCCGCTCTCGACATAGCCTTCGCAGCCGGTGATCTGGCCGGCAAAGCGGATGTGCGGCGCCGATCTCAAGCGCAGTTGCCGATCGAGCAGCGTTGGCGAGTTGAGGAAGGTGTTGCGATGCAAGCCACCCAGCCGCGCAAACTCGGCGTTCTCAAGACCGGGGATGGTGCGGAACACGCGGACCTGTTCGGCATGCTTCAGCTTGGTCTGGAAACCGACCATGTTCCACAGCGTGCCGAGCTTGTTGTCCTGCCGCAGCTGGACGACCGCGTAGGGCCAGCGGCCGTTGGGATGTTCGGGCGTGGCCCAATGCGGATTGTCGAGCCCGACCGGCTTCATCGGCCCGAAACGCAAGGTTTCCTCACCCCGCGCCGCCATCACCTCGATCGGCATGCAACCATCGAAGTAGGGCGTGTTGGCTTCCCACTCCTTGTATTCGGTCTTTTCGCCTGCAAGCAGTTCCTCGCGGAAGGCAAGGTACTGGTCGCGCGTCATCGGGCAGTTGATGTAGTCGCGCCCGTCGCCACCCATGGCCAGCGAGGCCTCGGCGCCCTTGTCCCAGCGCGAGGCCATCCACGCCACGCCCATATCGATAGAATCGCGATAGACGATCGGCGCAATGGCGTCGAAGAAGGCAAGGCTGTCGGCGCCGGTTGCACCGCCGATGCTTTCGGCAAGCGAGGGGGCGGTGAGGGGGCCGGTCGCGACGATCGTCAGTCCCTCGACGGGGAGCGTATCGACCCGCTCGCGCACGATCTCCAGCGTCGGCTGCGCGCGCAAGGCGGCTTCGACTTCCGCCGAGAACACATCCCTGTCCACGGCCAACGCAGAGCCAGCGGGCACGCGGGCCTTGGCGGCCGCGGCCATGAGCAGGCTGTCGCACTGGCGCATTTCGTGATGCAGCAGGCCAACCGCGTTCTTCTCGTCATCATCCGAACGGAAGGAATTGGAGCAGACCAGTTCGGCAAGACCGTCGCCGTTGTGGGCAGGGGTTGTGTCGCCGCTGCCGCGCATTTCGGACAGGCGCACGCGAACGCCGCGACGGGCAAGCTGCCAGGCTGCTTCGCTTCCGGCCATGCCGCCGCCGATGATATGGACCTGATGCGTCATGCTCTTGCCCTTGGCATTGCCGCGCCGCTGCGGCAAGACCGTCCGCAGGGCAAAGGGAGAAGACGCCGGGTGCCGGGACGCGCATTGATCGAGAAACGGCCCTGGCTCGTCGCCAGTCTGATTGCCGGAACGAGTTACTGGCTGGCCGCAAAGGGGCAGGTGCCGGGCCTGTGGCTGATCGTCTGGAAAGGCGCCGGCGTTGCCCTGCTCGCGGCCTATGCCTGGGCGCATCATCCCTCGCGCAGTGCCCACCTGCTTGCGCTCGTCATGGCTCTGGGCGCGATTGGCGACATGGTGCTGGAAGTGGACTTCACCGGCGGTGCCGCGGCCTTCTTCGCCGGCCACATTGCCGCAATCGCGCTATATCTGCGCCATCCGCGCGCCAGCCTTTCAGGATCAGACAAGGCTGTGGCGGTGGTCTGTCTCCTCGGCGTTCCCGCGTTGTCGTGGGCGCTTTCCGGCCGGACAGACGTTGCCGGCTATGCGCTGCTTCTCGGCGGAATGGCGATGGCCGCATTTGCCAGTGACTTTCCGCGCAGCCGCGTGGCGCTAGGCGCGGCGATGTTCGTCGCATCGGACCTGCTGATCTTCGCGCGGATGGGACCGCTGGCGCAGAGCGCGGTCCCGGGGCTGCTGATCTGGCCGCTCTACTACTTCGGCCAGTTCATGATCTGCACCGGCGTAATCGCGGCTTTGCGGACGAGGGGCGAGTTCCGGGCCGTCCGGTAAGGTTCAGCCCTGCAGCAGAGCGCGGGTCGCCGCCTCGACATCATGCTGCCGCATCAGGCTTTCGCCCACCAGGAAGGTGCGTGCGCCGCACTTTTCGAGGCGAAGGATGTCTGCGTGGGTGTTGATGCCGCTTTCGGCAACAAGCAAGGTGCCTTCCGGAGCCAGGGGTGCAAGGCGCTCGGTCGTGCCGAGATCGGTGACGAAGCGCTTGAGATCGCGGTTGTTGACGCCGATCAGGCGCGACTTCAGCCGCGCGGCCCGCTCCATTTCCGCTTCGTTGTGGACTTCAACCAGCGCATCCATGCCCTGTTCGCGGGCAGCCGCTTCGATCTCGGCCATCTGGCTGTCGGAAAGGCAGGCGGCGATGATCAGGATGGCATCGGCGCCGATGGCGCGTGCCTCAAGGCACTGCCACGGATCAACCATGAAGTCCTTGCGGATCACCGGCAGCGTGCAGGCAGCGCGGGCCGCGACCAGATAGTCCTCATGGCCCTGAAAGTAGGGCGCGTCTGTCAGGATCGAGAGGCAAGCCGCGCCCCCGGCCTGATAGGCGCGGGCATGGTCGGCAGGTGCGAAATCGGAACGGATCAGGCCCTTGGACGGGCTGGCCTTCTTGATCTCGGCAATCAGCGCATAACCGGTCTCCGCGCGGGCACGCAGCGCCGCTTCGAACCCGCGCGGGGCGCTCTGCTTTGCGGCGCGCGCCGCCAGTTCGCTGGTGCTGACAGCGGCCTTGCGGGCGGCGACTTCGCTGCGCTTGGTGTCGCAGATTTCAGTGAGCTTGTCGGTCATGGCAGGGGCGCCTTAGCGAGTTTGGACGCATGGGGGCAAGTGTGTCCTTCGATACGCATGCCCCGCAAAGCGCGCTACTTCAGCGCGGCGATCCAGCAGTCTAGCAGGGCATTGGCGAGGCCCTTGTCGAGTGCCTCTGCGGCTTCCTCGATGCCCTCATGCCAGTCGCGCGCTTCACCGGCGACGATCAGCGCAGCGGCGGCGTTGAACAGCACCGCGTTGCGGTAGGGGCCTTCCTCGCCTTGCAACAAGGCGCGCAGCGCGGCGGCGTTGAAGGCTGCGTCTCCGCCGCGGATGGCGTCGACCGGCGCCAGTGGCAGGCCGATGTCGTCAGGGGAGACGCGGCGCATCGAAACTTCGTCGCCCAGCACCTCGGCCAATTCATTGCCACCGGCAAGGCTCAGCTCGTCGAGGCCCTCGTCACCGGAGATGACCATGCTGTGATCGGTGCCCAAGCGGCGGATCGCTTCGGCGTAGATCGGAACGTAGGCAGGCCTGGCGATGCCGACGAGTTGACGGCGAACGCCTGCGGGATTGGCCAGCGGCCCCATCAGGTTGAAGATCGTGCGGCGGCCCAGCGCCTTGCGGATCGGCATGATTCTGCCCATCGACGGATGGTGGCGCGCGGCAAAGAGGAAGCAGATGCCAAGATCGTTGAGCGTCGCCTCAGCCGTTTCTCCTGCGCGATCGAGATTGAGGCCCAATGCTTCGAGCGTATCGGCTGCGCCTGCCTTTGAACTCGCCGCGCGATTGCCATGCTTGGCAACGGGCACGCCGCAGGCCGCAACAACGAGGCTGACCGCCGTCGAGACGTTGAGCGTGTGGTGGCCATCGCCGCCGGTGCCGCAGACGTCGATGGCGTTGGCTGGCGCGTTGACCGGGATCATCCGCGCCCGCATTGCACGTGCAGCTCCCGCGATTTCGCTCGCCGTCTCGCCCCGGTCGGACAGGGCGGAAAGGAACTGCGCGATGGCGTCGTCCGCCACGGTGCCGTCGAGGATTGCGGCAAACGCGGCTTCGGCCTCGGCTTCCTCAAGCGGATGGGAAATGTCGGGCAAGCTCATGCTGGCAGCGGGTTGGTCTTGATGCCGCACAGCTTGAGGAAATTCGCGACCATGGCGTGCCCGTGCTCGGTGGCGATGCTTTCCGGGTGGAACTGCACGCCGTGGATCGGCAGCGCGGTGTGGCGGAAGCCCATGACGTGCGTGTCGTCCGACTGCGCGTTGACCGCGAGGCAGTCAGGAATGTCGGTCACGATCAGCGAGTGATAGCGGGTGGCGATGAACGGCGAGGGCAGGCCCTCGAACACGCCGGTGCCATCATGCGTGACCGGCGAGGTCTTGCCATGCATCAACCCGCCGCGCACGACCTTGCCGCCGAAATACTGCCCGATCGACTGGTGGCCGAGGCACACCCCGAGCAGCGGCAGCTTGGCATCCGCCGCAGCGCCGACCAGATCAAGGCTCACCCCCGCGTCATTCGGCGTGCAAGGGCCGGGCGAAAGCAGGAACCCCTGCGCGCCGGTCCTGATCGCCTGTTCAGCAGTCAGCGCGTCGTTGCGCACCACCTCGACCTCCGCGCCCATTTCCATCAGGTAGTGGACGAGGTTCCAGGTGAAGCTGTCGTAATTGTCGATGACGAGGATCATTGGCCAAATTTCGCTTCTGTTGCCACCCGCACAGCCTCACGCGCCGCTGCGAACAAGGCGCCTGACTTCAGCTCGCATTCGCGCTGTTCGTATTCGGGATTGCTGTCGGCCACGATGCCTGCGCCGGCCTGGGCATGGAGGACGCCGTCCTTGATCACGCCGGTGCGCAGGACGATGCAGCTGTCGACCGAGCCGTCGGGTGCGAAATAGCCGACGCCGCCGGCGTAGGCACCGCGCGTTTCGGGTTCGAGTTCGGCGATGATCTCGCAGGCGCGGACCTTGGGGGCGCCGCTGACGGTGCCGGCGGGGAAGCCTGCGAAGAGGGCGTCGACGCTGTCGGCTCGGGTTGTGTCGAGCTGGCCGACCACGTTCGAGACGATGTGCATGACGTGGCTGTAGCGCTCGACGGTGTAGCTCTCCGTGACCTTGACCGTGCCCGCCTTGGCCACGCGGCCGACATCGTTGCGGCCGAGGTCGAGCAGCATGAGGTGTTCGGCGCGCTCCTTGGGATCGTCGAGCAGGCTGAGTTCGTTGGCGCGGTCTTCTTCCGGAGTCTTGCCGCGCGGGCGGGTGCCGGCGATGGGACGGATGGTGACTTCGCCATCGCGGATGCGGACGAGGATTTCCGGGCTTGATCCGGTCAGCGCAAAGCCCGGCATGTCGAGGAAATAGAGGAACGGCGAGGGGTTGATGCGGCGCAGGGCACGGTAGAGCGCAATCGGTGGCAGCGGGAAGGGCGCGGTGAACCGCTGGGCCAGCACGACCTGAAAGATGTCGCCTGCCTCGATGTAGTCCTTCGCGGCACCCACCATGCGCGCATAGTTGGCGGCAGGCATGACGGGTTGCGGGGTCACGTCCACCGCCTCGGCCAGACGGGCATCGGCCGGAACAGGCTCCGCCAGCTTGCGCAGGGCATTGTCGATGCGTTCGGCTGCGGCTTCGAGCAGGCGCTCCGGAGCGCCGCCTTCGGCCCAGACCGGGGCGATGGCGAACAATTCGTCGGACAGGCGGTCAAACACCAGCACCACGGTCGGCCGGGTGAACAACATGTCGGGCAGGACGAGGTCGCTCTGTGGCGCGCGCGGCAGCTTCTCGACGAGGCCGATGGTCTCGTAGCCGAAATAGCCGACCAGACAGGCCAGCGCCGACGGCAGGGCGGCAGGAACGTCGATCCGGCAGGCAGCGACAAGGGCCCTCAATTCCGCCAGGGCATCGCCGGGAAGGCTGGCGAAGGCAGCCTTGTCATGGCGCCAGATGCGGTTGATCTCGGCCTGCTTGCCCGTGGCGCGGAAGACGAGATCAGGATCGATGCCGAGCAGGCTGTACCGTCCCCGCACTTCGCCGCCCTGCACGGATTCGAGCAGGAAATCGCCCCGACCGTTTTCCATGAGCTTCAGCGCGGCGCCCACGGGAGTCTCGGTATCGACAATCAGCTTGCGCCAGATCAGCGCGGGCTTTCCGGCAGACAGCTGCGCAAGCGCAGCCTCATGGTTCTCGGGGAGTGCGAAGGCAGTTTCGGCGAGGTCGGTGGTCATGCGATTTACTGTGCGTTGCTGCCGGTCAGCTGGTCACGCACAGCCTTGATCCCGGCGTCGTTGCGTTGCACCCCGACATCCTTGCGGATCGCGAGGCGGAGCTGCTCGGCATATTCGCCGCCAGCATCCTGCCCGAACGAGCGGGCGGCCTGCTGGAAGACCTGATCGCCGCGCTTGACCTGACCGAGGACGATGTCCTTGAGCGAAACGACATACCAGCCGCCGTTGTTCGGTCCCTCGAGCCGCTTGTTGCTGCCCTTGGCCATGGCAAACATCAGCGCGAGCGGAGCCGGAACCTGCCCCTGCATCTGCGTGAGCGCCTGACGCGGCAGGTCAACGGCCTGGGGAGCGGGCAAGGCGGCACCGGCGAGCTTGAGAGCTTCGGCCAGCGGCGTGCCCTTGTTCAAGGCGGCCACGATCTTGTCGCTGGCGGCCTTGGCCTTGGCTGCGCCCTGCTGGACGGCCCAGTCCCGGGCAACGACGCTCTTGATCTGATCGAGCGGGGCGGGCGTGGCGGCGACGAGCTGGCCGACATCGTAGATCGCAAACTTCTCGCCGGGCTTGATCTCTGCGAGCTGGGCTTCGCCTTCGCGCTCCATCGAAAACGCTGCCTGGACCAGAGGCGCGATATCGGCAGCGACCTTCTCGTCCTGCTTTCCGAAAACGCTGCCATTCGCGGTCAGCGGCGGCGTGGTCGAGACGGTCAGGTTGAGCGACTTGGCAATATCGGCAAGGCCGGTGCCATTGTCGATTTCCTGCTCGACTTGCGCTGCAAGGTCGGACAGCGCGGCACGGCGCTTCTCGAGGGTCAGGGCCGCGACGATTTCGGGGCGCGCCTGTTCGAGAGTCTTTCCGGCGTTACGCTTGACTGCGTCGACCTTCAGAACGTGCCATCCCAGGCCCGACTTTGCAGGCGTTGCCAGAGTGCCCGAAGCTGCGGCGAATGCGGCGTCCGCGACGGCACGTGACGTCTGGTTGGCGAGGGTCTCACGCGTCTGATCGGCAAGCTTGCTGGCGACCAGACCCTTGGTGCGCGCGGCATTGTCGAGCGATCCGCTGGCGCCGACTTCTGCGGCCAGCGCCTTTGCGGCGGCCTCGGTCGGGACGATGACCTGCGTTACCGAGCGTTGCTCGGACGCCGAGTAGACTGCGGTATTGAGCTTGTAGCGCTGCGCCACTTCGGCGTCGCTGGGCGCTGCCACGGTCTTCAGGCTCGCCTCGTCGACGATGGCGTAGCGGATCGTGCGGCGTTCGGGCTGCATGTAGCGGCTCTTGTTCGCGTTGTAGAACGTCGCAAGAGTGCTGTCAGCCGGAGGGGAAGTCGGCGCAAAGGCCAGCGATGGCACCGAGATGATCGTGCCGACGCGCTTTTCCGTCAGCAGAGCGGCATAGCGCTGCACGGCTTCGTCAGGCATCTGGGCGCCGAACGCTGCCGGCAAGAGCATCTGCCGCGCCAGCAGGCCCTGACCGAGGTCCTTGCGCACGTCCTTGTCGGTCAGGCCGCGCTGGGCGAGCAGCTGTTCATAGGCCGACTGGCTGAACTTGCCGTCAGGACCCTGGAATGCCGGGATCTTGGTGATCTCGCTGTCGATCAGGCGATCACCGGCCACCAGGCCATGTTCGCGGCCCCATTCGGCCATGGCCAGCCGGTCGGTCAGCCCGGTGAGCACGGTTTCCATGCCGCCGGCATCGAGGAACTGCTTCATCGTCAGGCCGGGCTGCTTCTGCCGCTCCTGCTCGAACGCATTGGTCAGCGCCTTGCCGAGTTCAGCTGTGCCGAGGCGATTGGAGCCGACCTTGGCAGCGCGATCGCCACCGGCGATTCCGCCAAAGCCACTGCCGGTGACATCGGCGCTGGCGAAAGCAAGAGCGATCAGGCCAAGAAAGATCAGGGCAACGGCGACGCCGATGCGCGACTTGAGGAACGAGCGGAAAAAGCCGAGCATTTGTGTAGTTCGTCTCTCGTCTGGGCACGGCAACGCACCCGAAGGTTCGGTTAGCGGTTGCCTTAGCAGGCAAACGCAATTCTCGCAATGGCTCCATGCCAACGATCGTCGCGCAACAGGTCGCCTGCGCCACGCGCGCCTGTGGCAAGTGGGTCTATGCCCGCTTATGCGATCAGGTGTTTTGCAGAATCAGTCCGGGTTTGATAGCCGCGCCGACGAAGCAGGGCGATGGATGCCCTGACAGACCGATTGTATCTGCGAATTGTATTTGCGAAATTCAGGGGAACGCGCCGATCATGCCGCACCGTCCTTATATTGTAGGCAACTGGAAAATGAACGGGACGCGCGCCATGCTCGCCGAAGCGCGGGCGATAGACCGTGCGGCGGGGCGCTATCCTGACGTTCAGGTCGCCATCGCTCCTCCCTTCACTCTGATCGGCGCCCTTCGCGAGGCAGTGAGCGCAATGGGGGTTGGCGGGCAGGATTGCCATGTCAACGCAAAGGGCGCGCACACCGGCGACGTATCGGCGCAGATGCTGGTCGATACCGGCGCCGACTTCGTGATCGTCGGGCACAGCGAGCGCCGCAAGGACCACGGCGAAAGCGACGTCCTGATCAAGGCGAAGGCCGAAGCTGCGCTGGCGGCCGGCCTCGGGATCATCGTTTGCGTGGGCGAAACGCTTGAAGAGCGCGATGGCGGGAAGGCGGAAGCAGTCGTTTCCGCGCAGGTCACTGCCTCGATGCCCGATAGCGATGCTGCGGCGGACGCGGTAGCGTCGGGCAAGGTGGCGGTTGCCTATGAACCGGTGTGGGCGATCGGTACCGGACGCGTCGCCGAAGTGGCCGACGTTGTCGCCATGCATGCGCAGATTCGCCAGCAACTGCTTGCTCTCTACGGCGATGCCGGTGCGAAGGTGCGCATCCTTTACGGCGGTTCCGTCAACGCCGGCAACGCACGCGACCTGCTGGCGGCAGAAGGCGTGGGCGGTGCGCTTGTCGGCGGGGCGAGCCTTACGGCTGAAGCTTTCCTGCCGATCGTGGCCGCCGCCGATAACGGAGAGGCTTGAGCGCGGCAACGCGCGGGTTGCGCGGACGCCGTAGCAAGCCTACATGCCGCCCAAGGTTCCCGCGCGGTATCGCGCACGAGGTGTGATTCATGTCGTTGTTCATTTTTCTTACCGTGGTCCAGGCCATTGTCGCCGCGCTGCTGGTGGTCGTGATCCTGATGCAGAAGTCGGAAGGCGGCGGGCTTGGCGTGGGCGGAAGCCCTGCCGGCTTCATGTCGGCGCGCGGCGCGGCTGACTTCATGACCCGGTTGACGACGATTCTCGCAACGGCGTTCGTCGTGCTCAGCATTGCTCTGGCAGCGCTCGCGGTCGGCACGAACTCGAGCCGTGAGATCGATACCTCGCTTGAGCGTAACACGCCCGTGCAGAACGCGCCGGCCAATGACCCGCTGGCTCCGGCCCAAGGCGCGCAGCCTGGCGCGGCTCCCGCCCAGCAGGTTCCGGCCCCGGCCAACGATCCGCTGAACGGCGCCGCCTATGAAATCGGCCTCAAGAGCAGCTTCTTCGGCGATGCGCTGCAGACCTCGATCGCGCTGTTCCGCATCGAGCAGGATAATGTCGGCGAGATGGACGGCCCGGAAATCATTCTGAACGGCCAGACCTTCCAGCCCTATCGCGCGGTCGAGGGCGTCACCAGCAAGGGCTTCGAACTGGAAGCCACCGGCCAGCCGCTGCCGGGCTGGAACGTCAATGCCAGCTACAGCCAGTTCAAGA
>OFDC01000513.1_pt1 | contig 28870 bp, 21 predicted proteins | sample 1520941 | NCBI WGS metagenome assembly OFDC01 (sample SAMEA94258168, study PRJEB24077) | hot springs metagenome | biome: Aquatic biome; feature: Water | place: India | collected 2012-12-06 | depth 5 m | reverse complement strand
TTCGGGCACGACGATGACGCTCGGCGCCGACAGCCTGCAGGCAGGCGCGCTCGACGCTGGCGGCGATCTCGCGCTCAGCGTGACCAACGGCGCGGTGCTGACTGGTGCGGTGACGTCGGGGGGCAATGTCTCGGCAGGGTTCGGCGCGCTCGACTTCACCACGCTCGATGCCGGTGGTCTGGTGAGCCTCGAAGGCGGCGATCTTGCTGGCAGCAGCATTGTCGCGGGCACCAGCTTGACCGCTCTGCTTGGCGGGACCTATGCAGTGGCCACGGCAAGCGCAGGCACCGACCTTGCGCTTCAGGCCGCGAGCGCCAGCGGCACATCGCTGGCCGCGCTGGGCAATCTCGATGCGACGGTGAGCGGCCTTGCCGGTGTCACCGGTTACAGCGCAGGCGGCGATCTGACGCTCACTGCGGGCACGCTCGATGCCGCGACGCTTAGCGCCGATGGGCTGATCGCGGGCAATGTCAGCGGCACGGCGACGCTGGGCTCGGCCATCGCCGGAACCACGCTCGACTTTACCGCAGCCAGCCTCACGGCGACGAGCCTGCAATCGGCAGGCGACGTGACGCTGACGGTTGCCGATACGGCGGCCTTGGGGACGGTCACGTCAACCGGTGGCTCGGTGTTCATCGACCCGGCGCTGCTGACGTTCGATGCGATCGCTGCCGAAGGCGGCATCACGCTGGCAGGCGGGACGATCACCGGCGGCACGCTCGATGCGGGCGCCAGCATCGCCGTGACCGCGACCGGCGCGTTGACGCTGGCCTGGGCCAATTCGGGCACGACGATGACGCTCGGCGCCGACAGCCTGCAGGCAGGCGCGCTCGACGCTGGAACCACTATCGGTATCGCGACTAACGGTCGCGTCTCGCTGACGGATGTACGGGCAGGAGGTGCCATTTCGATTGGTGCGGCAGACCTCGATGCGCTCAGCCTGACCGGCGATGGCAACTTGTCTTTGACGATCAGCAACAGCGCAGATCTCGGCACCGTGAAGGTGCTGGGGACGTTCAACCTTTCCGCTGCATCTTTGACGCTGGGTACGAGCAGGTCCGGCCGGGACAGCATGCTGGCAATTTCCGGGAATGCCCAGATCGGCAGCATCTTCGCGGGCTTGGCTGATACCGGTCAGAATCTCGTGCAGGTCGTGGTGCAGGCGCTGGGCAACTCATACACCGGCGGGCAACTGCTCCCGGTGTTCGATGTCGTGCAGGGGCAGAACTTTACGGTTTCATCATCGACGAATGACCTGTGGAGCGCTGGCGCGCTGCCGCGCTTCTCTGACGCGGATGGCTTGATCGCGTTCCGCCTGGCTACTGCCCAAGACGATTCGGGCGTCCAACCCGGGACGCAGATTGGCGGAGCATTCGGTTCGTTGACCATCGGCAACTTCACGGCGCCGTTCGGTGCGCTGGTGGGCGAGGTCGCAGGACAGAGAGTTCTTGTCGGCGCCAACGGCACGATCACGGCGCCGGCCACGGGAACCCTTTCGGTCGGGTACTGGGATTCGAATGCGGGCGACAATACTGGCAGCATAGCCTTCAATTTCGGCCTGGGGGCAGGGAGCGGTGGCACGGCCATGAATCCGGCCAGCGTCACCGTGACGGCCGGTTCAAATCTTACGATCGGCACCGCTCAGGCCACTTCTGCCATCACTCTTGATGCTGGCGGCGGACTTCAACTCGGTGGGGCTGATGCAGGGACTGCGTTGTCGTTGGTCGGCACCACGATTGATGCCGGAACGCTGACAGCGGGGACCGACATCACGATTGCCAGCACCGGAGCAAGCGTGATCGACACCGCGACTGCGGGCGGAATGTTCACAGCCGCTACCGGTGCGCTTGACTTCAATCTGGTTGATGCTGCGAGCGATGTGCAGGTCCGTTCGCTCACCGGCACGCAGGGCGGTGATTTGATCTCGGGCGCGAACATCACCATCGATGGCGATGGCAAGATCGTGCTTGGCCGTGCCACAGCAGCCGATACAGTCACCATCGCAACCGGAGACGCGCTTTCCTATGGCAGCGTCGAGGGAGGCAGTGTGATCATCGGTGCCGCCTCGGCAAGCGGTGGCGCGATTACGGCTCGCGCGGGCAACCTTCGTACCGACGTGGTGGGTGATCTGACCACCGGCCAGCTCGTTGCGAGTGAATCGATCGACCTGACTGCCCGCGATGTTACACTTGCCAGCGCGCAATCCGGCGCAGATTTCTCTGCCAATGTCCGCTCGCTGAGTGCTCCGGTTCTCGGCGCTTCCGGCAGCTTTACCCTGACAGGTTCGGGCACGGTTGAAGTTGGCACGGCAACGGCGGGCACGGGTCTTGAGGTGACAAGCCGGTCACTGACCTTCACCCGCATGTCGAGCGGGGGAGCGCTTGACGTCTTCACCGATGGGAACGTGGCTGGCGGGGATCTCGTAGCCACCGGGCAGATCCGGATTGCGACCGGGACGGGCAGTTTCACATATGGCAGCATCGAGGGCGGGGGCATTGCGATTGGTGGCCAAACGGTTTCGGGCGGTGCCCTGACGGCACGCACCCAGGATCTCGCCATTGCCGTGAGCGGTTATGCAAGTTTGGGCACGATTGATGCCGCAGGAGATGTCGACATCGAGGCCCGGAACCTTGGTTTCTCGACGATAAAAGCTGGTGGCGCGTTCCGATCCGCCAACACGGCGATGACGGGAACTTCCATCGCCGCAGGAGGTGACATAGATCTCTCGACAGAGGGTGATCTTGCATTGTCGGCGTTGTCTGGAGCATCCGCGCGGATTTCTTCCCGCGGAATCGTCAACGTCTCCGGCCTGCAACTGACGGGCGCGATCAGCGTCCAAGCCGATGCCGTAGGCCTTGCCTCCTTGGGCAACCTGCAGATCGTTCGCATCCTTGCCGATGCTGGTAATGTCGACATTTCGGCAAGCGGCTCGATCCGCGGTGGCACAATCGAAGCACTGGGCGATATCGCTCTGCTGGCCAGCAACGGCGATGTCGTGATAAGCCATCTTTCTGCTGGATACGCCGACGCCATGGGCGGTTCGCTACGCACGCTTGGCACTGTCACTTCCGGGGCCGTCGGCCAAGCCAACATCGATATCGTCGCGAGCGGGGATATCGTCATCAACGACGTGGCCGATGCGGCGAAGGCCTTCACCATGAATGCCGGCAACGCCATCCGGCTCAACGGGCTGGCCACCGGTGTGACGATGGACCTTACTTCGGCCGATCTCGAGATCGGCGCCAGCGGGCGCCTCGGCGAAACCGCGCACACCGACGCGATCACACTGCGCAACACCGGCCAGGGGGCGCTGAGGCTGGGCGACAACATCGCTTCGACGGTGAGCGGCTATGCCATCTCGCAAGCCGAATTCTCCCGCATCCGCTCGCGCGGGAACCTCACCATTCGTGGTACGCAGCAGGTGCTCGTTGGAGACCTTGCGGTTGTTGCGCAGGCTGGCACGGTGCAGGGCCAGATTGGCGAGACCGGCACCTTGTCCCTGCGTTCCAACGGTCTGATCTCGTTCTTTGGCGCTCTCTCGATCAGCAACGCTGCGGGCAACACCCTGTCGGTCAGCAGCCGTGCAGACGGGATCTACCTTGATGCGACAACCGGTTCGATCCGCCTTCTCGAAGGCGAGACGCGAGGCGGCTCGCTCCTCCTGTCGGGCAGCGGGATCGCAATGGTCACGCGCGCAGCGCTCGAGGACATTGCGCAATTGACTGACACTGCGCTGATCACTGACCGCCTCGGACTGAACGACGGCGTCAGCGATGGCCGGACTCTGGTAGAAGCTGATGCGATCACGCTGCGGTCGGACGAACAGGTCTATGTCCAGAACACCTCGCTCGGTACTCGGCTGGATGACCGCTGCGGACTTGTCGCGAACAGTCTGACCATCGGTTCGCGTGACGGTGGCCAGCTCGACATCGTGATCAATGGCATCGTTAATGGCCAAACTGGTGTCGATGCAATCGAGCAGATCTCGTTCGACGAAAGCTTCACCGATCTTTCTTCGGTCAACGGCTGCGTGATCGTCAATGCCAACACCTGCAACAAGCTGCCATTCGAGATCATCGAGCTACGCGATCTCGTCGAGGAAGTGCTGAAGACCGACCCCGAGGACAGCGCGCTGCAGGTGACCGACAGCTTCACCAAGACCACGCTCATCCAGCTCAACCAGATCGCGCCAGCAGGCTTCGAGCCACTGATCGACGAGCCGGTGACAGGCACGGGCAATGACGATCTGCTGGGTGCGGCGCGCGAGACTGGCGAGTGACTTGACCTGATGCGGGGGGGCGGGGCAATGGCTGATCCATGTCAGTTCACGGCCCCGCCCCCTTCGCGCCCTCCGCACCGCTCAAGCTGTTCAACAGCCTGACGCGCCAGCTTGAGGAATTCCAGCCCGTCCACGCAGGCGAGGCGCGCGTCTATTCCTGTGGGCCGACGGTCTACAACTACCCGCACATCGGCAACATGCGCGCCTATGTCTTCGCCGACATCCTTGGTCGCACGCTGTCGTTCAAGGGCCTGAAGCTCACCCACGTTATCAACATCACCGACGTCGGCCATCTGACCGACGACGCCGACGATGGCGAGGACAAGATGGAGAAGATGGCCCGGGCGCAGGCGCAGTCGATCTGGGACATCGCGCAGCACTATACCCAAGCCTACTGGGAGGACGTGAAGGCGCTCAACATCCGCCAGCCGGCACGGTGGACCATTGCCACCGAATACGTCCCGCAGATGATCGCCTTTGCCGAGAAGATCGCGGCCAGGCACTGCTACGAACTCGACAGCGGCCTCTATTTCGACGTCTCGACCGTGGCCGACTACGGCCGCCTTGCCCGCGCCCAAACGGAAGACGGCGAGGGCCGGATCGAGGCCGTAGAAGGCAAGCGCAACGCCGCTGACTTCGCGATCTGGCGCAAGACGCCGCCGGGTGAGAAGCGCCAGATGGAATGGGATTCGCCATGGGGGAAGGGCGCTCCCGGCTGGCATCTTGAGTGTTCGGTCATGTCTGGCGAAGTGCTCGGCTTCCCGTTCGATATCCACACCGGCGGCATTGACCACCGCGAGATCCATCACCCCAACGAGATTGCGCAGAACCAGGCATTCTGCTGCACAAACGGATTGGACCTCCCCGCCAATTCCGGCGCGCGGGTGTGGATGCACAACAATTTCCTCGTCGAACGCTCGGGCAAGATGAGCAAGTCGAGCGGTGAATTCCTGCGGCTGCAACTCCTGATCGACAAGGGTTACGCGCCGCTGGCCTACCGCCTGATGTGCTTGCAGGCCCATTATCGCAGCGAACTGGAGTTCTCGTGGGAAGGGCTCTCTGCCGCTCTCACGCGCCTCAAGCGCATGCTGATTGCAGTGGGCCAGCTCAAGGAGCGGGCCGGGGAGGGAGGAGCCCAGCCCGGTCCGCGCTTTACGCCCTTCCTCGAACGCTTCGATGCAGCTGTGTCGGATGATCTCAACACCCCGGTCGCGCTTACCGTGTTCGAAGAAGTGCTCGCGCTGAAAAAGGTCGACGCCTCGGAAAAGCTTGCCGCGCTGGCAGCGATGGACGCCGTGCTCGGTCTCGGTCTGCTGTCGCTCGATCGCAAGGCGCTTCGCCTCAAACCCAAGGGTGTCGAGATCGCGGAGACCGAAATCGAAGCTGCTCTCGAAGCCCGCAAGGCCGCGCGGGCGGACAAGGACTTCGCCCGCTCCGACGCCCTGCGCGATGACCTTGCCGCCAAGGGCGTGGAGGTCATGGACGGTGACCCGCTCGGTTGGGAATGGAAGCTCGTCTGAACGGGTTTCAATTCGCAATCGATAGGCTAAGTCTCTCGCAAATGTTTTCGGGAGAGAGTTAAGCATGACCGTCCTTGTGATGAACGCCATGGCAGCGCCGCTGATCGAGCCGCACCTGCCCGACTGGGTCGAGCCGCGCTATTTCCGCAGCGCCGAGGAATTGTTCGGCCTGGCTCCCGAGGCGGAGATCGGCTGGTTCGACCTTTACCAGCCCGGCGGCATGGACAAGGCGATCCGGCTGGCGACACGGCTCAAGTGGCTCAACTCGGTCTATGCCGGCGTCGATTTCTTCCCTCTGGATGTGCTTCGCGAACGCGGCGTGATCCTCACCAACGGTACCGGCATCAACGCCATCACCATCGCCGAATATGTCGTGATGGGCATGCTCACCGTGGCCAAGGGCTACCGCGAAGTCGTGCGCTCGCAGGACCGGCACGAATGGCTGCTCGACAGTCCCGGCAAGGTCGAACTCGCTGGCAGCCGGGCGCTGATCCTTGGCTATGGCGCCATCGGCCAGAAGGTGGAGCGCATGCTGCAAGGCTTCGATGTTAACGTGGTGAAGGTACGACGGTCGCAGGGAGAGGGCACGCTCGGTCCCGACGAGTGGCGCGGTCAGCTCGGCACCTTCGACTGGGTGATCCTTGCCGTGCCCGCCACGCCCGAAACCGAAGGCATGATCGGCGCGGCAGAGATTGCCGCGATGAAGCCCGGCTCCACGCTGGTCAATGTCGCAAGAGGCAGCGTCGTCGATCAGGAAGCGTTGATTGCGGGCCTGAAGGAAGGCCGCCCGAGTCACGCCTTCCTCGATGTCGTCAGCCCCGAACCCCTGCCGGCGGATCACCCGCTGTGGGACGTGCCCAATGCCCACATCACCAGCCATCTATCCGGCCGTGCGCAGACCCGGATGTTCGAGCGTTCGGTCACGCGTTTTCTCCAGAACCTCGCCCGCTTCCGCGCAGGCGAGCCGCTCCAGCCGCAGGTCGATCTTTCGCTCGGCTATTGACGGCGGGGCGTGACAGCGGCGCGCACCTTTGATAGCCATGCGGGCAAGGGCAGGCGCGGGGGCCATAACGACACGCGCCGGGAACTTGCCCTGTGGTCGCATCCGAGTTGGGGAGGGTAACGCAGCCTTGGCCGCGCGTTCCCGTTGATGGAGCGACCAAAAATGGCCGAAGGCAAGAAGGCGTCAGACCTGTTCATCGAGTGCCTTGAGGAAGAAGGCTGCGAATACATTTTCGGCGTTCCGGGCGAAGAGAATCTCGATTTCCTCGATTCGCTGTCACGCTCGAAGAAGATCAAGCTGATCCTCACGCGCCATGAACAGGGTGCCGGCTTCATGGCCGCCACTTACGGCCGTCACACCGGCAAGACCGGCGTCTGCATCGCGACGCTTGGGCCGGGCGCCACCAATTTCGTCACGGCTGCGGCCTACGCCACGCTTGGCGGCATGCCGATGCTGATGATCACCGGCCAGAAGCCGATCAAGAAGTCGAAGCAGGGCCGCTTCCAGATCCTCGACGTCGTCTCGATGATGGGGCCGATCACCAAGTTCACCCATCAGATGGCCTCGTCTGACAACATCCCCAGCCGCGTGCGCGAAGCCTATCGCCTCGCCGAGGAGGAGAAGCCCGGCGCAACGCATATCGAACTGCCCGAGGATATTGCCGACGAGCACACCGACTCCGTCCCACTCAAGCGCAGTCTCGTCCGCCGCCCCAACGCCGATGCCAAATCGGTCGCGCAGGCCGTGCACGCCCTGCAGAATGCCAAGGCTCCGGTTCTGGTCATCGGTGCGGGCGCGAATCGCAAGATGACCGGGAAGATGCTGCGCGAGTTTGTCGAGAAGACCGGTATCCCGTTCCTCACCACACAGCTCGGCAAGGGCGTGATCGACGAACGGCATCCGAAGTTTCTTGGCTGTGCCGCGCTTTCCGCTGGTGACTTCGTCCATCGCGCGGTCGAGGATGCCGACCTGATCATCAACGTCGGCCATGACGTGATCGAAAAGCCGCCGTTCTTCATGCGCGAAGGCGGCACGCCGGTCATCCACGTCTCGACGAAGACGGCAGAGGTCGATCCGGTCTATTTCCCCGCCATCGAGGTGATCGGCGATATCGCCAACGCCATCTGGCAGATGAAGGAAGCGGTTGAGCCGAACCCGGCCTGGAACTTCGATCACATGCTGGCCTATCGCGCCGCCGAGGTTGCCCACACCGCACCGCTCGCGGCGGATGCCCGCTTCCCGATCTTCCCGCCGCACCTCGTGCAGCAGATCCGCGATGCCCTGCCTGAGGACGCGATCATCTGCCTCGATAACGGCGTCTACAAGATCTGGTTCGCGCGCGGTTACACGGCCTACCACCCCAACACCGTGCTGCTCGACAATGCGCTGGCCACGATGGGCGCTGGCCTGCCCTCTGCAATGATGAGCGCGATGCTCTATCCCGAGCGCAAGGTCATGGCGATCTGCGGCGATGGCGGCTTCATGATGAACAGCCAGGAGATGGAAACCGCGGTCCGCCTTGGTCTCAACCTGACCGTGCTGATTCTCAACGACAGCGCCTATGGCATGATCCGCTGGAAGCAGGCCAATATGGGCTTCGAGGACTTCGGCCTGACCTACGGCAACCCCGATTTCGTGAAGTACGCCGAAAGCTACGGCGCGCACGGGCATCGCGTCACCAGTTCCGAACACCTCAAGGAATTGCTCGCCCATTGCCGCGATACGCCGGGCGTCCACCTCATCGATTGTCCGGTCGACTATTCGGAGAACGACCAGATTCTCAACAAGGATATCAAGGAACTGTCCAAGGCACTTTAGGGTTCAGGCGATTCATCATGTCGTCACCCCGGGCTGGACCCGGGGTCCCGCTTTCCCCCTGCGGCGGTTCGATAAATAGCGGGATCCCGGGTCAGCCCCGGGATGGCGTTGGAGGTTATCAAGTGTCACAGCTCAAGGACGTCTACCCGCTCTATCTCAACAACAAGGCCGTGCAGCCGAACACCGATCTTGCGGTGACCGACAAGTTCACCGGCGAAGTCGCTTTCCGCACTGCGCTCGCCACGCCCGACGTGATCGATGAAGCCATTGCCGGTGCCGTCCGCGCGGCTGAACCCATGGCCAAACTGGCGTCCTACGAGAAGCGCGACGTGCTCGACCACTGCGTCCGCCGCTTTGCCGAGCGCAAGGACGAACTGGCCTATGCCCTGTGTGTCGAGGCCGGAAAGCCCATTGCCGATTCCGAAGGTGAGGTCGGTCGCCTGATCGACACCTTCCGCATCGCCGCCGAAGAAGCCACGCGCAACTACGGCGAAGTCCAGCCGCTCGATATCAGCCCCCGTGCCAAGGGCTACATGGGCATGTGGAAGCGCGTGCCGATCGGTCCGTGCAGCTTCATCTCGCCCTTCAACTTCCCGCTGAACCTCGCCGCGCACAAGATTGCCCCCGCCATCGCCATGGGCTGCCCGTTCGTGATGAAGCCCGCGTCGCTCACCCCGCTGGGCGCGATCATCATGGGCGAAGTGCTGGCGGAGTGCGATGTCCTGCCGGAGGGGGCATTCTCGATACTGCCCGCCAGCCGCGATGGCGCCGATCTGTTCACAACCGATGACCGGCTCAAGCTCCTTTCCTTCACCGGCTCGCCGGGCGTCGGCTGGGAACTCAAGGCCAAGGCGGGCAAGAAGAAGGTCGTCCTCGAACTCGGCGGCAACGCTGCCGTGGTGGTCGACAAGGACGCCGATCTCGAACACGCGCTGGCCCGCATCATCTTCGGGGGGTATTACCAATCCGGCCAGTCGTGCATCCACGTCCAGCGCGTGATCATCCACGCCGACATCTACGACCAGTTCCGCGACATGCTTGCCGCCAAGGTCAAGACGCTGAAGTCCGGTGACCCCAAGAACCGCGATACCTTCATCGGTCCGATGATTTCGGCCAAGGAAGCCCAGCGCCTCAAGACCTGGATCGACGCTGCAGTCGCCGGTGGCGCCAAGCTGCTCGCGGGCGGTGGCTGCGATGGCAACATGCTCGAAGCCACCCTGCTCGAAGGCTGCAGCCGCGATATGGACGTCTATACCGAAGAGGCCTTCGGTCCCGTCGTCATCCTGTCGAAGTTCACGGATTGGGATGCCGCGCTCGAGGAAGTGAACGACAGCAAGTTCGGGCTCCAGGCCGGTCTGTTCACGGCCGACATCCACAAGGTCATGGACGCCTGGGACAGGCTCGACGTCGGTGGCATCGTCGTCAACGACGTGTCTTCCTATCGCGTCGACAACATGCCTTATGGCGGGGTCAAGGATTCCGGCCTGGGCCGTGAAGGAATCCGCTTCGCCATGGAAGACATGTCCGAGATCCGGAACATGGTCATCCGCAGGAAGTGATTTCCGATGCAGAAAGATGCCAGTCTTTCCGATATGTTTCCAAAGTTTCTGATTAGCCACTTGAACCAAGGGGTAAGAGTGTCCTAACCTGAGGCTTAACGGGGTCGCATTGCAGCACTTCCGGCAAGAGCTATCGCACAAGGCAAAAGCCGCGCGATACGCAGGGCCGGTGGGGACGAGGGGCAATGCTGGGTACTATCTTGCGAATCAGGCAGCTCGCGGCAACTTGCCGGGCCCTACCGCGTTCCGCTGCCATGGCGATGGCGTTCTGCCTTGCCATGGCCGGAGCCGCGCTTGGTGCGTCGTCCCTGGTTTCACCATCGCTGCAGGCTCAAGGGACCGCTCCGGCGGTGCTGCGCGGCCACGTCGGTGTCGCGTCATGCGCAGGCTCTACCTGCCATGGCCGCAGCGTCGCCGATGGCGCTGTCGTTCGGCAGGACGAGCTCATGCGCTGGCAGGAAGATTCCTCGCCCTCGGGTGCGCACAGTCGTGCGTGGCGCGTGATCCAGGAACCGCGCGGGCAGGCCATCGTCAGGCGGATGGGGCTCGATGCGGCTGGCGTTCAGCGTGAATGTGCCGGTTGCCACGCCTCGCCGGGTTCGGCGCGTCCTTCCGATGGCGTCGATTGCGAAGCGTGCCACGGCGCCTCAGGCGGCTGGCTCTCGTCCCACTACACCGTCGGCGCCAGCCACGCCCGCAACGTCGCCCAGGGCATGACCGATCTGACCCGCCCGCAAGTCAAGGCGCAGGTCTGCCTTGACTGCCATTTCTCGGGCGATGCCAGGGGGCAATTCATCGCCCATCGCATCATGGCCGCTGGCCACCCGCGCATCTCGTTCGAGCTGGACTTGTTTACCACGCTCCAGCAGCACCATGATGAGGACGCCGACTACGTTCAGCGCAAGGGCGGCAAGACCAACTCGATGCGCATGTGGGCCGTGGGGCAGGCTGAGGCCGTGAAGCGCAGCCTCGAACTCTACAGCCAGCCTGCTCGCGCCATGGATGGCATTTTCCCCGAGTTCACGTTCTACGATTGCCACTCCTGCCACCGCCGCATTTATGACGGTGAGGACGGAAACGTCACGGCAATCCGCAATCCCGGCCGCCCCATCGATCTCGGCACGCCACCGTATAACGACGAGAACATGATCATGCTGCTGGCCGCGGCACGTGTCATCGCGCCCGATGCCGCTGCCACGTTCGACGCACGGGCCAAGGCTTTCCACAAGGCGATGCTGGCCAACCGTGCCGAAACCGTCGCCGCGGCCCAGGCACTGCGCCAGTCTGCCGATGCGCTTTCTGCGCGCTTCGCCTCTGCCAGCTTCACGCGGGAGCAGACCTTCGCGATCATGGATTCGATTGCCAGCGACGCCATCGGCGAACGCTACACCGATTACGAAGGCGCGGTGCAGTCGGTCATGGCGGTCGACACGCTGCTCAACGGTCTCGTCAATCAAGGCATGGTTTCAGCAGGTTCCGCCAGCGGTCTGCGCGTGCAGATCAACCAGGCCTATGCCGCCGTGCGTGATCCGAACGGTTTCCAGCCTCTCGCATTCCGCCGCGCTCTGGGCAGCGCGGTACGATCCATCCGGAGCCTTCGCTGATGCGCATGCCGTTGGCTTTCCGGCAGACTACCGCCGTCGCACTCGCGCTCTCTCTCACCTTGTCTGGGTGCGGCGGCGGTGACTCAGGCTCGGGCGGAACATTTACGCCGACGCCTACCCCGACATCGTCTTCGCGCTTCTTCGCCGATCCCGCGCAGGAAGCCCTGACTGCCGCCGAAGTCCAGCAAATCATTGCGCAGGCGGTGGGAGAGGCGAAGGCGCTCAACTACCCGGCAATCATCGCAGTGGTCGATCGTGTCGGCAACGTCCTGGCCGTTTTCCGCATGAACGGGGCGGCAACGCGGATGATCATCAGCCCGCGCACCGCCACGGGCGAGATTTCGCCGCGTGAAGTCGACGCGCAGGGGCTTGAGGTCGAAGCGACGATGGGAGCCATTTCGAAGGCTGTCACCGCTGCGTACCTTTCGTCGAGCGGCAACGCCTTTTCCACCCGCACGGCCAGCATGATCGTGCAGGAGCATTTCCCGCCGGCGCCTAATACGCCGGGGCTTGAATCCGGCCCGCTCTTCGGCGTGCAGTTCAGCCAGCTGCCCTGTTCGGACCTTTCCGCCCGCTTCGCAACGGGCAACGCCGGGAGCGGGGCCTTCATCGGTCCCAAGCGCGCTCCGCTGGGGCTCGCCGCCGATCCGGGAGGACTGCCACTTTACAAGAACGGAGTCGTCGTTGGCGGCATCGGCGTGATGGCGGACGGCGATTACGCTTACGATCCCGATGTGACCGATGTTGATGGCGATCCTGAAGAATTCATGGCGCTCGCCGGCATTCAGGGCTTCGCACCGCCGGCTGAAATTCGCGCCGATCGCATTCCGGTGGATGGTTCCACCCTGCGCTTTGCGGATGCGCGGGTCGAAGGCCTTCACCCGCTCCAAACCAGCTTTTCCGCAATCAACAACTCGGCTGGCACTCTCATCCCGGTGCGTGGCTACTATGACGGAACCGCGGTTCTCGCCGGAACACCCTATGGAACCGAAGCGAGCGGCATTCGCCGTGCCACTTCCAGCGAGTTCTCGCTTGCTGATGCCTACGTGCTCAGCAACGGTTCTGGCGTAAACCGCTATCCCATCAAGCCCGGGACCGATTCTGCTGCGGTCGGCACGCCTTTGACTGCGGCCGAAGTGCGTGCCGTGCTGGAAGAAGCCTTCACGATCATGACGCGCGCCCGCGCGCAGATCCGCCGCCCGCTCGACAGCCGCGCACAGGTCTCGATTTCCGTTGTCGATACTTATGGCGAAGTGCTCGGCCTGGTCCGCGGCCCGGATGCACCGATCTTCGGTATCGACGTGTCGCTGCAGAAGGCTCGCACCGCAGCCTTCTTCTCGAACCCGGTCGCAGCCGAACAGCTTCTCGCCAATACCGATGCGGAAATCCCGGCTTTCGTTCAGCGCGCCCGCGATTTCCTCGGCGATCAGACTGCATTGACCGGGAAGATCGCCTTTGCAGACCGTTCCGGCGGCAACTTGTCGCGTCCGTTCTTCCCGGATGGCGAGGTAGGGCGTCCCCACGGCCCGTTCTCGCGCCCGATTACCGATTTCAGTCCGCTTGCCACCGGTCTGCAGATCGCGCTGGTCAAAGCGAACCTGCTCCAGCACGCGGTCTTTGTTGAAGGCTCACTCAACGCGCGCGATGTCGTGCAGCGTTGCACTGCAGTGCCGGATACACCGACCGGAAAAAAGCGGCTGGCCAATGGCATCCAGATCTTCCCCGGCTCGGTTCCGATCTACCGCAATGGCAAGCTGGTCGGCGCTATCGGCATCTCCGGTGACGGTATCGATCAGGACGACATGATCGCATTCCTCGGAACGCACAATGGCGGTGCCAAGGCGGGCACCATCGGTAACGCGCCAAAGGAAATCCGCGCCGATACCATCGTCGTGCCGGTCGGGCAGGGCGTTCGCCTGCGCTATGTGAACTGTCCCTTCGCGCCGTTCCTCGACACCACCGACCAGAATGTCTGCGAGGGCAAGTGATGCAGCAGGTCGCTCTCCTTCTCGCACCGGTCCTCGGCATCACCACGCCGCATGTCCAGCCGGCGCCGCTGACGTTCTACTTGCAGGACGCGTCAGGATCGGCGCCAGGAACTGCCGAACCCCAGCAAGCGCCAACGGTTGACAGCAAGGCGCCGTTGCCCGGTGGCGAGACCGACGCCGACGGCGCATTGATCGATGGACGCCGCCGTCCCGGTTTCAACAAGCAGCTTCCCGAGAAGGTCGAGCAGGACAATCCCGGTGCGGTCAATGCCCCGCCGCCCGAAGCCTTCTACGACAAGTACGATGGCGAAGGACCTGTGGGCGATCTCGGTCTGGACGTCTCCCTGCCTGACCGCTGGCGCATCATGTCGTCGCTCTGCCCGCAGAAGGACAGGGCAACCGGCAAGAAGGACGGCTCGCTCTACACGCTATTCCCGAAGCTCGAATATGTCTGCCATTCGCAGCTCGATCCGTTCCATCACAATCTGCTCAAGGGCGATCGTCCGCTTGCGCGCGGCAAGCGTCCCGGTTTCCTGAAGGGGGATGACTGGTACCTGCTGGCGGGCGCGGTTTCCGATACCGTGGTCGAACCGCGCAGTTTCCCGATCCCGGTTGGCAACCAGACCACGACCAATCCCAACGCCATTGACGTCTTTGGTCGCAGTCACAGCCTGGTGCTGTCGCAGACCTTCATCGCCAGCCTCTCCCTTCTCAAGGGCATGACGGCGTACAAGCCGCCCGTGGTCGAGTACCGCATTGCGGTGGCTGGCAACATCAACCACGTCGAGGTGCCGGAGCGGCGCGTCCTGTTCGTTGAACCGTCAAAGGGCACCAGGCGCACCGATGGTTTCATTGGCCTGCAGGAAGCCTTCATCGACTACCACATCGGCCGGTTTGATACGAAGCGCTACGATTTCGTCTCCTTGCGTGCCGGCATCCAGCCGATGCAGTCGGACTTTCGCGGGTTCCTGTTCAACGACAACCAGTTGGGCGTGCGCATCTTCGGCAACCGTGACAACAACCGCGTGCAGTTCAATCTCGCCGCGTTCTGGCGGCTGGAGAAGGAAACCAATTCGGGCCTGAACGATGTCAGCCGGGCGCCGCGCAACGATTGGGTGTTCATGGCGAACCTCTATCGCCAGGACTTTCCCTTTGTCGGCCTGACCAGCCAGCTCTCGGTCACCTACAACATGAACCGTGAACGCAACGAGATCACGGTCGACACCAACGGCTTCCCGGTCCGGCCCGCCCTGATCGGCGATCTGCGCGGCCGCGAGTACGACGTTGTCTATCTGGGTTACGCGGCTGACGGCCATATCGGTCGCCTCAACATCACCGCGCAGGCCTATGCCGCGCTGGGTGAGGACCGGAATAACTTCCTCACCAGCCGCGCGGCCGAGATCAAGGCATTCATGGCCGCTGCCGAAGTGAGCTACGATTTCGACTGGACCCGCGTTCGTCTCTCGGGCCTTTGGGCCAGTGGCGACAGCGATCCTTATGACAAGACCGAAGGCGGCTTCGATGCCATCTTCGAAAACCCTCAATTTGCCGGCGCGGACACCAGCTACTGGATCCGCCAGACGATTCCCTTCGCAGGCGGCGGCCGCAATATCTCGGTCAACGGTCGCAACGGCATCCTGAACTCGCTTCGCTCATCGAAGGAGCAGGGCCAGTCGAACTTCACCAATCCCGGCACCATGCTCGTCGGGCTCGGCACCGATTTCGATCTGACGCCCACCGTGCGCGTCTCGACCAACGTCAACCACCTGTGGTTCGAGAACACCAAGGTGCTGCAAGTCCTGCGCAACGAAGGTTCGATCCCCCGCGACATTGGCTGGGATGCTTCCGTCTCGGCAATCTGGCGGCCCAACGCTTCGCAGAACCTCGTCTTCCGCCTTTCGGGCGCCGTGCTCGATCCGGGGGCGGGCTTTGACGATCTCTTCGCCCAGATGGGCAAGGCAAGCCGCTTCTATTCCGTCCTCGCCAACGCGACTTTGGCCTTCTGATGACCCAGCCCATGACCGACACGCGCAGCTTCCGCAAACTCTCGCTGGCATGGCTGACAGCGGCACTTGCCGTGCTGCTGATCCCGAGCGCCCTTTACGCTTCGGGTGAAGAGAAAGCCCAGAAGGTCACGCATACCCGCGCACCTGCTGCGCCGCGCGGCCAGCCCGGTGATACCGTCGAGGAACAGTGGGCCTACGTTGACAAGCAGAACGCAGGCTGCGTCAGCTGCCATACCAAGAGCGACCATCGCACCATGCACGCCAGCCCGGCCGTGGTGCTGTCCTGCGCCGATTGCCACGGCGGCAACACCAAGGTCATGGCGGACCGGTCATGGAACCGCAATTCGATCGATTATGTCGCGGCCATGAAGGACGCGCACGTCCTGCCGAAGTACCCGGCCGCATGGGGCTGGCCTTCTTCAGCCAACCCGAAGCGTTCCTACGCGCTCCTGGGCAAGGAAAGCCCCGAGTTCATCCGCTTCGTCAATCCGTCGGACTATCGCGTCGCCCGTGATTCTTGCGGCGCCTGCCACATGCAGATCATCGAGGCATCCGAACGCTCGCTGATGTCCACCGGCGCGATGCTGTGGGGCGGGGCGGCCTATAACAACGGCATTGTCCCCTTCAAGAACTACATGTTCGGTGAAAGCTTCACCCGCACTGGTGAGCCTGCCCTGCTCAAGTCGGCCTCGAAGGAGATCGGTGCGGACGGCAAGCCGATGTGGGGCACGGTCACGCCGAAGGAAAAGGCGCGCGGCGCGCTGCCGGTCATGTATCCGCTGCCACGCTGGCACACGATTCCGCCGGGCGACGTGTTCCGCGTGTTCGAGGACGGCGGCCGCACCATCAACCCGCAGTTCCCCGAAATCGGCCTGCCCAACTCCACAGGGCTGATCCAGCGCCTCGACGAACCGGGGCGTCCTGATCTCAAGCAGTCCAACCGCGGCCCTGCCACGGGCCTGCGCGTCGCCATCCCGGTGCTCAACATCCACAAGACGCGCCTGAATGACCCGTTCCTGTTCCAGATGGGCACCAACGATCAGCCGGGCGACTATCGCTCCTCGGGCTGCGCGGCGTGCCACGTCATCTATGCGAATGACCGCGAACCGCGCCACTCGCTGAACTACGGCAAGTGCGGGCGGGACGGTCAGACCATCACTGCCGACCCGACGATCAATTCCCTGCGCGAAGGCCAGCACCGCAAGGGCGCTTACGGCTCCTACGACGCCGAAAAGGAAGAGCATCACGACAAGGTGCGCGGCACCGTGCTCGGCGGCAAGCGCGCCTATCTCGGCGGCGACCGGACCGATCCCGAACAATCGGCCGACATGGAAGGCGATTGCGCCCGCGCAATCACCTCGGCCGAACAGCTGGTCTATTCACCCGGCAAGGGCGTCGCGCCGCACGGCTCTATGGACCATGACAAGATGGACCAGGCTTCGGCCCACGCCATGGCCGGGCTTGACGCCAAGGGGCACCCGAAGAAAGATGCCCATGGCGAAGATGCGCACGAAGGCGCTGGCCCTGTCGCCATGCAGGATCGCGAACGCGGCCACCCGCTGGTCCACGCCTTCACCCGCGCCATCCCGACCGCGCAGTGCATGAACTGCCACATGCACCAGCCCAACATCTTCCTGAACTCCTACCTCGGCTACACGATGTGGGACTACGAATCCGACGCGCCGAGCATGTGGCCGGGGCCTGAGAACCGCGCGCCAAAACCTGCCGGCATGTCCGATGCGGACTACGCAAAGACGTTCAAGAAGCAGTTTTACCCGAACATCGACGAACAGCGCGAAGTGCTGGACCGCAATCCTGAGGGCGCGTCCACCCGCGGCCTCTGGCGCGATGTCGAATTCCTGCGCAACGTCTATGACCTGAACGACAAGCTGGAACGCACCCAGTTTGCCGATTATCACGGCCATGGCTGGAACTTCCGCGCCATCCTCAAGCGCGACCGTCGCGGCAACCTGCTCGACGATGAAGGGGATATGTCCTCCTACGGCACCGACAAGGCGCACATCATCTCGCCTGACGATCCGGAAAAGTTCCGCAAGGCCGGCGAGGGCAAGTTCGTCGAACCGGGTGAGAGCAATCCCGGCAAGGCCGTCCACATGATGGACATCCACGCCCAGATCGGCATGCAGTGCGCCGATTGCCACTTCTCGCAGGACAGCCACGGCAACGGCATGATCTATGGCGAGGTTGCCAATGCGGTCGAGATCGGCTGCAAGGACTGCCACGGCACGCCCGACAACTACCCGACGCTGCTGACCTCGAACATGGCGGCCCCTGAAAAGGGCAACAACCTTGCCCTGCTGCGCAACGCCGATGGCCAGCGCCGCTTCGAATGGTTCAACGAGGCCGATGGCCGTCGCGTGCTGATCCAGCGCTCGATCATCGATCCCAACCTGTCGTGGCGCGTCAGCCTGGTGAAGGATTCGGTCGACGCGCGCTTTGCCGGCAAGATGGACGCCACCGGCAAGCCGATCTTCAATCCCAAGGCCGCGCGCGCCAAGCTGATGGCAAAGTCTGCCTCGGACGACGGGGTCTACAAGTTCGGCACCGGCGTTGCCAAGGAAGCGCGCGCCCATCGTGACGACGATATGGCCTGTTTCACCTGTCACCTGTCGTGGACCACCTCGTGCGCCGGCTGCCATTTGCCGATTGAGGCGAACTGGAAGTCGGCCACCCACAAGTACGAGGAAGACTACACCCGCAACTACGCGACCTATAATCCCCAGGTTGCGCGCGATGACATGTTCCAGCTGGGCAAGCACCAGCGCAACAAGTCGTCGGGTTCGGATCCGGTGCAGTATGATGCCTCGGGCAATCCGGTCTCGGGCAAGGCGATAACCGCGCCGATCCGCTCGACCTCGGCGCTGATCCTGTCGTCGACCAACATCAACCGCGAACGCATCTACGTGCAGCAGCCGCCGATTTCCTCGATCGGCTACTCGTCACAGGCTTTCGCGCCGCACTTCCCGCACACCGTTCGCAAGAACGAGACCAAGCAGTGCACCGATTGCCACGTCAGCCAGGACGAGGACAACAACGCCACGATGGCGCAATTGCTCTTGCTCGGCACCAACTACGTCAACTTCGTTGGCATGAATGCCTGGTTCGGTCTCGACGGCGGTTTCGAAGCTATCCGCGTCACCGAATGGGACGAACCGCAAGCGGTGATCGGCTCCTACCTGCATCGCTATGCCTATCCGGATTACTGGAAAGCTCACGTCGAGGATAACGGGCGCGAACTGAAGAACTGGACCCGCGGCAAGATCGTCGATGGCAAGCTTTCGGGTGAAACCACCGGGCAGGAACAGTTCGCCAACGTGGTGGAAGGCACCAAGGACGCGGTCCGCTGCCTGCAAATGCGCGGCGAATACATGTACGTAGCCGAGGGCAAGGGCGGATTCCGCGCCTATGACATCGCCGCGATTGGCAACAAGGGCTTCTCGGAACGCATTGTCACTGCGCCGTTCTCGCCCTTGGGCCACGATACCCATGTCGCCACCACCAACGCGACCTGCATGGCCCTGCCGACCAACCAGTCGATTGCGCCCACGCGCAACACGCCCGAACTGCGCGGTCTTAATCAGGAGCAGCCGTTCTCGCCGATCTACAGCTATGCCTTCATCACCGATGCGGTCGAAGGTCTGATCGCGGTCAACGTCGATACGCTGGCCGACGGCGAATTTCGCAACAACTTCTTCAACCGCGCGCTGACCTTCAACCCGGACGGCGTGCTGACCGGTGCCCGCCATATCACTCTGGCCGGTGACTATGCCTACATTGTCACCGATAAGAATCTGGTGACCGTCCACCTGCCCAAGCCGTGGTCTTCGCAGAAGCCGTGCGAAGTCAGCGAGAAGAAGGGCGGCGAGACCTGTCTCGATCCGCGCATCACCTCGGTCGTGCCCCTGCGGGATCCCCGCGCCACGGCGGTGCAGTTCCGCTACCTCTGGGTGACGACGGCCAATGGCCTCGAACTGATGGACATCACCAACCTGGCCCAGCCCAAGGCCGTGCCCTCGGCTACCGTGCCGCTGGCCGACGCTCGGCGCGTCTACCTTGCGCGCACTTATGCCTATGTCGCGGCAAAGTCGCAGGGCTTGGTCATCGTCGACATCACCGCGCCCACGCGCCCGTCGATCTACACCAGCTATACCGCCGACGGGCAGCTGAACGATGCCGAGGACGTGATCGTCGCTTCGACCAACGCCTCGCTCTTCGCCTATGTCGCCGATGGCCGGAACGGGATGAAGGTGCTGCAGCTTACATCGCCCGCCAGCCAGCCGAACTTCTACGGCTTCTCGCCCGAACCCAAGCCGGAGCTCATCGCCTGGGCTCGCACACCGACACCGGCCCTGGCTCTGTCAAAGGGGCTGGATCGCGATCGCGGCGTGGACGAGACCGGCGGCCAGATGGCTGTCTTCGGCCGCCTTGGCTCCCGCCCGTTCACGCGGCCGGAGATGGAAGAGCTGTTCCTTAACAGCAAGGGCGATGTCTTCCGCGTGTCCAACGCTGTGGACATGAGCCTGTGGGTCGGCGCCAAACCGGCGCCGCTGCTCGCGAAGACGAACTGATCGGTTGGAGAGGAGAGCGGGTGCCTTGAGCGCTTGTGCCTTGCGTCCAGGCGCTTGAGAGCACCCGCCGATCTCTTCAGTCCTCGTCAAGCAGCAGGAGCTCGCACTCCACTTCCATGAGCGGCGCGGGCAGTATCTCGTGGTCCACCCGGGTTACTGCGGCATCCGCCACCAGACGCCCGCGCAGCTTGAACTCGTGCTCGGGCAGGACCGCGATGAAGTTCTCACCGTCACTAACTGCCTCGCTGCCGGCAAAGCGCAGGACCAGCCGATGCCGCGCACCCGAGAACGTGATGCTCGCCCATGGTGTCTCGTCATGGCTGATCACCTCGGCATGCGGCCCGCTGATCTCGCGCACGGTCCGCAGCAGGCGCTCGGCCGTCGACGGACGAGGGGTGAGCGGGGGAGGAATGGTTTCACAAAGCGCCTTGGTCTCGAAAGCGTGAGGATCAAGCAGCATGGACATTCCCTCCGAAGTTGTTCATGAAATGTTCTATACGTTCCACCGTTCCGGAACGCGGCTCCCGGCCATTGCGCAGGTCCCCGACAAGACGGGGATCGCGGGCGGCAAGGCGGCCGAATTTGGTGACCGGCATGCCCGTCTGGCGAAGGAAGCTCTCGATCTTGCGAAGCAACATGGCGTTTCTTGACCTCCAGCTGCGGAGTCGCGGAGACGACTCGAAATAGGATTTTTCCTATGTTGATCTCCAAATCCTACAATGCTAGGAAAAGTCCTTCGAAATCGGAGTAAGGCGAAGATGGTCCCGGCAGACAACGAATCCGACGACGGCGCGCGCGCTCGTCTTGTCAGCCTTGCCACGCAGCGCGGCGTCAGCCTCTCGGCGCTCTCGGCGCTGATCGGTCGGAACACGACCTATCTCCAGCAATTCGTCCGCAAGGGCAGCCCGCGCAAGCTCGAAGAGAATGACCGCCGCACGCTGGCCGAATTCTTCGGCGTTCCGGAAAGCGAACTTGGTGCCTCTTCCCGCGGCGGTGTAATTACCGCCGGGCAGGGGGCACCGCGTGGCGTCACACCCCCTCGGGCCATTGCCGCCGAATGGGCTGACATTCCCCGCCTGCCGCTGGGCGCGTCAGCTGGTCCCGGCACGCTCCCGGCAGAGGAAATTCCCTCCGGCCGCCTGCGCTTCAATCACCGTTGGCTCAAGGGGCAGGGGCTCGAGCCGGCAATGCTCTCGGTGATCGAAGTCGAAGGCGATTCGATGGAGCCAACCTTGCGCGATGGTGACGAGATCCTCGTCGACCGCACCCCGCGCCCCTTGCGCGCGGGGATCCATGTGATCCGGCTCGATGACGTGCTGCTGGTCAAGCGCCTCGAATCCGGCCCTGGCGGCATGGTTCGGATCATCTCCGACAATCCCGCCTATCCCCGTCTGGAGCGCCTGCTGAACGAGGTCGAACTGGTCGGCCGCGTCGTCTGGAAAGGCGGCCGACTCTAGCCGCGCAATTCCATGACGATCAGCGGATAGGGCCGCCCTTGGCCGTCCACCTCCTTGCGGCCGATCTCTCTAAAGCCCATCAGGCGGTAGAACCCGCGCGCGCCTGCATTCTGCTCGTTGACCTCAAGGTGCCGCGCTCCAAGAACCCGGGTTGCATGTTCGATCAAGGCTTTGCCAACCCCTTGGCCATGGCAGGCAGCATCAACGAACAGCGCTTCGACGCTTCCATCGTCCACGATCATGAAGCCCAAGGCACGGTCGCTCGCATCTACAGCGAGCGTCATGGGCGTTTCGGGAAGAAAGTCCGCAACTTCCGCGCCGATCGCCAGCCGGTCTTCAGCTGAAAGGAAATCGTGCGTGGCGTCCACGGCACAAGCCCAGATTTCCAGCGCTCGCTCGCCATCTTCAGGGAGGGAAGGGCGTATCGATATCATCGGGCAAGCTTAGGCACCGGACCGAAGCATTGCAATTGCGGTGCCTTCGCTCCAAATCGGCAGGCATGACCGAAGCCGCCACACAAACCGCCGCGCAGCCGCCCTTCAAGGTCGCGATCATCCCCGTCACGCCTTTGCAGCAGAACTGCACGCTGGTCTGGTGCACCAAGACCATGCGTGGTGCATTCATCGATGCCGGAGGCGATCTCGACAAACTGCGCAAGGCGATCGAGATGACCGGCGTCACCATCGAGAAGCTGCTCGTCACCCACGGCCATCTCGACCACTGCGGTAGCGTCGGAATTTTCGCGCGAGAACTCGGCGTGCCGATCGAAGGCCCGCAGGAGGCGGACCGCTTCTGGATCGCGCAACTCGATGAAGATTCGCAGCGCTGGGGTATTCCCGCCGAGGTGTTCGAGCCCACCCGCTGGCTCAACGATGGCGACAAGGTCACGGTAGGCGAAGTTGAGCTCGACGTGATTCACTGCCCCGGCCACACCCCCGGGCATGTCGTGTTCCATCACGCGCCGTCGCAGGTGGCAATCGTCGGCGACGTGCTGTTCCAGGGGTCGATTGGCCGCACCGATTTCCCCATGAGCAATCATCAGGACCTGATCGATTCGATCACGCAGAAGCTCTGGCCGCTCGGCAACGACGTGACCTTCGTTCCCGGTCACGGCCCCAACAGCACGTTCGGCCGTGAACGCCAGACCAATGCCTATGTCAGCGATTATGCCCTGAGCTGAGGAATATTCCCTCCCGCACGCAGGAGGGGCTGGGGGTGGGCATGTCGCTGCACCACCCCTGCAGCTGTCACATGTCCAAGGCGATCGACACCGCCCAGACGCCAAGCCCAAGCTGGGTCAGCATGGTCGTGAGCGTGCCGACACCGCGCAGGAAGCCCAGCGGCCCGCCGTCCATGCCGATGCCGTGGCCGACGCGGCCCAGCAGATAGACCGCCGCCGCGCCCATCAAGTAAGGATTGCCGGTCCGCGCAAGCTCGACCGCCGCGATCAGCACGAGCACTATGGGCGTGTTCTCGACAAAGTTCGCCTGCGCCCGCATCCGCGCGATCAGGTCCATGTCGCCGCCATCGCCGATGCTGATTTTCTTGGCGGCGCGAACCATGCCGCAACGGATCGAAAGCCAGATGTTGATCGCCGCCGCGGCCGCAGCCGCGCACAGCGTGATTGGCAGTATAAGCATGCTTTCAGGTACTCCCCCTTGTGTTTGTCCGTCCTGGGATCTGGGGCCGAGGCTAGCGCGGGCGCGCTTGCAAAGCACCAGAAAATCCGTATAGGCGCGCCTTCGCCCAGTGATTGGCGAATCCCGTGTCTGTCTGGCGTCCTTCGCCGCGTACGGGTCCTGCCGCAAACAGGGCTTGTGCGATGGACCGGTTTTCCCTATCGCGCCCGCAACAAAACTACGCAATTCTAAGAACAGGTGCCGAGATGGCCGTCCCCAAAAGAAAGACTTCGCCCTCACGCCGTGGCATGCGCCGCAGCCATGACGCCCTCAGCGTCGAAGCGTTCCACGAATGCTCCAACTGCGGTGAACTCAAGCGCCCGCACAACCTGTGCAACGCTTGCGGTCACTACAACGGTCGCGAAGTCATCGCCGTCGGGCTCTAAGCCTTAAAACGGGGGGACTGAGGACATGAGCCTGCCGCGTATCGCCGTCGATGCGATGGGCGGTGATGAGGGCGTGCGCGTGATGGTCGAAGGCGCGGCGCTTGCCCGTCGTCGCCATGACCGTTTCAAGTTCCTCCTCGTTGGTGACGAGGGCCGCATCAAGCAGGCCCTCGAAAACCACCCCAATCTTCGCGAGGCTTCGGAAATCCTTCACGCGCCCGACGTTGTGTCGGGTGACGAGAAGCCGACCCAGGCCCTCCGCCGCGCCAAGACCACGTCGATGGGCCTGGCGATCAACGCGGTGAAGCAGGGTCATGCCGGCGCTGCTGTTAGCGCGGGCAACACCGGCGCGCTCATGGCCATGGCCAAGCTCGCCTTGCGCACCATGCCCGGCATTGATCGCCCTGCGCTTTCGGCCCTGCTGCCGACGCTTGGCGAGCACGACCTGATCATGCTCGATCTCGGTGCCAACACCGATTGCGATGCCCGCAACCTCGTGCAGTTTGCGATCATGGGCGCGGCTTATGCCCGCATCGTCAACGGCCTTGAATCCCCGCGCGTGCGCCTCCTCAACATCGGCACTGAAGAGACCAAGGGCACCGATTCCCTGCGCGATGCCGCCACCCAACTCAAGGCGCTGGGCGAAGACCTCGCGCTCAGCTTCGATGGCTTTACCGAGGCCGACAAGCTTTCGCGCGGCGATTGCGATGTCGTCGTCACCGATGGCTTCTCCGGCAATATCGCATTGAAGTCGATGGAGGGCGCGGCCCGCTTCGTCGCCGATCTGCTCCGTCGCAGCTTCTCCTCGTCGCTGCGTTCGAAGTTCGGCTTCCTGATCTCGCGCCCGGCAACCGAGCTGCTCAAGCACCATCTTGATCCCAACAACCACAACGGCGCGGTCTTCCTCGGCCTCAATGGCGTGGTTGTGAAAAGTCACGGCAGCGCATCGGCGCTCGGCGTCGCCAATGCCGTAGCCGTCACGGCCCGCCTGCTGGAGGAAAACCTGACCGAGCGTATCGAAGCCGACCTCGCGCGCCTTGGTGCCGAGACGATCAGGACTTCTGGCCGCACCTCCGGTCGCGGTGGCCGCAGCGCGGCCCCTGCCGCAACCGGTGAGGACGCGGCATGACCCTACGTTCGATCATTCGCGGCAGCGGCTCGGCGCTGCCACAGCGCTGCGTTACCAATGCCGAAATGGCGACCATGGTCGATACGACCGACGAATGGATCGTTGAGCGCACCGGCATTCGCCAGCGCTATCTTGCAGGGGAGGGGGAGACCACTTCCACCCTCGCCACTGCGGCTGCCCGTCGTGCGCTCGAAGCGGCTGGCGTGGATGCTACGAAGGTCGATCTGATCGTCCTTGCCACGGCAACGCCCGACCAGACCTTTCCGGCCACCGCCACCATTGTCCAGCACAACTTGGGCTGCAACGGTGGCATCGCGTTCGATGTCGCGGCGGTTTGCTCGGGCTTTCTTTACGCCATGGCCACTGCGGATTCGATGATCCGTACCGGGATGGCCAAGTGCGCGCTGGTGATCGGCGCCGAGACTTTCAGCAAGATTCTCGACTGGGAAGATCGCACCACCTGTGTGCTGTTCGGCGATGGCGCAGGCGCCATCGTGCTCGAAGCGCAGGACGTTGACGAAACCGATCCCAAGGCGCCTGGCGTACTGGCTTCACGCCTCCACGCCGATGGTGCGCACAACGAACTGCTCTATGTCGATGGCGGTCCGTCAACAACCGGTACGGTCGGCAAGGTCCGCATGAAAGGCCGCGAGGTTTTTCGCCACGCTGTGACCAATCTCGCCAATGTGCTGCGCGAAGTGCTTGAAACCACGGGCCACGATGCCGGCGAGATTGACTGGGTCGTGCCGCACCAGGCCAACTTCCGCATCCTCGATGCCACTGCGCGCAAGCTTGATCTTCCGGCTCAAAAGGTGGTCGTCACAGTCGACCAACATGCCAACACCAGCGCTGCCTCGGTGCCGCTCGCCTTCGATGTCGCGATGCGCGATGGCCGCATAAAGCAGGGCGATCTGGTGATGTTCGAAGCCATGGGCGGCGGCTTCACCTGGGGCGCCAGCCTCGTCCGCATCTGACGGACTCGATCTGACGGACTCGGGCCGTCCCACGTCGAGCCAGTCTTATCGTTCGCAAGCAATGGATTGCATTGCGTTCCGCAGAATCAGCGTTATTGTCAGCCCCCTTGGCGTCTTCTGACTTCTGGGGGGAATAAAGGATGCGTTCTGTAGGTACACTGACCCGGGCCGATCTGGCCGAGAGCATCAACCGTCGCGTCGGGCTGTCCCGTGCGGATTCGCTCGAAATGGTTGAATCCATTCTTCAGCACATGTGCAATGCACTGGCTGAGGGTGAAAACGTGAAGATTTCGGGCTTCGGCACCTTCCTGCTGCGCGACAAGGCGGAGCGGATCGGCCGCAATCCCAAGACCGGCATTGAAGTGCCGATCACGCCGCGCCGCGTCCTCAGCTTCCGCGCCAGCCAGATGCTGAAGGACCGCATCGGCCAGGGCTGATCGCCAGCGGATGAGCGTCCCCGAACTTCCCGATGCCGGACCTGATCCGGACGACGGTAAAGACCCGGCAGCTTTCCGCACGATTGGCGAAGTCGCCAAGGCGCTCGGTATCCGCCAGCACGTTTTGCGCTACTGGGAAGAACAGTTTCCCACGCTCCGCCCGCTCACCCGAGCGGGCGGCCGCCGCTACTACCGCCCCGAAGACCTCGCCCTCATCACCGAAATCCACCGCCTCCTCCACAAGGAAGGCTTCACGATCAAGGGCGCAAGGCAAGCGCTGCGGGGGAAGAAGGGGGCTGCTTCAGTCGCGGTCCCATCACCGGAATCTGTATCCCAAGCCCCGGAGCAACAATCCGCTGCACCACTCTTGACCTACCTGCAATCCATCCGCGACCGGCTGGCAGCTGCGCTGGAGGAGTAGGTTGCGCGGACTGATGTTGGCGTTTGGACGCCCGCTTGAGACAGATGACCCCTCCAATAAGACCGGTCGCGATCAGTTGGGATGCGCTTATTTCGGTTTGCTGTCGGTTGTCGCCTCGGCTTTAGGATCTGTGCTGGCCGCGGCTATCTTCTCCGCTGAGTTCGTTTTCTCTGCGTCCCATTCAGCCGCCCGATTTAGTCGGTGGGAAGCTTTGGGAGAGTTCCCGTTCATCTTCGGAATGGTCTTCTTTTTCGGCGCTGCTTTGGCCATCCCTATAGGCCTCATCATGGGACTTCCGATGCTCGCCATCTGCCGCTCGGTCATTTCTCGCGTTCCCGTAGCTTCTACTTTAGCATTTGCGGTCATCGGCTTGCTTGGCGGCTTTGCGATCCAGCAGTTCGGGGGAAGTGCCGGCTTGGATAACGCCGAATTGGTCTTCGGGGCTTGCGTAGGAGGTATGCACCCGCTGGTTTACTGCCGCGCAAAAGGACTCACTTGGTCGCGTCTATCCGTCGCATTCTTGCTCGCTGCTGCGTTCGTCCCCGCTTTAGCTTTTGCTGGCGAAGACTTTGAGAACCTGAACAAGAGTCGCGACGAATTTGATAAGCGATGCGCTGATCGGTACGGCTCCATGGTTTTTGTTGCCGACCGTAAGGCAATTGAGCAGGTGAAAAGCCCCGTGCCGATAGACGGCAAGTGGCTGAACCAGCGGAAATGGCTCTCGCTTTATGCTCGGGAAAAGCAGTACCCGATCAACGCGGACCAAGTTCTGCTTGCTCGCGATTATGCCTATGTCCCAAGTGGCGTTGCGGGATGGATTACCGGCGGTCGGCGGGTCGAACGTCACTGCTTTTCGGAGAAATCAGGCAGATCTTTTCAGGCTCTACGTGAACGGGGATTTGGAAAGCGCCCAACCCTCGGTGATCTGACAGACTAGTTAGCGAGCGGCTACATTTAACTAACCTCAATCCACCAAAACCGGCCCCAACGTCGGGTCCAAATCCCTTGGCCGCTTGATCTCCACCAGCCTTGCGCAACCCTCGCTCACGTCCGCCCAATCGTCCACATCAAGTTCCATCACCGCAAACGTCGCGGTCGGAAACTTTTCCTCCACCACTTCGCGCAAAGGTGAGGAGCCGTCATCGGGCACGAGGTCGAAGATCAGGTCTTCCAGCCCCGGATTGTGCCCGATCATCAGCACGCTCTTGGGATCGCCGGACAGCTCCTTCAGCAGGTCGATCAGCGTGGCCGAGCTGGCAAGGTAGATGCGCCGGTCCCATTCGATCTTGAACGTGCATTTCCACGCCTTGCTGCTTTCCTCGACCGTCTCGGCCGCGCGCACGGCGGGGCTGGCGATCATGCGGTCAAACGTGCGGCCGGTGTCGCGGATGTATTCGCCCATCGCCCGCGCGCCGCGCTTGCCGCGCTCGTTCAAAGGGCGGTCGAAATCCCGCGCGCGCGCATCGCTCCAGTCCGATTTGGCGTGGCGGAACAGGGCCAGTGTCTTCACGAAATCCCCTCGCGCGGCGTCTGAACACTCTCCCGCCCAGAAACACTGGCGGTCACGCTTTGTAAAGCCACATCGAGCGTCACCCGCCGGATCGGCGTGCCCGCTGGAAAGGCCGAGAGCAGCCGCGAGGGGAAGGCCGAGGACAGCACCACGAAGTGCCCCTTGTCCCCCGCCGAACGGATCAGCCGCCCGAACGCCTGCGCCAGACGCGCCCGGATGATTCTGTCGTCATAGGCGGAGCCGCCGCCCGCCAGCCTGCGCGCGCGGTGCAGGATCGAAGGCTTGGGCCAGGGCACCTGCTCCATCACCACCAGCCGCAGCGAATCTCCCGGCACGTCCACCCCGTCACGCAGGGCATCGGTGCCGAGCAGCGAGGCGCGAGGATCGTCGCGGAAGATGTCGACCAGCGTGCCGGTGTCGATCGGATCGACATGCTGCGCGAACAGCGGCAAGCCGCCGCGCGCCAGCCGGTCGGCAATCCGGCCATAGACCGCGCGCAGCCGCCGGATCG
>OFDC01000510.1_pt1 | contig 28976 bp, 24 predicted proteins | sample 1520941 | NCBI WGS metagenome assembly OFDC01 (sample SAMEA94258168, study PRJEB24077) | hot springs metagenome | biome: Aquatic biome; feature: Water | place: India | collected 2012-12-06 | depth 5 m | reverse complement strand
CCGCGACCTCGACCTTGCTGGCGAAGGTGCCCTGGGGCCGCCCGGTCAGCGCGGCGAGCATTTGGCCGGTCTGGTTGCAGTCATCGTCAATCGCCTGTTTGCCCAGGATCACCAGGCCTGGCTCCTCCTCGACCATGATTGCCTTCAGCAGCTTGGCCACCGCCAGCGGCTCCACGGCATCGTCCGTCTGCACTAGGATCGCCCGGTCCGCGCCCATCGCCAGCGCCGTGCGCAGGGTCTCCTGCGCCTTGGCCGGGCCGACTGACACCGCGATCACCTCGGCCGCAACGCCCTTTTCCCTGAGCCGGATCGCCTCTTCCACTGCGATCTCGTCGAACGGGTTCATGCTCATCTTCACATTGGCAAGATCGACACCCGTCCCGTCCGCCTTCACCCGCGGCTTCACGTTGTAGTCAATCACCCGCTTCACCGGGACAAGGATCTTCATGGCCATTACTCCGTGACGGAACGCTCGTTCAGGGATTGCAGATCTTTGCCCGCTGCAACCCGTTCCAGGATCAAGGGCGCGGGTGTAAAGGCCCAGCCGTTACGACCCGCGGCCAGCGCCTGCAATTGCGCGAGGACGCCAGGCAGGCCGAGCAGGTCGGCCTGGAACATCGGGCCGCCGCGATCGCGCGGGAAGCCGTAGCCGTGCAGGTAGGTCATGTCGACGTCGACCGGGCGGTAGGCAATGCCCTCGCCGACGATCCGCGCGCCCTCGTTGATCATGGCGAGGAGACAGCGGGATACGATCTCCTCGTCCGAGATCGGGCGGCGCACGAGCCCGAGCTGGGCTGAGTGGTCGAGGATCAGCTGTTCAATTGCTGGGTCCGGCTCGGCCGTGCGGCCATCGGCATAGGCGTAGAGACCGGCGCCGCTCTTCTGGCCAAACCGGCCGAGTTCGCACACCTTGTCGATCACGGCGGAATAGGGTCGGTCAGGCTGCTCGACGGCGCGGCGCTGGCGGATCGCCTGGCCGATGTCCTGCCCGACGAGGTCCATCGTGCGGCACGGCCCCATGGCCATGCCCCAGCGTTCGAGCGCGCCGTCGATCTGGGCGGGGAGAGCGCCCTCTTCGAGCATGAACCAGACCTGCCGCAGGTATTCCTCGAACACGCGGTTGCCGATGAAGCCATCGCAGACTCCGGAGATCACGCTGACCTTGCCCATGCGCCGGCCGAGGTCGAGCGCGGTGACGAGGATGTCGGGCGCGGTGCGTGCCCCCCGGACCACTTCGAGCAGGCGCATGATGTTGGCAGGCGAGAAGAAGTGCAGGCCGACGACGCGGGACGGGTCTGCCACCGCGTCGGCCAGGATGCCGAGATCGAGGGTGGAGGTGTTGCTGGCAAGGATCGTGTCGGGGCGGACGACGGCGTCAAGTTGTTGGAGCACATGCGCCTTGACGTCCATCTGCTCGAACACGGTTTCGATGACGAGGTCGGCAGAGGAAAGAGCCGAGAGGTCAGCGGCGGGGTGGAAACGTGCAATGCGTAAATTCGCGGCTTCGCGGTCTATTCTGCCCTTTTCGGCATCGCGGAGAATGGTCTTCTCGATCGTGGCCCGCGCTCCGTCGAGGGCTTCAGGACGCAGTTCGACCATGGTGACGGAAAGGCCCGCGCCGAGAAGGGCGATGGCGATGCCGGTGCCCATGGTGCCGCCGCCGATGACGCCGACGCTCTCGAGCGAGCGGGGACGGACATCGGCGCCAAGACCCGGGACACGGGCGACGATGCGTTCGCCGAAGAACACATGACGCAGGCCGCGCGAGGCGGGCGAGGCCATCAGTCGCGCGAAGAGGCCGGCCTCCACCTTGAGGCCGGTTTCGAGACCGCCGGCAACGACGGAAACGCAATCGACGATGAAGGCCGGAGCCTGGCTACGGCCGGGGGTGAGCGCGTCGCGAGCCTTGGCCACGGCCTCATCCAGAGCGGGCGGTGGGGGCAGGTCGCCGGTGCGGCGGATCGAAACGCCAGCGGCGGCGCGGACGAGCGCGGCCTCGACCACATCGCCCTCGGTCACTTCGTCGAGCAGACCGAGATCAAGCGCGCGGCGGGCATCGACAGGCTTGCCCGAGAGCATCATGGCAATGGCTGGAGCGGCCCCGGTCAGGCGCGGTAGGCGCTGGGTGCCGCCCGCGCCGGGGAGCAGGCCGAGCGACACCTCGGGCAGGCCGAGCCGGGTGCCGGAATGGGCGATGCGGTAGTGCCCGGCCATGGCCAGTTCCAGCCCGCCGCCGAGCGCGGCACCGTGGATCGCCATGATCACCGGCTTTGTGCAGGCTTCTACCTGGGCGACGAGATCACGCAAGCGGTCAATCTGCGTAGGATCGCCATCGAAATCCTTGATGTCGGCTCCGCCGCAGAAGATGCGGCCCTCCCCGGCGACGACGATGGCCGCGACTTCCGGGTCGGCCTCGGCTTCCTTGATGGCGGCTGCGAGCCGGGCGAGGAAGCCGTTGGCGATGGAGAGAGCGTTTACCGGACCGTTGGCGAGGCGGACAACGGTGGTCGTGCCCTTGCGGGTAGCTTCGACGAGCATGGCTTTTTCCGGACCGATCAGAATTCGTCTGGAGCAAGAGCGAGGAGCGTGTCCGCGCCGGCGGCAATCTGGGCTGCGAGGGAATGAGCCTGCGGCAGGACCTTGGCCGCATACCAGTCGGCCAGTTTCACTTTGGAGATGTGAAGCGGAGTGTCGGCAGCCGCGCCCGCCGCCGCCATACGCGCCCACATCCAGCCGAAGCTGACCAAAGCGAAGAGGCGCAGGTAGTCGACGGCGGCAGCACCGAGCCGGTCAAGGTCGGCACCCTGCAGGGAGCGGGACGTTTCGCGGAGGATCGCCAGCGCCTCTGCCGTGGCTGAAGCGATGTTCCGGGCGCCTTCCGCCGAGGCGGCGGAGGTCAGGTCAGCGGCCACGAGATCGAAGAAGCCAGCGGCGACGGCGCCGTCCGCGAGCGACAGCTTGCGGGCGACGAGGTCCATGGCCTGCACGCCGTTGGTGCCTTCGTAAATCTGGGCGATCCGCGCATCGCGGACATATTGCTCTACACCCCATTCACGGATGTAGCCGTGGCCGCCGAAGACCTGCTGGGCCTGTACCGCACTTTCGAATCCGAAGTCGGTGAAGGCGGCCTTGACCACTGGCGTCAGTAGGGCGACCAAGCCGTCCGCTCTGGCCCGCTCGGCGGCATCGGGATGCGCATGAGCGCGGTCAAGCTGGAGGGCGGTCCACCCGGCAAGAGCGCGGCCTGCTTCGACAAAGGTCCGCACGCTGAGCAACATGCGCCGCACATCAGCATGTTCGATGATCGCCACCGGGCCGCGCGCACCGTCGCTGCTGCGCCCTTGTAGGCGATCCTTTGCATAGGCGGTGGCCTGCTGGTAGGCTGCGCCGGCAAGCCCGAGCCCCTGAATGCCGACCATCAGGCGCTCGGCGTTCATCATGGTGAACATCGCGGCGAGGCCGCGGTGGGGTTCACCCACCAGCCAGCCGGTCGCCCCGTCATAGTTCATCACGCAGGTGGGCTGGGCATGGATGCCCATCTTCTTTTCCAGTGCGCCGACCGACATGGTGTTGCGCACGGTGAAGTTGCCGCTCTCGTCTGGCAGCAACTTGGGGACGAGGAAAAGGCTGATTCCCTTCACCCCGGCCGGGGCATCGGGCAGGCGGGCAAGAACAAGATGGACGATGTTGCCGCCGAAGTCGTGATCGCCCGAGGAGATGAAGATCTTGGTGCCGGTAACGGCGTGGCTGCCATCGCCCCGCGGCTCCGCACGGGTTTTGAGCAAGGCAAGGTCAGTGCCCGCGCCGCTTTCGGTTAGCGCCATGGCTCCGGTCCATTTGCCGCTGACCATGGGCGCTAGGTATGCCGCCTTGAGCGCGTCGGAAGCGTGGGCCGAGATCGCCTCATAGGCGCCGCGGGTCAGGCCGGGGAACAGGCCGAAGGAAAGGTTGGTTGCCGACATCATCTCGTCCAGCCAGAGCTGGAGGATGAAGGGCAGGCCCTGCCCGCCGTGGGCCGGATCGGCGGAGAGCGAGGCCCATCCAGCTTTCGCGAATTCGCGGTAGGCCTCGGCAAAGCCAGGGGGCGTGGTGACTTCGCCGTTGGCGAGCGTGCTGCCGTGTTCATCGCCCTCGCGGTTGAGAGGTTGGAGGCGCTGGGCGCAGAACTTCCCGGCCTCTTCCAGCACGGCCTGAGCAAGGCCGCCGTCGATATCGTCCCGGCCGAGTTCCTGCATGGCGGCGTCGAACCCGAGCACTTCGTTCAGCAGGAAGGAATAGTCGGCAATCGGGGCGTCGTAGGTCTGCATGGGGCGTGCCTCCAAGAAATCACGGAGCGATTATACCAAACGTCTGTTACAGTCAATTGCCTTGGAGTTCCTGCGATTCCAGGATATCGTTCAGGTGGGCTGATGCCGGAAAACCAAGGTGATCTGGTGGGCAATCGCGTGCGGATCGAGCTTACCACCACGATACCAGTCACTCACCGAATTGAGCTGCGAGAGCAAAAGATTGCGATAGATCGATCGATCGATTTCTGGCGGCAGCGGCAGGTCTGCCACAAGTTCACGAAAGACCGCCTCGAACCTGTCGCGCCGCTCAACCAAGCGTGCGCGGATATTGTCCGGCACTTCGCGGAAATCGTTCATCATCGGTGTGGTCAGCGAATCCGGCGCAAGCTGGATTTCAAGCAGTGCGGTGCAGGCCGCCTCTAATCTGTCCCATGGCTCAACTTGTCGCTCCACGGCGTCAGCGATCCGTACCTGCGCAACGTCCAATGCGGCATCGTGCAGTTCAACAAACAACTCGTCCTTCGATCGGATATGATGATAGAGCGAGCCGCCGAGTACCCCTGCTTCTTCTCCGATGTCGCGCATAGACGTGCCGCGATAGCCTTTACGTGCAAACAAACGGGCAGCAATCTCTAAAATCTGCTCACGGCGCGACGGTAACGTCGGCGTCCTTCCTTCGCTTGCCCCTGCCGAACGCCGCACACCCATCATGATCTTGCCTCCGTCCCACCTGCTAGCAGATCTGTTGTCTGGTTAGGCAACTGAAGTTTATCGGCCGTGGCTGCAACGGACGCAGTTTCACTCCGCTAAGCGCAACTCGCCGGATCCACAAGATCAGTCGTCGGCCTTACGTGACCCGCCATCGTTAAGATCCGGCCGTCGACGTCGCGAGCCCGTGCCAACTTCTCGATCTTGTCGTGGTCAGCGGCGGTCGTTCCAAGGGTCATTGCGCAGGCGGGGGATGCCCGGCTGTTCTACTCCTGCAAGGGCAGCCCGCAGTATCGTTGATTCATCGAAGCTTTTTGGCGAAACCCCTGCGTCAGCGAAAGGCGATGTCGTCAAGCTATCACTACTTTAGCAGAAACGCGATTTTTGGGATTGAACGAACCCGCTGACGCGGGAGAGTGTGGCGTATTGGCTGGAATGGCCTCCTGATGGGAAGGTTTGGTTGCTGAGACCAACCTGCGACCAGGAGACCATCCCATGACTGATGCGACGATAGCGGTCAGCCCGCTGCGCCGTCGTATGATCGACGATATGAGCCTGCGCAACCTGTCGCCTGCCACGCAGCGATCATACATTCACGCGGTCAAGCGGTTCAGCCAGTATCACGGCCGATCACCGGATCTGATTGGCCTGGAGGATGTCCGCGCGTTTCAGGTCTATCTGGTGTCGCAAGGCGTTTCATGGGGAGCGCTCAATCAGACAGTCTGCGCCCTTCGTTTCTTCTACGGTGTGACGCTGGACCGCGCGGAGATCCCAGAGCGGATCGCTTATGCACGAACGCCGCGCAAGTTGCCGGCGATCCTGAGTGCCGACGAAGTGGTGCGCTTTCTCGAAGCGGTGTCCTCGCTGAAGGCGCGTGCAGCGCTGACGACGGCTTATGCCGCAGGGCTTCGCGCCGCGGAGGCGGTGAGTCTGAAGGTCGCAGATATCGACAGCGACCGGATGTTGATCCAGGTTCGCCACGGCAAAGGCGCGAAGGACCGCGCGGTCATGCTGTCGCCGCAGTTGCTGGGGATCTTGCGGACCTACTGGCGACTGGCCCGCCTTGAGGAATGGCTGTTTCCTGGCCGGGGCGACAAGCCGATCGATGTGCAGGTCCTGCATGCGGCCTGCCGGTCGGCAACCAAGGCCGCAGGCTTGGTCAAGCGGGTGAGCGTGCATACACTTCGGCACAGCTTTGCGACGCATCTGCTCGAGAGCGGTACGGATATCCGGATCATCCAGGTTCTATTGGGACACCGCAACCTGTCGACGACGGCGCGTTACACACATGTGGCAACGAGCACGATCGCCGGTACGCAAAGCCCGTTCGATCGCTTGACCCTTGAGGTGGTACCACCGGCCTGAGCGGCAACGATGCGTTTCGGTCTGGAGGTGGCGGATATCTTCCGCCGCCATGGCGGCGCCTATCGCGAGGCTCATGACGGCCATATCGGCCGCGTGGAGAGCCGCGTCATGTCGGCGATCGAACTGTGTCGAACTTCGGCGTTCGGAGGTCACATCGAGACCTGTGAAGACTGCGCGCATGCGCGCGTCGCCTATAACTCCTGCCGTAATCGGCATTGTCCCAAGTGTCAGAGTGCGACGCGAGAACGATGGCTTGCCAACCGCCAGGCCGATCTGCTGCCGGTGCCATATTTCCACGTCGTGTTCACGGTGCCGAACGAGGTCGCCGAGATCGCGTTCCATAACAAGGCGGTGGTCTATGCGATCCTGTTCGACGCCGTTGCGGCAACGCTCAAGACCATCGCCGCCGATCCCAGGCACCTTGGTGGCGAGATCGGGTTCCTGGCGATTTTGCACACATGGGGTCAGGCGCTCACACATCACCCGCATATTCATTGCCTCGTCCCCGGCGGCGCGCTTTCTCCGGGTGGACGGTGGCTCGGTTGCAGACCGAACTTCTTCCTGCCCATCCATGTCCTCTCACGCCTGTTCCGCCGCCTGTTCCTCGAGCGGCTTCAGGCCGTACACGAGGCTGGCCGGTTGCGGTTCTCAGGCAAGCTGGACGGGCTCGACGATACCGACATCTTTGCCGCCGCGATCCGGAAGCTGCGGCGCAAGAACTGGATCGTCTATGCCAAGCCGCCGTTCGGATCGCCCGAACATGTTCTTGCCTATCTCGGCCGTTACACGCACCGGGTCGCTATCGCCAACAGCCGCCTGGTCAGCGCCGACGCCGCCGGCGTAACTTTCCGCTGGCGCGATTACCGTCATGGCAACGCATCGAGGCTGATGTCGCTCGATCCCCACGAGTTCATCCGCCGCTTCCTCATGCACAGCCTGCCTGACGGTTTCCATCGCATCCGCCACTATGGTTTCCTCGGCAATGGCTGTCGCCGTGCACGGCTCGCCGCCATCCGGCAGCTTTTGACCCCGACCAAGCCGACTGCGACTGCCGCAGCCGAAGTCGGCGAGACCACGAGGCAGCTTCCGCACTTCGACCCAACCCAGTGTCCATGCTGTGGCGGCATCTTGCGTATCACCGCCGCGCTTCCGCGATGGTACTTCGGACGATCGCAACCATGGCCCGATACGTCATGACCATAAGAGCTCGGACCAAACATGAGACCCAGCAGCGTTGCGGCCATGACGCCGACGAACGCACGCCCCCCATTGTCCAAGTTTTTCCAGACCCACACGCCGGGCAGAAGTGTCCCTCGGTAGCCGGCCCAAATTGTCAATTGATGCGACGATCATCGCGACCTATGCCGACATTCCGGCGTCGCAACCACCGGTATCGCGGCATTGGGGCATCCAGATCCTGCACACAGCGATCAGTGTAATCGCACTAATCCCATAGGTCGCGCGCGCGCTTCAGCGGGTTCGCTCAATCCGGCTTCAATGAGGTCGCGCGCAGCGCCAAGCCCGATCCTTGGTGGTGCGCGACCTCACAGAACCCTCCAGATTCTCCTGACGTCGAATGCGTGATTCATGATCCAGCTTTTGATGGATGCTGGCTGTGGATGTGTAGTAGCAGAACTTTTTCGAGGATTGGCTCGAACCGTTTCTGAAGGGTCTTGTAAACAAGACTCGGCGCCCGATGTGCCCGGCCTATATCGCGGAATTGATTCGCCCCGGTGATCGCAAGAGCATTCAGCCCACGGCGGCGCGATCGAATGCCATTTCCTATGATTGGCTGCACCATTTCATCGGTGCCGGCGCTTGGGACAGCGTGCCACTGGCAACGACGTTGTGGCAGCAGTCCGATAATCTCGTCGGCGGCGAGAGAGGTTGGCTGATCATTGACGACACGGCTTTGCCGAAGAAGGGCAACGCGTCGGTCGGGGTTGCTCCACAGTATGTCTCGGCTTTGGGCAAGGATGTCAATTGCCAGACGCTCGTGTCGGTGACGCTGGCATTGGGGGAAATGCCACTCGTGCTCAGCCTGCGGCTATTTCTGCCGGCAAGCCAAGACGAAGCCCGAACTGGCCATTGAGGAGATCGACCGGATCGCAGCGGCCGCGGTGTGCTTCTGTTGTGTCCTGGCCCCGCGCTATCGGAACCATTCCGGCAGGGCTAAGCGCTCGCGCGCTTTGCGGCCATGCGTGTGCGCATCGCTGACGGCGTGCCGCAGCGTAGCGGCTCTGGAGGAGCGCGGCACATGTCTGGCAGCGAAGCTTGGCCGGTGGGCGAACATCGTTCGACGGTGAGCGGAAATACTACCTCTCGAACTTGCCTGCGTACACGGCGATCAAGGACGTGGCCGGTGCCGTCACGGCGCGCTAGATTTGCGAGCAGGCGCGTCAGCAACTCAAGGACGAACTCGGTCTCAAGCACTTTGAAGGCCGTTACTGGACGGACCTGCATTGTCACGCACTGATGACAATGATGACCTACGCTTTCCTGCAGCCACGCCGCCACAGCCCAGCCTGCCAGCGAACCCGGCAAACCATCACTGAACGTCTATCCCGATCGCCACAGCACCAATGTATCCAATACCGATATTCACTATCATGGACAAAAATCACATTTCGTCCAAAGTAGTTCAAACATACCTCGCACCAATCAGATTATTATCCAATCAATCTATAAGATTGAATTTTTGCGATTTTGTTTATATCTAGGCCAAGGAGATTGAGGTGGTACCCCGTACTCGGCCAGTTTGGCGACTAGATCAAGATAATCCCGGCTTTGGTTCATGCCGCCTTTATTATCTAAAGTAAATGATTTTATGCAGGGTGAACAAACGATCGATCTAGGCAAGCAACATTCGGTGCGCCGACTAGAATCATATTGCGCTCGAACTCTTCGCGCAAGATATTCAGCGCAGCGGTGACACCGGCGCTTCCCCCGGCGGCAAGTGCGTAAAGGTAGGGACGTCCGATTGAACACGCGTCAGCGCCAAGTGAAAGTGCCTTTATGATGTGTGAGCCTCGTCGAATACCCCCATCACAAATAATCTTCAAACGTCCCCCCACTGCATCCGCAATCGGAGCGATCTGATCGATTGGCGCGACGGCCGTGTCCAGTTGCCGCCCACCGTGGTTGGACACAAGCACCGTGTCCGCGCCCGCCTCTGCGGCACGCATTGCATCATCGGGCCGCAGGATCCCCTTGATCGCCAAGGGCCCGCCCCAGCGCGAGGCCAGCCATTCAACGTCGCGCCAAGTCAGGCTGCGATCGAACTGCCCATTCACGTAGTCGTGCAGGGACGTCGGCCCCGCCTCCATCGTCGCGACCCGATGTGCTATGTTCACAAAATCGAAGCTCCGCCCGAACAGGGCTGGCAGTGACCAGCCTGGCCGGGCCGCCATACCCAGAAAGCCCCTCGCCGTGAGGCGCGGCGGCAGGCTAAGGCCATTGATGAGGTCACGTTCACGCTTGCCGGCCACAACGGTGTCGATGGTCAACACCAGTCCGTCGTAGTTGCAGGCGCGAGCCCGTTCTATGAACTCCTCTGTCAGGCCGCGGTCCTTGAAGATGTAGATCTGGAACAGCTTCGGCCCGGGCACGACGTCTGCGAACTCTTCGATCGTTGTAGTGCCGAGTGTGGACAGGCAGTATGGCAAGCCCGCGGCCGCCGCGGCGCGAGCCACCGCCAATTCGGCGTCCTTGTGAAACATGCGTGTCAGGCCTGTCGGTGCCAGCATCAACGGCAGGGGGATCCGACGGCCGAAGATCTCTGTTTCGCCACTGATTTTTGAAACGTCGACCAGGCTGCGCGGAAGCAGTTCAAGATCATCAAATGCTGCTGTGGCGCGGCGAAGCGATATCTCGTCCTCCGCACCTCCATCCATATACTCGAAGATCGGTCGGGGCAGGGCCCGGCGGGCTCTGCTGCGAAATGCCTCGATGTTGTGGCGCCGTGCGATGTTCATTGCAGTCTTCCTGTTTCCCGTAAGCCCTGTGCGGTTCACGTGCGATTTAAACGGCCTCGGACGCTCGAGGCATGGTCCGGAGGGCTTCGCCTCCAGTGCCTAAGTTGAAACGGCGGCATGTGCAGTCGCTCGGTTGGTCGACAAAAGGATGCCGCCGCTCGCCGCGATGACGCCAAACACCAGAGACACGCCCGTCCGGGTGACGCCATGACCAAACATGACGCCAGCGAAATAGGGGCCGAGTCCTCCCATCAGCATCCCGAACCCGGAAACGAAGCCGATGCCGGAGACCCGCATCAGCGGCGAAAAGGTAGTGGCCATGCTCGCGTAGAACACTGCGGTCGAGGCGGACAGAAAGCAGCCGCAAGTCGCCGCAGCCAGCATGAGCATCGGAACAGTTGAGGGCACGACGCCCAGAAACGCCAAGGCAAGGCCAAAGCCGATCATGGCGGTGCTTGCCACGCAAATGGGCCGGAAGCGCGTCGCCAATGTCCCCGCCAGAAGGGCCGAGGGCACGCCGACCAGACTGCTGGTGACAGCGATCAGGCTTGCTGTCGCAGGCGGGAAGCCCAGATCAGCCACGATTTGGGGGAGCCAGCTGATCACGTAGAAGGCGGCCATTACCGTCAGCATGTAGACTATCGCAAAGCGCAAAGTGACACGCGCCATCCCCGGCGCGAACAGCGCACGATATGAGCTGCGCTGCGTCGTTGATCGGATCGGACCCTCGCTGACGAGGGGCTGATCGAGCCTTGCCAGCACACGGTTGAGGCGTTCGAATGCGTTGGCGGGCCAGCGTGCGATAAGGAACGCAGGGGTCTCTGGCAGGGCGACAAGGGCGAGGACTCCGACCGAGCCGGCCAAGGCCGCACCGAGGCCGAAAACCCATTCCCAGCCACGGGTCTGCAGGACGGCGGCTGCGACCAGTCCGCCCAGCATCCCGCCCACCGAAACGCCGACTGTTGTTGCGGCAACGGCGAAGGGGCGGAATTGCCTGTTGGCCAGTTCGGCCGCCAGCGTGGTTGTCAGCGACATCATGATGCCGATCCCGAGGCCTGTCATTCCGCGGCTCATTCCCAGTTCCAACGCTGAGTTGGATAGTGCCGAGAAGAGCGAGCCCAGCGTCATCAGGGACAGCGCCACTAAAACCATGGGTTTTCGTCCCACCACGTCAGCGAGCGGCGACAGCGCCAGCGACCCGACAGCCATGCCGATCAGGCTGGACGCAAGCAACAGGCCCAGGACCTCTTTGGGAATGCTCCACGCTTTGCTTACAACCGGGGCGGCAAACGCCATGGCCTGAAGGTTATAACCATCGAGGCCTGCGATGAAGACAGCTACCACAATGGCAATGACCTGGGCTTTCCCCATGCGCGACGCATCCAGGCGCTGCTGAACTGCCTCGAAACTCATTGACCCTCCCATCCGTGCATTTTCTGGTTCACTCATTCACGAGGTTCCGACTGGTCAGTATCGTACCATTCCCACGATCAAGGTCCTGGCCAGTCTGCCATGCTCTTGACACGACCGCGGGGCGGGCACAAACTGCCCTTTGGGCAGCACTGCCTTTCCCCACGCCGGGATGTGGTTGCAATAGGTCCAGAATTGGCAAAACCGTGACAAACTCGCGAGTGAAATGGTCTATACTCCCACCTTCATCCTGAGGATCGCAAGCTCTCCATGTCTGTCGAGTCGGTGACAGTTGAGACTGGACAATTTGATCTCCACCGCTGGTTGCCGGAGGACGTGCGGGCAGCGTTTGCAGCGATGACCAAGCGCCGCCGCTATGCAGCCGGCCGAATGATTTACTCGCAGGCAGAGCCAGGCAATGAAATGTTCCGTCTGGTCGAAGGAGAGGTTCGTTTGTCCCTGATGCGGGATGATGGGCGCGAACTGGTCTATCTCCTGTTCCAGCCGGGCGACTGCTTCGGCGAAAGCAGCCTGATCGATGGAGGTCCGCGGCCGCACACCGCCGATGCCCAAACCGACGTGGTGCTCGAGGTGGTGTCCCGCGAATCGTTCAACAGGTTGAGGGCGGCGCACCCGTCGTTTGACAGTGGACTGCTGCGGCTGCTCTGCGGTCATATGCGGCTGCTGAGCGGCTATGTTGCGGACGCCACGCTGGACCAGTTGCCGAGCCGTCTCGCCAGCCGGCTGCTGGCCACCGCCCGCGACGACGTGGACGGTATTCCGACTGTTCGGCTGTCGCAGGCCGAACTCGGCCGAATGGTTGGAGCCTCGCGGCAGACCATCAACAAGTTGCTGCAGCAGTTTCGCAGCCAGGGGCTTGTTGGGCTGTCGTACAGTGTGGTTACGATCACGGATCAGCGGTCGCTTCAGCAGCTGGCGGCAACCAGCTAAGACCCAAGGGTATTCTGGCCACGCGACGTTTCGCCCGGTGTAGTGGTGCAGCTCGCTCATGCTGATAGTGGCCTCTAGCCGCCGAGCTCTCTAGCGGCGGTGTGCCGGATTGCACGACCCGCATAACCGACGGGCGATCCTGTTGCGCTATCGCGAGCTTTTTTGTGGGCCTTGGTCTTGGAAGTTGTCACCTAAGCGACAGAGCTGCGCGCTGTTGTCGGTAAACGGCTGCCATGGCTTCACAATCAATCTCGCAGTCTCCCGTCCTCGGCGCCGTTACTCTGGACGACAAGTGGAACTTCCGCCGGGGACGTGTCGTCATGAATGGCACGCAGGCTATCGCGCGAATGCTGCTTGCCCAGGCAGAGCGCGATGCCGCCAGTGGGTTCAACACCGCAGGCTATGTGTCCGGCTACCGGGGTTCTCCGCTCGGCAATGTCGACACGGCGCTCTGGGGTGTCAGCAAGCGGCTGGCCGCGGCCAACATCCGTTTCCAACCCGGCGTCAACGAGGACATCGCTGCCACAGCGATGCGCGGTACCCAACAGGTCCCGCTCCTGCCGGGGGCCCGTTACGACGGGGTGTTCGCGATGTGGTATGGCAAGGGGCCCGGCGTGGACCGTTCCTGCGATGCACTCAAGCACGGCAATTATGCTGGTGCGAGCGCACGGGGCGGTGTTATTTGCCTCTTCGGCGACGATCACGCCGGCAAGTCGTCGACGGTAGCTCACCAGAGCGACCAGGCGATCGCATCCTGCCTCATCCCGTCGCTGTATCCATCCGATGCCGGCGAGATCCTGACATACGGCCTGCTCGGCTTTGCGCTATCCCGCTTCAGCGGAGCATGGGTCGGGATCAAATGCGTCAACGAGACGGTTGAGCAGACCACCACCGTTGATGTCGACCTTGAGGCGTTCAAGGTCGTGGTGCCAGAACAACCCGCTCCTGCGGGACAAGCGCCTAACATCCAGTCGGGACCCTTCAATCCGCTTCACGACGAGCAGATCGCGCTTGAGGAGCGCCTGCCGCTCGTCCACGCGTTCGTCCGCGCCAATCAGATCGATCGCACCCTGTTCCGTTCGCAGCAGCCTCTGCTGGGCATTGTGAGTGCGGGCAAGAGCTACCGTGACGTCGAGCAGGCTCTGCTGTTGCTGGGGCTTGATCATGCCGGTGCAGCTGCGCTGGGGATCTCGCTGTACAAGGTCGGGCTGACGTGGCCGCTTGAGCCCGAGGGCCTCCTGGCATTCGCCGCGGGGCATCCTACCTTGCTGGTGGTCGAGGAGAAGCGCAGCTGGATCGAGCAGCAAGCCGCGGAACTTCTGGTCAACCGCGAGAACCGTCCAGTGCTGCTGGGCAAGCGCGACGAGGACGGCAGGACGCTCTTCTCCTCAACCAGTCTTCTAGAGCCGGCTGAGATCGCGCTCGTCATAGCCGAGCGACTGGCGCGCGCCGGCGACCACGCACTGACGCCGCGGCGTGACATGCTGCACCGCAAGCCCTCCGCTGCGGCTTCGGCTGGAACGGCTCTGCCCAAGCGCAGCCCCTACTTCTGCTCCGGCTGTCCGCACAGCCGATCGACCCGCATCCCGGAGGGCAGCCTCAGCATGACCGGCATTGGCTGCCACACGATGGTCAACTTTGTCCGTCCGGAGGAGGCGCTCGCCCCTACGCAGATGGGCGGCGAGGGCGGCAACTGGATCGGCCTGGCGCCATTCACCGAGATTCCGCACATCTTTCAGAACATGGGAGACGGCACCTATTATCATTCCGGCCTGCTGGCCATCCGTGCGGCCGTCGCGGCCAAGGTCAACATAACCTACAAGATCCTGTACAACGATGCGGTCGCGATGACCGGCGGTCAGCCCATCGACGGCTCGATCTCGGTGGCCGAGATCGCACACCAGGTGCGGGCCGAGGGGGTGTCGCGCATCGTCATCGCCAGCGACGATCCGTCGCGGCACGACCCTGCAGTGATGCCCGAGGGTGTCGAGATCGTGCATCGCGATCGTCTGGACGGCCTTCAGCGCGAATTGCGTCTGGTGCCGGGGGCAAGCGTGCTCATCTATGAGCAAACCTGTGCCGCAGAGAAGCGTCGGCGCCGCAAGCGGGGGCTGTTTCCTGATCCGGCCGAGCGGCTGATAATCGCATCCAACGTCTGCGAAGGGTGCGGCGACTGTTCCGTTCAATCCACCTGCGTCAGCCTGCAGCCGGTCGACACGGATTTCGGGACCAAGCGGACGATCGATCAATCGAGCTGCAACAAAGATTACAGCTGCAACAACGGGTTCTGCCCGTCCTTCATCACGGTGCGCGGTGCCGAACCGCGCAAGCCAGCCAGAGCGGCTGTCGATCCGGAGCTGTTGGCATCGCTACCCGTGCCCGCACGGACGCTCCACGAGGACCGCGCAACTAACATCATGGTTGCCGGCATCGGCGGAACTGGCGTGATCACGGTGTCGGCCTTGCTCGGTATGGCTGCCCATATCGAAGGCCTGACCATGTCGACCTTCGATATGACCGGGCTCGCTCAGAAAAATGGCGCGGTCTACAGTCATCTGCGGGTGGCGCGTTCGCCAGACATGCTGGGCGCGCAGCGAATCGGCTGCGGAGAAACGGATCTGCTTCTCGCGTTCGATGCTGTCGCGGCCAGCAGCGAAGAATCGTCCTCGACGCTGCGGCAGGGCACGCGCGCGGTCATCAACGCCGACATCTCGCCGACCGTCGCTTTTCAGTTTGATCGTGACTTCAAACTCGATCCTGCTTTCCTGATCGCCGCGATCACGCGCAGCGTCGGCAAGGATTCGGTGACCCGCGTAGCAGCCACACGGCTAGCGATGGCCTTACTGGGCGACAGCGTGGCCACCAACCTGTTCATGGTCGGCGTGGCCGCCCAGCTCGGCTTGTTGCCGGTCGGTCCAGAGTCTGTCGAACAGGCCGTTCGGCTAAATGGCGTCCAGGTGGAGTTCAATCTAACGGCATTTCGGCTGGGACGCCTGCATGTCGCCGATCCTGACCGGTTGGCGTCCCTCGGAGCTCCTGCCACGGTCAGCCTTGAGGCACCTGAGACGCTAGACAGCATTGTCACGCATCGTGCGGCTCACCTTACCGCGTACCAGAATGCCCGCCTTGCCGAGCGTTATCGCGGTTTCGTCGAGAACGTCAGGCTTCGCGCAGGAGACGCTCTGGCTCTGCCGGTCGCCAAGGCCTACGCTAGGTTGCTGTCCTACAAGGACGAGTACGAGGTCGCGCGATTGTTGACCGCACCTGACCTGCACGCCAGGATTGCCCGTGAGTTTGCCGACGGCGCGAAGATTGCCTTTAACCTCGCGCCTCCGATCCTCGCCGGGCGGGACGTGGCCGGCCGCCCGGCAAAACGGGAATTCTCGGCTCGGTGGCTCCCGTTACTGCGCATCCTGGCGGGGCTGCGGCACCTTCGCGGGACATGGTTCGACCCCTTCGCCAGAACCCATGAGCGGCGCGAGGAGCGGGCTCTGATTGCTGAGTACGAGGCGCTCGTGGAGCGAGTTCTTGAGCAGCTGAGACCGGACAATCATCCGCTGGCAATTGGCCTGCTCGGCCTCGTGGACATGGTTCGGGGCTTCGGCCCGGTCAAGCAGGCGGCGCTGGATGCCTATCGGCTCAAGGCCCGCGAGGCTGAAGCGGCTTTCGCCGAATCCACGCCGCCTGACCGGTCGGCTCTGCGCTTTGGCGGCTGAGCAGCGGACGACGTTACCGGCGCTTCAGCCCGGCCACGGACCAACCCGTCGGGGACCAGGACCATCGCAGCGACGCTGCGATGTGCGCTAGTCCGATCATCGATTTCCTGAAACGCGAGGCAATACAATTGATATTGGGAATTGCCGCAATCGTGACCGGCGGTCCGGCGAAAGCAGCAGAGCTGAACGGGCATTTCGTTCAGGTGAACGTCAACGAAGAGAACGCCGTGATTGCCGCCAACCAGTAACCAGAGGATGCGCATGGCAAAGCCCGCATTCTGGTGAATTGCGACGGGATCACCCCGCCTGCCAAGGTGCTCGACCGTGAGGGCATCCCGCTGCCCCTTGCTCGCAGCTTTGCCCCATGACGCGCAAAGCTTACTGGGTCGTCAGGGTCCCCTTGCGAGCAGGCTAGGGCAGCCCGAGGAATACGCCAATCTGGTAGGGGCAATCGTGACGAACCCGATGCTCAACGCCGAAGTGATCCAGTTGGATGGAGCGGTTCGGATGGCGCCGCGACAGCGCCACTGCTGTGGGAGTTTGGGCTGGCGGTCCGGGCCAAGCCGCACAAAGGAGGCTTTGGATGCGACACTCGCCGACTGCGCCCGCTATTGCAACCTGAGGAGGGGTTATGGAACGCCACGAGATACTGGACATGATTGGAGCGCTAAAGCTCGGGGGCATGCGCCATGCCGATGACGAGGTGATCGCAAATGCGAGCGGTCCAGTAGGGCTTGAACGGCGCTGTCGAAGGCGCGGATCAGCAGCAACGGAACGTTGAGCAGCGTCCTTGCCAGACCAGCCTCGCCCAGCTCGTCCGCCTACCCCGTCATGTAACAGCGGTTGAGGAGATAGGTCATAGGGGCTCGGCTCCGCAGGACCTGGGGGCCCGTCTGTCGCACAAGGGCCCAGGTCGACTGGAACAAAGTGCGCTATTCTGCGCTAGCCATTGGCGCCCCTGCTTTGGCCGAGCCTTGCGGCCCGGCCAAAGAGTTCAGCAGCCCAGCACCGCGGGCCGTGCCTTTAGGCAACGCGGTTTTCGATAACCCCGATCCCGTCAATTTCGCAGCGCACGACGTCGCCGCTCTTGAGGAACACCGGAGGGGACATGGCCACGCCAACACCAGACGGGGTGCCGGTGGCCAGAATGTCGCCCGGGAACAACGTGAACGCCGTCGAGAGGTAGGCGATCTGCTGCCAGACGTTGTGAACCAGGTCGGACGTATTGCTCGACTGGCGCTCCTCGCCATTGACCACGCAGCGTAGGTCCAGAGTGTGGGGATCGTCGATCTCGTCGGCGGTCACGATCCACGGCCCGAGCGGCCCGTGCGTGTCGAACGACTTGCCCACGGTGAAGGTCGGCGCGTGTTTCTGCCAGTCGCGGGCGGACACATCATTGATCACGGTATAGCCGAACACGTAAGCTGGCGCGTCAGCTTCGCTCACGCCCTTGGCGTGCTTGCCTATGATCACCCCGAGTTCGACTTCGTAATCGACCTCCTCGCTGACGCCGCACTCGATCGGGTCAAAGGGACCAGCGAGGCACGACGTCTGCTTGTTGAACCAGAACTGCTTTTCGGGAACGGCGACACCCAGTCGGCGTGCCTCCTCGGCATGCTTGGCATAATTCATGCCGATGGCGAGGAACTTGTCGGGACGTTCTATGGGCGCGAGCAGCTGCACCGCAGAGAGCGCCGCGCGCTCCGGGTTGGCCGCGAGATGGGTGCGAACCGCCTCCAGCGCCGCGTCGCCGCCTTCGATCAGCGCCAACATGGTTGGATAGCGGTCAGCAATACCGGCCAGCGAGATGACGCTGTCGCCTTTCACAACCCCGAGCGTCGCCCCGCGGCCATTGTCGTAACGTGCAAGTTTCATGATTAAGCCTCAGTTCTTTGAATGATCAGGAAACGAAATCAGCCGGGGAGGGCGGACCCCACTGGTGGCCGAGCATGGTCGGGATGTCGTTGATGCCTGGGGGCCGATCAGACGTGAATACATCACCATCGGTCCAGTGTTCGACGCGGTGTCCCCAGGGATCCTTCCAGTAGTCGAATACCTGACTGCCCAGAATATGCCGGCCCACCCCCCAGTCATGGTGCCTTTCGGCAGCCTTCAGGTACTCATGCCCGACCATCAAGTCGTCCATGTCGGTCACCTCGAAAGCCACGTGGTGGAACTTCGGCGCGCGGCCCGGAATCGATGCGAAGTTCAGGCTGTGGTGATCGGTGGGCTGGTCGCCCAGGTCGAGCCGAATGAAAGCTGCCGCCATGATCCCGTCGGGCGTCTGCACCTCATCAGACATGATCAGGCCGAAACGGTCGCGCCACCACTCCCAGGCGGCAGCTGTATTGCTCATGCCGAGGACGACGTGACCAAGGCGGGCAATCCGGGCGGGGCGCGCCTCTAGCCGCTTGGGCTCCGGACGGGTGCGGCCGCCCATCGTATTCCAGCGCTCCCCCGGCGCTTCGGGGAGGGGCGCTGCCTTTGCCCGGCCGGCGATGACTTCGATGCGGTAGCCGTCGGGATCGTGGAGTACGACCATCGAACCGCCGCCCGGGCCCCGGGCAGGTTCCACCGCAGCCCCTTCGGCAGCGGCGAGTTTCTCCAGGTCGGCCACGCTTGCCGCACGCAGTGCCACAGCGACCAGGCCCGGCTCGCCTTTCTCGGTCTCATGAATGAACTGCGCATCTCCGGTTCCGCGCATGCGCAGGACTCCGTCGTCGCTAGCGGCAGCATCGACCAGCCCAAAGTCGAGCAGGAAAGACCGCATTTGAGCGAGGTCCGGCGCACTGAACCGGACCGACTCCAACGCCTCTACAATGATCGTCGACATGGCTCGCTCCTTCTCCCTCCCATGCTGGCCCGGTGAATCCCGGTGGATCGCAAAACTATTTCGCACGAAAAAAAGGTTTTGACTATTAAAAAATAGATTTTATCATCAAAAAATAAAGAGGCGCACACAGCCGCCGATCGCACCATGCGACGGGAAAAAGAGGGAGATATGCCGTGAGCAAAGCCGCACTGAAGGTGTCCACTGCCGTCATCGTTGCACTTGGCCTCAGTCCCGCCGTTGCAATGGGGCAGGGTGCGGAAGCCGGCACGGCTCCAGGCGCCGGAGCAACGGCGCAGGACGGGGTCGAGGAGATCATCGTTACCGCGAACAAGCGCTCGGAAAACCTCCAGCAGGTTCCGATCTCGATCTCCGCCTTCACGGCCAAGGCGCTCACGACCCAGGGGATCAAGTCGGTAGTTGATCTGCCGCAGCTGACCCCCGGTCTCGGCTTTACCCGCACGCTGGTCGGAACCAACGCCTTCCTTCGCGGCGTGGGGACCATCAGCGCCGGGTATTCGACAGAAGTGCCGATCGCTACCTATGTGGACGGCCTCTACCTGCCCAACTCGGCTGCGGCGTCGTTTTCATTCAACAACATCGAGCGAATCGAGGTCCTCAAGGGGCCCCAGGGTACCCTCTACGGACGCAACACCACCGGCGGCCTGATCCACGTGATCACCAAGGAACCCGGTAACGACCCTGCCGTGGACATGTCGGCCAGCTACGGAAACTACAACACCACCCAGCTCAACTTCTACGGTTCAACACCGCTCAGCGACACGCTCGCTGTCAACTTCGCTGCACTCTACATCGACCAGGCCAAGGGCTGGGGCCGCAACGTCTTCACCGGCATCGAGACCTTCAAGTTCAAGGACGTCGGCTTCCAGGGTAAGATCCGCTGGCAGCCCGCTCCGGACACCAAGATCACGCTGCGAGGCTTCTACGATCGCACCGAAACCGACCAGGGCAATGCCGTGGCCGTCTACCCCGGCTCGGTCGGTTCCGACGGGTCCGTTTTCCTAGGTGAGTATCTGATCAATACCCGGCTTACGCCCTATGCCATGCAGCGCCAGTACAGCGTGTCGCTCAAGGCGGAACAAGGGCTCGGCTTTGCGACGCTAACCTCGATCACCGGTTACATCAACAACCGGTCACCCTCACTGGCCCAGTCGGCCCCAAGCTGCGATTTTGGCCAAGTCGGAGAACGTTTTGGGAACGTGGCATTCGGTATTGACGATGGAAATCATAGAAGAGGACAGTTCGCTCCATCATAGGGAGTGGGTTGATGGATCGGAGTATTCCGGGCGGGGATTTGATCGGACGATGGAGCCTGAGCTTTGCCGATATTGATTTTGTAAATTCGAAGCCGGCCCTGACGCGCCTTGGCCTCGCCGCGCAGCTGAAATTCTTCGCTTCCCTGGGGTTTTTCGCGATCGATCCCGGCTCAATCCCTACCGATGGCCTCTCGTATCTGGCCGAGCAACTCGGTGTCGAGGCTGGCGAGATAGCCGGTTATGACTTTTCCAGTCGGACAGCACGACGGCATTGTGCGGAGATCCTGATCCATCTTGGATATCACCGCATGAAGCGGGTGGATCGCGCGCAATTGACGGAATGGATTGCTGGCGAGCTGTGCCCGGGCGGCCAGTCGATCAATGCCATGCTTGAGCATGTTTTCCTGTGGTGCCGGGACCGGCGTATTTATGGGCCGTCGCGCAAGGAGCTTGAACGTGTCGTTCGCTCACAACGGCAAGATTATCTGGACACCTGGCTGATCGGAACCAGTGATCGGCTTTCGTCAGATGCGGTGGCGTTATTGGAAGCCTCGCTTGCCGATCCGGACAGCTCGACCGGATTCAACAGGATGAAGGGTGACGCCGGACAGGCAACGCTCGACAACATTCTCGACGTGACCGAGAAACTCGCCTTTATCCAGAGACTTGATCTTCCCCATGATCTCCTGACGGCTACGGGCAAGCCATGGGTCGATCAGATTGTTCGCCGCGTTGCCGGTGAAAAGGCCTCGGAGATGCGCCGGCATGCGCCGGCGCGACAGCTCGGCCTTTATGCGATTTATCTAATGTCGCGGGAGGCGCAACTCACTGACGCGATGATCGACCTGCTGATCGAAACCGTTCACAAGATCGGAACGCGCTCGAAACGCAAGGTGGTGGGCGATATCGCGAAAGACATCGAGCGGGTCTATGGAAAGGAGCGCCTGCTGGTCGAGATCGCCAGCGCCTCGATCAATGAACCATCGGGGCGCATCTGCGATGTCATTTTCCCGATCGCCGGTAAGGCCAAGCTGGCGGCGATCGTCAAGGAGAGCCATGCGAAGGGCGCTCTGGACCGGCGCATCTACAAGGTGATGCGTGGTTCCTGGGCCAATCATTACCGGCGCATGCTGCCAAGCCTGCTTTCCGTACTTGAGTTCCGGTCGAACAACGCGGTGTGGCGGCCGGTCCTGGCGGCCCTCGACTGGATCAGGAGCAAGGTGGATGGCGGATGCCGCTTCGTGCCATTGCAGGATGTTCCGATCGATGAGGTGATTCCAGCGCGATGGCGCAGTTCCGTCATTGATGACGATGGGCGGGTAAACCGGATCAGCTATGAGCTTTGCGTCCTGACGCAACTGCGCGACCGCATCCGCTCCAAAGAAATCTGGGTGGTCGGGGCGGATCGCTATCGCAATCCCGATGACGATCTTCCCAAGGACTTCGAGATCAGGCGAGATGCGTACTATTCCGGCCTCAGCCTGACGCCAGATGCGCAGGCGTTTTGCGCCTCGATCCGGGAGGAGCTTGAACGGGAACTGTTGCTCCTCAATGCCAATATTCCACAAAACGACAAGGTCCGGCTCCTGTGGCGCGGCGACAACCGGATATCGATTACACCGTTCAAGCCCTTGCCCGAACCGAAGGGTCTCGCTTCGATCAAAAGCGAGATCGGTCAGCGCTGGCCGATGACCGGACTGCTGGACGTGTTGAAAGAGGCTGCTCTGGACACGGGATTGATGGATGCTTTCGAAACGTCGGCCTCGCGGGTTACCCTGTCGAAAGCAGCCTTGGCTCAGCGTCTTTTGCTGTGTCTCTATGGCTTGGGCACGAACGCCGGGCTCAAGCGGGTCGCTGGCGCAACACCCGATGTCAGTTACGAGGAATTGCTGCATGTCCATCGCCGTTTCATCCACGCGCCAGCGCTGAGGGAGGCGTGCGCGCGGGTAGCAAACGCGACACTGGCAATCCGCAATGCCGCAGTATGGGGAGATGCGGGCACGGCATGCGCGTCCGATTCAACGAAGTTCGGCGCGTGGGACCGCAACCTAATGACGGAATGGCACGCCCGCTATGGCGGCCGTGGCGTCATGATCTACTGGCATGTGGAGAAGCGCGCGACCTGCGTTTATTCCCAGCTCAAGCGGTGCTCTTCCTCGGAGGTCGCCTCCATGATCGAAGGCGTGCTACGCCATTGCACCGACATGGAAATCCAGCGCCAGTACGTCGATAGCCACGGCCAGAGCGCAGTCGGCTTTGCGTTCTGCCGACTCCTTGGATTTGAGCTTGCCCCGCGGCTGAAAGCAGTGGCACGCCAGAAACTGGCCCTTCCCCAAGCCGGCATGCGCACGCGGCTTTCCAATTTACTGCCGATCCTCTCCAGCCCGATCGACTGGGACGAGATCGAGCAACAATATGACGAAATGGTCAAATATGCCGCTGCCATGCAATCGCGCACCGCCGATCCGGAAGCGATCCTGCTCCGGTTTGCCAGAGCCGAAGTGATGCACCCGACCTACAAGGCGCTGAGTGAACTCGGCCGCGCGGTCAAAACAATCTTCCTATGCCGGTATTTGCGTCAGGAGGCATTCCGCCGCGAGATCCACGAAGGGCTGAATGTGGTTGAGAACTGGAACGGCGCTAATGGTTTCGTGTTCTTCGGCAAGGGCGGCGAGATCGCCACCAACCGCATCCATGAGCAGGAAATCTCCGTTCTGGCGCTACACCTCCTGCAAGCGTCGCTGGTGTATGTGAACACCCGCATGCTTCAGACCGTACTGGTTGAGCCGAAGTGGGCGGGGCGGATGACGCCGGAAGATTATCGTGGTCTCACGCCGTTGATCTACAGTCATGTGAACCCTTATGGCCGCTTCGACCTCGACCTGAACGACCGGATTGATTTTGGACGGCTTGCAGCGTGAGGCGGCTGATCGGCCTATAACATTTGGGTACACCCCAGAGTGATAGGGCCGAGTGACACCATTCGTCTGTCACAAAAGGGTGGGTTTGCGCTCAATGTGACGATACACTGCAAGAGCCACCCTAATGTGACGGATTTTGCACTTGGCTCGTATCGGATATGCCCGCGTCAGCACCACGGACCAGGATCTGGATATCCAGATTGGCCGCCTCAAGAATGCAGGTTGCGAAATTATCCGTTCCGAGACCGGATCGGGGGCCTCGCGGAGCGGGCGCACGGAACTGGAAACGATCATGCAGTTTATGCACACCGGCGACGAGCTGGTCGTGCTGCGGCTCGACCGGCTCGGCCGCTCCACGCGCGATGTCCTGAACCTGGTGCATGAGCTTGATGAAAAGGGAGCTTCGCTGCGCATCCTTGAGCCAGAGGTGACGACGGCGGGCGACATGGGGCGAATGGTCATCACCATACTCGGCATGGTCGCCGATATGGAGCTGAAGTTCATCAAGGATCGTCAGCGCGCCGGGATCGAAGCGGCGCGCGCCGAAGGCGTTTACAAAGGCCGGAAGAAGAACGTCGATGACGATGAAATCCGCCGTCGCCTTGCCGCCGGCGCCAGCAAGGCCCGCGTTGCCCGCGACCTGAAGGTCTCACGAATGACCGTCTATCGGGCGCTCGACATTATTCCGTCACAGACCAAACTGCCGGAAAAGCCGCCCACTGCCAGCATCGCCCTGCATCTGATTATCGAGAACTTCAACAAGCGTGGAAGAGGTAGAAAACCCGCTCGGGAGCGGATTGAGGCGATGCTGGAACGCGACTACGCCATGGTAAAAAACGGCAATTGTGATTACAAACTGACCGTCGCCTATGACCCCGATCCGGATGGCATTTCCCTTGATGAGGAAATCCAAAGCCTCCTCTCCGAGATGTTCAACATCGCAGAGAGCTACAATTGCTCCATGGAAGCCGATATCTACGAGGTCGGTGGTCAGCAACGGTCCTGGTAGAATCAATCAAGCGTTCAGTGTTCGTTCTTCAACCTGGCCAAAATCGCAGCTTCGGGCCGACTGGGCCTAATAACTACCATGGCGTGATTGCTTCGCCGAAAATCGTGGCGGCAATAGGACAGTGTCGTGGCGTTAACTGCCATGTTTGCATGTGAACATGACGACATTGAGTTTAACTTCGGCCCAGGCTCCTTCCGATCAACCAAAGGTGGAAAACATGGGCCGCCACGAACGCGCCTCCAATAAAGATCAGGGACGGTAACAGCATCCCCTCCTGCCCCGGCCTCGGCGTTAGGGTCATCGCTGCAACATTGAACAGCCCCAGCACACAGATCGCAAGGAAGGGCGTGAAGCTGAGAGCTAGAACGCGAGGTGCGGACCAATTCACCAAATTGGAAAGCGGCTCTGATCGTGAAAGCCGCTATTGCATCGGCAGTTCCTTTCCTGCCGGAAACGGGCGTTTGCCCGGATGGACAATCCGATCATCACCAGTGCGAAGATGGCGGACACGATTAGCACGGCATGAGTTTTCCCCTAAGCTATATGTTTGCATGTGAACATGCTCACTTGCCTACAGGACTTTCCCCCATCTTTCGGAGCCAGTCGTTGAACGCCTCGGCCATCGCGTCCTGCAAGCTCATGCCGTGCTTGCGGGCGGTCATGTGCATGGCGAACGACATTTCCGGGCTGAAATAGCCCGTCATCGCCTTCTTGCCCTGACGGCTCGGCGCAACCGGGCTGCTGCTCGAACTGCTGCCGGTGCCTACGCCAGTGCTGCGGGCGGTCAGCGCGGCCGCCCTTCCCTCCGGCTCGGTCGACGCCGGCGTTGGTGCGGGATCGCGATCCCGCAATGCAAGCAATGATCCCTTCCGGCTCATGCGCTGGCCCTCCGCTTCGTTGATGCTTGCATGTTTACATGCTCGCATGTCCACTTGTAAAGCTGGCGCACCTCGTCTGCCGCCTTGCCGTCCGGCTCGATCTCCATCGCGGTTTTCCCCTCGGCCGCCGCGTGACGGAACGCGGCACGATCCGCAACACGGTGCGGGCAGGCGTCCAGCCCATAATCCTGCACAAGCTGCGTCGCTTCCTCATACATGCGCGGCGCGGTCGGGCTTCCCGCCGTGAAGATCACGAAAGCGGGCTTGCCGCGCATCTTCACAAGGCTGGCGGTCGTCTTGATCGCGGCCAGGTCGAACGCGCTCGGCCGACATGGGATCAGCACCAGGTCGGCCGCCTCGACGGCGGCGCTGGCGGCGCTGTCGGCATGGGGCGGGGTGTCGATCACGATGAACGCTGCGCCTTGCGCCCTCGCCTGCTCGATCTTGGCGGCAAGGCGAGGGGGGGCGCTGTCGATCACGACCGGGGGCGCATCCTTGCGCCACGCCGCCCACTGGCTCGCTGTCGCCTGCGGGTCGAGGTCGATCACCAGCGCGGTATGGCCAGCATCCTCGGCGGCGGCGGCCAGATGCAGGGCGAGGGTGGTTTTCCCCGCACCACCCTTCTGGCTGATAATGGCGATTGTTGGCATGTGAATATCCTTACATGACCGCATGTTTGCATGTGGGCATAGTGCAAGCCGTGCCTGAATGAAAGGGGCAGGGGGAGGACGCTTAACCACCCTCGTCATCGTCGGCGTCCAGCGGCTCATGCTGCATGATCCCGTGCCCTTCAATCGGGCAAAGCGGCGCTCCGGCCAATTCCAGCCACTTGCGCGCGGTCCTCACAGTATAGCCGCACGTCGCGCACTCGCATTTCAGCATCCGGGTTTTCTGCTTCTTGGGCGCGGTCGACTCCCCGCCGGTGTCGAGATGGGCATGGGGGAGGGAGCCAGCGGCCTCAAGGATCGGTGCGATGGCCGCAAGTAAGGCGTCGCCGGGAGTGGTGGCGCGCATCGGCCCGACAAGGCCCAGCCCAAGCGCGACCCGTTTAAACGCCTTCCCATGCCCTGCCGGGATGCCGACAGCGGCATGGACCAGCTCGTGGGCGAGGATGGCGGCGATCTGCGCGGGCATGGCGTCAGGCGCATGCGCTAGGTCCGGGCGGATGAAGATTTCAAAATGCCCGTCCGCGCTGAGCCGGTTGTCCCAGCACTCACCGATCGCCTTGCCCTTCGCGCCTCTGCTGGTGAAGCCGATCGCCACGCGTACGCGGTCGGGCAGGGGGGCGTCCAGCGCCTCGAACAGCAGAGCCATGCCCTGCGCCACGGCATTGAGCCAGCTTTCGCGGGTTTCGTGGGTCATCGTCTTTACTCCCTTCAAATCGCCTGTCCGGCGATGGCCATGCCATCGGCCGGAACACGGACGCCCAAGAACGCCGGCGAGAGAGGGGGGCAGCGGGAATCGACGGGGTGGTGCGGGCGCAGGGAGCGCAGCGAGTGAGCCACGGCCCGTCTATTCCCGTTGCTGGGGAGAGGGGGGCGGAACGTCCTCTCCCCACTCAACAAACGACATGCCGGCGCCAGCGCCGGCCCATCGCCCAAGCGAGATCCGCGCACGCGATCTCGCCCGCCATGTGGATCGTCACCTTGGGCCAAGACCGCTTGCGGGCTTGGGGAGCGCGAGCGACTAGAGCCACGGTGCCGCAAAGCGGCAGGCGCTAAATCGCTTAGTAGCTTAATGGCTTATCATCTGCGTAATCGAAATGACGATAGCGCGGCCCCTGAATGCGAAATGACGACGCCCTTCCTCTTGAAGTTTCCGGCAATTGGCCGTACATAGCGCAAGGTAAGGAGAAAGCTATGGCCCACGCACAAAGACTGGAAAGCGCCCCGCCAGCTCGCCGGCGCGCTGAGCGATTGGAAGCCCGCGTGACGGCGGAGCAAAAGGCGTTGATCGAGCACGCGGCGGCGCTGGAAGGGCGCAGCATCACCGATTTCGTGCTGACCAGCGTTCAGGATGCGGCAAAGCGCGCTATTGCGGAGCATGAAGTCATCCAGCTTAGCGTGCGGGATTCCAAAGCGTTCGTGGAAGCGCTGCTCAACCCGCGCGAGCCGAGCAAGAGGATGCGCGAGCGTGTCGCGGCATATGTGGCGCGTTACGGCGACCAATAGGCGTGAGCATTGACGCAAGGCCCGTTATCGAGCTTCTCGACACGACCCGCCACGATCGTTCCGGCTTCTCCTGTGGCGTCGAGGCCCTCGACCGTTACCTGCAATCGCAAGCCAGCCAGGACGCGCGCCGCCGCGTGGCGGCTCCCTATGTGCTGATAGAGCCGCCGTCGCCCAATATCCTCGGCTTCTACACACTGTCGAACACGTCGATCCAAGCGGCGGAATTACCAGGGGCACTCGTCAAGAAACTGCCGCGCTACCCGGTTCTGCCGGCGACGCTGCTCGGTCGTCTCGCGGTCGATGCAAAAGGGCGGGGCAGGGGGCTGGGAACGGAGCTGCTCGTTAATGCTCTCCGGCGCTGTCTGCGAAGCGAGACGGCCTCGCTGGCGGTCGTGGTGGACGCCAAGGATGATGCGGCGGCCTCGTTTTACGAGCGGCACGAATTTGTAAAGTTGGCCGAACAGCCCAACCGCCTATTCATGCCGATGGCGGAAATCGAAAAACTGTTCGGGGAAACCGAAGGGCTGGGAACCGGATTATCGCCATGACGGATGAACCACATAACGCGCCGGAAACGGAGCCGGCCGGCAAGTTGCCGACGATCGTTGCCGTCCACGCGACCGGGCCAATATCGCTGCGCATCACCTGGTCCGATGGCATCGAGGGCGAGCTGAACCTAACCACCGTTCTCGCCGATCGCCATTTCGCCGCGCTGCGCGATCCGGCTGAGTTCGCGCGCGTCGGGGTGGGGGAGTGGGGTCATAGCCTCGCATGGCCTTCGGGCGTCGAGCTGGGCGCTGACATGCTCCGGCATGAAACGGAGTTGGCGCAGGCGCGCAAAGGTTCCTGGGATGATCTGCGCGGGATGATGAAGGGCAACGGTGCCCGGTTCACGATCGAGGAAATCAACGATGCCATCGCCGGCGCATCGGCCGGCATGGCGGGGATGGGCGACCATGACCGAAGCTGACAAAAACGGCGAAATCCTCTATCCGCCCATGCAGCCGGCCGAAATCAGGCGGGTGCGCCAGGATAGTGGTTTGAGCCAAGCCGGATTTGCTCGCTTGCTTGTAACCCACAAACGCACGGTCCAGCGGTGGGAAACCGGCACGATGCGGCCGACTGGCGCCTCGCTTGCGCTGCTGACGTTGGTTCGCAAGCGCGGCATCCAAATACTCGACTGGTAGGAACTGATAAGATGACCGGCCATCGCCCATTTTCCGATCTTATGAAGGATTGGACGCCCGATCGGCTCCGGCGCAACCGGCCATGAGGGCGATATTCATCCGCCACGGCGAATCCACCGGCAACGCCGGCGTTCCCTGTCACGATCTGGCGACGATCGAGCTGACGGAGCGGGGCCACGAACAGGCGCGCGTGGTCGCGGCGAGCTGGACGCAAGCGCCCGCGCTCATCGTCACCTCGCCCTATACCCGCACCCGGCAAACCGCCGCGCCGACCATCGCCAGATTCCCCG
>OFDC01000509.1_pt1 | contig 28983 bp, 23 predicted proteins | sample 1520941 | NCBI WGS metagenome assembly OFDC01 (sample SAMEA94258168, study PRJEB24077) | hot springs metagenome | biome: Aquatic biome; feature: Water | place: India | collected 2012-12-06 | depth 5 m | reverse complement strand
ACATAAAAGACGGTAAGGTATTCTTGAAAGGGTATTTAGATATGCCCGACCGACAGATCGGAGAAGTTAAACGCACAGAAGAAGAGGCTTTCCAGTATTTCATTAACCGTTACCAAATTGCGGTAAATAAGGTTACTCAATTGGAATCTGAGATTACCGAGGCCCAAAATAAGGGTTCTTTCTTGACAAAACTCACACAACTCCGCAAACGCCTGCTGAATTTCGACGGCATCGGCGACTTTATTCCATTGCTCAAAACACTTGATGAGCAAGAGGAATTTCTGCGTAGTTTAATTGTGGGCAATCAGGCCAACAACTTGGCAATTAAAGAAGCTCTTATTGAAGAAGCTAAGGTAGCTAAAGAAGAGGTTGATTGGAATATCGTTGCGGAGCAACTCCAGGACATTAAAACTCGCTGGATAAGAACTGGTCCAGTTGATAAGCCTTATCAGGAATCAATCGAACAAACTTTCAAAGAAGTTTTAGATGATTTCTATCAACGTAGAAAGGCTTTCTATGAAGAACAAAATCGTATCATTGGCGAGCGTATGGAAAAATATGCCGAGCTTGTTCGTGGTGCCGAGATGTTATTCAGAATGGGTAACTGGGAGCTTTCTTTTGCCGAATTAAAACGCCTACAATCAGAATGGCGTAATGTGGGCGATGTACCACCGAAGCGATTGAAATACGAGTTCCGTAGATTTAAGAAACTTACTACATTATATTACGAAAAATATTGTGCTGCTAAAGGCATCCAAATCAAAGTACGTGTTGACCCTCGTGTAGAAGCTCAACAAAAAATGATGGAAGAAGCCGAAAGCTTGGCAGAATCGAAAGATATTTTTGCAGCAACCGAGCGTGCGAAAGTGATGCTCAACGACTGGAAAAACATCAAAGTACCTTCGCACTTGGCCGTACGAAACGTTGCAGAGCGTTTCAGAGCAGCTTGTGATAAGATTTTTGAATTAAGCTATTTGATGAAAGTAGTTACTCGAAAATTGCCTAATTACAACTACTTGAGCGAAAAACAACAAGTCTTGACGAAGTTCCGTGAGATGGAAAACATCGTGATTCGTGCCAGAGGCGAATTGAAGATTTTGATTGAAAGCAACGAGGGCGTTTCGCAAGGGCCAGATTTAGATAAAATCACGCAATCGAATATCCAAACTCAAAAGCGTAAGCTCTTGATGAAGGAAGTGATTTTGGAAGAGTTACGCCGTGCTGCACAAGCTCAATAAAAAAAATAAAAATATTTTTGAGGAGAGACTTGCGTTATTAAATCAAAAATATTAATTTTGCATCATAATTCAGGACTGACCTATGGTGTAATGGTAACACTACGGTTTTTGGTACCGTCTTTCTAGGTTCGAATCCTGGTAGGTCAACAACCTTAAAAGGTAAAATTTGATTCATTCAAGTTTTACCTTTTTTAATTTTATAGCTTTCCCTTTGAATCTTCCACGGAATTATTTGCCTCTGTGCTTTGTTAAAGTTTAGTACAAATCAGAACTTTTCGCCTTTCTTTATTTATATCTTATGAAATTACTATTACAATACTTAGGCCGCTACCGCTGGCAGGTAGTGCTGGCTTTATTTTTAGCCGCCATTAATCAAACCTTTTCATTGCTTGACCCACTTATTTTTGGTAAAATCGTAGATGAGTATGCAGGAAAAGCAAAGACTTTTACTCAATCCGATTACACCGTAGGCGTTTTATTGATGCTTGGGGCGGTTGTGGGGGTTGCAATGGTCAGCCGAATTGCTAAAACCCTTCAAGACTATGTGATGAACATGGTGATTCAGAAATTTGGAGCGTCTATCTTTACTGATGGCTTGAAACATACGCTCAAACTACCCTACCAACAATTTGAAGACCAACGAAGCGGCGAAACGCTTTCGGTTTTACAGAAAGTACGCACTGATACCGAGAAGTTTATCACACTTTTTGTGAATGTTGGTTTTACTTCGTTGATTGGTATTATTGTGCTAAATGTGTATATCTTCCATTTCGGTATTAGTCCGTGGTTGTTTTTTGTGTATTTGGGTGGAGCAGCAGCTTTGGAGGCTCTGACGAGAGTTTTAAGCCGAAAAATTAAGAAGATTCAACAAACAATTACCAAAGAAACAACAGCACTGGCAGGAACAACCACAGAATCGCTCCGAAACATCGAGTTAATAAAAAGTTTGGGACTAACTGACCAAGAAATCAAACGTTTGAATCTTAACACATTTAAGATTTTACAACTCGAACTCAAGAAAGTTCGTAGCATTCGTAGTATTGGTTTTATTCAGGGGACTTTCGTCAACTTCTTGCGTCAGGCAATTTTATTCCTCTTATTATTATTGATTTTCAAAGACCAAATGACCGTTGGCCAATTACTTACGCTACAATTTTGTTCGTTTTTTGTGTTTGGTCCAATGCAAGAAATGGGTAACGTGATAATAGCTTATCGTGAAGCCGAGGCTTCGCTCAACAATTTTGAGAAATTGCTCAATAATCCGATTGAAGTAACACCAGAGTTTCCGACTAAACTCGGAATGGTTGAAAATCTTCGTTTTGAAGACGTAAGTTTCAAACATCTAACTGCCGCAGGAAAAGCATTAGAAGATGTGAGTTTTGAAGTAAAAAAAGGCCAAACTGTGGCATTTGTGGGGCCATCTGGCTCAGGAAAAACTACGTTGGTAAAGCTCTTGGTTGGGCTTTATAATCCATCGGAAGGTAAAGTATTTTATAATGGTCTTCCATCTGATGAAATCAATATCGAAGAATTACGCTCGCAAATTGGCTTCGTAACGCAGGATACGCAATTATTTTCGGGAACAATCAAAGAAAACCTACTCTTTGCCCAACCTCGTGCGACCGATGAAGAAATCATGGACGCTTTGCAGAAAGCATCGTGTCAGAATCTTTTGGCAAGAGCCGATAATGGCGTTGATACCGTCATTGGTGAAGGTGGAATTAAGATTTCGGGCGGAGAAAAACAACGTTTATCAATAGCAAGAGCTTTATTGAGAAACCCAAAAATCTTTGTTTTTGATGAAGCAACGTCAGCTTTAGATTCATTGACTGAAGAAGAGATTACGAATACGGTAAAAGACGTAACCGCTCAAGGCGACTACATTACCGTTATGATTGCTCACCGACTAAGTACCGTGATGCACGCCGACAAAATCTTTGTTTTGGAACAAGGAAAAATCATTGAAGTGGGCAAACACGAAGAACTTTTGGTTGAAAAAGGGCTTTACTATGCCATGTGGCGTCAGCAAATCGGCGAACGTAAGAATAAATTGGTGGCTGCCTAAAAACAAATGTGCCACACCTTTTGTCTGCGATAACAAGGTGTGGCACATTTACTTTCAAAAGTGCTAAAGTTACTCCTGCATAACCTTCGTAATTTCATTCAACTTTTGCACTTTGCTCTGAAAATCTCCTTTGAGTTTATTTCTGATAGCTTGCAGGTTATTTAACGTTTCTTGCAGATTTTCGGGAATAATTTCTTCTAAAATTTCACGGAAACGCTTGGCAAAGGTTGGCGATTTTCCGTTAGTAGAAATGGCAATTTTCAAATCATCTTTCACTACGACAGAACTCAAATAAAAATCGCATAAATCAGGGGTATCGGCTATATTCACCAGTATTTTCTTGGCTTTACAATCGTCTCGCACTTGTCGATTTACTTCTTTGCTATCAGTCCCTGCCGTAACGATATCCATGCCTTCAAGGTGCGAAATATGGTATCTCTCTTGAATCAAAGTAAGATTATGGTGTGGTACTAAGGCTTTAATTTCATCACGAATTTCGGGAGCAACGAGCGTAACTGTCGCTTTCGGAGAATTTCTAAAAATAGCTTCGAGTTTTTCCAAACCCACATTTCCTCCGCCCACCACAAGCGTGTTCAATTCTTCAAGTTTCAGAAATACTGGAAATAATGTATTCATTTTTAAGCGATAAAAGTCTTTTCTAAAATTCTAACCAACTTCTCTAAACCTTCTTTATCGACTTCGGAGAAATCATTCAATTCGTCGCTATCAACATCCAAAACCATCGAAACATCGCCATTTTTATCGAAAACTGGCACTACAATTTCAGATTTTGAGGCTGAACTACAAGCAATATGCCCCGGAAATTCTTCAACATTCGGAACAATAACCGTTTCTTTCGTGCGATAACAATATCCACAAACACCTTTATCAAAATTGATACGTGTACAGGCAATTGGCCCTTGAAATGGCCCTAAAACTAATTGATTTTCTTTTTTAAGGTAAAAACCTACCCAAAAGAACCCGAAGGCTTCTCGAAGAGCAGCCGCAAAATTGGCCAAATTAGCCGTTTGGTCGGTTTCACCACTTATAAGTGCTTCTATTTGCGGAGTAATGCTCTCATAAACCTCTCTACGAGAGGCATTTTCTGGAATATATAATGTTTCAGCCATATTTGTGGGGCGAGCTTATAGTTCGCCTTAAACTAAATCTTTTGTAAAAAATCTCTTCAAAGTCGGAGCATCAATAGCCTTTATTTGCCATTTGCTGTTTAAATCGCTCAAAGTTGATAAAGTAATGTTATTAAATATGATAGTTTCAGGAGAAACAAGTCCACTTTCAACGGCTTTTTTGTATTGAAAAACCGAGAAGGTTTTTATTTCGTTGCCATCAAGGTAGGCTTGTGAACGGTCGAAAAAATCAATATTTAGTGCTTCGCCGAGTTCTTTGAACCAACGGGTAGAAGCATCTATTGAGCAACCGCTGGCTTCGTTCATGTTTTGGTCGAGGGCAATAATCACGAAGCGATTGTGCAAAACTTTAGCCGACGCCAATAATGCTGCTCCATGAGCCGCCCATTGATTAACGGCTGGCTTGAGATAATTCTCAACTGTATTCGCCTCACTATCAGTCAACTGACGATTGGCTTGATATACCCAAATGCGGGCATCTTGCGGAATTTTATCGAAATCTACGTACATAATATTGTCTTTAAAAAAATATGCCACAATCAAAATTGCGGCATATATAGTTTGTAAACAATATTTTTTGAAAATAATCTCCGATAAGGTCGATTAATTTTTTGTTGAACAAGTTGGAAATCGGGTCGCCAATGTGATTGTGCTACATCGCTTGCTCTAACAATTCAGCTAAATCATACACTTTTACTTCATGTTCACGCTCTTTGTTTTTTACGCCGTCTGACATCATCACCATACAGAACGGACAAGCAACGGCTATCGTTTTTGCTCCCGTAGAAAGTGCATCTTCAATTCGTTCGATGTTTACTTCTTTTGTACCTTTTTCGGCATCTTTAAACATTTGAGCTCCGCCCGCACCGCAGCAAAGTCCGTTGGTTTTGCAACGTTTCATTTCTACAAGTTCGGCGTCTAAATTCTCCAATAATTGGCGTGGAGCTTCATAAATATCATTGGCACGACCCAAATAACACGAATCGTGGTACGTAATTTTTTGTCCTTTAAACGAACCGCCACCTTCAATTTTTACTCGGCCTTCGTTGATTAATTGCTGTAAATAGGTCGAATGATGAATAACTTCGTAGTTTCCGCCCAATTCTGGATATTCATTCTTGAGCGTATTAAAGCAATGCGGACAAGCCGTCACGATTTTCTTAACTCCATAGCCGTTTAGTACTTGAATATTTTGTTGAGCAAGCATCTGAAAGGTAAATTCGTTTCCTGCTCTGCGTGCGGGGTCGCCCGTACAAGCTTCTTCCGTGCCGAGAACAGCGAATTTTACACCGATTTTATTCAAAATTTTCACAAACGAAATCGTCACTTTTTTATAGCGGTCGTCGAACGAACCTGCACAACCCACCCAAAACAATACTTCGGGTTCTTGGCCGCTTGCTGCCATTTCTGCCATCGTTGGCACTTTATATTCGATAGTATCTTTCATAGTTATTGGAAAATTGGTTATTTGTTATTGGTTAAAATTCCAAAACAATCATTTTGAATCAAAAATAGTATGCGTGCATAATATTTGCAAGCGAGTCACTGAAAATTATTTCTTGCAATTAATCAATTTTCATATCTAAGGCTGAATTTAGTACCTTTGAGTATTGTTTAGAATGTAGTGAACCCAAAAGTTTAAAAACATTCTACATTCTTCATTTTACATTAATTCCAAATGGAAGGTCTTTTTTCTGTTGAAACAACCTATTTTGCCGATGTAATTTTGCCCGTGCCGATTCCACGAATGTTTACGTATCGTGTACCGAGAAACTTCGTTGATGAGATAAAAATCGGGGCGAGAGTCATTGTTGAATTCGGTAAAAATCGGGTCGTGACGGCGGTTGTCGGACGGATTCATGAAACACCTCCAGCAAAATACCAAGCAAAGTATATTCTCGAACTACTTGATACAGAGCCACTTATCACGAAGCAACAACTTTGGCTATTCGATTGGATTGCCGATTATTATATGTGCTGCGTGGGCGAAGTGATGAATGTGGCGGTGCCGTCGGGTTTGAAAGTTACGAGCCAATCAAGGATTCAACTCAACCCTGACTTTGACCATCCAGAGCTTTTGGAAGAAAACGAAATTGAATTTTTGGAGATTTTGAAAAACCATGCTTCGTTGACTTATGATGATGCTTTGAAATTTGTGGGCGAAACCAATATCAACGCCATGATAAAATCGTTGATTGGCAAGCACGCAATTATTATGTATGAGGAAGTTAAAGAGAAATACAAACCAAAAATTGCCAAAAAGATTCGTCTAAAAAGAGTTTATGAAGGCAGCGAAGAAGTGGCTAATTTGATTGATTCATTGGCAAAAAATGCCAAACAGCAAACGGTTGTTTTGGAATATTTACGCCAAATTCCGATGCACCAACTGCGTGAACGCAATCAGTTGGGGGTTGATAAATCGTTTTTTACGCAAGGCGAAACTTCCGATTCTTCGCTCAATAAATTGATTGAAAAAGGTATTTTGGAGCAGTTTGAAATTGTGGTTTCTCGTTTTGGCGATGATATACCAACCGAGCCAGTAAAAATCGAACTAACCGAAGCACAGCAACAAGCCAGCAACGAGATTTTATCGAATTTTCAAGAAAAAGACATTGTTTTACTGCACGGGATTACGGGCAGTGGAAAAACCGAGATTTATATTGATTTGATTCAGCAAGTGCTGGAAGGTGGTTCGCAGGTCTTGTTTTTATTGCCCGAAATTGCTCTAACTACCCAAATTGTGGTACGTATGAAGCGAGTTTTTGGCGATAAAATGGGTGTTTATCACTCAAAATTTTCGGATAATGAGCGTGTTGAGGTTTGGAAAGGTGTGCTTGAAGGACGCTACCAGTTTGTGGTAGGTGTTCGGTCGGCGGTTTTCTTACCGATGGATAATTTGGGTTTGGTGATTATTGACGAAGAACACGAAAGTTCGTATAAACAATATGACCCCGCACCACGCTATCACGCCCGTGATGTGGGCATTATGTTGGGGCTGAAACAAGGGGCAAAAATCTTGTTGGGTTCGGCCACGCCATCGCTCGAAAGTTATTATCAGGCCTCTACTGGCAAATATGGTTTGGTTACGCTCAACCAACGCTATGGCAATGCACAATTGCCTGACATTCAACTCATTGACTTAAAGGCCGAACGCAAAGCGAAAACCATGAAAAATGATTTTTCGGGTACTTTGTGTCAGCATATTGAGCATAATTTGTCCAATGGTGAGCAGACAATTATTTTTCAGAATCGACGTGGGTATTCGCCGTACATGAATTGTATGGAATGTAATTGGATTGGCGAATGTGAGCAATGTGCCGTGAGTTTGACGTATCACCTCGACTCAAAAGAGTTGCGTTGCCATTATTGCGGACACAAAGAGGAGATTCCGAGGGTTTGCCCTGCGTGTGGTTCGGGGAAAATCCGAACGGTGGGTTTTGGCACTGAAAAACTGGAAGACGACCTCCGAATTATGTATCCAGCGGCACGAGTACAACGCATGGATTTGGACACGACTCGCACAAAAAATGCGTATCAAACGATTCTTGGAGAGTTTGAGCAAGGAAATACCGATATTTTGGTCGGAACACAGATGATTAGTAAAGGGCTTGACTTCGACCGAGTGAGTTTGGTTGGCATTTTTGATGCCGACCGCATGATTCACTTTCCTGATTTTCGGGCAGCTGAACGTGCCTTTCAGATGCTTACGCAGGTGAGCGGGCGGGCAGGCCGACGTGAGAAAAAAGGTTTGGTGCTGATTCAGACCAATAATACACAACAGAGTTTGCTACATAAAGTTGTGGCGAATGATTATATGGGTTATTATCATGATGAAATCAAGGAGCGAGAAGGGTATTTTTATCCGCCTTTTACTCGTGTGATTTCGATAACCGTAAAGCATGAAGAACAAGACAAAGCCGAAAAAGCTGCTCATTGGTTGGCCAATAAATTGCTCGAAAAACTCGGAAAAGCTCGTGTGCTTGGCCCCGAAAAAGGCATGGTTGAGCGAGTACGAAATAAGTTTTTGTTTGATATTATGCTCAAACTCGAAAAAGATAAACTCAACATTAAAGCCGCCAAGGTTTTCTTACAAGAACAAATCGACGAGTTAATGACTCAACGTGAGTTTAGAGGTGTTTTTGTGGTGGTTGATGTGGATGCCGTGTAAAAATGATGAGTTTTTGTTGAGTTCGGCTGAATGTTTTTCATTCAGTCGGTGTGTCAGCCGTTCTTAGAACGGCATTGCGAAATAAGTTTCAGATTCAAAACAAGAAGAAAATTATGAGCCAAGGTTATCAAATTATCAATCAATCCGCCATACACTACTTGACTTTTCAAGTCGTCGACTGGGTTGATGTATTTTCAAGGCAAATATATAGAGATATTGTACTGGATAGTTTTCGATATAGTCAAAAAGAAAAAGGTTTGTGGTTATATTCATACGTGATAATGTCAAACCATATACATTTGATAGCTGCTTCAAAAGATGGAAAACTTTCAGATTTGATACGAGATATTAAGAAATTTACAGCAGCTAAGATTTTAAAAGCTATTGAAACTGAGCCAGAAAGTCGCCGAGAATGGATGTTGAAACGCTTTGAATTTGCTGCAAGAAGCAAATCTAATATGACAAGTTCACAATTTTGGACACACGAAAACCATGCGGTCGAAATATTTAGTGATAAATTTTTCTTTCAGAAAGCAGATTACATTCACCAAAATCCAGTACGTGCTGGAATTGTGGCTAAAGCAGAAGACTATCTTTACTCTTCTGCAAGTAACTTTTGGGATAAAGGTGGACTTATTGACATTGAATACTACGGAACAAGAATAATTGATACAAATAGAAATATTACTTTTTAGGCTAACACTATTGTCGTTCTAAGAACGACTGACACACCGGCTAAATGTAGAACATTTAGCCGAACAGTTTTTTTTGCTGCTCAGAATACGGCAGTGACTAAATGTTATACATTTAGTCATGTAGTGGAACTAAAGGCGTGACCGCAGGATTAGAAATTGGTAAAACCTTTTTTCTAAACAAGGCTTTGTCAGAGAAATGTCGAGCTATTTCTTGCGTTTTACTAAAAAAATCATTGATTATTTTCCCATCGCTATTCATATACTCATAATACTTTATAATTATATTTTGACAATTAGAATGTTCAAATATTGTCTTTAGCATAACTCCATCAGACATTCCACATGAATGCCCCATTATAATTACATCAAAATTATCCGACTCAATAAATTTTAAAAAATTATGGTAGTTATTGGTTTGAAGGTAAGCATAAGATTTTAGGAACCTTAAATATTCTTTGTTTCCGGAATCTTCTATTTGCTTATATTTTGGATGGGTCTCATTTCCATAGCCAAATACGATTGGATTTTGTTCATCAAATAACTTACCATGTATGTAGTTGACTTTTTCTTTCTCAATATATAATTCAGGCGTAGAAGTATAATTAAAATTAAGTACATGAACTTGCTCTAATCCACTATCATCTATATTGTCGACTATTTGCTGGAAATACTTATTAATAGATTCTTGTTTTGTAGATATTTCAATACCCTCAATATAAGTATTTAAGCCTTCAACAATAGCACGAAAACCATTCTGAAATTCATCAATAGCTGATGACTGAGTTTCTATAATATTAATTAATTCATTAAAGTATTCATTCTCAATATCAACCCAATTATTCAAGTAAAGTTTATTTAAAAGGGTTAAAAAAAAGCTGTTTTTTACCTTAAAACCTAAATTATCTTCCTTATTTTCATGAATTACGATTTTTTCGATGAGATCTTGTATGGTTTTATAAGGAACTAATACAGATTTTAACTTTTCTCGATATAAAAAACCCGAGTTATAATCATCTTTATTACCCTTACTAATTTCATTAATCTCATCATCAAATTGTTTAAATAAGTAGTCTCTATAACTTGTTTTAAGACCATGAGCTAAATCAAATCCATTTCCAATAATAATTAATGTATTACGGTGAGTACTTTCGGCATTTTCTTTTATCATAATTTTTATTTTAGTACTACTAAATATACAAAATTTTTATGAGAAAGTCAAGTCTGCCAGCAAGCTATACGAAGAATCTTTCCCCGTTCGGCTGATTTTAAAATCAGTCAGTGTGTTAACCGTTCTTAGAACGGTATCTTAAAAGTGTTTTTTTAAAGTTGCGTTCTAAGAACGCATTTCACAATGACTGAGTGTAAAGCATTTAGCCAAACAAAGTAAGTAAACTCACCCGTGCAAAGTTTAAAACGGAGACGCCAAGTTTTCGCACCGCAAGAATCAAAAATTGAGTTGAAATATAATTTGTAGGACAAATAGTATTTGTATATTTTTGAAAAAAAACTACTTTGAAAACACATCTTACCATAATCCTTTTGTTTTTCAGCTTTGTTCTCAAAGCTCAAGAATCTGCCACAATCACCAGTTTAAAAAGCAAAATAGACACTGCCTCTACACTAAAAACAAGAACAGCACTTCTTAGCCAGCTTTCACAAGTGTATTTTGGCATTCAAAAGTATGATAGTGCCATTGTCTATATTGACAAAATGCTCGCTGCAAATGCCACTATTGATGATAAAGATAAGTTAGCATCCATGAATGTATGGATGGCTCAGCAGCACCTTATGAAAGGCAAGCCCGATGGAGCATATCCATATTTAAGCAAGGCCGAAAAATTATTAGAAAATTCAAATGACATCAATCAATCATCTGTACTAAACTATTTATTAGGAGCTTATTACTTCTTAAAAAAAGAAACCAAAAAAGGGGAAGAATATTATCAAAGAAACATAGATTTATATAATAAGGGCAAGAGTATAGATAAAAGTTTGGTTATGGCTTCTTACCAGGCTTTATTTTCAACAAATTTTTCTCAAAATAACCTTAAAAATACCTTTGAAGCGGTAAATAGATATTACGATTTTGTAAAAACCAATTTCCCTGACAAACTGAATGAAGCTAATTTTATGTTAGGCTTATTTTACGTAACAAGTCGTGATTTTAAAAAAGGTATTTCAGCGTTTCAGAAAAGTTTGAGTTTAAATAAAAAAGAAAATACCGCATTTGATGCTCAGACTAAAACTTTCCTTGCGTTGGCTTATGTGGAATTGAATAAATTGGATTCGGCCAAATATTATTTAAAGGGCAATAAAGAATATTTTGAAAAAACAGGCAATAACCCTTTACTTGCACAGATATATTATACAAACGCACAAATTCAAGAAAAAGAAAAAGATTTTGACAAAGCAGAAGAAAATATACTGAAGGCTATTGAACTTGCACCAGAGGAGGATATACAAAAAGCAAAATCTTCTTATCAAAATCAGCTATATATAATAAAACTGAGTAAGTTATTTCAAGATAGTCTAACCCTTAAAACCGACCCAAAGAAACAAAATGAATTGAAAGGTTGGCTTACAAAGTTGGAGAATTCATCGAAAGATATTCAAGGTAATATGGGAGCCCAATATGGCTTATATGAAAACTACGAAAAACTGGCTAAGGGCTATGAGTACGTGGAGAATTATGATTTGGCACTTTCTTACTTGAAGAAAGCCATCGCTTCAAAAAATGTAGTTTATGGTCAAGAAAAACTCAGAGAATTCGCTGATTTTGAGTCGGAGTACGAAATAAAAATTGAAAAAAGTAGAATTAAACTGGAAGAAGAAACCAAGCGTCTTGAACTGGAGAAACAGATAGCACTAAAAGCCATAAAGTTTGAGTTTGAAAAAAAACAAGCTTTGGCTAAAACCGAAGAAGAAAAAAAGAGGCTTATTCTGGAGGAAGAGCTCAAAAGGAAATTGATATTATTGCAATACGAAGAAAAACAAAAGGCTATCACGCTGAAATTCAACCAAGAAAAAGAAATTGCCAGAATAAATCAGGAGAAAAAAGATGCTCTCGCCAAGGCAGAAATTGAAAATTCCAGATACATGAAAAACATGTGGGCTTTAGGAATGGCTCTTTCTTTGGCGTTGTTGGGTTTTGCGGGTTTCTCTTATTATCAAAAACAAAAAGACAACAAGAAAATAGCTGATGAAAAACGAAAGTCGGATGAATTGCTTCTGAATATTTTGCCCCATGAAGTAGCCGAGGAACTAAAACTAAATGGAGAAAGTAGTGCCAGACATTATGACGAAGTATCCGTATTATTCACTGATTTTGTTAATTTTACTCAGAAATCCGAAGAATTAGGGGTTCAAAAAATGCTAAACGAACTAAATGTTTGCTTCACTGAGTTTGATAAAATAATGGAAAAGTATGGTTTAGAAAAAATAAAAACCATCGGTGATGCTTATTTAGCAGTAAGTGGCCTACCATCAACCAACGTCAATCATGCCCTGAATGCCGTAAATGCTGGTCTTGAAATATTGGAGTTTATCAACAAAAAGAGGTCTCTGAATGAAAATTCTTTTGAAATACGAATTGGTATTCATTCGGGACCTGTTATTGCTGGCATAGTTGGAGTGAAAAAGTTTGCCTACGATATTTGGGGCGATACTGTAAATACAGCAGCCAGAATGGAGCAAAATGGGGCAAAAGGCAAACTAAATGTTTCGGGTTCGACCTATGCCCTTATTCACGAAAAATTTGATTGTGAACACCGAGGCAAAATAGATACCAAAGGTAAGGGTGCATTAGATATGTATTTTGTCAATAAAAGCATTTGAAATTTTATGAGATACAATGAAATCAAAAAAGTGATTATTGCTGAGCTTAAAAACAACCTTCCCAAGCATTTGACTTACCATAGTGTAAATCACGTAGAAGACGTAATAAAAGCAGCTACCGAAATAGGCAAAGCCGAACAAAGGAACGCCGAAGATATAAAGTTGCTAAAAACGGCAGCTTTATTTCATGATACAGGTTTTTTGTTCGGAGCCAAAGACCACGAAGCCAATTCTTGTATTATTGCCCAAAAGCATTTGCCTGATTATGGCTATACCCAAGCTCAAATAGATACTATAAAAGGTATGATAATGGCAACGAAGATACCACAAACACCGCACAACCACTTAGAAGAAATTCTGGCTGATGCTGATTTGGATTATCTGGGTCGAGATGATTTTTTTACTATTGGGGATAAACTTTTTGATGAACTCACAATGCTCGGAATAATAAGCTCAGAGCGTGATTGGAATTTTTTACAAGAAAAATTTCTGGAAAGCCATAATTTCTTTACAAAAACCTCTTTACAAAAAAGAAAACCGAAAAAAGAAGAAAACTTACGAATTGTAAAATCTAAATTATTGTAATATTTTGCTCTGCAAAGAATATTTATTTGCAGAAGTATTTTGATATCTCCTGATGTCAATTTAAAAATTACGTTCTGGAAAACTAAATTTACCCGTACAAAGTTTGAATCGGCACCCCCCAGTTTTCGCACAGCAAACCCTTGCATAAAGTCGATAATTTACCTTAGCAGGTCGATAAATACCAAAAATACCTTCATCGGTTTTAGATTTTTTGGGCTTATAGTATTACCTTTCGCTCTAAGACAAATTATCAACAATCATGAAAAAACTCTACCCTCTCTTATTAATTTTTTGGTTTATTATAAGCTGTATTAGTACAAGCTTTTCTCAAAAAGTAAGCATCACAGGCATTGATCCAACCCTAAAGCCTGGCGATGATTTCTTTATGTATGTCAATGCAAAATGGTATAATTCGGTCGAAATTCCTTCTACACAATCGGGCGTTGGGGCTTATTCTTTTATGAATTATCCACAACGTATACGCCTACAAGGAATTTTGGATAGTGTTTCGGCAGCCAAAAATCTCAAAGGGAGTATCGAACAAAAAGTGGGCGATTTTTATGCCTCTGGCATGGATACCACTACTATCAACAAAAGAGGTTTCGACCCTATAAAGCCAATGCTCAAACAAATTGAGAGCATCAAAGATGTGACTGGTATTATGAAATATGTGGCCGACCAACAGAAGTTTAATAACTATTCTATCATCGGTTTTCGTGTTGGTCCAGATATTAAAAACAGTGCTATCAATATCGTCAATTTAGGTCAAACAGGAATTGGTTTACCCGAAAGAGATTATTATTTCAGAACAGATTCTTCGACGCTTTTCATTCAGAAATCTTATCAGAATTACCTCAGCACTTTATTCAAACTTACGGGTATTGATGCAACTACGGCAAGCAAAATGGCCTCGGCCGCTTACGCCATCGAAAAAGAATTGTCAGCATCGCACAAAACCAATATCGAACGCCGAAATGTGCAAGCAAACTATAATAAACTGGCAGTTACGGACATCACTCAAAAACAACCAAACATTGGCTGGCAAACATTTTTTGCAGCATTAGGCGTAAAAATAGATTCGCTGAATGTGCAACAACCAGCTTATTATGACCGCTTAAACTCTTTATTGGTTTCGGCATCAATCGAAGACTGGAAAGCTTATCTAAGAGCCAAAACGCTGGTTTCGTATGCTGATTTTCTGAGCAAACCTTTCACAAAAGCTTCTTTTGAATACGCTAAGGTGCTGTCAGGACAAGCAACTCAAAAACCACGTGGGGAAGAAATTACAGAAGCCGTCGATAGGTCGCTTGGGCATGGGCTTGCTCAACTTTATGTAAAAAAATATTTTCCAGAAGAGGCCAAACGACGCATGAAGGAACTGGTTAAGAATTTAAAAACAGCCTTTGAAAATAGAATCACTAACCTTGATTGGATGAGCGACTCCACCAAAGCGAAAGCCAAAGAAAAGCTCTACGCTTTCACCGAGAAAATTGGCTATCCTGATAAATGGAGAGATTACTCGAAAGTGGTTATCAACCGTGGCACTTATTTTGAAAACCGCTTAGCAACCAGCAAAAATGATTTTGTCTATGGAATTTCAAAAGTTGGCCAGCCCGTTGACCGCACCGAGTGGGGTACAACTCCGCCAACAGTTACGGCTTACAATAATCCGCCATTGAATGAAATCGTTTTTCCTGCGGGAATTCTTCAGCCACCGTATTTTGATATGAATGCCGACGATGCCCTCAATTACGGTGGAATCGGAATGGTAATTGGTCACGAAATCACGCACTCGTTTGATGACCAAGGTGCTTTGTATGATAAACAAGGCAATGTAAAAAATTGGTGGAAAGCTGATGATTTCAAGAAATTCAAGGCTAAAACTCAACTCGTAATTGAGCAGTACAATAAGTTCACGGTACTCGATTCGATGCACGTAAAAGGAGCTTTGACAGTTGGAGAAAACACAGCCGATATTGCAGGAATTGCTATTGCTTATGATGCGTTTAAGCTAACTGAGCAGGCCAAAAGCAATGAAAAAATTGATGGTTTTACGCCAGAACAGCGTTTCTTTATCTCAATCGCCCGAATCTGGCGAGTAAAAACCAAAGATGCTTACATGCGTACGTATGTAAATACCAACCCTCACTCGCCAGCCATGTGGCGTGTAAATGGCCCATTGATGAATTTTACGCCCTTCTACAAAGCATTTGATGTAAAACCTGGCGATAAAATGTATAAACCTGAAAGCGAACGCATCACGGTTTGGTAAGAATTTCGTTGTTGTATAAATCAAAAAGACCTCTTCTAAGTGTTTATAAGAGGTCTTTTTTGTCTATTTCTCATTCAAGCATTCAAAAACCATTCGATAAAAATCGGGGTGCGATTGCCACGTTTGGCCAGAAACATACTTCCCATCTCTTACGGCTTCGTCTTTTCCCACAAAATTTCCTCCACAGGCTTCTACTTCAAATCTTACATTTTCATAACACGTAATGGTTTTGTTTTTAACCAAACCTGCGGCTGTCAGAATCTGAATTCCATGACAAATCGAAAACACAAACTTATCAGTTTTATCAAATTCTCTTACGATTTCAATTACTTTTTCGTTGTGTCGTAGAAATTCGGGGGCTCTTCCACCCAAAATCAAAACCGCAATGTAATCTTCCACTTTTACATCGGCAAAGGCAATATTCGCCTCTACGATATAGCCTGGTTTTTCGATATAAGTATCCCAACCAGGCTCAAAGTCATGGATAACTAAATTGAGCCTTTTTACGCTCGGTGCAGCAATAATGGCTTCATAGCCAGCTTCTTCAAAGCGGTGTTTACCGTATAAACATTCGTAACCTTCACCAGCATCTCCAGTGATAATCAAAATTTTCTCTTTCATTGTACAAAATAAGGTTGAATAAAAAACAAATATAAATACATTCTATTACAAGAATGGTTTTCTCGGTTGTTCTGTAAAGAATATTTCTTTGTAAAAATGTTATTTAAGGTCTTTAGGCAAAATTACAGACCTCATGAAGCATAGATTATAAGCTAATTTTCCTCAAATACGCTCAAAATTCGTTATATTTGACTTTAAGATTAAATGAGAGAACATGAAAAAAATAGCCCCCCTCGGAAAAAAGAGTTATACGGGTAAGAAATTTAAGTCAGCAGGCCCTAACGAATTGAATGCTTCCGATAAAAATTTTATTAGAAATAACATTAATCTGTTCAATGTCCAACTGCTGGCATTCAAGGTCGGGAAACCTATTACCAGTGTGGAGAAGTTTATCAAAAAAGAGAAGTTAGTCTCTACAATTGAGGTTCAAACGGTAAAAGAACTAATAGAACCCAACATATCAGTTGAAACTCAAGCAAGTAAGCAAGATAGCACAGAGTCGCAAAAAGAAAACAAGACGGATAAATTATTAAAACCAAAAGTATCGCATGAAACTCAACCAAGTAAAAACGCTAAAATAGAGTCGTCGAAAGAAAAGAAAGAGACTAAACTCAAAAGACATGAAGTTGTAAACAAGAAGGTAGATTTTATCCGTGAAAATTATCAAAAATACAGTGCCATTGAGCTGGCGAAGATGCTAAATGCTTCGATTACTGGAGTACGATATCATCTCAAAAATTTGAATATTGTAAAGACTTCTCATAAAGTCATAAAAACCCCGCCTGAAGTAATATTGGAGAGAGAAAAATTCATAAAAGCAAATCATAACAAACTTACGGTACGTGAGCTTTCAGAACAATTGAATTGCAGTTGTGATATTGTCAGAATTGCACTCCGTAAAATGAAAATAAAAGCTCTTCAAGTACCTTTAGGGCAAGAAATTCCTCCTCAGGCAATTAATTTTATTAAAGCCAATTACCGTACCATGACAGCCCGTGAAATGAGCGATGCTCTGGGAAATGTAAGATGGACTCAAATAAAATACTTGTGTGAAAAACATGGTTTCTTGAAAACTCCTGAAGAAACAACTGCCATCAGAAACCGTTGGAATCGAAGTGAGTTTACAATCAGTGAAGAAAAATATATCATCATGAATCATGGTAGTATTCCTTTGTCGGAAATTGCCAAAAATCTTGAACGAACTCGCTCATCGGTCGTCAAATTGTTAGCTCGTAAAGGCTTAAAAATCACTAAAGAACAGCACGATATTCTCAACAGAAAGAATTTTGAGAAAGGGAGAATCACAATGAAAGCACAATTAGAAGCCAAAAGAGCTATTTCTATCAAAGAAAATTAAAAGTAAAGAGCCATTTCGATATATCGAAATGGCTCTTTACTTTTACTAAATTTGGTCGGTTGGAATTTTATTTTTGTAGTTCCAAAACGCCGAAACATTGACAATCCGCCACTTACCATCATTGCCTTTTTCCATCAAACGCACTTCTTTGCTATGTAAAAAATACTTTTGTTCTTGGTCGCTGTTATACTGGTCCCAAGTTACGTGCGAAGCATTATTCCCATAAAACTTAAATTTCATATTTTTCCGTTTGACAATCGGGTGACTGCTTCCCTCTTTTTCTGGTTCAGCAGGGTTTTCTTTGATAAACTTACCAAGATTTTTATTAATGTTTTCCCAACCAACACTCGCGTCAAAAGTGCCGTCAGCGTTGCTCCAGGCTTGGTAAGAATATTCTGAATGAGTGAATTTGTCTTGCCAACAATTGTAATCTCGTTTAAAAAAGCAGTCAGTTTCTGCCTCAATACATGCAATGATTTCTTTCTCTTCTTTAGCTTGGTCAACGATTCCGCTATTGACCGCCGATGAAGATTTCTGACATGAATATATCATAATTGTCAGTAAAAGTGAAGCTAAAATAGGTACTTTCATGATGGTAAGAGTTTATAGTGAACAAAGTCATTATTGTGTAGATTCATAGAATCTACATCTTACACTAAGCATCCTTTAAAGGTAAATAAACATAGTAATTATTTTTCAATATTCCAAGAAAAAATTAAAATATTTCAAGCCAAATAATATTTGTTACATATTACCACATATGGTATTTTTTACAATAAAGAAACATTCAACAAAAAACTTATCAAAACCATAATATTTATGAAAATATTTTAGAAATTGAATCCATATTCAACCTTAACAAAACATTACATATAAACAGATGGAAATTCTTGAGTTTTTGTACCGAGAAATAATCAGTTTCTTGGGTCTGCGTGGCACATTAGAGATTCTCAAATCGGGCGATTTTAGCACATTTCTTACATTCGATGGCATCATTACGGCCATTGGGCCAGTTTTACCACTATTGCTTGTTCTTGAACTTATCAGCGGTATCGTTCAGAAAAATCCGCATACTAAAGTCTATAAAATGACTTTCTTGATTTACATTCTCAATCGTTTTATTGGTCGATTTATTTCAATCGGGGCCATTTCGTTTTTGATTGCTACACTTCAACCTTATGCTCCATTCCAAACTACTTTTACTTGGTATTGGCTCATTTATGGCTATATCGTTTGGGAGTTTTCACACTTTGTCTATCATTTCTTAGGTCATAAAGTTCGTTTGTTTTGGTGTTTGCACTCAACTCACCACACGCCCGAAAACATGAATCTATCGGTTTCGCACGCTCACTTTTTCCTCGAAGGTCCCTATGCCGATGTTATTCGTGGGTCGATTTGCATCATTTTAGGTATTCATCCTGCACTGTTGTTTTTCATTATGTTTATTGATGGTACTTACGGAATGTTTATTCACGTAGGCGAAAACCTCATGAAAAACGGCAAAATGGGTTTCTTGAATCATATCATTCTTACGCCATCGCACCACCGAGTGCATCACGCCCGCAATCCACTTTACATGGATACCAATTTTTGTAATCTCCTCAATATTTGGGATAAAATTTTCGGTACATATCAACTCGAAAAAGATGAAATAAAACTCGAATATGGCATTACTCGGCCAATAGATTCGGGCAATCTTTGGGATGTTTATTTTGGTGAGTTTATCGCTCTTTTCAAAGATATTTGGGCAGCTCCTACACTCAAAGATAAAATTCTTTATATTTTTATGCCTCCTGGTTGGCATCATTCGGGCGACCACAAAACAGCTACCGTCGTCAGAAACGAATATTTAGCAAGTCACAAGACCATCTGAGAAAATCAGGTGTTTCTACGCTAAAAAATTGCCGTTTTTTGACTTACTTTGGTCAAAATTATACGGACATGAACTTATTCAAAACCACTCGGATTCCAGCAGGCCAAGCTGGGGCCGATGCCCTCAAAAAATTCATAGCCACCCAGCCATTTGTAATTATGGTAATGGTAGGAAACGACCCAGATTCTGAAACAATGGCAGGCATAGCCGATATAATTGCAGGGGGCAATATCGCCGAAAATCACCGTCGAGTCTTATGGGCTGATACGCCCCCTTACGAGCCAATCATTGATTTGCTGAAAACATTTCCTGCCAAGCCATTGGTAATCAATAAATTCGATGAGGGAGCAAGTTTCAAGGCAGTTTTCATTTCGTTGAGTGGTGTTATCTGCGATGGCATCACGGCCGAAGACGAACTCAACAAGGCCAAAATAGCTATCGGGTTTATTCGGGCAGAAGCTGACCGCACTGTTAGTCCCGACCGTATGTCGCCGCTTTCGGCTGGTTTAAATTAATTCCTCAAAACTCCGAACATGGTCTTGATAGCTATGAAAAAACTTTTCCTCGTCTTATTTTTAATTTCGTCCGTTGCTAATGCCCAAATTTTAGATTGGACAGAAAAAGACGACGATGGTGGCTCGGCAACCGAAAAAAAGGTTGTGGATATCAACAGCGATATTCAGATAAAAATCAATTCTGATTCGTTGGCTCGGCGTATGCGTTCGAAAACGCAGCTTCCGAAGAGTTTTTGGGAAAAGGTCAATAAACTCAGCATTGCACTCAGCAAACGCAAAGAATCGTTGGATAAAATCAAGGAATCGAACAAAAATTTCAAAAACCTAACAAATAATACGAGTTCGTTTGCTGTTTATGCCAAATCAATTGCCGATGCAGCCGAAGCTCCTAACGCCATCTTAGATGCAGCTCCCGAAATTGCCAACGATTTCGACGATAAACTTAATAAACTTCCACTCAACGAACTTGCCACAAAAAGTGGACAATACGGAGCTTTGTTTGATGCCGCCCAAAGTTTATCCGAAGATTTAAGAAAAATCATCAAAGACTCCATAAGTAATCAAAAGATTTTGGTACAACTCGGAGCTTGGATAGTAACCAAACAAGGACAAACGCCCATTCATTTGGCGGGTTTTGATTCGCTCCAAAAAGGCAATAGATATGAAGTCGAAAGATTTAATTTTCAGTTGAGCGATGCCCAGCAACAACAACTCAAAACCTTTTCAGATTTAATCAACGATACGAATCAAAGTGGAAAAATTACAAATATGGAAGTGATGCAGCTCGTCACCGATGTTTTTCTGAATACAGCTACTTTCAAGTCTTTGGCGAGTTTACGAGATTTTACTAAAAATCTGGTCGATAAATACAAAACTCAAGCCCCCGAAATTATCGCACAGGTTCGTCCAGTTTTTATAGATTTACAAAACTATACTAATAGTTTGAAGGCTTTGGGCGAAAAATATAAAAATCCAACTTTGGCTCAGGGCATGAGTTCGCAGCAATTTTTATTACAGACCCAAAGCGATTTAAGTAAACTTTACAACTCCACCAACCAATTGATTATTGATACCCTTAAAAACAAATACATTCCTTTAGTTCAGAAACTTGCCAATCAAACCATAGGCGAAATAAAAACCGATTTAACTGCCCTGCAAACACAACTCAACGGCGTTGTGACGGGCATCAATAGCGATTTAGAAAACCTCAACTCAGCCAAAAACGAATTAATTGGCTTCTTTAAAGGCAGTAATTTTGATGAAAGCACCTTACAATTTTCAGATTTGAATATAAAATTGGCCTTTAATGCACTTCCACAAGAAACCGAATTTTCGCTGAAAGATACTGGTTTCCGTCAGGAAGGCGATTTCGTGATTATTAAAATTGGCACAAGTACTGGCCAAAACCCAACTCAAACGCTCGAAACCGACCGAATTTATTTGTTTAAAGTGCTTCCGAGCGTACACACAACCGTAGGTGTGATTTTTGCCGATCCACACTCACAGACTTTGCCTATCAAAACCGTTTTTCAACCAGCTGCGTCTTATAGTTTTATCATGACTGGCCTTTTCGACAAAAAACTTCGCCGAAAATCGGTTAGCTATAATAAATACTTCGATCTGGGTTGGGGATTAAACTTTGCTTCGATGGATTTTAATAAAGATGATGTTCCCGAGCTGGGCATTGGTCTTACTGTGACGCTCTTTAAAGATTGGCTACAAGGCGGTATAGGCTACAACGTTCCGAATGATAAAAGATATTGGTTTTTCAGCGTAAAAATCCCATTACCTACTTTCAGTTTTGGTAGTGTACAGACTGGCGGAGTGAACTAAAGTTTCTTGAAATAAGGTTTTAATCTTATCAAGCGTTGGGTAAATACCAATGCTTTTTGATTTTTTAAGAAATAAAAAAACACAACAAATGCCTAAAATTGATAGTTTTACGCTTGAATCAACAATTAAAATTTAACACTAATGAAAAAGCTTCTGATGTCTGCACTTTTGTGTGTGGGGCTGCTCTCGGCCAATGCACAAATGAAAGCAGAAGACGTAAAAACATTCACACTAAAAAACGGCATGAAATTTTTAGTGATTGAAGACAATTCCATTCCTAACGCCAATATGTATTTGTTCTACCGAGTGGGTAGCCGAAACGAATACCAAGGCATTACGGGCCTCTCGCACTTCTTTGAACACATGATGTTTAATGGTGCAAAAAAATACGGACCAAAAATGTTTGACCGCACCATGGAATTTAACGGCGGAGCAAATAACGCTTACACCACCGAAAACGTAACGGTTTATACGAACTGGTTCCCATCATCTGCTACCGAAGTAATTTTCGATTTGGAAGGCGACCGTATTTCCAGCTTAAGCATTGCACCGAGTATGGTTGAAAGTGAAAGAGGTGTAGTTTTAAGCGAACGTAGCACAGGACTCGAAAACTCGAAATGGAGATTACTCTCAGAAACCGTTCAAGGTACAGCTTTTCAAGAACACCCGTACCACTGGCCAGTAATCGGATACGAAGACGACATGAAAAACTGGAAACAGTCAGATTTGGAGCGATATTTCAAAACTTATTATGCTCCAAACAACTGCGTAACAGTAATTTCGGGAAACGTAAAATTTGATGAAGTAAAACGCTTAGCCGAAAAATATATTGAGCCAATTCCAGCCCAACCTGAGCCACCGAAGGTAATGATTGTTGAGCCTCCACAAACGGGCGAACGCCGTGTTTGGGTACAAAAAGATGTTTCTACGCCAGCTCTAATGATTGCCTATAAAGTACCTGAATCCAAAAACGAAGATTATTATGCCCTTACTATTTTAAGTGATATTCTGAGTAGTGGAAATTCTTCTCGTTTGTACAGCTCTTTGGTTGATAAAAAGCAATTGGCTACGCAAGTTTTTACCAACTTTGGCGAAAGTTTCGACCCAACTTTGTTTGGTATTTATGCCACCGCATCTGCAAAAGTCAACGAAAATGACTTAGAAAAAGCGATTTACGAAGAGATAGAAAAGATTAAAACCGAAGGTATTACCGAAAAAGAATTGCAGAAAATTAAGAATCAGAAATTGATGGAGTTCTACGGTCAAATCGAAACCATCAACGGAAAATCAAATAATATCGGCACGTATGAAGTTTTCTTTGGCGACTACAAAAAAATGTTTGATGCACCAGCGGCTTTCAATAAAGTAACGGTCGATGACATCAAAAATGTAGCTAAAAAATATTTCAAGAAAACCACTCGCACAGTAGGTATTCTGAAAGCTAACACTGAAGAATAATATTTTGTGATTTTAATCGCAAATATCGAATTTAACAAAAAAACCGATTTCAATCAGTTTCATCAAATATTCAAAATTCATTTTGCGAAAAATACTAATAATAAACGCTTTATTGTGGACTGCCGACCTTTGACGGTGGACTACTTATTCTTAAATCTCTTGTCTAAAATCATGTATAAATACATCAAAATATTCTTCACCGCAGCTTGGGCGATATGCCTAAGTAGCAGTCTAATTTTGGCACAAAATTACCAGTTGCCCAAATATCAAAAATCCAAATTAGCTAACGGCCTGACTGTTTACTTGATGGAACAGAAAGAAGTGCCAGTTATCAGTGTATCGGTAGTTTTGCCCGCAGGTGCAATATATGACGGCACAAAAGCAGGTTTAGCTTCTTTGACAGCAACTGCTCTTAAACACGGCACAAAAAGCTACACAAAAGCCCAACTCGACGAAGAACTTGACTTCATAGGAGCGAATGTAAGCACTTATGCTTCAAAAGAATCCGCAGGTTTATCGGCAAAATTTGCTACCAAAGACAAAGAAAAAGTTTTGGGTATTATCAAAGAAGTTTTGCTCGAACCAGCTTTCGATAATACCGAATTTGAAAAAGAAAAGAAACGTTTACTCTCAAATCTCGACCAACAGAAAGAAAGTCCACGCTCAATTTTACCCGCTTACTTCGATAGATTCATGTACGGAAAGCATGTTTATGGAAATATCATTCAAGGGCAGAAATCAAGTGTTAGTCCTCTTACGGTAGAAGACGTAAAGACATTTTACAAAGAAAATTACCTTCCCGAAAATTCAGCCATTGCCGTAGTTGGTGATTTCAATAGTACTGAAATGAAAAACACGCTCACATCATTATTTAGCCCTTGGAAAAAAGGTACAAAAGCACAAGAAAATTTGGCAATTAAACCTATTACAAAGCCAACTGGAAATCGTGTTTTGCTAATCAATAAAGACGATGCCCGTGAAACAACTTTCAATATCGGAGCAGTAGGTATTAGTAGAAATAACCCAGATTACGTAGCAATTGACGTGGTAAATACGCTTTTTGGCGGCAGATTTACCTCAATGCTCAACGACGAACTTCGTGTAAATACGGGTCTGACTTACGGAGCAAATAGTCGATTTAGTCCATTGAAAACTGGTGGAACATTCGCCATTTCAACATTCACGGCCAATAAAACTACTGAAGCAGCTATTGATAAAGCCTTAGAAGTGCTGGATAAACTTCACAAAAACGGCATTGACGAAAACGCTCTCGCTTCGGCAAAAAACTACGTGAAAGGACAATTTCCGCCACGCTACGAAACCGCAGGACAATTATCGGGTTTATTGACACAAATGTTTTGGTATAATTTCGATGAGTCTTTCATCAATAATTTCGAGAAAAACGTTGATGGACTCACACTCGAAAAAGCAAAATCAATCATTGATACTTATTTTCCGAAAGATAAATTGCAGATTGTAATGGTAGGAAAATCGGCCGAGATTAAGAAGATTGCCGAAAAATACGGCCCAGTAACGGAAGTACAGATTAAAGACGAAATTAAGGAGTAGAATTTACCTCACCCATCCCTCTCCTCGAAGGAGAGGGATTTTATTTCCCTTCTCCTCTGGGGAGAAGGGTTAGGGATGAGATAATTATACTGTGTTTCTAATTCCTTCCAAAATCTCCACTCCGCCATCGCTCAAAACTTGTTCGGCTAAAGTTTTGCCCAACAGCTCAGCCTCAGCAGCAGGTTTTGACTCATTTTTCTTGACAATCGTTTTACCATCAAGGCTAATTATTCCCGAAGTCATATTCAAAGTTAATTCTCCGTCCTTTTCTTCAGCTACACACCATCCAAAAGAAGGAATCGAACAGCCACCTTGGAGCTTACGTAAATACGCTCTCTCGGCTTTCAAACACTTCTCCGTTACATCGTCATTAATTAAACTACGAATAGCAGCACGCTTTTCTTCTGATAAACTCTTAGCGGCTTCAATCGCCACACAACCCTGCCCCACAGGCGGCGTAAACTGGGTTGTAGGAAGTTCTTGGGCAATCATCTCATGGTATCCCATGCGATGCACGCCCGCATAAGCCAACAAAAGTGCATCACATTGTCCTTCTTCCAGCTTGCGTAGGCGAGTCTGCAAATTTCCACGCATATCCACAATTTTTATGTGTGGATAAAAATGACGAAGCATAGCCACTCGTCGAGTTGAAGACGTACCTACCACAAAGCTTTCGCCACTACCAAGCGATAAATTTTTATTGAAACTTACCAAAACATCAGCAATTTTCTCACGTTCTGTAAAAGCAATTAGTTCTAAATCCTCGGCTAATTCTGATTGCAAATCTTTGGCAGAGTGAACGGCAATATCAATCTCTCCCGAACGTAATTGGTCTTCCAATTCTTCCGTAAAAACTCCTTTACTACCAATTTTCGATAAAGCTCGGTCAAGAATCTTATCACCCTTCGTTTCTATAATTACAATTTCGGTTTCAATGCCATCAGCTTTCAGTTTATCTTCCACATAATAAGCCTGCCAAAGAGCCAATTTACTACCACGAGTACCTATTTTTATTTTCATATTTATTTGTGGGGCGAACTGGGCGACGTTTGCTTTCAGTTAGCCTATAATTATTTTCACTTTAAAAACACTTACGAAATTTCAGAAAACTCAGTTGAAACAAATAACAAATTCCCCAATAACAAATAGCCAACCCTACCGCATCAAACGAGCGATAGCCAAAGAAATATCCAAGAAAATCATCTTCGCACGCCCATTCCTTTCAATATGATAATGCGATTCACCCAGCAAAGTAGTAATCGCTTCCAAATTACTGATATTCAGCACATTAGAAAACTTCTGTACAAAAACTAATTCATCACCTTCGAGCCTAATCAGATTTTCTCCTCCGTGACGATACAAAAATATTTCTCTAAAAATACTTAAACCATATTCAAGCATAGCTTTCTGATATTCTTTGCCTTTGGCATCAAATTCATCAGCCATTGGCACTAATTTCAGAATATTCAACGCATAGCACATTCGCATCCAGTTGGCAAACCAAGCGTGTTGGTCATCGTCTGTTTTATGAGCTATCTCTAAAGCATGATTCAGATTTCCATCTGAAAGGTAAGCAATTTGTTTGGCTCTTTCGGGACCAATATCTTGTTTTTGAGTCAAATAACTGATAATTTCATCATCCGTAAAATTTCTCACAGCGATACGTTGCGTACGTGAAATGATAGTCGTCAATAACTTATCCGAGCTACTGGCAACCAACAAAAACAGCGTTTGTTCGGGCGGTTCTTCCAAAACTTTCAAAAGAGCATTTCCTGCCGCAATATTAAGCATTTCGGCTTGCCAAATGACAGCAATTTTATAGCCACCCTCATAAGATTTCAACGAAAGTTTCTGAATCAACTGACGAGATTCTTCGGCAGGAATATTTCCTTGTTTGATAGCAATATGTTCGAGCCAGTTGGAAAGTGTTCCGTAAGGCGTATCTTTTACAAAAATACGCCATTGCGGCATAAAATTTTCAGAAATAACAGCTTTTCCACCTGCCGTAGGAAAAATATAATTGACATCTGGATGTGCCAATTTACTCATTTTATTGCAGTTCGGGCAACGTCCACAGGCATCATCGGGTTGCTTATTTTCACAATTAATATAGGTTGCATACGCCAACGCCAATGCTAAGTTTGCACTACCCTCTGCTCCATGAAAAAGCTGAGCATGTGCAACATGATTACTATTGACCGCTTGAATCAACGATTTTTTTACCTCGTCTAAACCTATAATTTCTCGAAAAAGCATTGTCTTATTTAAAGCCCTTCCCATCGGGGAGGGAGGGGTGGGTTATTTTTTAAAATCGTGTAAATGCTTCAAAATTGCAATATCTTTATCGGTCAACTGCTTATCTCTACGAGCCATCGTTGCCCTAATTACCTCCAAAGCCTTATCAAAGCGATAATCTACATACTCCGTATCAGCCCCACCCCACATAAATGATGGAATGTGTTTATCTTGAAAACCAGCTCCAAAAACATTCGAGCAAACCCCAACTACTGTACCTGTATTAAACATCGTACTGATTCCAGCCTTTGTATAATCTCCCATAAACAAGCCACAGAATAATTCGCCAGTCTTTTCAAGTTTGTCGGTGGCATAATTATATAGTTTTACTTCTGAATAGTCATTTTTGAGGTTTGAATTATTGCAATTTGCACCCAAATTGCACCATTCCCCAATTACTGAAGCTCCCAAAAAACCATCATGAGCCTTATTTGAATAACCAAAAATAACCGAACTTCCAACCTCCCCACCTGCTTTAGAATACGGCCCAAGCGTAGTATTAGGTCGAATTTTACTCCCCCAAACCACTACACTACCTTCGTCAATCGAAACTGGCCCAATCACAATCGAACCTTCTTGAATCGTAGCATTTTTACCAATATAAATCGGTCCTTGTTCGGCGTTCAGAATAACTGACTTAATACTTGCACCTTCTTCTACAAAGATATTTTCCGAACCATACACACGAGTAAAAGGGTCAGTAATTTCCTGCGATTTTCTTCCTTTGGTTATTAGTTTGAAATCCTCCTTTATTTGGTCGCCATTTTTCAAAAAAATATGCGGCAATTGCGTAATACTACTTACCGTTCCATTGAAAATTTTCTGTTTAAATGTCTGAAAATCAATAGGAAACGTAAGTTTTTCGGTTGTTCTGACTGCCAAAATATTTCCACCATCCACCAAAGCCTCACCAAGCACAAGTTTCTCAATTTCAGTAATCAAAACTTCATCTGGACAAATAGCCCCATTGATATAAGTATTTATCGAACTCTCAGCCGTAATTTCCTCTAAATATCGTTTTGAAAGGCACGTAACTTTTGTCTGCAATCTTTTTGCCCATTTATCTCTAATCGTCAAAATACCACAACGAATATCGGCAACAGGACGAGTAAAAGTAAAAGGTTTCAATTGATTTCTGATTAGCTCATCATCAAAAAGTATATACGCCATCTAAATTGAAAGTTAGTAGGCTGCAAAATTACGAAAAAATACTGGTGAATGTTAATATAGAAAATTAGGAAGGGCAATAAAGTAGCAATGGAAAAGTATTTTGATATACGCTTTCAATATTAGTTCGGGATTAAAATGAGCAGAATATCATCAAGTGAGAGGTATAAAATTAGTCAAAAAATATGCAATATACCACATTCTTTTTTGAACTGTCAAACGTTTTGTCAGTAGTATCGGCGGTGCGGTTTAGTCTAAACGCAAAAAAGTCTCACCATTGCTGATGAGAC
>OFDC01000508.1_pt1 | contig 28990 bp, 15 predicted proteins | sample 1520941 | NCBI WGS metagenome assembly OFDC01 (sample SAMEA94258168, study PRJEB24077) | hot springs metagenome | biome: Aquatic biome; feature: Water | place: India | collected 2012-12-06 | depth 5 m | reverse complement strand
CCCAATCTCCAAACCCCAATCCCCAATCCCCAAACCCCAAACTCCCAAGATTGTAACCTTTCCCCCGCCCGTCCCGTTGAAAGCCATGTGTTAAATAACTCCAACCTATAAAATTTATGAAATACACATCTCTTTTCTCAGGGATTGCTATGTCTCTGATTTTGTTGTCAAGCTGCAAGAAAGACGAAGAAGCAGCAACGCTCCCAACAACTACTCCTACTCCTGAAGTACCAACGACTTTCGGTCAAATGAGCCTTCGAGTAGATCACAAATTTGGAAATCAAGCTTACACTCTTGGTGCATTCTATACGAATGCTGCCGGAGAGCAAATCAGCTTTAACAAGACTAAATATTTTATTAATGATGTCACCCTGATGACTGCGACTGGCGCTCCTTATGAGATTGCTGGAACCCGCCATCTTGTTGATCTCACTGACCCTGCCTCACTTACTTTGAATTTAGAGAATGTTCCAACCGGAACATACACTTCAGCGCGCTTTACTATCGGATTGGTTGATGAAAATCTTCCAACCGATATGGTGGCGATGAGTACAGAAGAACAAATGTATTGGGCAGATTCTCAAGAATTCATCTTCATTCGTGTAGAAGGCTATAGCCCTATCGTATCTAATGGACAGGTGAAATACATCCTTGGTGGAGACGAAGCTCCTCACGTGGCTTTAAATGAGCCTACAGTGGTCTTCACACAACCATTGACCATCACAGAGGAAGGTGCCCCTGAATTAGCTTTCAATTTGGATATGGCTCGCCTATTTAACGGCGCTGCTGGAAACGTAACGATCGCTGCTACTCCTGTAGTACAAGCTCCAGGCGCGAATGCAGTATTAGTTGCAGATAATTTCGCTTCAGGATTTAGCTTCGGCTCGATCGTAGAATAAGGATTTTTTCATCCCAACATAAAAAAACTCAAAGCAGGCCCATGAAGGGACAGCTTTGAGTTTTTTCTTTTTATAAAAATGCTTATTGAGCAGGCTCGTACTTAAAGTCTCTAATCACCACTTCATGCTCCATTGCATTCTCCGGACCAATCGCCACGTGCGGCAAGGTCCAGAAATTCATTCGCGCATTTGTAGTATTTCCTGGAGCAGGAATTATGATTGGATTCGAAGACTGACCGCCTTCATATTTTATTCGTGCAGGGTTCGATAGATCAAAACTCCATGTTGACATTACCGGATTCGCTGTTTCAATTCCACCTCTCCAGCTGCGCCATGTAATCAATGAATCAGTCCAAGTAAATTGATGGGTGGTCACACCAATTAAATTATCTGAATCAGTGTTAGCATATTCACTGCGCTCATCGAAGTATGGCCCAAAGTTTACAGGCTGCACACTATACGTCAATGGCACTTCACTCTCCGCATTTCCCCATTTAGAAAGCTCAATATCTACTTCACTATTCGCTTGCGTAAAGAATGTGTTGTTGTCCCACGTAAATAAACCTAGAACAACGTTGCTAGCAAAACTCATCGGATCTGCTTGGATGGTCCATGTGTAAGTACCATAGCCCATGGTGTCTTGTGATATTACTTCCGTTGAATACCAATTACCATTGCGATTCGCGATGTTCAAATGCAAGTATCCGTTTTCATCCACCCACACATCTTCATATAATTTTGAGAAAAAATTAGGCCCCGGACCTACTTGATTCACGCTGCTTTTCACATCCCACTTACGCCCTGCAAAATTGACGATGTCGCCTTGACGCATCAGCACTTCCTCTGGATCACTTTGCTTACACGATGAAAGCATTGCTGCTGTAGCAACTCCAAGGAGCATAGCAAAATTCAAAATTCCTTTTTTCATATTACTTAAGTGTTAGAGTTGTCTTTAATTGACCTATGATAACATCGAAATCACCTGCCTCGTAAATCCATTGTCCATTTCGATCACATAATTTCAAATCTGAAGCCTTCAAGACAAACGTGAGCGTTCTTGTCTCTCTTGGCTGCAATTCTATTTTCTGAAATTGTCTTAATTTCTTAACTGCCGGCGTAACACTAGCATAGTGATCTCTAACAAACAACAATACTGATTCCTTAACCGAACGATTGCTCGGGTTTTTCAAAGTCACTGTCACATTCACCACACCGTTTTGAACGATCTCTTGAGAAGAAACTTTCAAATCACTGTACTCGACATTTGAATAAGACAAACCATGCCCAAACTCCCATTGCGGATTGAAGGCAGTATTTGCAAATTTTTGATCAAACGTTTCAGTGTACTTATGATCATACGTCAGCATGGATTGATTGTATCGGGGATAAGTGATTGGTAGCCTACCTGATGGGTTGACATCGCCATATAGGATGTTCGCAAGTGCCTCTCCACCGAAGTCGCCCGGTTGGTAAGCCATTACAACGGCGCTCGCCAAATCTGCAATCTCATTTACGATGCGAGGTCTATTTTCCACCAATACCAAAATCAATTTCTTTCGAAGTGAAGCTAGTGCTTTCACATAATCCAACTGTGTTCTCGAAAATGATAAATCATCAATATCGCCCACCTTTTCTGTGGCAGGATATTCACCCAAACAAACTACAATGACATCTGACTCCGATGCGAGTTGCATTGAATTATCAGATACAGGTTTGTCCAAGATGTCACAACCCAATGCGTATTGCACATTTGGATTCTTTGCTTTCAAAGCTTCGTAAATCGTGTACTTGGTAGTGTCATCCCACTTCTCATCAGTGCCTTGCCAAGTGCGTGTCCATGCACCATTCAATAAGATCATTGAATTTGCAGCAGGCCCTGTCACAAAAATTTTATCTTGTTTACCAAGAGGCAATGCACTGTTTCTATTCTCCAATAATGTGATGCTTTCTTCAGCAGTATTCAATGCCGTTTTTTGAAAAATTGGTCCTCCGAATAAATAATAATCTTTCATGGATGGAACAATGGGTGCAGAGTTCAGACGAAGTTTTTGTTTTACCCAAAGAATTCGTCTCACACTTTTATCCAATCGCTCTTCACTGATTCTTCCTTCTTTGACAAGCTCTATCAAATGATTGGTAAAGTTGTAATCGTTCGGTACCATGCACATATCAATACCTGCCTGAACCGCTTGATAGGTGGCTTCTTTCAGACTACTTGCTGTTTTATGATTGAGATGCAATTTCATTACATCCTCCCAATCTGTAACCGCTATTCCTTCAAACTTCAATTCATCTCGAAGAAGAGTTGTAAGAATATCATAATTCGCGTGAACGGGAACTCCATTGATTTCTCCGCTATTGATCATGACTGTCAATGCACCTCTTTTGATGGCTTCTTGAAAAGGGGGAAGATATATTTCTCTTAACTGATTATTCGGAATGTATGCAGGGGTTCGATCCTTGCCTGTGCGAGCGCCGCTGTAGCCGAGGAAGTGCTTCATACATGCAGCGACATGATATTTATCCGTACCATTAAAACCTTGATAGCCGTCAATTACAGCCCTGCCCATTTCCGTACACAGGTAAGTATCCTCACCGTAGGTTTCAAATACGCGTGACCATGCAGGATGTCTTGCCACATCTAAAACCGGAGAAAAATTCCATGGAATACCTGCAGCTCTTGTTTCATAAGCAGTGATCTCTGCACCTTTTCTTACCAGTTCTGTATTGAAGGTAGCGGCTTGTGCGAGAGGTTGTGGAAACAGCGTTGAGCCCATCACATAATTCGCCCCGTGAATCGCATCAATTCCGTAGAGCACTGGAATCTTTAATCTCGTTTGTTGGGTCGCTACGCGTTGGATATTTCCTATCATCTCATGCCATTGTGCCAATGGATAAGCGTGTCCTCCGCAATTCAGAATAGACCCCACATGATGCTCGACAATCGCTTTGTGTAGTTTCACGCTGTCAATGCGGTGAGGCTCTTGTAGATTATAAACTTCACCTACACAAACAACATCAATATTTAATTGTGTCATTTGTCCCACCTTTTCCTCAATGGTCATCTTGGAGATCAGCTCTGAAATCTGCTTCTCGTACATCTCATCCATTTGGGGATTGGGCATCTTAGGTGCATGAGGAAACAGATTACAAGCAGTTATTGTAAAAACTACAAAAAGTAAAAAGACATAGCGCATCATCAAGAAATGTTATGATTTCGATGGTAGAGCAACGAGCTCTATCTGATCAATGAAAACCTCTCCACTCGATTCGAATTGAAACATGAGTTGTTTTACACTGTACATATCGACTTGGCTTGTGGGCAATTGAAAACGATCTAACGGGATGAGTACTTGCGTCCAATTGCTTGAAATGGGACCGTTCACTACTACATCTTCCGTTACTCCCGTCCACTTTTGATTGCCTGCAAAATCTTCAAATCCAATCGCCCATGGCAATTGTTTGTAGGGCTTTTCATTCGTTTTTACCCAAAATGAAATTGCAGCTTCTTTGGTTATCTGAGACAGATCTTTACCTGTCCAGCCGTCCCAACCTATTCCCATACCGAGCCATGGACAGCCGCCTTCGGCTTGTTTATTCCATTTGATATGAATCGCAGCGCTACCCGAATGAACGTTCTGTTTTTCAGAATTTACATTCAAACATGTTGCTTCTTTTGAGTACCAAACTTCTGTACCAAAATCATCTTTGAAAATATTCAATTGATAAAAGCCATTGATATTTTTCTCGTCTTGCGTTTGACTCGTCACTTCATAAAGCCCCGTAGGCTTGAGACTTGAGCAAGCAGTCAAGATTGCAACGACAAAAATAAAGGCACTGAATCGCATCATGATGTTATGGATTTAAAGGAGCACCTTCTGTAAAGATCATGTAATCGAGATAGCTCTGTGTATATCCTGATGTTGGATTAGCAAGGAATAAAACAGATACTTGAAAAAGCTTGTGAGGTTCACGAATTCCGTTTCCAATATCCGCTGCTGGCGCGCCATTCACGAGGGTCGCAAGGTCGGCGTAGTTGCGGAAAATGTGTTGCCATCCATTTACCTGAGGATTAATTTCTACGGCAAACATGTCTTCATTTGCCGCGTTGTAAACCCCGTCTTCATTGTCATCTTCTCTGAATTGGAAAAGCACCAATCCATTGTTGATCGTTTCAGGCTTGTAGATAAATGCATTAAAATAAACATTCGCTGGATTGCTGTTCAAATCAAAGCGTGGGCTGCCATATGCACTCGCTGGAATATTCACCAATCCTTTTAACCAATCCCAGTTTACGGTGCCGCCCATGTCATAGTATTTATTTCCCTGTGCTGCGTTATCATTGGTCTGAACAATGAAGGTCATATTCGCGCCTGATTGAACGAACGTGTTCCAAGTAGAAGGAAATCCATCTTCGAAATCACTGAGCAAGAAACCTTGATTCACGCGACCTGCCTCAACAGTCAATGTATCGCGCAATGTATCTGGCTCATTCAGGAAGGTGACTTCTACCGCGCATTGCTCGCCACGAAACATAGGAAGAACAGTGGTTGTTCCCGTCCACAATGCATTCTCAGCTTTTAATTCGTTCGAGAAGCCGGAGATATTTTTAATTGCACCAGAAGACAAACCTTTCACACGAATATTCCATTCAATATTCTTGGAAAAAGTGGCAGTGAAAAAAGTAGATTCACCTGCACTGAAATCGACAGAGCGATTCGAAATATCCAGTTCTTGGAGTACTGCAAAACTTCCGTAAAGGTCTACCAAATCTGGGCCTGCGAATTCATCTTCTACTTTACAACCAATGAAGGCTGCGCTAATGATGAATGCTGAGAGAAATATTTTTTTCATGATTAAAAATTCATTTGGTACAACAACATAAACTGATCTACCTTATAACTTGTAGATGCCAAAGTAGCATCTTGTGTGTCAAACGTATTCCATTGCGCAGATAGGAATGATTTCTCGCTGAAGCGATATCTCAAACCTGCTGCTTGCATGATCTCCTTTCCATTCACACTGTACTCTTGGAAATTGAAAATCGATGCGTATTCATCTTTAATAGATACGAAGTCGAACCCATTGTAGTTCACTTGCTGCCATCCCACCAAGAGATCCAATTTCTCCATGATCTCTAACTCCAATCCTACGCTCGCCACATCAGTGTTCAATTCCACTCCACGATAAAACTCTGAACCAGGTCGAGTTGTTTGGTCTCTTCTGAAATTAGCCTGAACACGCACCATTCGACCCCATTTCTCCGAAATTTTATCCTTCTTGAATTCAACACCCACCTGGGTACGGCTGAACTCACGTGCTTCGATGGTTCCTTCACCCTGCGTTTCTCCGAGCATGTATTGCTCCGCCTTTACGGTCCAATTCTTTTTCTTATCTCTCCACTCTACTCTCACAATGGTACCTTGTCTATTCGGCGTTGCGTCGCCATAAGGAGTGATGTTATCATACTTCGGAGAGAAGTTCATCAAATAAGGCTGCAGTTGTAGATTGTACAACGAAGATTCTCTCATCAAATCCATAATGGTCAACTGACGTACCGTTTGCTCATTCGTGATTCTACCATAAGCCGTTGGAAGCTGTCCATAATTGATGCGTTTTGTTTGAGCACCAGGAGAGTTGAAATCACTCTCCACACGCTTCATTGTAGCACCAACTGAAATACCCCATTCTTTATTTGATACGTTCAATTCCAAATCCGAAGCATTGGCTTGCTTGTATGGAGCATCGTCATTTCCTACATAATAAGATTTCGATCGCGCTAATTCCGCTTGAGCGTATGCACTCCACTTCTCATTCGACCACATGGTTTTAGCAGTTCCTGTTACAACTGGATTTCTGAAAATGCTGCTATTACGTGATGTTCCTTCCACATCAAAAAGACTAACGTAATTAAAGCCTGCATGGAAATACTTGCTTTGAAGCAATTGAATATTCGCTCCACCGAAAATACGATCGTTGGTAGAAGAATTATCCGATGCTCTTACACGTGTTGCCACCGCTCTAAATTGTAGTTCTTGGATATATTTTTTAAATACAAGTCCAAACTCCGTTGCCCCACCTTGTTGGCGCCATGAATTATCATCATTGTAGAAATGATCATAATTCAATACGTCATATTGTTGTCTGAAAATGGTAGGAGCTGTCTGTAATAATTCTTGATCACTGTTCCAAAGTGTGTACTTGGTCATGCGATAATTGATATCTCCCAATTGGTATCTCACCACTCCACCGATTACGCCTTTGATATACATCTGACGGATGTCGAACGTAACACCTGAGCCCCAAAATCCGCCGTAGTCGTTTCTTACACGCACCATCCCTTGGATCTCCATGTTTTTATTCGGGCGAATGTTGAGACCTAAGTCCGCCATCACGTGACCACTATTCAATCGTGGAATGGTGATGGTATCTTCCACCGCAACATTTTGATCGAGGCGGTCTCCGAAAAAGATACCACGTGCCGCACCCGTTACATTGAATTTTCTTGCTGGAGTTTGCGCGTAAGTCATCATGCTGATCATCGTCAACAAGGCGGCTACCGGCCATTTCCAAGATATATTATTTTTCATATCGTTATTTCTCATCACTCGTGCTTGTTAGAAAAATGCTTTGATTTCCACTGTCAATTCGCGACCGCGGAAACGGTCCAATTCAAAACTTTCATCGCGGAAATAATACCAGCGATGACGTAAATACAGACGTGTATTTTTTCCCATATCAATATCACAACCTACACCAACACCCTCTCCATACTGGTTGCGCGGGCGGCGAGTCACCTCATCGATATCTGTTAAATAATTTCCAAGCGTACGCTCGTAGCCATAATAAGCATTGAATAAAAAGCCTCGGCTAATGGCGTAGTAGGCTTCAATTTCTGCAGAATATTGTCTGATGTAAGCTTTCTCGGTAGTCACTACGACAGGTGAGAAATCGCGCTGCGCGCTACCCATTTGAAGAAGCGAGAAGAGATAAATGTCTTTGCCCGCAAGCTTTGTGTGATACTTGATTTGTGCTTCTGCTACCGCAAAATGTTTTTTGTTTACCACAATACCCGAACTGTCATCCGCCAGATTTACGGTTTGATACACGTCACGGAAAATATCAGAGTAGCGATTGTAAGGACCTACGTTTGGAGGGAAATTCCATCTCCAAAAACGTGATCTTGTAAATTGATTGACAGGATTGCCATATGTAATCACAGGAGCTGCCGCCGTGATTTCAGAAGAGAATCCAAGACCACCCGCAAATTTCAAGTCTTGTTTTCCTGCTTCTACATTCAAGTTTAGACCTTGCCTGTTGTTGGTCATTTGTCCTAAGCGCACCATGCTACTACCAAATGGTTGAAGTAATGCAGAGCTACCAACACTTCCAGCGGGAATATCATTTACGCGATATTCTGTAGTAGCAGTATTCCAGAATACTGCGTTATTATTTACAACATTTGGATTGATACGGAATACATGCAATTCCGCCGAGGGCCAGCGACCCCTGAATGGGGTTTTAAATTTGAATTGGAAAAGCTCCGCCCATCCTTCCGTATTGGTGGGGCTGAAATAATTTCCCAAGCCCATCTCACCTTTCATCACGTAGCCCTTTTTCTCGATCATGAATTCTACCGTAGCAACGTTGAGACCGAATGATTCGCGTGCAAGGCTATCGGTGTAGGAAAATGAATTGATCGTATTAAGTGAGACGAAGTTTTTTCCACCCCAATCTTTTTTCAATTTTCCACCATAAGAGAAATTAGGTACTTGGGAAAATCCACCGTTCAATTCTGTTTTTCCTATGAGGCCTGAAAATGAAATTCTTCCAGGAAAATCAATTCCTTCTACTACTGCGCCGACAAACGCTCTGTTTCCCCAACGATTATCTTGATCAATAGATCCTTGATCGAAGTACTGCTTATAACGCGAAGAGATATCTGTGCCTGTAGGATCCCAAGGGTTTCTTTCATAAAGCATAAAACGATTGTACCCTCTGAAAGAAGCCATGGTAAGATCTGACATTGCATACCACTGAATACCTCCAACATGTGTTACTAATGTTCCTTTAGAAGTCTTAAACGAACCATGTAAATTCATACCAAGGAGTAATCCTAGATTACCACCCAAGCGCAGCCCTGTGCGAGGATATTGAATATCTGGACGAAGAGAATCTGCTACTTGACTTCCATAAGAACTTCCTATGATACCATTCAGAAACTGAAAGACATAAAGGTCAAAACCCCAACTCGAACGATCGTTCGGTCGGCCTGCAACATTCAATGTTAAACTTGGAAGTTGGCTATCATCACCAATAAAAATGGAACGAGGTAAAGCCGTGTCTCCAATAATTGGATTTAACAAGTACGGATCAAGCTGTCGAGTGTAAGTTCCGAAGAAACGATAAGAACCTGAGATCTGAATATTGCTAGTTCCAGGATCTTTTTTTGGAAAAAGTCCAAGTTCAGAGAAGCGCCCAAATCCTACGGAATCAGCTTGTGCATGGATTCTCGTTGAGCAAGTCAACAAGATAAATACACAAGCACTTGCAAGGCGTAAAATCATGATTGGTTTGGTTATGAATACCAAACATAGTACTTTTTGTATAAAATACAAAAAGTATTATTTACTAGGGTTCCATTTCCATTTTCTTGAAAGAAACAGGACGTGCAGGACCGAGATTTGGGTCGCGTGCAGTGACAGCAAACGGAACATTTTCGTAAGCATAATGTCCATTTCCATCATAAACAAAAACGAACAAACGGTAATGCCCGATTTCTGCTGGAGCATAGAATACCGCATTGTCATTTTTCTTTTTTGTAAAAAGCCCACTCAATGGAAGTGGCGCAGATTCGGCATCTCCGCCCGCTTTGATATCCGTACTCTCTGGGATGATCTGCCATTGATACACCAATCGGTCACCATCTAAATCGCTCACATCAATTTTAGCTTCATATTTTTCCTCCGCCATTAATGCAATGCTTTGTGTTTTATTTTTTCCGTCCACCAAAACAGTCTTTACTTGAGGCGCTCTATTCTTTGGCTCAGCACCTTTCCATAATTTGTGAAGACGGTCAATAGGTTCAGCTGTTTTTCCATCTTCAGAAAAAAGCCCATACCATGTTGAAGTGGTTTCTTGTTTTTGTCCCCAGAGAAAAACAAAAGATCCGATGCACATTTCGCGATCACCGCTGATGTATTTTTCATATCGCTCTTCATACGACTCAGCTTTCTCAAAACTACTTTGTTCGATAGGAGCATTCCAATTTGTTTTTGCTACTTCCCAGTGACCGTTTGGTCCCCATTCGGTAATCGCATAAGGTCCTTTCCAGCCTGCTTTGCGAATGCTCTCTTTCACATTTCCTAAGTCTCCATAAGTATTGATACCATATATATCGATGCTTGGACAACGCTCCATAATCAATGCGGCTTCGAGGGGATCAAATCCGGCTGTCACTGTACAAGTAGGGTGATTGGGATCTACTTCTTGAATCATTTTAGCGATATCTTCTACCGCATACCACACATTGGTATTTTTATAAAAAAGATCTACCTCATTTCCGACGCCCCACATCAGCAATGCAGGGTGATCTTTTAACTCCATCACAGCAGATCGAAAGCCATCGAGTTGTGCTTTTACTTTTACAGCGTCATCATAATCAAAACCGTGACGTTCGTGCTGCACCCACAAACCCATCATTACGGTGAGTCCGTGGCGTTGTGCTTCGTCAAGAATCTCCTTGGCGTTATCGGTGCTCCATGTGCGAACACAGTTGCCTCCGATTTCAACGAGCTTATCCATTTGCGTATGACCTCCGGCACCTATTATATAGTATGGCTCATTATTTCTAAATAATTGCCATTGACCATTTACCTGACGCACCTCCACTTTCACGGCTTGGGAAAAAGCATTGGTAGAAAGTAGAGCGCATAAAATGAATAAGACCTTTTTCATTTGCTTAGGATATTATAAATCAAAATAAAAACCCTTTCCTTTTAAATCATTATACTTCTTTTCATCAAAGCGGTATAGGATAGAAGGACGGTGCTTCACGTTTTGTTGTGCTTCCTCTTGTCTAACTAGGAAGGGCATTTCAGAAGTTTTCTTTCTAAAGTTTCCTTTGTCGAATTGCTTTTCCAAAATGGTTTCATAGAAATCTTGAAACTCAGTAAGGGTAAATTTCTCAGGAAGTATTTTACTCCAAACAGGTTCTTGCTTTACAAGGTTCTTTAGTTCTTGTAGCGCATGTGTTAAAATTTCTTTGTGATCGAAAGCCAGTTTTGGAATTCGCTTTACACTGTGCCATTTTGTTTTCACAGCCCATGAAGACGCGACTGGTTCGATGTCCGTCATTTCTACAATTGCAGTATATCCGACAGTAATAACGCGACCCAATGGGTGGCGGTCTACTTTACCAAAAGTTTTCACTTGTCGGATTGGAATATCATTGATGCTAGTAAGATCGTTCAAAACACGAGAAGCAGCGCCGTCAAGGTCTTCCAATGGATAGACCAAGTCGCCTGGAAGAGCCCAGAATCCATCAAATGGTTCTGTTCCTCTTTCTATTAATAATACCTTGAGTTGTCGTTCGTGATAACCGAAAATCACGCAGTCAACAGAGAATGCAGATTTAAAAAACTCGTCGATTGGAATCGAATAAAGATCTTCCTGTTCGATACGAGATTTAAATGCACGAGAAGTTGCAGTCATGGAAATAGGTTTTGACAAATCTAATCAAAAACAAAAACAAAGGACTTTTTGTATTTTTTACAAAAAGTCCTATATTCGCTTTCATATAACCAAATCAAACCAAGAAAAGTCATGAAGAAAATTCTACTTCTTTTATCTGCTTTTACATGGACCATCTCTTCCGTAGCGCAGACCCAGATGGACTTACCGTGTACATTTAATGAGTCCGGAATCAATTATGGATTAACAGGATTCGGTGGTGCTGAGGCATCAACAATCGAAATGGATCCAACTGATATGAATAACACAGTTGGTAAAGTTGTTAAATCTGCAACAGCTGAATTGTGGGCTGGTACTACAGTTACTGCTCCAGACAACAGCGGTTTTGCAAATGCAGTTCCATTTGCTAACAACATGACTACGATGACTGTTCGTGTTTGGTCTCCTGACGCAGGAATTCAAGTGCGTTTGAAGGCTGAGGATTTTCAGAACGGAGGCATCTCATGTGAGACTGAAGCTACTACTACTGTAGCAGGTGAATGGGAAACGTTGACATTCAATTTTGCAAATCCAGCTCCTGGAACTGCAACTTTGAACCCAGCGAATTTCTACAATAAAGTGAGCATCTTCTTCAACTTTGGCATCACGGGTGCGATTGCTGGAGAGAAGACTTACTACTTCGATGATCTAGCTGCTGGTGAGCCAATCATTGCGCTTTTAGATCAAATGGATCTACCAGTAACTTTCGAAGAAGAAAACGTTGAATACGGTCTAGTAGGTTTTGGTGGTGCAGAAGCATCTACTATCGAAATGGATCCAACGGACATGAACAACATGGTAGCAAAAGTGATCAAGTCTGCAACAGCTGAACTTTGGGCTGGTACTACCGTTACAAACGCTCTTCAACAAGGCTTTGCATCTGCTGTTCCTTTCACAGCTGAAAACACTACAATGACTGTTCGTGTATGGTCTCCAGACGCTGGAATTCCGGTGCGTTTGAAAGTTGAGGCTTCAACAAACAATACTATCACTTGCGAAACAGAAGCATTGACTACTGTAGCGGGTGAGTGGGAAACATTGACTTTTGATTTTGCAAATGAAGCTGCTGGTACAGCTGAATTAAACTTGGCGAATGCTTATAATAAAGCAAGCATCTTCTTCAACTTCGGAACTACTGGTGCTGTGGCAGGTGAAAAAATTTACTACTTCGACGATATCCAAATGGGTAGCGGTGGTGGTGGTGGAAGCACTGACTTCAACGTTACATTCAAAGTCGATATGTCTCAGGTAACAGACGCGTTCACTACTCCAGAGGTTAATGGTACTTTCAACACATGGTGCGGTGGTTGCGCTCCTATGTCTGACGCTGATGGCGACAACATTTGGGAATTGACCATTCAGCTTCCTGCTGGTACTCATGAATATAAGTTCGCTGCTGATTCATGGACTATTTCAGAAACTTTGCTTCCAGGTTCAGAATGTACACTAACAACAGGTGGCTTTACAAACCGTATCATCACAGTATCTGAGGATATCGTTCTTGAGCCAGTATGTTGGGGCAGCTGTTCTGTATGCGGAGAATTCAACGGTCCACATAACGTAACTTTCCGAGTTGATATGTCTCAAGTTGATGCAACATTCACAACTCCAGAAGTAAATGGTTTCTTCAATGGATGGTGTGGTGGTTGCGCTCCAATGTCTGACGCTGATGGTGACAACGTTTGGGAATTGACTATTCCTTTAATGGGCGGTACTCACGAGTACAAATTTGCTGCTGACAACTGGGGAATCCAAGAAGCGCTGACTCCAGGTTCTACTTGCACATTGACCACTGATGGCTTCACGAATCGTATTGTATCTGTGGAAGGTGAAATGACTATGCCAATCGTATGTTGGGAATCATGTGCAGCTTGCATCGTTGGTTTAGACGAAGCAACTTCAAACAACACATTCTCTGTTTATCCTAATCCATCTAATGATAAAATCTTCATCAATGGATTGAACAATACTGGTGCGATTGCTAAAGTTCGCATCTTCAACACTGTGGGAAGTTTGGTTTCACAGTCTACTATTCAAACAGTACAAAACCCATCTATTGATGTATCATCAATGGAAAATGGTGTGTACTTCGTTGAAGTGGAAGTACTAGGTGTACAACACACTCAAAAGGTTATGATCCAGCACTAAGCTGATCGTTGAGCTTTTTTGAACAGGCCGTCTATGAGAGTATGACGGCCTGTTTTTTTTCCTATCATTGTATCACTTAATCAAACAAACCAATATGAGCACCAAAAGCACGCCAGCCGGCGCTTTAATCACGCTGATTACCATTTTCTTTTTCTGGGGATTTGTCGCAGCGAGTAATGACATTCTCATTCCTGTTTTCAAAGAAGCACTCACACTCACAGCAGGTGAATCACAAATGATCTCCTTCTGTTTTTATGTGGCTTACTTTGTGGGATCAGTTATCTACTTTAGTACTTCCCTCATTTCGAAGCAAGACATTTTAAATAAAATAGGTTACAGAAACGGTCTTGCACTCGGACTTTTGATCAGTGCTTTTGGAACACTCTTGTTTATCCCCGCTGCGAACACGGCGTCGTTCCCACTTTTATTGGGAGGTCTTTTCATTGTAGGCCTTGGATTTTCATTACAACAAATTGCAGCGAATCCGCTTGCTATCGCCATGGGTGATCCTGCTAAAGGCTCGCAACGGTTGAGCCTTGCTGGAGGGATTAATAACGTCGGCACGACTATCGGTCCAGTTATTATCGCCTTTGCCATTTTTGGTTCTCCTAATGCAGGAAGCACTACTATGAACTTGGAATCTGTAAAGCTCCCTTATATCATACTAGGAATTGCATTTGTCCTTGCTGCATTGATGTTTAAATTCTCAAATGTGCCCGATAAAATCGAAAGTGCTAATTCTTTAAGCGCGAGTGATGTAGGTACGTTAGATTCTCATTTAACCAAAAAAGAAACTGTAAGTAATGACAAGAAAAGTCCATTCTCCTATCCTCAATTGTACTTAGGGATGATTGCTATTTTCATGTACGTAGGTGTTGAAGTTTCTACAGCTAGTAATTTACCCGACTTCATGAAACAAGCCGCAGGAGTGGACAGCAGCAAAATTGCTCCTTATGTTTCATTGTTCTGGGCAAGTTTGATGATTGGACGTTGGACCAGCGCATCAGGCGCATTCAATGTTTCAAATACGGTAAAGCAAGTGCTCAATTTAGCGCTTCCATTTGTTGCATTTCTAATCTTCTTGTTTGTAAACAGCATTGCAGGTCATGACATGCAAGACTTCTATTTCTATGCTGCCTTCATCGTATTGCTCATTGTAATCGATCGTTTAAGCAATGGAAAACCAGCAAGACAATTGATGATTTATTCCGTGTTTGCGATTGCATCACTTATCACTGGAATTTTTGCAAGCGGAATGATTAGCGCATGGGCATTCATTCTTGTAGGGCTTTTCTGCAGCACCCTTTGGCCTTGTATCTTCACCCTTGCTATCACCGGTCTGGGAAGACATACAAATGAAGGTTCTAGCTTCCTCATCATGATGATTTTGGGAGGGGGTATAGTTAGTATTATTCAAGGAAAATTAGCAGAACCACATTTACTCGGTATTCAAAATTCTTATTGGGTAGGTGTTGTATGCTTTATCTACCTTGCGTTCTACGCTTGGAAAACAAGAAATCTTGATACGAGCAACACACAAGCGGCAGCGCATTAATTTTTTCTTTTTAGATAAAAAAAAAGGGCCCCAATCAAAGATCGGGGCCCTTTTTCCTACTACTTAAACTTAAACCACTTATCCGGGATTAGTGCTGAACAACTAATCTTTCGGTCATTCTAGTTCCTTCAAACTCGAATGATATCATATATACTCCATTAGAAAGTGTTTCATTGAATTGGATGCTACCGTTTGAAAAACCAGTGCTAGCAGTCCATTGCTGAACAGCAACTTCTCTACCCACTGCATCTAGTACACGGATCACCACTACCTCAGCTTCTACATTTTCTAGAGCAAATTGTACAAACTGTCCAGCATTTGGGTTTGGATAAATGATGGTTCTCACCTCATTTGTCATTCCACGATCTGCTGTTTCTTGTTGACCGAATGATTGTTCGGTTTCTGCCATTCCTTCTCCGAAGTTAGCAATGCATACCATTTGATAGTCATCACCCCACTCACCAGCGATACGTTCAAACACTGGGCGAATTCTAACGAGGTAGCGTGCTCCAGAGTGTACACCAGGGATTCTGCTCAGACGAATGTATCTTGTTGGAGCGCCTGAAGCTACTAGCATAGGCTCACCGATTGCGTTGCCTTCTGCATCTACTTCCGTGAACTCCCAGTGCAATTGTGTTACTCCACAAGGCATTGATGTAGCAGCGATGAATGTGTTCGGCATCTTCTGAGATGGGCATACATCACTTTCACGTACATCCAAATCTTCGTATCCGCTCAACTCCACACTGTACACTTGGCTCGTAAATACCTGAACCATTTCCATATTTCCTGCGGCGTCGAACAACTGATAAGTAGCTGTCAAAAACAAATCATATGTATTGTTGTATTCCAATGCTTCGAAGAAATAGAATGGAAGGAAAGTTCCATTGCGAGTCATGGTGAATTCGCCAGGGATACCTGTCAACATTGCGGTGTAATTGTACGCACCCATATCTGTAATCTCAAGACGTGCGCACAGACCGTCGAATGAAGGACCATTCAAGAGCTCCGTCGCTCCAAGGTAAGAGAAGCAAGCTGCAAAAGCGCCACCCTCTACTTCACTCACTTCGCGAACTGCTACGTAGTACAACTCATCAGGAGTAAGTGAGCCGGTGAATAAAATCTCTTGGTTACCTGCACTAGCGTCCATTGTAGTGATTGTCTCACCAGCTTCATTTTGAAGTTCGATCTGAACATCTGATTGAGCATTAATTGCCACTCTAAAACCATTGGTACTTGCATAGAACTTATACCAAACATCGCCTATTACTTCAGAAACTTCAGAGGTTGCGTCAGCAAGTGTTCCTTCGATAGATTCACAACCAGGGAATTTGTTTGGTGAAACAAGTACTGCCGCATCACGACCATCATTTGATGGTGGGAAAGCACAATCTTCATCGATCTGACCATCACAATCATCATCCATATCATTGCCACATTCTTCTGCAGCATTTGGATTCATATACATGTTGCTGTCATCACAATCTCCTTCTGTATTGATTAGTTCAGAAGCGAGTGCAAAACCTTGTGGACGTTCGCAAGCGATGATCGATTCACCCGTTCCAAAACCATCTTCATCAGCATCGGCGAACCATGTTGTTTCAGTCACCACATTAACAACAGCCGTTGTAGAAGCCTGATTTCCGTAGGTGTCAGTTATTGTAAGAATTACAATAACTTCCCCTAAATCAGCACAAGTGAATTCTGTTTGATTGAGAGACATAGATGCAATTTCGCAGTTGTCGAAAGATTCGTTATTTACATCATCAGCTGTAATAGATGCCTGGCCGTTGATGTCAAGCGTTACTGTAATGTCTTGTGCAAGTGCTGTAGGAGCAACTTCATCAATTACTTCAACAGTAAAGCTCGCTTGTGATTCATTTCCTGAAGCGTCTACTGCGGTGTAAGTAACCACTGTTGTACCAACAGGGAAGGCACTGCCGCTCTCATGAGTTGAAGAAAATTCGAACGCGCATTCTTCGTCGTAAAGAAGTACTGCAAGTCCTTCTACTACCACTTCTTCTGTAACCGGTCCGTAGAAAATTTCACCGAAAGTATATGGAATACCGGCCGGTGCACCCTCTTCCCAATAGTCGTAGTTGTAATAGTTGTTAAAGTTAGATACAAGATAGTTTCCTCCATCGTACATATCATATCCTCCATCACTGATACCAATTACTTGCTCGAGACCATCTGTAGAGAAATCGATATCGATGTAATAATAATTTTCACCAACAACAGAAGCAAACGTTTCAGCGTACGCGCCCATGGCTGTGTTCAAAGTAGCAAGGTCAAAAGTGTATCCACTTTCACTTGACACTCTTGCTGCATCTGCAACGTTTGTTGCAAGTTCAGTTGCAAAGAACAACATAGACTCCATATCGAATCCGAATGAACCACCATCGCGCGCACCAAACATGGCATACATGATAGAGGTTTCGCCTTGAATATTATTCAGGATAAATTGATCATCACCATTTTCCTCAGTAGCTTCCACCCAAATCTCAGTTTGCGCTGGATCAACCAAGTAGATTTTATGAATTCCAGGATCATAGCTTGTTTCATTTCTTACTTGAACATAAGCGATATAGCTATTACCATTTCCAGAAATAATTTCTTGAGAAGTCCATTCCATATAGCCTTGACCGTCAGCGCCGATATTTCCATCAACACCAAACGAAGTCATTTCTTCCGCATTCACAGCAGCGAAGAACATTCCATTATGGAAGTCAGTGATATATGCTGAGTTATTACCAAAAGCCTCATTTGTTTCTTCAACAGTTTCAGTTTCCCAAGAAACAATTGCTTCACATTCTTCCGCACCTAGCACCACTTGAATAAGATTGGTATTGATGTCAATGATTGGTGCATTTGCATCTTCTATATTTTCAAAGTATGCATAGTTGTAGGAAGTCTGACCTAATGTATCCGTAACCATAATGGCGAATTCCGCTCCACCAAATCCAACAAGTTCAGGATTGATGGTTAACATGATATCACCCCACTCTGTAGTAGTAGCGTTAAGTGCTGCAAGTGGAAGGACTTCTTCGTTGTATGATTCAAAAGAAATAATCAAATCTTCACGAGGAGTTTCACGGTCATAGTACCACAAGTATTGAGGATCTATTTCAGTCTGATTGCATGATAATTCGATGTTGTTAAGACAACAAACTTCAGGATAGTAATCACTAACATTTACTTCAAAAGTTCGTGAAGATGATGCACCTTGTGGATCTGTTACAGTCATTGTAACCTCAGCGTATCCAAGCCCTTCAAACTGTGAGATCACAACATCCCATCCGTTCCAAGAAATATTTTCTGCAAGCACCACTCCTTCATCAGCTGAAAAGAATGTTGCTACCAATTCATTGTTTGAGGTTTCTGCATCCCAAATGTTTGTCCATGTGTAATATTCATTATCTGCTATAGAGGCATAAACATTTCCAACGTAATCAATGACAGGTGCATTATTAGTTGGTTCTGGCATTTCCACTACAATATTCCACCATTTTTCCGCAAAGTTTGATCCCCCTGAAAGTCGCAGTGCAAAATATTGTCCTCCATTATGACTTGGAGTATAGCTCAACTGACTTTGCGAAAGATACTGATTGATATTTCCAATCGTGCCCGACAGAATAACTTCATAGTTTTCTGTAGTACTAATCGATACTAACTCTGAAGGATATGCTAGAAAGTAGCCATTAGATGCATCAGAGAGCATTATTGAAAGTGATACTTCCTGATTCTCTAAACCACCCAAATAAATTTGCGATCCAAATTGAAAAGACTCTTGGATGAATTGAACATCAAATGCGCCATACAATGGAATGGATGCGCTGTTCCATGAATAGACAAGATCCATGAGGTTGTCACCGCCTAGATTTCCGTAGAATGCAGTACCAGCAATGAGATTAGGATCGCCAGATCTTTGTGTAAGCACTGTTTCCTGGTAACCTTCAGAAGTCCATTGATAAATGGAGGTATTCATCCCGTAGCCATTTCCACCAATCAACTCTACATAGCCATCTCCATTAAGGTCCGTTGCTTGAAAGCCAAATTGCAAATATTTTGTTCTATTGTAAAAGCCACCTGGTTGTTCTTGGTTATCAAGATTATTGGCCGCGATTACAGTAGTTTCAGTATAGGTATTGTTTTCTTGTTTGAAGAAAACAGAAGTCCATCCATTAAAAACCGAATATCCATTCGGCCATTGTCCAACATAATTACCGCCAACACCAGACATTACGATGTCCAATAGTCCGTCGTTATTCATATCCACAATTTTGATATCAGTTGAGTTGACATCAAAAGAATTTGAAGGCGTGATCAAGATTGATTCAGCAAATGTTAGATTACCTGAATTTGAATAAAGCGCGATACCATCGAAAGTTGGAATTACAATATCCAACCAACCATCACCATTGATGTCTGCTACTTCACATTCGCTAGAATAGCGATTGAGGCCTGTTGTGACATTGATTCGTGTAAAACCTTCTCCGGCTGAGTTGATAAAAGCATAGATATCATTGTTTGGACCTTGCGCTACAAAGTCCATCCAGCCGTCATTATTCAGATCACCTTTGCCGATGCCGTAAACTTCACCATTGATGTTTCCAATATTGGTAGATGAACTAAATGAACCGCCGCCGTTATTGATGCAATAGTGAACACCATTAAAATCACCAAAGGCATAGTCCAATTTACCATCATTATTTACATCAGCAAAAAGCCCACATGAATGATCCATTTGCCATGACGGAATTCCATAGATAGCTGACATGCGACCATTTTGTAATGATGCCACTCTTGCCATGGAACCAATAGAAGTTAGATAGGATGAACCATCTCCATCCAAATCCAAAATTTCAACACGTCCCATGTCCGATTGTAATGTTGGACTTCCGGGGGCTGTGAAGAAAATATCGTTAATAGAATTTTGAGCATTTGATGCGAAATAGATCGCTCCCATTAGAATTGTCAAGGTAGCTCGATACCAAGACGTAGGGTGGAGTAAGTGTGTTTTCATAAATGAGAAATAGGGATTATGTTTTATATCTCGTTTCGAGGTTTTCTACTTCGAGGATTCAAATTGGTTTTTGCCCTATTTCTCCAAACTGCATTTCAGCAGGTATGAAATGAAAAAAAAAGCCCCTGTTGTTTTAAAACAGGGGCCTAGAAATGTAACTATGTTTTTTCTATTTAATCACCATCAGCTTTTCGACGATTCTTTCTTCGTCGAAAGTAAGTTCTACTTGATAGAGTCCGTCTGAAAGGTGCTTATCAAAATTAATTTGAATCACGCTAGAACCCTCGGTATTCAACACTTTCGAGAACACCTCACGTCCTTGAACATCGACAATTCTCACATTCAAAACCTTCGTTTCTAACCCATCAATTGATAGATTAATCATATCACCTTTAGAAGGATTTGGATAGATACCTGTGTCAACAAATTGACCATTTAAACTTGCATTCGGCAAGTTTGTATCGTTGTTATTGTCATTCATTCCAGAAACAGGTCCGGCAACACAGAGCAATTGATAATCTGAATACCACTCGCCTGCGATACTTCCAAACCATGGGCGAATTCTTACACGGTAAGTTGCCCCCGCAATAACGTTTGGAATCATATTTACACGCATATATCTTGTCTTCGTACCACTTCCAACATATACTGGCTCTACACCAATGATCTCATCATTCGCAGATACATGTGTAAACTCCCACTCATACTGAGTGAAATTACATAGCGATAAATCAGCACTAATGAACGCTCCCATTGATCTCACCGTGGGGCAACGATCTGCTGCTCTCAAGTCGAGGTCAGGATGCTGAGCAATGGTAATAGTAAATGGTCCTGCTGGAACAACCACAGTGTGGATATTGCCATCGCCATCAGGAAGATTGTAGATTGAGTTGATATACACTTGATAAGACATTCCATACAATAAAGCAGGGAAGAGTGTAAATGGCTTTAAAGTGCTTGTACCAGTGTGAGAGTAAGTATTCTCACCATCGACTACAATCATTTCATAAAGCTGACAACCCGTCCAGTCGCACTTAAACGTATTACATACACTTGAGAAAGTCGTTCCATTATCAGGAGCACTTGCGTTCAGATACTGTAAGCAAATCGAATAATTACCAGCTGCGGCTGTATTGAAATTACGTACCACTATGTAGTAGTCTACGCCTACCGTTAAGTTACCGAAAATCAATTGCTCTACCTGGCCGACACCATTGTCATTCTCCATCGCTAGCATTGCACCACCAGCAGTTTGAAGTTCGATCACCATATCATTTACATTACTATTAACAGTGATTCTCACACCATTTGTATTAGCAATGAAATGATACCATAGATCTTGACCCGCACCTAGTGGTTCCTCTGTCAATGATTCTGGTGATGCTGTCGCATTGAGCAAGTTTCCAGTATTGTTTGAACATGCTGGATACATCACACTATTCAAGATAAGAGCGCCGCTTCTTGTATCATTTACAATAAGTGGTGTAGAACATCCCTCATTGACAAAGCCATCGCAATCATCATCGAAATTGTTTCCACAAAGCTCGGTCGCATTAGGGCGAATCATATTGTTGTTGTCATTACAGTCGTTTGAGTTAACCACATATCCTGTTGGAGGTGTAGTTGAATAGCTCGTTGTTGGTGCATTCAAGTTACCGTAACCATCATTATCAGCATCAGCATAGTAGGTGTAAAGCGGACATCCATTGTTTAGACCACCCGAACAATCTTCGTCAACGTTGTTTCCACAAATTTCAGAAGCGCCAGGATATACAGTGTTGTTATTGTCGTCACAATCACCTTGACAAACGGAGAAGCCATCATTGTCTTGATCATAGCCCTCATCCACAGTTGTGTCACAATCATCATCTATTCCATTGCATAATTCAAATGCACCAGGATAAACGATACCGTTATTATCATCACAATCACCTTCGCATGTAGTAAAGCCATCACTATCCATATCGAAACCTTCGTCGATAGTGGTATCACAATCATCATCGATGTTGTTACAAGTTTCTGTAGCTCCAGGATAAATTGCATTGGATGCATCGTTACAATCACCAGAAACAGCAACATATCCAGAAGGAATATCACAATCACTCATAGTAACGTTTGGATTACCAAAACCGTCACCATCCGCATCTGCATACCATGTTACTGTTGTTCCTACATTGATCAAATTAGTCATAGTGATACTGTTTGATGTAGTAGAATTGTTTGCAGTTAATGAAACAGAGTATGTACCAGGAGTGCTGTACGTAACTATTGGATTTTGTGCAGTAGATGTTGCAGGAGTTCCACCTTCAAATGTCCAAGACCAGCCAGTAGCGCCTCCTACAGAAGTATCTGTAAATGTCACTTGCTCCCCGTTGCAGATAGAATTTCCACTGGTAGTGAAGTTTGCAACGATTGAAGAAATAGATAAACATGAACCAACGTTGGTTAGAACGTTATGGACAAGACCATTCAATACTTCATTCACTTGATCGATACAAACAGTAGTGCCTTCGATAGAAGAATAATGAATTCTGAAGAATGGAGTATTTACAAAATTCACTGGCATTTTTGAATGGACGGATCCACATGCCGCTACACTGTAGCCATTGGTAGTCCAATGTATATGAGGGTTCCATGTAGTAGTTGGGAGTAGATTTTCCACACTTTCAATTACAATTCCATCCACTACAAATTGGAGTGCACTGATTTCGCTTGATGGATTATTGATATAAACATCAACGTATCCTTCAGTCAAATTCACTGCATGAATACCAATCTCAACCGATTCTCCTTGATCCACAAATTCGTTATCATAGTCGCAATCCACTAGCAATAGAGGGCTTGTTCCAAGATCCAATTGCGTGTGAATACATTCTTCAAGATAGATGGCGTCTGCTACTGAAATAGTACCATCATTATTCAAGTCTGTACAAGAAGTAGTTGCAATATTCGCATTTTGTACTGCTGCATCTAAGTAGTGGTGTACGTCAAGCTCGGTCAATAAATTATCAGAAAGCACATCTCCTCTCTTCACCATACCTGGGCAGTTTCCTGCGCAGTCTGGATAGCTATTTCCAAATGGCTGACCAACGCAGTCTTCGATGATTGGACAAGCATTAATGTTTTTAGTAAAGTTGATGATATTACCATTTGCATCACGACCAAACGAGATACACACTTGTGCCCAGTTGTTATCGTATCTTAACTCATAGCGTCCGTTTGCGTCTGGGCTTTGATCCCAGTTTGTGCGCACTACTAAATAGTATTCACCGGCAGGGACATCCGTGATATCTACCCACTGACATGAAAGTCCTGAGCCGTAAGTGTCGCGACAGCCTGCAGTGATACCCATGTTTCCACAAGTATATTTAGCGGTGAATCCTGAAGGACAGAATAAGTCGAGTACACAGAAACCATTTTTAAATCCGATTTGCGGCATTGGTTGACCTGCTTGGTTATAAAGAAGATATTCTGCATAGCCTTCGTAGTGATAGTGATTGTGACACTGATCGTATTCAAACTGAGGATTATTTGCATTTGGCACACCAATGAAATAATCTTGGTTACCGATATTCCAAATAGTAGTGGTGAATCGTAAGATTTGACGTGAGCCCAAACCTTGAAGACATCCTTCGTTTACAAGACAAGCATCGCTTCCGTTGACAGTGGTAACTGTCAAAGAATTGAACACATCGTTTAATGAAATTTCTAGATCAGGTCCTAAGTTATCACAATTTGGACTTCCGTTGTAATAACATGGACCAGGAGCACCTGCAATAGGATCGTAGTTACATGCAAGTGGATCCAAGCATCCAACGATTGGCCCCATGTACTCGATTAAAAAATCAATAGTACCGATGCCGCATGCACCACCTGTATCACCAACTCTTAAGTAGTACGTTTGACCTCCTTGAAGGTAAGGTGTCATTTCTGCTTGAACACCACATAGATCATCATTGTACGTAACTGTCGCTTCATTCGAATCATCGAAGTTTGCCATGTTACAATAATCATAGATCCAGAGCTTCGTATCGCACGTTGCTAAATCACATGTGCTAATTCTGTATTGACCATTTTCTGCTGGAGTAAATTCATACCACGTATTTGGTTCAGGAGCTGTGAAGCTTCCTAATCCAGCAGTGATTGGATTATTACAACTTGTTCCTTGTGGACAGTTGATATCGCGAACATCAGTGTATGAGAAGTTTGCACCAGTAGCAACTTCAACACCGTTTAAATAGATGCGATAGCTACCATTGCCATTTGCGCAACAAATACCGTTTCCACCAGTATCATAAATTTCGAAGCGATGGCAATTGTCTCCGATGCAGAAAGTAGCGTCATTCGATGTTCCTTGAGCGACGAGATTATTTGAACTATCAAAAACACTCCAGCTCGTTTGTTGAGGCAAATTATCTGTGGTAATATCTACCGTCATGATAGCGCCCGTTTCAACAATTACGTTCTGGGTAACAACATCTGTAGCTCCAAAGCTATCTAATACAGTAAGTGTGACTGGATATACACCTGGTGCACTGAAAACAACAAGTGGATTCTCTAATGACGAAGTAGATGGTGTAGCACCTGGAATATTCCATGTCCAAGACACGACATTACCTTCCGAGATATCAGACAACTGAACGTTCAAGCAATTTGATCCCGAAGGAACATTTGTGAATGCCGCATTGAGATCGGGGAATACACATGATCCATCGTCAGCCGTAGCGCATCCATCATAGTTTGTTGCGTTAGGATTTGTACAACCACTTGCACCGACAGAAGTAATATTAAGTTGAAATGTACCGACGGTGGCATTGTAACCACCCACTTGAACATAGTACGTTGAGTTGGGCGTGAGCAGCGAGCAATTTGCAACAATTCGTGAAGCATATCCAATACCCGAAAAGTCGTCATTGCAAGCAAGCTGTGTTCCTCCACATGCGCTATACAATGCAAGACGTGTATCCGTCAAAGAACCAAGTGTCGTTTGAATAGTCACATCACCACCTGTATAAACGAAAGAGTACCATATATCCTTGATGCCTGCGCCACCACATGATGGCTCAGGACCGTTGCTCACTGTATTGGCGTTATTCGCTGCCACTGCACCACCATTCACGTTGAAAGGAATAGCATTGGCGCAAATATCATTTACAGGAATACAGCTACTAGGTGTAACAGAAACCGTCGCTGATTCAGAGGTCAAACCCGAGTTTGAACATGTAGTTACAAGTCTATAGAAACCAATTGCAGTTACGTTAGGTGTTGTATAGGTAGGATTAGTAGCACCGCTGACATTTGTCCAAGGCGCGCCACCATCTACTGATGATTGCCATTGATATGAAATTCCCAATCCACCTGATACATTTGAAGCAGTAATTGTGGCTGGGTTATTAGTACAAACCGTAATCACCTCTTGTACAGTAGGAATATTAGGCATTCCAGCACAAGCTGCTGGAGGCGTCCATGTAAAGGTCAAACCACTTGCTGGTAATATCGCGTTGGTAGTAGTAATACTAGCGCCACTAGTACCTCCTGCCGTAGTGCTCGCCCACGAAGATGTTGATGTTCTATTTGTATACACCGTATTAGTACCACCTCGTAGTCCAACCTGAACTGTCAATGCAGTTGTGTTTGTAGCAGTACATGTTCCGTAAACATACTGTATAACATTCGTTGTTTCTGAAAGTCTTATCTGGAAATTGATGACGTCGCCAGTTACCGCTCCATTGTTATATCGTCTCGCATTATTCCATTGAACCACAAAAACGCGATTGGGAGCTGTTCCCTCCGTTGCATAGGTGATTGCTTGACCATTAGCAATGATATCTCGGCCGAAGGCGGAGATGGCACCATTGTAAGCAGTATTGGAGCTAATCGGTGAGTAATTCGTGTTTCCCGGATTAGTAGTACCGAAGGTGATGAAACCATTGGGACTAATGAACGCCGAGGTGTAACCTGTTCCTCCAAAGTTGAAAGAAAAAGGAAGTGTAATGGTTTGGACCGCATCATCCCAAGTTGTTCCACCGCCTAAGGCTGTGGGCGAACTAATAGGTGTGTAAGTACCGTTGGATTGCGAAAACGAATAGAGATTTGCTTGAGAGAGCGAAACAGTAGCAGAGCAAATTATGAATAATAATAGCGCTACCGCACGTGTACAGTAAGTCATTGTTTAGGCTTTGGTTTGGTAATGGTTAATGTTGATTGCCACTGACAATCAAGTCAAAAATAGGAAATAATTCGTCCTCAACCAAATAGTCCCTTAAACTCTCTAATTTTGTATTCCAAATTAGATTGAAGCTCCAATGCCCTCTCCAAGGTCAGCATACATTGAATTTCTAAATAATATAGATGAAGAGAAGCGCTTTTTGCTGACCAAAAGGCTTGCTTTATTTGCTCTTTTATCCAATCTTATTTTTCATATCCACGATTTATTTTATGACCATGAGCGAGGCATTCTAGTCCTTGATCTTTCAATGATGATAGTGTTTGCTATACTCTATGGCTTCGCGAGTAAAAAAGAAAATCAACAATTCGCAGCAATTGCCCTGACTATTCTAACCACTGCATGGGTCTTTTGTAATAGCATGTTATATGGAAGAGATAGTCAGATTGACACCTTTCTTATTACAGCACCCCTTGGGATAGCCTTCATAGTAAACCCAAAACAGCGCGTTCTTTTAATCACTTTGATACTACTACCAGTTCTGGCCGACGTGAACTTAAAAATTTGGGCTTATGACTATGCATTTATTGAACACATTGATCACGATTTTGTACGAAGCACCGCTATTCTCAGCGTGTTTACAAATCTTGCATTGATTGGTATATATATCAGAACGACTATTCTGGAAAAAGAAAAATCAGATGAGTCGTTGATTGTGGAGCATGACAAACTGATTAAGGTATCGGAGGAATTAAAGACTTTAACGGAAATAGCAAATCAAACCAATGCCTTTCTGGACAAGCGTGTAGATGAAATGGTTGAAACACTTCGAGCAAAGGACAACCAAAATCAATTGGATCTTATTCAGAACGAAGAAACGCAAAGGGAAAGGATCGCAAAGGAATTACATGATAGTGTTGGAGTATTGCTAAGTACTGCCAAATTAAAAATGGAAACATTGCAAGGGAGCAACAATGATCAAGCAATTCAAGACAGCATTGAAATGCTTGATCAGGCCTGCCAAGAAGTGAGATCCATTTCACATCAAATGACTCCCATTCTCTTTTCAAAAATTGGTTTGGTTGGAATTCTACAAGACTACCAAGCTATCTTCAACAGAAGTGGAAGTATTGAATTTGAACTAATCATTGATAACTACAACGACGAGTTGAGTAGAGATAAAGAGCTTATTGTATATCGCATAATTACAGAGTGCGTGAACAATGCTATCAAACATTCTGAATGTTCTACTATTACGATTCAATTGATCGCGCGGGATAAAAAGTTACATCTATCAGTAGAAGATGACGGGATTGGATTTGATATCTTTACAGTTACGAATCCTTTTGGGATTAAGAGTATTAAACAAAGAGTAAAACTAATTGGTGCACAATTCCAGTTTGATAGTCGCATTGGAGAAGGCACCCACTATTATATTGATATTCCACTGAAATGAAAACGAAGATTGTAATTGCGGATGATCATCAACTCTTCCTTGATGGTATAAAGACGCTTCTAGAACGAGAGGGGGAATATGAAGTTGTCGGGCAAGCCACAACAGGACGAGAACTGATCGAAACGATTCTGAAGAAAAAACCAGATGTCATTATCAGCGATATTTCAATGCCAATAATGAATGGATTGGAAGCCGCTGCATACATCAAACAGCTCAATATAAAAGCGCCTTGGATTATCTTGACCATGCATGACTCACCCTCCTTACGTAAGGAGGGTTTATCAGTGGGTATTCAGGGATTCTTAATGAAAAACACAAGTGGTGAAAAATTGAAGGAGTGCATTCAACATGTGCTTAGGACAACGGTTCCCTATTACCATTCCATGCCTCCACTTTCTACCAAAAAAATCAATGTCAACCCACTTACAAAAAGAGAGAAAGAAATTGTTCGCCTAGTGGTGGATGGAAAAACAAGTATGTTGATTGCTCAAGAATTAAGCTTGAGTATCAAAACTGTTGAGACCCATCGAAAGAATATTTATCAAAAACTTAGCATCAATAGCGTTCCACAATTGGTGGCGTATGCTCGGGCTATTGGTTTATAAATAGAGAAGGCTTCCACGTTTGGAAGCCCTCTGTACCTTAACGTATTGAATCATTGCAAAAGCAAGACTACGAATAACTCCTATAGATCGAGAACCAAAGCCTTTATTTTTCAGCACCACAATCTAAAGTTTTACAAATATCACTCAAGCCTTAAGTGACCGCAATACCTAGTTATGCGTAATTTGAAGGGGGTGAAAATACCCGGGAAGAGTTGGGGGTTTGGGGTTTGGGGAAAAAATGTAAAGCCCCGCTGAAGCGGGGCTTTACATTTTTTTATCGAGAATCGAAAATTGGGAATCGAGAATCGCTTACCGAACGATCATTCGGTTATTCATTGTTTCCTCGCCGTCGATTACTTGGATCATGTACATTCCTGATGAAAGTTTTTCTTCCATCACGATAG
>OFDC01000506.1_pt1 | contig 29032 bp, 20 predicted proteins | sample 1520941 | NCBI WGS metagenome assembly OFDC01 (sample SAMEA94258168, study PRJEB24077) | hot springs metagenome | biome: Aquatic biome; feature: Water | place: India | collected 2012-12-06 | depth 5 m | reverse complement strand
CACGCGCGATCTCGACAAGGCTCGAAAGCTTGAGGTCAACCGCGCCCTTTTCGATCTTGGAGATATGGCTCTGGGGCAAGCCAACGCGCTGCCCGAGCGCTTGCTGGGTCAGCGCCTTTGCGATGCGTGCCTCTCGGAGGCTGGCCGCTATTTCTTCGATGCCTGCACTCATTTATCTATCCCAGCATATGACCTCTTGGGTACATATGCTCACGCATATCATGTAGGCCACGAGCGGATCAATAAGAATATGCCCAAGCATATTTGAGGCGAACACTATATGCTTTCACATATGGCCGATGCCGATTGCCGCGTCTGTCCAGACCATCGGTAGGCCAAGCTTGCCTACTATCGTTTGCCCTGCCCCGCCCCCTGCACCTCCAGTACGCGCCTGGCTGAAGCATGATGCTCACCGTCCGGGCTGATTTAGCGATATGCGGTCGGTTGCCGAACAGTAGGAATTTCTCGCGAACGGAGCGAAGCCGCCATCCGCACCCCGATCTGCGCCGAGGCGGCTTCCGCATCAGACCCGGTCGTTCACGATCGCCAGTGCGAACGTCCGGTTCTGACATGAGCTGCCGGTCACCGGGCATTCAACGCCTGATTAGCTCCCCGGACAGCCTCCACCCGGCAAGCCCAGAAACGCGCCGAGCAGGGCATTGGCAGCTTGCGGGTCCTCGAAAGGGGTCCAATGGCCCACCCCCTCCAGCATTGCTGTGGTGAGGTTTTCTGCCTTGGCGCGGGCCCGCTTGGCGAGGGTGCGGGCAAAAGTCTTGTCTTCGCTTCCCTCGATCAACAGCACCGGCATGGTTATGGTGCGGGCGCGCCTGGGCCACCTGCTGCGGGGATCTATGGCGTCAAAGGGCGGGATATTGGCGCGATACCACGCAATACCGGCGTCAATTGCTGCCGGGTTTGAGAGCGCGCCGCGGAACAGTTCGCCTTCCTCGGCCGTCAATACGCCTTCCGATATTGCCCGGCCATAGGCAGTCTCGAACAGGGTCGACGGCACGTTCAGCCGCTCGATGCTTTCACGGTTGAGTGCCTGGAGGCGCGGCACGTAAGCCGAGGCGGCACGCTGCGCCGGGTCGTCAGCCAGCATTTCGAGAAACAGGTCATAAGGCGGCGCGCTGAATACTACGAGCCGGTCAAGCCGCTTCGGCCTCCACTGTGCGTAGGACCATGCCAGCGCGCCGCCCCAGTCATGGCCCACCAGCGTGACTTTCTGACCTGGTGCCAGCGCCGCAATCGTGCGGTCAAGCTGCCCCGCGAGGCGTGCTACCCGGTAATCCGCATCGCTCGCGGGACGGCCCGAAAGGCCTGCCCCCGGCGCATCGATGGCGATCATTTTCCGGCACGCGCCGAAGGCCTCCATCTGGTCAAACCATGCATACCAGAAGCTGGGAAAGCCGTGGACGAGGATCACGGGCGGCCCCTCACCCGTGGAGACATAGTGAATGCGGTCATCGCCTGTGCCGATGAAACCTTCGGTATAGGGGCGGCTGCCGACACGGTTGGCATGAATGACTGCGGGATCTGTGGCAGCCGCCGCTGCTGACAGCCCTACGACTAAAGCGGCCATCAAGTGCCGCGCCAGCGCAATGATCCGCATTGACACCCTCGCTTTATTGGAATATTCGTCAATAGCAGAGGGAGAGGTCAATGTCACTAAGGTTTGCAGGGGCTTTGGCTGCAAGTCTCCTGATCGCCGGCTGCGCGCCGTCGGAACGCGAAGCCAAGTCCGATGCCGCATCGTCAATCAGCGGGCAGGCCGAGCTTGGCGAAGGCCTTTATCGCATCCATTGCAGCAGCTGTCATGACAATGCCACGGGCGGCGCCCCTGTTCGGGCAGCCATCGCAAAACGCAGTGCGGCCTATATCAAGCAGGCTCTCACGACCGGGGTGATGAAGGCGCAGGGCTCTGCGCTCAATCCCTATGAAATCGCGATCCTTGCCGAGCATCTCGGGACTGATGCCCCGCCGCAGGTGGTGGCTGGAAAACGCTGCGAAGGTCGCCTGACGGTGTCCGGCGCACCGCTCTGGAACCGCTGGGGCAACGGCCTGTCCAACGCGCGCTATCAGAGCCAGGCTGCTATCACGCCTGCCAATGTCGGGCGGCTGGAACTTGCCTGGGCCTTCGGCTTTCCCGAAGCGCAGCGCGCCCGTTCGCAACCTGCGGTAACCGAGAGGGCGGTGTTCACCGGCAGCCAATCGGGCCGGTTCTATGCGCTTGACCGGATGACGGGGTGCATCTGGTGGACGTTCGACGCCAAGGCCGAAGTGCGCAATGCGCCCGTCCTCGACGGCGATGCCGCCGCTGGCCCGACGCTGTATTTCGGGGACTTCGACGCGCGGGTTTATGCGGTCGATGCCGAAACCGGCAAACTGCGCTGGAGCACAAGCGTGCGCGACCATCCGGACGGCACGATCACGGGCAGTATCGCTCTGCATGGCGGTCGGTTGTTCGTGCCAATGTCCTCGACCGAAGTCCTGAGCGCGTTCAACGAGGACTATGAATGCTGCACCTTCCGCGGCGGTGTGACAGCGCTCGATGCGTCGGACGGCAGCCGGGTGTGGCGCTGGTATTCGGTCGACAAGCCCGTCCAGCACAAGGGCGGCGAGACTGCGCCAAGTGGCGCGCCGGTCTGGGGAACCCCCACAGTCGATCCGTCGCGCGGGCTGCTGTATGTCGGCACGGGCGAAAACTACTCTTCCCCCGCCAATGACCAAAGCGATGCGATCGTCGCGATCGAACTTGCCACCGGTCGGCGCAAGTGGGTGATGCAGGCTACCGCCGGAGACGCGTGGAATGCGGCTTGCGGCACAAAGCAAAGCGCCAATTGCCCGGCCGAGGATGGGCCGGACTTCGACTTTGGTGCGCCCCCGATGCTGGTGAAGGCGGGCGCCCGCGACATCCTGCTCGCGGGGCAGAAATCCGGCGAGATCTTCGCGATCGATCCAGACAAGGGACGCGTGCTTTGGCGCCAGCGGGTCGGGCGCGGCGGGTTCAACGGCGGCATCCACTGGGGGATGGCAAGCGATGGCACAAAGCTCTTCGTGCCGATTGCCGACACCCCCGGCAGCCGTTTCGCCAAGGGCGGTCCGCGTCCCGGCATCCATGCATTCGACGTCGCAACGGGGCGCCCGCTGTGGTCGCGGATCGAAAAGCTGCGCTGCTCGGAATTTTCCTTCGCCTGCATCACCGCGCTGTCCGCTCCCGTTACACTGATCCCCGGTGTGGTGTTTGCGGGAGGGCATGACGGGCGGTTGGTCGCCTACGCCGCCAAGGATGGCGCGGTGCTGTGGCAGACAGAAACCAACCGCGCCTTTGCGACCGTCAACGGGGTCGAGGCCAAGGGCGGCACGATCGACGGTCAAGGCCCGGTGGTGGCCGGGGACATGGTGATTGTGAATTCGGGATACGACAAGTTCGGCGAGATCGCGGGCAATGTGTTGCTGGTCTATCGCCTCAAGGGAGCCAAGTGATGATGCGACCTGTCTTGACCGCACTGGCCTGCGGATTGCTTGCAAGCTGTGCAGCGACCACCGGCACAGCTGCACCGGGTGCAGCGGCAACAGCACCCGCCCCAGTGATTGCAGGGCCGATCAAGGGCGTTCATCATATCGGGATCACCGTCAGCGACATCGACGACACACTGGCGTTTTACAGCCGGTCTGTGCCTTACGAGCTGGTCGAGCGGCGGATGGTCGATGCTTCGGCTTTCCCGTCCGAAGTGCTGACCAAGCGCCGAGGCAAGATCGAGGTCGCGCTGGTGCGCACGCCGACCGTGTTCCTGCAGCTGATCGATATCGATCCTGCTGCCAAGGCCGCGCCCGTGCGTCGCCCGGTGATCGGGCCGGGCTATACCCATATCTGCTTCCAGTCGCCTTCGACTGCGCCGAAATACGATGTGTTCAAGGCCAATGGCCTCGCCATGCTGTCGCGCGGAGACGGGCCGGTCGATCTGGGCGGGTACGGGGTGACCTATGCCTATGGTTTCGATCCTGACGGCATCATGATCGAGATGGAGCAACTGACGCCCGAGGTCATCGCTGCGCATGGCAAGCTTGGTACCAAGCGGATGCGCTTTCCCGCCTGGGCAACGCATATCGGCAATGTCACCGGCGACAAGGAGCAGATGGTGGCGTTCTACGCCAAGATCCTCGGCCATGGCCCCCGCCGCGAGCTGCCGCCGACCCGGCGCCAGACCTTCGACGAGATTGCCGATATCGACGGCATTGTTGCCGCTGCGAGCTGGTTCGACGTCGGCAATTTCGAGCTGGAGTTCTGGCAATATGTCGAACCGCGCACGCCCAAGGGCACCGCGGCGCAAATGATCGACGCGATCGGTTACAATGCCATCGTCTTCGAGACCGACGATCTTGCCGCCACGCTCGAGCGGCTGGAACGCGTGGGCGTGCGTTTTGCCGGCAAGACGTTCGAACTGGATGGCTGGCGGGTGCGCTATGCCCGCGACCCGGAAGGCAATCTCATCGCTTTCCAGCAGAACATCGGCGCGGGTGCGGCCCGTTCGATTGACGATATGCTGTGGCTGAAGGACCGGGCACCGCAGTAAGTTGCCATCTGGATTGGTGCGGCCAGTCTGCTAGGCTTGGCCCATGACTGTTGTCGCCACCAAGCGCAGGACCCGGCTCGCCCCGGAAGAGCGGCGTTCGCTGATCCTTGATCACGCAGCCGACATGATTGCGCGCGAAGGGATCGCCGAGCTGTCGATGGAGGCCATAGGGCGCGCGGCTGGGGTGAGCAAATCGCTGGTCTACAACTACTTCCCCAACCTCCAGATGTTACTGAGCGAGCTGCTCGAACGTGAGCTCAAACGGCTGCGGCGTCTCCAGAGCGAGGCGGTCAATGGCGCAGAGACTTTCGAGGGCATGGTGCGCGCCACCACCCACGTCTACCTCACGTATATCGAGGAGCGAGGGCTGATCATCGAGCGGCTCCAGCAGGAACCCTCGATCAGCGATTTTCACGATCCGACCGAATATGGTCGCGATACAGCGGTGGAATATCTCGCCGCCATCATCGAGCGGCATTTTGACCTGCCACCGGACGTTGCGCGGGCGGCGACCGACATCAGCTTCGGCCTTCCTGCCTCGGCTGGGGCTTACCTGCTGCGCACCGGAGTGGACCGTCAGCAACTTGAGGACATCACCGTCTCCATGATCCTGGGATCGGTGACGTCGCTCAAGACCGATTTTGCCGCGCGCCGCAAACCGTTGTGGGATGGCCGACCCGCAGGTTAGCCGGCGCCACGGCCTACATCGGGAAGATCGACTGTCCCCCGTCGATCACCAGCGAGTGACCGGTCATATAGCGGCTGGCAGGCCCAGCGAGGAATACGGCCGCCCCGGCCATGTCGTCGACTGTGCCGAGCTTGCCGGAGGGGGTTCGCCGCAAGCACGCATCCTGAAACGCCTTGGGCGTGTTGAGGCTCATTTCGGTTGCAATGAACCCCGGCAGGATCGCATTGGCGCGGATACCGGCAGGGGCCAGCTCGACCGCGAGCGAGCGCACCAGCCCCGACACGGCAGCCTTGGTGGCGGAATAGCCGCCCCCCGGCACGCCCAGCAGCGCCGCGACCGACGATGTGACGACAAGACTGCCGCCGCTCCCTTGCGCGATGAACTGCCGGGTCGCCGACTGAAAGGTGTAGACCACACTGTTGAGGTTGAGGTCGAGCGTGCTTTGCCAGTCCCCGGGAGAGAGCTGGGTGAACGGCTTTCGCACGCCCGACCCACCCGCATTGGCAAAGCAGCTGTCAAGCCGGCCAAAGCGAGCGATCGTCATTTCCATTGCCGCCGAGACCTGGTCCGGGTCGGTAACGTCACAGGCGAAGTCTGCTACATCTGCCCCGGTGGCCTTCAGCGCCTCGCTCGCCGCCCGGTTGCGATCCGCGTTGCGCCCCCAGATCGCAACGCTCGCCCCCGCACTCGCAAGCCCTCGTGCCATCCCGATGCCGAGGCCGCCATTGCCGCCAGTGACTAGTGCAACATGGCCCGTCAGATCAAACAGCTGCGGCATGGCGGCAACTGGGCTGTGGGTGGTCGTGTCCATCAGAAACCCGCCCGCAGGTTGACGCCATACACACGGGGATCAAGCAGGAAGGCGCTGCGGAAGCTGCCGACGAGGTTGGAGTTCACTTCGAGGAACGTGATGTCGTCGTTGTTCTGGACGTTCTTCACAAAGAAGATCAGCGCCAGATCGCGTTCGTCATGCGCAACCTGCAGCTGCAGGTCGAGCTGTTCCCAGCTGCCCACACGGTCTGCCGCTACATTGAATTCCCGCGCCCAGAAGCCGGTTTGCGAGTAGTAATCGACACGCGGCTTGAGTGACCAGCTTCCCGCAACAGGGATGTTGTATTCCGCTGCCAGCTTCAGGGTGCGACGCGGCGCGTTGGGCAGTTCGTTGCCCTGGATCTGGAAGAATGCTCCCCCGCGCGACGGATCGGACGACAGGAAATCGCTGCGAATATCGGTCTTGAGCAGGCCCAGCGCGCCTTCCAGACGCAATCCCTCGAGCGGCGTGAAGACGGTCTCGAGTTCGAAGCCTCGCACGCGTGTTTCGGGAATGTTGACGTTCGTGGCCAAGGTGCCGACGATGTTGCCGACGATCAGATTGCTGTAATCGTACTGGAACAGCGCTCCGTTGAGGGTCAGCTTGGAATCAAGCAGCGTGTTCTTCGAACCGAGCTCCCAGGAGTTGATGAATTCGGAATCGAAGGTGGGCGTGCCCACGTTGCCGGGATTGAATCCGCCCGATTTGAACCCGCGCGAGAAGGTCAGATAAAGATTGTTGTCCGGCGTTGGCTGCCACGTCACGCTGCCGCGTCCGGTCCATGCATCGAAGCTGGCCTCGCCCTCGAAGAACGGGCCAAGCGCGAAGGTGCCGCTGGCGGTGCGGATCGACTTGTCATCCTTGGTGTATCGGATGCCGCCCAGCACGCTCAGTTCAGGCGTGATGTCGAAATAGACCTCACCGAACACCGCGTGCGATGTAACGCTGGCATCGGTGGTCACACCGGCCGCGATGAAACCAGCCGTGCGATTGGCAGGCATATAGGTGATCACATCGCCGGCGCTGTTGGCCTTCAGGTAATAGCCACCGATCAGGAAGTTGAACGGCCCGGAAAAGTCCGAAGCCAGACGCAGTTCCTGGCTGACCTGATCGCGCTCTCCCGAACCATATTGGGCCGAACGCCAATCGGGCGACGAAATCACCTGACCCGGACCAAGCAGGTAGGTCAGGACACCATTGCCTGCGCCATTTGCGGGCGAAATCGCACTGGGATTGAAGGCATTGGGCCGCGTGCCCTGATCGAAGTCACGGACGGAATCATTGCTGCCGTCCCGGAAACCGGTGACCGAAGTCAGGCGCAGCGAGTCTCCGATGTCCTGATTGATCTCGAAGGTGGCAAGCAGGTCCTTGGCCCGCTGTTCGGGCAAAACGTCGATGCGAACTTCACGCAGATCGGCCGGATTGGCGCTGAAGGTATCGGCGCGCACGATCCCGGGAAGCAGGAAGCGGTCGATCGGGAAGTTCACGGCAGGGAAATCATTGGTGACCGAGTCAGGCGAGCAGCCCAACGTCGGATCGGGTGTGCACAGCGTTTTCACCGCGTTGGCGCGGTTGCTGTCTTCTTCGAAATACGTGACCACGAAGTCGACCGTCGTGCCTGAGCCGGTGTCGAGCCGGGCGCTGCCGCGCAACGTGAACTGGTCACGGCCGTCGATGCGCGAGCCATCCTCGAGGTTTCGGGTATAGCCGTCGCGCTTGAGGTAGTGACCAGCAAACCGCAAGCCGAAGCCCTCGATAATCGGCACGTTCACCGCACCTTCGATGCGACGACCGTCAAAGTTCTCGACCTGCGCGCTCACATAGCCTTCGAAATCATCGGTGGGCTTGCGGGTCACGAAATTGATCAGGCCGCCCGTGGTGTTGCGGCCGAACAGCGTGCCTTGCGGACCGCGCAGCACCTCGACCCGTTCGAGGTCGAAGAATTCACCAAAGGTGCTGCCCTGCTGCAGGAAGACGCCGTTGATCAGAACGCCGATGTTGGTGTCGTTTGATCCGCCGAATGACTGGGACCCGACCCCGCGGATCGTCAGGTTGCGGTTGGCCGAGAGGATGACATTGGGTGAATTGAACTGAAGATCCAGCGCGTCCTCGATACGGGCATTGCGGATGTTCTCGCCGGTGAGAGCGGTGATCGCGATGGGAACGTCCTGGACGTTTTCCTCGCGCAGCTGCGCGGTCACGATGATGACGTTTTCGCTTTGCTCAGCCGACTCGTCCGCGTCTTGCGCAAGCACCGGTTGGCTGCACAGCGCAGCAAGCGGCAGGGCCGAGATGGCCGGGAACAGCTTCTTCATTGGTATCCTCCCCTGATTATGGGGGGGAAATGACATTTAATAGACTAAACGTCAATAGCAACGCGTTAACGAGTCCATGGGTACCGATTTCCGATACAAATTTTGGCGTTTACGGCACTATTCGTCACTATGTCCGATGCTCTTTCCCGCCGACACGCGCGCCACACGGCCCGCCGCAAGTGGTCCAATGGGACTGAGCAACGTTTTCTGATCAGGCGTTGATGCTCGGCTCGACCATCTCTGCTTTGCCAAGCCAAGCGAGCCCACCTCGCGCAGCGTGGAACGCAATTCGGATGGCCCAGCCTTTGGCCCGCTCCCTCGCGATTCGATGGGCCGGTCGAACGTACAAAGATTGTCGACTTCAATCAAAACCAGCCGTGTAACGCATTTTGGGTAACGACCACACCTGCCGCTCCCGACCCAGATTTAGTCATTCCCGACCATCAATTGCGACGTCTGCTTCCGCCGAATGCTGCCATACGGCTGTCGGGGTCGCGCATTGGTGCCGCTCATGGCCGGAGGTGGATAGGTAGGCGAATGGCGGCTTTCCTAACTTCGTTGCGAGCCTCATTGGCTGGCTTGCCCCCTTGCGATCTGCCACCTCTCGCCGTGCCGCTCACGCCCGGCAAAGCCGCCGTACGGCCGTGAGATCGGCGAGGGTAAGCGTGCGATAGCTCAAGCGCACAATGCCTGCAGCCTCCCACTCCTTCAGCACCCGATTGACGCTTTGCCGCGATGCACCAAGCATATGAGCAGCCTCCTCCTGCGAGAAGCGCAGCACCGGCGCATCGCCCGCCTTGTCGCCTGCGTCGATCATCTGCACAATGATCCGTGCGAGGCGCTCAGGCAACGGCAGCAGCACGGTGTCGTCCATCCGGCTTAGCACCGCCTTGTAACGCTGGCCCATCATGGCGAGGAACTGCCGTAGATAATCGGAGCGGTCGTCGATCAAGGCGTGCAGGGTGGCAGCGGGGACCATAAGCACGGTGCTGTCAACGGCGGCCACCGCATCATTGCCGCGCGGCTCGCAGGTGAACAGTGATGCCTCGCCGAACCAGTGCCCCGGCGTCACCAGACCCAGCACCGCTTCACGGCCGACAGGGCTGGTGACACTCAGGCGAATGATTCCGCGCTCGACGCAGAACAGCGCATCGGGCGGCGAGCCGCGGCCGTAAAGCGCTTCGCCTCGCGCTAGCACGCGCTGCCGCGCATGGCGGCGCAGTAGGGCATCGAGCTCCTCATCCAGTTTTCCCGGTTCGGCCAAGCACACCCTCCGCGCCGCCAGATCGTTGAAGCAACGGCCATGTGGTTACAACAAGCGGCGCACACGGCAAGAGCGCGACCCACTCACCCCGCTAGTGCAGCTTTCAGACTGTCCCGCCGCGCCTTGAACATCGGAATGTCGTCGTAGGGGATGTCGGGATTGGTGCCGTTCCCCAGATGATCGAGACGGCTTCTTACGATCGGCAGCTGTTCCGGGCTGGGGTAGATGTAGAACCGGTCTTCCTCGATCGCCTTGAAAGTGATCGCAGCCACCTCTTCGGGCGTCAGCGTGCCGTTGGCAAGATCCTTGGCGGAGATCGCCTGCGTGGCCAGCTGCGAGCGGGTCGGCCCGCTGTCATTGACCAGATCAGCGGGGCGGTTGCGGTGGCACTGGCTGATATTCGTGGACACATAAAACGGGCACAGCACCGCCGCCCGCACCTGCGGCCCGACCAGTTCGAGGTCGTGGTAGAGGCATTCGGACAAGGCCAGCACCGCGTGCTTGGAAACGCTATAGATGCCCATCCCCGGCGCGGTCACCAGACCCGCCATGGATGCGGTGTTGACGATGCAGCCCTGATAGGCCGCATCGGCAGCGGCCGCCGCGAGCATGCGCGGGGTAAAGCTGCGCACCCCGTTGGCGACGCCATCGACATTCACGCCGAACAGCCACTTCCAGTCATTTTCGGTGCTTTCCCAGATCGGCCCGCCCGATGCGACACCGGCATTGTTGAACAGCAGGTTGGCCGGCCCGAAATGCTGTTCGGTCGCGACCGCCAGTGCCTCGACAGACGCCGCGCTTGTCACATCGGTCAGCACGCCAATCGCCTCGCCGCCGCCTGCACGCAGGTCAGCAACAGCCTGCTCCATCGCTCCAGCCTCGACATCTGCGATCACCACCTTCATGCCGCGCCGCGCAGCCTCCTCGGCCATGGCCTTGCCAAGGCCCGAAGCCCCGCCGGTAACCACGGCCACGCCGCCTTTCATGTTCATCATCCTGCCTTCCTCATTGTTTGATGGTGTCTGTTGCCGACAGCATCCCGCCGCTCTGACCAATAGCTGTAGGCGAAAACCGGATCGGTGAGATCGATCGCAGGGATCGCCTCGCTTTCGTAGAAATAGTCCTGACTGTGCTGCCATTCAGGCGTGTCCCCGCGCCGGGGCAGCCGGTCGAGGCTGCGCAGCAGATAGCCGGGGTTGAGGTAATCGGTATCGACCCACGGCTTCAGTTCCATGCCTTGATCTTCGGGCCTGAGCACCGGCATCACGCTGCTCGCGCCGCTTTTGTGCATGTAATCGAGCAGCCGGCAGACGAAGCCCGCGACAAGATCAGCGCGCAAGGTCCAGCTGTAATGGCCATAGCCATAGACCCATGCCATGTTGGGGATGCCGGTAAACATGATTCCGCGATAGGTTACGGTCTGCGCGAAGTTGACCGGCGCGCCGTCGATGCTGAACGGGATTTCGCCCATAACTGCCATATCGAACCCGGTGGCGGTGATCACCACATCGGCATCGATCCGCTCGCCCGAAGCAAGCACGATCCCGGTATCGTCGAAGGTGCTTATCGTATCTGTCACGACCGACGCCTTGCCCGCCGAAATGGCCTTGAACAGGTCACCGTCCGGCACAAACGCCACGCGCTGCTGCAATGGGCGATAAGGCGGCGTGAAATGCCGTTCGACATCGAACCCTTGCGGAAGCAGCGCCTGAACACCGCCAATCAGCATCGCCTTCAACTTGTCAGGCGATGATTGCGCGCGGTCGAGCAGATCGGCCCGGTCGCGCACCACCTTGCGCCGCATGATCTCATGGATCCACACAGGATCCACATCCAGCCTGCGCAATTCCTCGGCCAGCGCGTCAGCATTGCGACCAGCGGCAAAATAGGTCGGCGTGCGTTGTAGCATGGTCACGCGCGCGCAGCGGTCGGCCAGCGCCGGGATCAGGGTTGCTGCGGTCGCACCCGAACCGATCACAGTTACGTTCTTGCCCGCCAGATCGACATCTTCTGGCCAGTGCTGGGGGTGGATTACCTGACCCTTGAACCTGTCCATGCCCGGCCATTGGGGCGTGTAGCCTTTCTCATGCCGGTAGTAGCCCTGACACATCCACAAAAAGCTCGCCTCCATCTGCACGACATCGTCGGCCCCTTTGCGTTCGACCGTCAGCTGCCAGCTGGCGGTTTCGTTGGACCAGTTGGCGGACGTGACGCTGTGGCCATATCGGATGAAGGGACCAAGGCCCGCATCGGCAATCGCATCACCCAGATAGTCGAGGATCTGATCGCGCGAGGCGATCGGCTGCCCGGTCCACGGCTTGAAGCCGTAGCCGAAGGTGAACAGGTCGCTATCTGACCGGGTGCCGGGATATTTGTGGATCAGCCAGGTGCCGCCATGGCCCTCAAGCGCTTCGAGAATGGCAAAGCTCAGATCCGGGCAATGCTTGCGCAGGAGGGTCGCGCTGCCGATCCCGGAAATGCCCGCGCCGACGATGATCACATCGAACTTTTCGGGTTGCTGCGTGCCTGCTGCGATATTCTGCCGATCCGACACCATCTGCCTCTCCACTCCTTTGGGGCGCGGCCTGTCCCCAGCCTGGCGGCGTGCTAGACCGAGCTAGCAGGCAAGACTGTCGCCTTTGGGCATTCTATCGGATTGCGAGCTATCCTCCCCTCTAGGTGGGCAAATCAGAAGAGGATGTTGTTGCCGCTTGGGGGGGCGCTTGCTGAATGGCGGCAAGCGGCAAGCGCTCTCGCATTAGCCGCCATTTGCGCTCTGATCATCGCAGTGTCGGCTTCTGGTAAAGCCGGTCATCTGCAAAGCGGTTTAGGAAGGGCAGAAATGTCCCAAATGCCGCGGTGTCGGCTCCTCGCCGCTAACGAGGAGCCGATTGCTCAGATTTCCGTGTTCTCGGCGAGGGCAAGTGCGTCCTCGACATCGATCCCCAGGTAGCGGACGGTATTCTCGATCTTGCTGTGGCCGAGCAAAATCTGAACAGCACGAAGATTGCCGGTCGCCCTGTAGATGATCGACGCCTTGGTCCGCCTGAGAGAGTGGGTGCCGTATTCGCTCCGCATCAAGCCGATCCCGCTTACCCATTCATCAACAAGCCGGGCATATTGGCGGGTGCTGAGGTGCCTGTTCCGATCGACCCGGCTTGGGAAGATATAATCGTCCACGGTGCCACCCCGGCGCTCAAGCCACGCCAGCAGACTTGCACGGGCATCCGGCAAAATCTCGAATTGAACAGGACGGCTTGTTTTCTGCTGCATCACGATTGCGCGCGTTCGGATCTGCCCTCCGTTGACGATGTCGCCAATCTTCATTCGAACGAGGTGGCAGCCGCGCAGCTTGCTATCAATCGCGAGGTCAAACAGCGCACGATCACGCAAGCGGCGGCGTTCGTTGAGGAAAAAGCGGATCTCCCATATTTGCTTCGGCTTGAGCGCACGCTTCGCGCCAACACTCCTTCCCGCGTTCCAGACCGGGCGCCGTGTGGCGGTCATTTCGGTTTCAGGCATCTCCATGATTCTTCTCCAGTGACCAGAATGGTCACCAGAAGAATGTCTGTCTGCCTGATGGTTGAAAATGGTGGGGCGCCGATCGACCCAAGTCCTCTCGTGCACGACAGCGACCATGAATGTCCACCTTTGACAAAATCTGCCGCTCAGAGGCGGAAGCGCGACAGGTGCGCATTGCGCCCGCGTTGCGGTCATCAGGCATGCCCGCGCATCGCCCGGAAGCGGATATCTTGCATCTTTTGCTAGTTCGCGCTCCGGCATCTTTATGCAACACTCGTTTCATAAAGATGCCGGAGCGCCTGTAACCTGACCGGAGTCCGGTAGTCCAGACGCGCTTCGTCAGCGGGCGCAATCCGGAGTGGCAGGCAATGGGCAAGTGGGATCGTGTGGTCGATGTAGTGGTCGTCGGACAAGGCATTGCCGGTGCGTGCGCCGCTATCGAAGCGCATCGGGCCGGGGCCGAAGTGCTGGTGCTCGAACGGGCGGGCGGCGGTGGCGGGGCCAGCGCGCTGTCGGAGGGCATCTTCTATCTTGGCGGTGGCACCCCGGTGCAGCAGGCCTGCGGCTATGACGACACGCCGCAGAACCTCTACGATTTCCTGCGCGCCAGCACTTCGCACCCCGACGATAGCGTGGTTCGCACCTTTGCCGAGGGCGCGCGCGAGCATTTCGACTGGCTGGAACAGCAGGGCGTTCCCTTCACCCGCACCGCCTTCACCGGCAAGGTGGTGTCGGTAAGAACGTCCGACTGCCTGCTCACCACCGGCAATGAGAAGGTCTGGCCGTTCAAGGATGCGGCAAAGCCCGTGCCGCGTGGCCACCAGGCGAAGAGCGACGAGGTCAATGGCGGCCTGTCGGCGATGCGCGCGCTGCTGGCGACCTGTGAGGCGGAGGGGATCGAGACGATCTGCAATGCCGCGGTGACCGGACTCGAAACCGACGCGGCCTGCCGGGTGGTGGGTGTGAGGGCCAACATTGATGGCGCGCAGCAGCGGATCGGCGCGCGCGGCGGGGTGGTGGTCGCCACCGGCAGCTTCACCAACAACGCTGATCTGGTGCAAGAATGGCTCCCGCTGCTGAGCGAGACCTCCTCGCCGCTGGGCGTGCCCTCGAACGACGGCGCCGGTCTTGGGCTGGCGCAGCAGGCCGGCGCCGCGCTCGCCGCGATGGACGGCGTGATCGCGACCGCTTCGATCTACCCGCCCGAGAACCTCATCAAGGGCATCGTGGTCAATGCCAATGGCGAGCGCTTTGTCGCCGAGGACAGCTATCACGGGCGGCTGGCGGGCTTCATCATGGAGCAGCCGGACCAGAAGGCCTATCTGATCGTCGACAGCGAAATCTTCGCCTATCCCGAAACCGAAGGCGCCAAGCACGTGCTGATCGACGGCTACGAGACCGTGGCCGAGATGGAGCGCGGACTGCGATTGCCCCAAGGCGCGCTCGTCGGCACAATCAAGGAATACAACCGTGACGCTGCGCAGGGCGAGGACACGCGCTTCCACAAGCAGCCGCCGTGGCTCAAGCCGCTCGATCAGGCACCCTATGCCGCATTCGACATTTCCTTCGATCGCTCGATCTACCTCTACATCACGCTCGGCGGGATCGACACGGACGCCCGGGCGCGAGTGCTCGATTCCGCTGGCAAGCCGATCGCGGGCCTCTATGCGGCGGGAGCCTGCGCGGCGCACATCCCCCGCAACGGCAAGGAATATGCCAGCGGGCTGAGCCTCGGGCCGGGTTCGCTCTTCGGCCGGATTGCCGGGCGCGAGGCGGCGGCCAGCGCGGGGGCTTCGCAGTGAGCGCCACGCGCGCGCGCGCGCCCGAGGGCGGGTATGATTTCATCGTCGTCGGCAGCGGCGCGGCGGGGTTGGTCGGTGCGATTTCGGCGCGGCTCGCGGGCCTCCGTCCGTTGATCATCGAGAAGTCCGATCGCTGGGGCGGAACCACCGCGATGTCGGGCGGGGTGCTGTGGATCCCGGCCAATGACTCCATGATCGCCGAGGGTGTGGACGATCCGGTCGAACGGGCGCGCACCTATCTGGCCGGCCTGCTCGGCCCTGATGCGAGCGAGCGCGAGCGCGCCAAGGCCGAGGCATTTCTCGACAATGCCCCGGCGATGGCCCGGATGCTGGCGGGTGAAGGCCTGCAATGGGTGCGCAACCGCGACCATCCCGACTACTATCCCGAGGTAGACGGCGCTGGCCACGGCCGCACGCTCGAAGCGGCACCGATCGACGGGCACAGGCTGGGCGAGCGTCTCGCCACCTTGCGCGGGGGCGAGCTTGATGTCCCGGCGCTGACCAGCGACAAATTCGGACCGGCGGTGCTCACCAAGACCGGCCTGCGCCCGGCGATGGTGGGTGCGGGGATCATGCTGCGACATTACGGCGACCGCTTGCGCGGGCGCAAGCCGCTGGGGTCGGGCCGCGGGCTGATCGCCTCGCTGATGCTGATCGTCGACCGGCTCGCGATACCGGTCCGGCTGTCGACGCCGCTGGTGGACCTGATCATCGAACACGGCGCGGTCACCGGAGTGGTGGTGGACCACGATGGCCGGCGCGAGAGCCTGCCCGCTCCGGCAGGCGTGCTGCTGGCCGCAGGCGGTTTCGCCCACAATCCGGCGCTGCGGCGCGAATTGCAGGGCTTTGATGCCACCTGGAGCAATGCCTCTCCCGACGATCAGGGCGACGCGCTGGTCGCGGCGCGCGCGATCGGGGCCGATACCGAGCTGCTCGACGATTGCTGGTGGATGCCGACGCTGGAAGTCGGGCCGGGGCAGCACGCGCTCGCGCTGGGCCTGCGCGCCCTGCCGGGCAGCATCGTGGTCGACCATCACGGCAAGCGCTACATGGACGAGGCGCGCTCCTACATGGCGACCGGCCGGATCATGCGCGAACATGGGGCGGCCGAGCATCGCCACTGGCTCATCATGGACGAGCGCTTCCTGTCGCGGCACATCTTCCCGGATCTGTCGCCGACAAGTGCGCGCGCGGCGATGATGGCGGCCGGCACGCTCAAGCGCGGCGAAACCATAGCCGATCTGGCGGTTCAATGCGGCCTCGACCCTGCCGCCCTGTCGGCCACGGTGGAGCGCTTCAACGGCTTTGCCCGCGCCGGCGTGGACGAAGACTTCCAGCGCGGCGCCACGGCATACGATCGCTACTGGGCCGATCCGGCGCACCGGCCCAACCCGAGCCTTGGCGCGATCGAGCGTCCGCCGTTCTGGGCCGCGGTGCTGCGTCCGGGCGATCTCGGCACCAATGGCGGGGTCAAGACCGATGCGGCTGGGCGGGTTCTCGACGGCGCGGAGTGGCCGATCGAGGGGCTCTATGCTGCCGGCAACGGCAGCGGCTCGCCGTTCCGCCGCAGCTATCCCGGGGCCGGCGCCACCATCGGTGCAGCATCGACCTTCGGCTACATCGCCGCGCGCCATGCCGCCCGGCGGCGGGTCAACGCTCCGGCGGAATGATCAGCGCAAGGCTGACATGATCAGCGCGATGTCCGACGCGTCCGGATTCCAGCCGGATGCCAGCACGCCCTGCTGACCGAACAGCGCCTGCACCGGCTGCGGGCCAGTCGCTGCGGCCAGCAGAACATCCGCCAGCGGGTCGTCAACCGCCCCATTCTCCCCGCGCAGGTGAGCGATCCATGCGGCGATCGCGCGCAGTATGGCCGGGCATTGCTGCCCCGCTTGCTGGCGGATGGCGAGCGTCTCGAGCCAGCGCTGCGGAAGCTTCTGGCTGCCGTCCATCGCGATCTGGGCCAGTCTGTGGTTGAGCGCGGGATTGGCGAAACGTGCGACCAGCGCGGCGGCATAGGCCGCAAGATCCTGCCCCGGCGCCACGGCAATCGTGGCTGCGGCATCGCGCATCTGGGCTTCGACCTCGGCGCGCAGAGCCGGATCGGCAATCGCCTCGTGGACATAGGTGTAGCCGGCCTTGAGCCCGCAATAGGCCAGCAGCGAATGCGCGCCGTTGAGCATCCGCAGCTTGGCGGTTTCATAGGGCCCGACATCGCTGACCAACTGCGCACCCGCCGCTTCCCAGCGCGGGCGGCCGGCGGCGAAGCGGTCCTCGATCACCCATTGCGCGAAGGGCTCGGTCACCACCAACGCGGCGTCCTCCAGCCCGGTGTCGGCGGCGGCGGCGGCGCGGTCGGCTTCGGTGGTGGCAGGGACGATCCGGTCGACCATGGTCGAAGGGCAGGCGCAGGCAGCCGCGAACCAGTCGGCAAGGTCAGGCGCATGGGCGGCGAGATACTGGTGCATCAGCCGCTCCAGCACCGCGCCATTATGCGCGAGATTGTCGCAGGACAGCAGCGTGACCCCGCTCGCCCCCGCAGCGCGGCGCCGGCGCAGGCCTTCGGTGAGCAGCGGGTAGAAGCTGCCCGGCCCCGCCAGCACCGGATCGAGCGTGCCGTCCGCAGCCCGGCAATAGCCCTTTTCGGTCACGGTGAAGCTGATGATCCGGGTCACCGGATCGGCAATCGCTGCGATCACGGCCTCGCCCTCGTGCGGCGCGGTCAGGACATCCCGGATCGCGCCGCCCAGACGGTAGCGCGTCCCCTCGCCCGAGCGTTCGGCGATGAGATAGAGCCCGTCCTGCGGGTTGAGCTGCTGCGCCACCGCTGCCGAGCGCAGCGAGACACCGGTGATCATCCAGCCGCTGTCGCCCAGCCCCATCGCGGCGTCGGTATAGGCCGCCTGATGCGCGCGGGTGAAGGCACCGAGCCCGAAATGGACGATCCCGCGCGCCTGCGCGTCCCGATCATAGGCGGGTCGGCGCACATCGGCAGGAAGACGGGCGGCGCTCGCCGCGCTCAGCCTCACAGCTTGTAGGCTCGCTTGGCGAGGTTGTAGGCAAGATCGACCGCCAGTTCGGCGGCCTCGTCCTCGTCCATGCGATGCTCGGCCACCAGCTGCGCCAGCCAGCCGCAATCCATCCGCCGCGCGACATCATGGCGCGCCGGGATCGACAGGAAGGCGCGCGTATCGTCGTTGAAGCCGACCGTGTTGTAGAAGCCGGCCGTCTCGGTGGTCATCTCGCGGAAGCGGCGCATCCCTTCGGGGCTGTCGTTGAACCACCATGCCGGCCCGAGCTTGAGGGCCGGATAGTGCCCCGCGAGCGGCGCCAGTTCGCGGGCATAGGTGGTCTCGTCGAGCGTGAAGACGATCAGGCTGAAGCCGGGGTGGTTGCCATATTTCGCCAGCAAGGGGCGCAGCGCGTGGACATATTCGCAGGGCAGCGGGATATCCGCACCCTTGTCGCGCCCGAAGCGAGCGAACACCGCCGGATTGTGGTTGCGATAGACCCCGGGGTGGAGCTGCATCACCAGCCCGTCGTCGATGCTCATGCCCGCCATCTCGGTCAGCATCTGGGCGCGGAACAACTCGGCATCTTCCGCGCTGGCATCGCCCGTGGTGACGCGGGCGAACAGGGCCTCGGCCTCGGCTGCCGAGAGGTCGGCGGTGCGCGCGCTGGGGTGGCCGTGATCGGTCGAGGTCGCGCCCATCTGCGCAAAGAAGGCGCGGCGCTGGCGATGCGCGGCAAGATAGCCCTTCCAACTGGAGCAATCCTCCCCCGTGAGCTCGCTCAGGCGGGCGAGATTTTCGCGAAAGCCCTCGAACTCAGGATCTACCACCGCATCGGGACGATAAGCTGTAATGATCCGCCCACCCCAGCCGCTGTCACGGATCGCCTGGTGGTGGCGCAGATCGTCGAGCGGGCCTTCGGTGGTGGCGATCACCTCGATGTTGTAGCGCTCGAACAGCGCGCGCGGGCGGAAGGCCGGGGTCGCGAGCGCGGCGGTGATGGCGTCGTAATAGTGGTCTGCCGTGCCGGCATCGAGCTGCACGTCGATGCCGAAGCTTGTCCCGAATACCCAGTCCAGCCACATCCGCGACGGCGTGCCGCGGAACAGGTGGTAGCGTTCGGCAAACAGACGCCAGCTGGCCCGCGGATCGGATGCCGGATTGCCGATGCCCAGCGCCTCGAGCGGAACGCCCTGCGAATAGAGCATCCGGAACACATAATGATCCGGGTGCAGCAGCAATTCTGCTGCATTGCCGAAGGGGGCATCAGTCGCCCACCACTCGGGATCGGTGTGCCCGTGCGGGCTGATGATGGGCAGGTCCCTGACTGACTGGTAGAGATTGCGGGCGAGCGCGCGTGTCGTGGGGTCGGACGGCAGCAACCGGTCGGGGTGCAGGGCAAGCGGCTTTGCAGACATGGGAGGACTTTCCGGTTTCAGACGGTCACGCTGTCACGCGCGAGAAGCGGTCGCGGTTGGCCTGAGCGGAACGCCGCGCCTCGGCGATGGCGCGCTCCTCGGTGGCAAACAGCAGGCTTTCGAGCACCTGCGAGAGATGGGCCCGCATCGCGGCACGGGCGGCGCTAGGATCGCGGTTTTTCAGGGCGTTGGCGATCACGCTGTGTTCGTCGACGACCGGCTTGATGTTCGCGGTGCGCGCCTTCTCGTGGAGCAGGGCCGCTTCCGGCGACGTGCTGCGCAGCTGCCAAAGGCGCTCGACCGCCTCGAGCAATGCGTTGTTCCGGCTGGCTGCGGCGATGGTGAGATGGAAGGCGCGATCGGCCGTTTCCGTGCCGCGCGGATCATTGTTCTCGGCGTCGATCTCCTCGATCAGTGCATCGAGCCGCGCCAGCTCCTGGTCGGTGATCTGGGTCGCTGCAAGTGCTGCGGCCTCCGCTTCGATCAGCAGGCGCGCTTCAGTGATTTCGATGGCCGTCACGTTATAGGCTGCGGACTGATCCTGATCGGGAAGCGCACGAACATAGACGCCCGATCCGACCTTCACCTCGACCAGCCCGCGCACCTCAAGGGCAATGATCGCTTCACGGATCACGGGCCGGCTGACCTCGTACATCGCCGCCAGCTCGCGCTCGGCGGGCAGCTTGGCGCCGACCGGATACTTACCCGAGGACAGATCGCCGATCAGCTTACCAGCGATCAGCATATAGAGCCGTGCGTGAGGAGCAGCCTCAACCATCATTACCTCTTCTCAAAATCTGTAAGACCAACTTGACAGACCAATATCGATTGGTCAAGAACCAAGCATCACTCTGAATTCAGTTCAAGGCAATGTCATGAAGATTGTAGCAGCGAAGGTCATCGTCACCTGTCCGGGCCGGAACTTCGTCACACTCAAGATCGAGACGGATCAGGGCGTCTACGGCATCGGCGATGCGACGCTGAACGGGCGCGAGCTTTCGGTCGTCTCATATCTTAAGGATCACGTGGTACCTTGCCTGATTGGCATGGACCCGCGCCGGATCGAGGATATCTGGCAGTATCTCTACCGCGGGGCTTACTGGCGGCGTGGGCCGGTGACGATGCGGGCGATTGCGGCGGTCGACGTCGCCCTGTGGGACATCAAGGCCAAGATGGCTGGCATGCCGCTCTACCAGCTGCTCGGCGGTCGCAGCCGTAACGGAGTTATGGTCTATGGTCATGCCAATGGCAGCACCATCGCCGATACGGTCGATGCCGTGGGCCGCTATATCGACATGGGTTACAAGGCGATCCGCGCGCAGACCGGGGTGCCGGGGATCAAGGATGCCTACGGTGTCGGACGCGGCGATCTCTATTACGAACCTGCCGACGCGCGCCTGCCGAACGTCACCGGATGGGACACGCGCAAAGCGCTGAATTATGTGCCCAAGCTGTTCGAGGAACTGCGCAAGACCTATGGCTTCGACCACCATCTGCTGCACGACGGGCACCACCGCTACACCCCGCAGGAGGCAGCCAATCTTGGCAAGATGCTGGAGCCGTTCCAGCTGTTCTGGCTGGAGGATTGCACTCCGGCGGAGAACCAGGAGGCTTTCAAGCTGGTGCGCCAGCATACCACCACGCCGCTGGCGGTGGGCGAGGTCTTCAACACCATCTGGGATTGCAAGGACCTGATCCAGAACCAGCTGATTGACTACATCCGCGCCACCATCGTCGGGGCCGGCGGGGTCACGCACCTGCGCCGCATTGCCGATCTGGCGAGCCTCTATCAGGTCCGCACCGGATGCCATGGCGCCACCGATCTGTCGCCGGTCACGATGGGCACGGCGCTCCACTTCGACACTTGGGTGCCCAATTTCGGCATTCAGGAATACATGCGCCACACGCCGGAAACCGACGCAGTCTTCCCGCATGACTACCGTTTCGAGGCGGGCATGATGTATTGCGGCGAGACCCCCGGCCACGGGGTGGATATCGACGAGGCGCTGGCCGCGAAGTATCCCTACCAGCAGGCCTGCCTGCCCGTCGCTCGCCTCGAAGACGGCACCATGTGGAATTGGTAGACCGGTGCGCGCCGTCCTCATCGGCGAGGGGATGGTCGAGCTGTCGCAGGATGGCTCGGCCTGGCAGCTCGCCCATGGCGGAGATACGCTCAACACCGCTATCCACCTCGCCCGCGCCGGGATCGCTACCGCCTATCTGACCGCTTTGGGCGCCGACCCTTTCAGCGAACGGCTGAAAACCGCCTGGGCGGACGAGGGGCTCGATACCGCGATGGTATTGACCGACCCGGCCCGGTCTGCGGGCCTCTACGCCATTGCCACGGACCAGCAAGGCGAGCGCAGCTTTGCCTATTGGCGCAGCGACAGCGCGGCTCGCCGCCTGTTCGATTGCGAAGGCATCGGGCCGTTGCTCGAGCAGGCGGCTTCGGCGGACCTGCTGGCCTTCTCACTGATCTCGCTCGCCATTCTGCCGCCCGAAGGACGCGAGCGGCTGCTGCTGCTTGCCCGTCAGGCGCGTGCGCGTGGAGCAAGGGTCGCCTTCGACGGCAATTACCGCCCTCGCCTCTGGGAATCGCCTGCCGAGGCCTGCGCTGCGCGCGATGCAGCCATCGCTTGCGCGACCATCGGCCTGCCGACGCTTGAGGACGAGGCTGCGCTTGGCGGCTCCGCAGACGCTGCAGCCGTGGCAGCCCACTGGCAGGGGCTTGGCTGCGCGGAAACCGTGGTCAAGCTGGGCGCGCAGGGCTGTCGGCTGCCCGATGGCACCATCCTCGCTCCGCCCGAAACCCTCGCCCCTGTCGATACCAGCGGTGCGGGCGATGCCTTCAACGCGGGCTACCTTGCCGCACGGCTCCATGGAGCGTCCTGCGACGAAGCCGCCCGCGAGGGGCACCGGCTGGCAGGCTGGACCATCATGCGCCGCGGCGCCATCCCGCCCCGCGACTGACAGGCACAGTTCACCGCAGCGCGCTGTGCCTGTCGCCGGGGACCTCTGCGTTACTGATCGATGATTCCAGCCTTCGCCAGATCGCGCGGTGCCGAGGAGGAACCGAGCCAGACCGTCACCGCACCCTGCGGCCGCACCCACTTGCGCTCCTGCTCGCTCCATACGCTCAGCGGATGGTTGCTGGCGGCCGGATCGATGGTGATGACCGCCTCGCCCGAGGCCCCGGGCGCCAGTTCGACCCGCTGGAAGCCGACCAGACGGCGCGGCGGCTGGGCGTGGCCGATGGTGTCGGCGCTGGCGGGCAAGGTGACATAGGCCTGCACCACCTCGGCTCCGGCCCGCTGCCCGGTATTGGTCACCGTCATGCGTGCCTGCCATGTGCCTTTCACAGAATCGAAGGTGACGGTCGGTGCGGCGTAGCTGAAGCTTGTGTAGGACAGGCCGTGACCGAAGGGAAAGGCGACGCAGCTGTTCCGGCCCCCGACCTCCGGGCATTGGCTGGCGGGGCGGGTATCATACCAGCGATAGCCGACGGCGAGCTGCTCGCTGTAGGCGACCGCCTGCTTTCCATCCTCTGCACGCAGCACACCGGGAAACTGCGCTGGCCCGGTATGGTCGAGAAAGCCCTTGCCCTCGAATGGCATCGTCACCGGCAGCTTGCCCGATGGATTGGTCTTGCCGAACAATATATCGGCCACGATGTTTCCGTCCTCCTGCCCCGGGAACCACACCTCGACCATCGCCGGACCGGCGGAGCCGACGAGGCGCTGTGGCACAGCGACGCCGGCATTGTCCTTCAGCACCAGCGCGGTCTTGGCATGCATCGGCACCCCCGTTGCCGAAGAAGCCGCGAGGATGGCATCGATCATCGCCGTGGTTGCGCTGTTCCGCGCCGGATTGGTCTCGCCATTCGTGGCGATGATGTTGGAACGCGGCGCGTACCAATCGAGCGTGTTGCCGGTAGCGGGAGGCGCGGCCAGAACCTTGCCGGAGATGTCGGTGAAGGTCGCACGGTCGGCACCCTCCTCGGCGATGGTGCCCGCCATGATCACCACCGCATCGGCTGCCGCAGCAAGGGCCAGAGCCTCGGCAAAACTCGCCGCCGCGCCATCGATCGTGGCGCTCTGGTTGGCATCGTCGACCAGCACCAGGCGCACCGTGCCGGTGGTGTTGCCACGCTCGCTCAGGGCATTGCGCAAGCCATCCACCGGCGAGACCGTGTAGGCAGGCACCACGTCGGAACTGCCGCCGCCTGCCCCCATCGGTTCACCCACGACCGCGCCGCCCGCCACGGCCTGCTGCGCGTAGACCTGGCTTGCCTTGCCGATCAGCACCACCGCGCCGACATCCGCCGCCAGCGGCAGCGCGCCATTGTTCTGCAACAGCACCGCGGCACGCGTCCCGATTTCGCGCGCCTTCGCGCCGCCAGCGGCAAAATCGATCGATGTCTGGGTCAGTGGCCGGTCGAATATGCCTGCCTTGAAGGCCTGCGTGTAGCGCCGCTCCAGCGCCGCATCGATCTGGCCGACGTTGAGACCGCCGCCCGCGATCGCCGCTTCCAGCTTCTCAGGCGCCCAGTGCAGCGGCAGCGGCATTTCGTGATCCATGCCGTTGGCCAGCGTCGCCACCGTGCTCTTCATGGCGAAGAAATCGGACTGGACATAGCCGGTGAAGCCCCAGTCGCCGCGCAGGATGTCGGTCAGCAGTTCGCGGCTTTCGCACGAGGACTGGCCGTTCACGAAGTTGTAGGCGCACATCACCGATGCGGCCTTTCCGTCCTTCACCGCCATCTCGAAGGGCAGCAGGTAAAGCTCGCGCAGCGTCTGGCGGTCGACCGAGGTCTGGATTTTCATCCGGTTGGTCTCCTGCTCGTTCGCGGCGAAGTGCTTGGGCATGGCGATCAGCCCTTGCGACTGGATCGCGCGGGTCTCGGCCACGGCCATGACGCCGCTGAGATAAGGATCCTCCCCGAAATATTCGAAGTTACGCCCCAAGATCGGCAGACGGGCAAGGTTGACGCCGGGTGCTTCGAAGACGTGCAGGCCGAGGTTGTGCATCTCGGCTGCGATCACCTCGCCATACATCGCAGCCACAGCCGGGTCGAAGGAAGCCGCCGCGCCCAGCGCCGATGGCAGCGCGGTCGCCTTGGCGGAGCTGGGGTGGGTATAGGCCGCCGACACCCCGCCGAAGCCGGGGATATTGAGCTGCACATCGGCCACTTCCAGCGACACGCAGTCGTTCTGACCCAAGCCCACGGGGCCATTGGTGATGCGGAAGGTAGGGATGGCAAGTTCGGCAATCCCGCTGACATGGCGCGCGCCGAAGCATTGCGGCAGTTCGGGCAGGACTTCCGGCTTTGCGCCGGTGAGTTGCTGGAATTTCTGGGCGATGCTCATCTGCTCAAGCAGCAGCCGCGCGCGGCGGTTCGCGATGGCCTCGCGGGCGGCGTCATCAGGCGCAGCGGCCTGCTCGGCAACAATTTCAGGCGTCATCCAGGCGAGTGCCGGGGTGCCTTCGGCCCGGGCTGTGCCGGTCAATGCCATCGTTATGGCAAATGGGGACAGGCCAGCTTTGATGATCGAACGGGTGAACATGTTGATCCCTCTCTTGATCGATGATTGTCAGGCCGCAGCCGGTTTGGATGATGGCGCGCGCAGCAGGCTCCACAGCACCGCTGCGCCGACGAGGTCGAGCGCCGCGAGCGCCACGAACAGCGGATCATAGCCATAGGCGTCCGCGCTCTGGCCAATCAGGTAGGTAAACCCCAGTCCGCCGATCCAGGCGAACGTGCCCGCCATGCCACTCGCGGTGCCGACTGCGCGCCGGTCGAACACGTCGCTGCACAGCGTCAGCAGCGCGCCGTTGAGCATCTGATGCGCGAACCCACCGAGGCAGAACAGGGCAATCGCGACCTCTGGCGAACCCGCCCAGCCGATGAAAGCGAGCGCCCCCATCAGGATCGCGCCGATGGTCATGGTGATCTTGCGCGAGGCGATTAGCGATGCGCCGCGGGTGATCAGAAACGGGGGCAGCACGCCCGCGGCTAGCGAACCGAGATCGGCCGCAACGAAGGGCAGCCACGCCATCGCCGCGATGCCGGCAAGGTTCACGTCCCACACCGCAACCAGATAGAGGGGGATGAAGAAGTTGAAGGTTTGCCACGCGGGCTCGGCCAGAAAGCGCGGGATGGCGATCGCCCAGAAGGCGCGCGAGCGGACCACGGCGAGCCGGGTCGCCGGCTTGGTGCCCATTTCCCCCTCGATCTCCCGCCCGCCCTGAATGACGGCATGTTCCTGCGGAGTAAGCCGCGGATGATCGTCCGGATCGCGGTAGCCGACCCACCACAGCGCCGCCCACACCAGACTCATCGCGCCGGTGACGATGAAGGCCGATTGCCAGCCCCATGTGACAATGCAGAACACCACGATGGGCGGCGCGAGAATCGCGCCGAAGCTGGTGCCGACCTGGAAGGCGCTGGTCGCCAACGGGCGCTCTGACGGCGGGAACCAAGTCGCCACAGTCTTGGTGCCGGCGGGGATCGCCGCCGCCTCGGTCGCGCCGAGCAGGCCGCGGAACAGCGCCAGCCCCTGCCATCCGGTGGCAAAGCCGTGCGCCATGTTGGCCAGCGCCCAGCCCACCGCAAACAGGAAGAACCCGAGCCGCGTGCCCAGCAGGTCAAGCACCGCGCCCGCGACCGTCTGCATGACGGTATAGGCCGCCTGAAAGGCCATCACGACATAGCTGTACTGCTCGGTCGTCAGCCCCATTCCCTCGGTCAGGGTGGGAGCCGCGACCGAAAGTGTGGCACGCGCAAGGTAGTTGAGTACCGTGCCCAGCGTGACCAGTCCGATAATCCACCACCGTAGCGGTAACTTGCGCAGCTTCACTTGCGGAACCCCTTGGGCTGGCGTGTCACGAAACAAGGTGCGGGCCGTCCACGAGGAACGGCCCGCGGAGGGAGGGGGATCCTCAGAAGCCGACCTTCAGCCTGACCCCGGCGAAGCGGGCGAAGTTGCGCGCCAGTTGCTGGGTGAGAACGATGTTGCCGCCAAAGAAGTTGCGGCTGTCGGCGATCCCGGCTGCATATTGCACGTCGAACAGGTTGTTCACGAAAGCTGTCAGCGTCCACCGCTCATTCGCCTCATCCCTCAGGCCGAGATTGAGGTTGACGATGCCGTAGCTGTCCTGCTGCGTCAGCGGGTTGCCGAACAGATCGTATGTCACTTCGCTCTGCCAACTGTAGTTGGCATTGGCGAAAACGGCCAAGGATGAACTGCCGAGCGGCGCGTCATAGGCCGCGCCCAAAGTGTATTTGAACTCCGGCGAGTTGGCGAGGCGCGAACCTGACAGGTCCTGCACGTTGCGATTGAGCGTCGCGTTGAACGTGCAGCCCTGCGCTGCTGTCTGCCCGGGGTAGCACTGGGCACCCGAGAATTCGCGGACCCGCGCATCGGTGTATGCAGCCGATGCAGTCAGATCGAAGCTGTCGGAGACTTCGAAGCTGCCCTCGAATTCGATCCCCTTCGTGCGCAGCTTGCCGACATTGTTCAGCTCGACAAGGATGCCTTCGGTCTGGGTAACGACCGCACTCTGGGCCTGGAAGTCATTGTAATCCGTCCAGAAGCCGGTCAGCGCAAAGGACAGGCGGTTGTCGATCACCCGGCCCTTGATGCCGACTTCATAGGCGACACTGGTCTCCGCCGAGACCGGGTTTTGCGCCCGCCGCGCGGTGAAGCCGGTCGACACGTCATAGGCCTGCCCTTTGTATCCCGTTGCCACCGATGCGAACACGTTCACATCCGGCGCCACGAAATGCTGGAGCGCGACGCGCCAGGTCGCCGCCGTGTCGCTATCTGAGCCGGTGAAGGTCACGGGCGTGGGCCGCGCGAGATCCTCGAAGCGGACGGCGATCTCTTCATGATTGAGGCGCCCACCGCCGATGATGGTCGTGTAGGGCCCCAGATTATAGGAGAGCTGGGTGAATGCGGCGTAGCTCGTGGTCGATGCGGTCGCGTCCCAGTTGGCAACGGCAAGCGGTCCGCGCACGAAGCTGCGGTCGGTCGAGGCGTCGGCGTAGAACAGGCCGACCATGTATTCGAACCCGTCAGCCGAAGGCGAGGTCAGGCGCAGTTCCTGGCTGAATTGCTCGGACGCATAGGGGCCGCTCTGGAAGATCAGCGGCAGGTTGGTGCCATCGACGTCCTGCCCGAATTGATAATCCCAGTACTGAAGACCGGTCACCGAAGTCAGCGTCGCAAAGCCAAGGTCGAGATCGATCTTGCCGGTCAGGTTGGTTTGCTCGTTATTGGCAATCGGATCGCGGTCGAACCGGATCGTGTTGGCGCCCGGGCCAACTTCGATGCCATCGCGGTTGAACGCATTGCCGAAGAACAGCGCGCCGGCAGGCAGGGTGAGGTAGGTTGCTGCATTGCCCAGCACATCGCGCTCGCTGTGATCCGCGATCAGCGTGACTTCCGCATCGCCCAGCTCTGCCACCAGCTTGCCGCGAATGCCGAAGCCTTTCTCGCCGTTGAGGCTGTTGCCGGTCTGGAGGTTGTCGATGTAACCGTCGCGATCGACGTAGTAGCCGTTGATCCGGAAGCCGATGCTATCCGTGATCGGGCCGGACAGCGTGGCATTGACGCGCGTTTCTCCATCAGTGGTCAGCACGCCTTCGACATTGCCGGTGAAATCGTCGCTCGGTGCCTTGGTGACGATGTTGATGACACCGGCCGAAGCGTTCTTGCCGAAGAGGTTTCCCTGTGGTCCGCGCAGCACTTCGATGCGGGCGATGTCCGCAAGGTTAGAGAACGCCTGCCCCTGCTGCACCACCGCGACATCATCGATCACCACCGACACGCTGGGCTCGACGCTGATCGAGAAGGAAAAGGTGCCGATGCCGCGCAGGGCGATGGTCGCTTCGTTGTTGTTGGCAGCGCCGTTGATCGTCAGCGAGGGCGAGATCCGGGTGATGTCCGCGAAGTCATTGACGTTCGCCGCCTGGAGAGCGCTGTCCGAAAAGGCCGAGACCGCCACCGGCACCTCGATGATGTCCTGTTTGCGCTTCTGGGCGGTCACAATGATGACATTGTCGCCTTCCTCCGCAACCGCTTCGTCGACGGCCTCCTGGGCCAGCGCCGGGCTGGCGAAAGCCAGAATCGACGCACTTGCGAACAACATCCCGAATCGCCCCATCACACATCTCTCCAACTTGTTTTTCCAATTGGTCATTACCATGACGCATATTGGTAAGGCCTGTCAATTCTAATTGGATAAATATGTAATACTGCCGATATTTGAGGAGCTTGCGGTGTCGTCCGAGGCAGAACTGCCATTGGAAACGGCCAATCCTACCGCCGAGACATCCGCTTCTGGTTTGACCAGTTGCGGCAGTCCCGCTCCGCTGGCGCCTCGCCCTGCCTTCATGGCGAGCGCAGGTGCGCCTGTGGCGACTGCCAGAGCGCGCCTAATCCGCGGCCTCCCGGTCACCATTGCGATTATCAGCCTCCATCAGCGCCACCCGCGGATCATTGGGGGAGACCCATTCCTCACCGATCGCCTGTTCGACCCTGAGATCGGGCGGGACCTTGTCGACGCCGATCATCCGGTCGCAGTGCTGGTGGAACCAGTAGATGCGCGATTCCTGATAGCTCA
>OFDC01000505.1_pt1 | contig 29037 bp, 25 predicted proteins | sample 1520941 | NCBI WGS metagenome assembly OFDC01 (sample SAMEA94258168, study PRJEB24077) | hot springs metagenome | biome: Aquatic biome; feature: Water | place: India | collected 2012-12-06 | depth 5 m | reverse complement strand
AAAAAATAAGCAGCGCAATGCGCTGCTTATTTTTTGATTTTTTCCCATTATGCGCGCGCACCTCGTTCCCCGAGCGAAACGCAGCGCCAGCGAAGTGAAGTCGTCCTTCGATACGCTCGCAACGCGAGCACTCAGGAACCGACTTCAGAATGAGCCCTTCGAAAAGCTCAGGGACCGTATGACATAGAAAATGAATAGAGAATCGAGATTTGAGAATTGCGATTCACTCACACTCAGGAACCGATTTTTTTTCTAAAAACTAAGAACCAAAAACCAAAAACCCATTTCTGTATCTTCGCACTATGATCTCACGGGCCACCATTGATAAAATTTACCAAACAGCTATCATCGAAGAGGTGATTGGCGACTTTGTGAATTTGAAAAAATCAGGCTCCGCTTGGAAAGGGCTTTCACCTTTTGCAAATGAGAAAACCCCCTCTTTCTTCGTGGTTCCCGCTAAAGGAATCTACAAAGACTTTTCTTCCGGAAAGGGCGGGAATGTGATCGACTTTCTCATGGAGCATGAGAAGCTCAGCTACCCTGAAGCGCTTCGCTGGCTCGCTGCGAAATACAATATCGAGATCGAAGAGGAACAGCAAACAGAGGAGCAACAACAAGAAAAATCGGAAAGAGAAAATCTTTCGATTGTTACAGAGTTTGCAGCAAAATATTTCCAAGAACAACTCTTCGAAAGTGAAGAAGGACAAGCGATTGGACTCAGCTATTTTCAAGAGAGAGGTTTCCGGAATGACATCATCCGAAAATTCCAATTGGGTTATTCACCTGATAAATGGGACGCACTTGCTAAAGCCGCTACCGAAGCGGGATACAACCTTCAGTATCTGGTAAAAACCGGTCTGCTTCGTGAACGCGAAGGTGGTGGAATGTTCGACTTCTTCAAGGGTCGCGTCATGTTTCCGATTCATAATATCAGCGGAAAAGTGATCGCCTTTGGCGGACGTACACTCAAAAGCGATAAGACAGTCGCGAAATATTTCAATAGCCCGGAAAGCGAACTATACATCAAGAGCAATGTTCTTTTCGGACTGCACTTAGCGAAGAACAGCATTGTAAAAAATGATGTCTGCTACCTCGTGGAAGGCTACACCGACGTGATCTCCACGCATCAAGCAGGAATCGAAAACGTTGTCGCCTCGAGTGGAACGAGTTTGACCGAAGGTCAAATTCGATTGGTAAAAAGATATACGCCCAATATCACCATCCTCTATGATGGAGATAGCGCGGGAATCAAAGCATCCTTCCGAGGAATTGATATGATTCTGAAGGAGGGTATGAACGTGAAAGTCGTTCTCTTCCCCGATGGCGATGACCCTGATAGCTTTGCGCGCAAGCACAGCAGCGAAGAGATACAAGCGTTTATTCAAGAAAATGCGAAGGATTTTATCACCTTCAAAACACAACTCTTATTAGAAGATGCGGGCAGCGACCCTGTCAAGCGCGCAGGCCTCATCCGTAGCATTGTAGAAAGTGTTGCGCTGATACCTGATGCGATCACCCGCTCTGTTTATATCCAAGAGTGCAGCCGTATATTGAATATTCAGGAGCAAGTACTCCTCTCTGAACTCAATAAAGCAATCATCAAATCCGCTAAAAAGGATAAAGATGAAGGGCTGCCGCTGCCTATTCTCGATGAGGTGCCACATACCGGTATTCCTGATGCAGAGCAAACGATCGAAGAGTTTACACTCATTCACCAAGAACGTGACTTCATTAGATTACTGCTTTCTTACGGAGAGAGACCGATTGAGGTCGTAATCATGAATGAACTCAACGAGCCAGAGCGCATTCCAATCAGTCTTGCCGAATATCTTATCGGAAGTTTGCAACAAGATGAAATGACCTTGGATTCAGAAGTGTACCGAAAAATTTTACTCGAATACATTGAATTCATTGGCCGCGACGAATTCCCTGAGGTAAAAAATTTCGCGCTTCATCAAGATCAAATGATTTCGAATGAAACCAGCCAAGTCTTGACCAGTCAACATTCACTCAGCGAAAACTGGTCGATTCGTCACAATGTATTTCCTGAAACCGAAGACATGCAATTGCGCAAAGCCGCTAAAGACTGCATCTTTAGACTGAAGCAAAGAAGGGTTTTGAAGATGATTGATGAAGTGGAAAAAGAAATCGAAACCACGTCAGACGAAGAAAAGCTGGATGCATTGTTAAGAGAAAAAATGTTATTAGATATAGCAAAGGCAGAAATTTCCCGATATTTCGGATCTGTTATTATCTGACAACTTGATTACGCTCGAATTAAAAAATTACCTGACGACAGAAAAAAAAATACTGACCGCCATTGTCAGACGTTTGCGTGAGGTAGATTTTTTTCGTCCGGATCAACTCGAAAACGAATGGAAGCTCATTTTTGAAATCATCGCTTCAGACCCTCTATTACTTCGAAAATATCAGTCAGAAATTTATACGCTCCTCGGATCTCAAGGCTTTGACGATATCCTCTGCGAAAGCAATATCTCTAGTCACGGTAGTTTTTGGCAAGAGTTTTTTTCCAAAATCAGACATAAAATACTCCCTAAACTAAGGAGTGAAAACCCTTTCAGATTTAAGCTGAGAAGGATTATTGATTTTGATAAAGATAAAAACTGGCTTTCAAAATTAAGCGACATACAGATTGAAGAGGCATGCCTTCTTTTTTTCAAAGAAAATAAATTACCAGAGGAAACAACAGAGTCCATGCTTCACTCGATGAGGGTAATTTCTCATCACATTGCTTCTATCGGAATTAATAACCGAATGAACATTCGGGGAAGAAAAGGCAGTGAACATCATGCTGATTTTTTCGCCGTATCTGAACTCACTTTTGCCTTTCAACAATCACTAAAAATAAGTGATAAGGATTGTCAATCCTGTTGTGACCAGCTCTTGCAACAGATTGATAGATGTAGAAAATATCTGAATGATCTCGCGCTCTCAGCCGTGGAGCAAGGAACGGATATTCAAAGAACCTTCATGATTCAAAAATGCAACGACCTTTTGAATCGTCTTCATCATATTACCGTTTGCTTGAGCGGTGGCATTCACAACAGCGTGCAATCTAGGAGCATTTTAGTCAAAGATATTTTTGAGGAGGAATACAGCTCACAAGACTTTAGTGATTTTATAAAAACCAATTTAAAAACGCTTTCTCTCCGCATTTCTGATCACGCGAGTAAAACAGGTGAACATTATATCGCAGCAAATTTCAGAGAATATTCAGGATTTCTCTGGGCTGCTTTGGGTGCAGGTTTTGTGGTAAGTATCTTGGTTTTTTTCAAGGCATGGTTACATCAAGCTGAACTGCCTTTGTTCTGGGAGGCCATGGCCTACTCTATCAATTACGCTTTTGGATTCCTATTGATTCAAATTTTTCACTTTACGCTCGCCACCAAACAACCTGCTATGACAGCGTCTGCCATTGCAAAATCATTAGATGTCAACAAGGACGGCAAGGTCGATTTGAATGAGATGGCAATCACTATTGCTCGAGTCTTCCATACACAAACAATTTCCTTCATAGGGAATCTATTAGTTACGTTTCCTCTTCCGTTTGTGCTGGCGTTTTTAATGGATTACTTCATGGACTACCAATTGTATGGTGCTCCAGAAGCCTTAAAAGTCATGGATAACCAACACCCTTGGCGCTCACTTGCACTCATGTATGCCGCTATCACCGGGGTGTTCCTATTCATCAGCGGACTCATCGCAGGATATGTAGATAACAGAGTGATCTTCTCTCGTATACCTGAACGCGTGCGCCAATCTAAAAGCCTACATCGTTTTCTCGGTTTTAAAACCACAAACAAATTTGCACGATACCTCAACCACAGCGCGGGTGGCTTAGCCGGCAATATCTCTCTCGGTTTCTTCTTGGGAACCGCGACTTTTTTTGGTTCCATTACAGGATTGCCTTTCGATATTCGACACATCACTTTCGCTGCGGGCACTTTTTCATCCGCGCTCTATTGCGCTGGAGACCTTGCCGTGTTATCCGATGTTATCATCACTATAATTGGCATTCTACTGATTGGCTTCGTTAACTTCAGTGTGTCATTCGGCCTAGCATTTTATCTCGCTTGTAAAAGCCGCGACATCAGCATTCGAAAGACCCCAGAGCTACTTTCTGTGCTGTGGAGGTACTTCCGTAGATATCCTATGGATTTTTTCCGCGCTCCGCAAAAGCCTAGAAAAGCCGAAGATCTGGCTTCACTCCACTAGTTTTCAAAGAACTAAGCACTCAATTAATCGCCCTTTTCACGTGTTTTGGCATTTTCAACACCTAAACTTTGGTGTAAATACCACATTCGTGGTATTTTTGCACCCTGAGAGCAATTTAGAAGTGGTCTAAATAAATCGTCAAACGCCGAACAAATAAGACCTCTCAATCGTTTTCATAAAAATTAGAGTCATGATTAAAGTGAATGATAGTGCAAAGGCACAAGTGGCTAAACTACTAGCCGATGAAAATTACCCAGAAGGGTCATTCGTCCGTGTTGGTGTGGAAGGTGGCGGATGCTCGGGATTGATGTATCAACTCAAGTTTGATAATGAAGTAAAAGAAGGTGATCAAATATTTGAAGACAACGGTGTGAAGGTGGTCGTAGATAAAAAATCTTTTCTCTACCTCATCGGCACTGAACTTCAATATACCGGCGGCCTCAATGGAAAAGGCTTTGTTTTTAGCAACCCTAATGCATCGCGCACTTGCGGTTGCGGAGAAAGCTTTTCAATCTAATTACAACTACAAATGGCATACGAAGGAGATGAACTATTAGAATCCGTAACCAATAAGGAATACGAATTCGGGTTCACAACAAATATCGAAACAGACAAGGCTCCTAATGGGCTCAACGAAGACATCATTCGTTTGATCTCTGCTAAAAAAGAAGAGCCAGAATGGCTTCTCGAATGGAGATTGGAAGCGTTTCGTGCATGGCAAAAAATGACGGAGCCTGAGTGGGCGCACGTTCAATATACAAAGCCTGATTTTCAAGCGATATCTTACTACGCTGCTCCAAAAAACCGTCAGAAATATAATAGCCTCGATGAAATCGACCCTGAGCTTCGCCGTACAATGGAAAAGCTAGGTATCTCAATGGAAGAGCAAAAACGCCTAAGCGGCGTTGCAGTTGATTTTGTTATGGACTCTGTTTCTGTTGCTACTTCTTTCAAAGAAAAATTAGCAGAGCTTGGTATCATCTTTTGCTCGATGAGCGAGGCAGTTAAAGAACATCCTGAACTTATCAAGAAGTATCTCGGCACCGTTATTCCAAGATCAGATAATTTCTATGCAGCACTCAATAGCGCTGTATTTACTGATGGTTCATTCTGCTACATTCCAAAAGGCGTTCGTTGCCCCATGGAACTCAGCACCTATTTCCGAATCAACGAATCAGGAACAGGTCAGTTCGAGCGTACACTCGTAGTTGCAGACGAAGGAGCGTACGTGAGCTACCTCGAAGGATGCACTGCACCGCAAAGAGACGAGAATCAATTGCACGCGGCTGTAGTAGAACTCATCGCTCATAAAGATGCGGAGATCAAATACAGCACCGTTCAAAACTGGTATCCAGGAGATAAAGACGGTAAAGGCGGCGTATTCAATTTCGTTACAAAACGTGGATTGTGCGAAGGAAATAATTCAAAAATTTCTTGGACACAAGTAGAAACCGGTTCTGCTATCACTTGGAAATATCCAAGCTGTGTATTGAAAGGAGATAATAGCGTTGGAGAGTTTTACTCTGTCGCTGTCACCAACAATGCACAACAAGCAGACACGGGGACCAAGATGATTCATATTGGAAAAAATACCAGTAGCACCATCATCTCAAAAGGTATCAGCGCAGGCAGCAGCAACAACTCATACAGAGGTTTGGTGCAAATCAATAAATCAGCAGACAACGCGAGAAATTTCTCGCAATGTGATTCATTGCTCATGACCGATCACTGCGGCGCGCACACCTTCCCTTACATTGAAGTAAAAAACAAATCAGCGAAAGTGGAACACGAAGCGACCACTTCGAAGATTGGAGAAGACCAAATCTTCTATTGCCTACAACGTGGACTCAGTGAGGAAAAAGCAATCTCCCTCATCGTAAACGGATACGCGAAAGAAGTACTAAATAAACTCCCCATGGAATTCGCCATAGAAGCCCAAAAGCTCCTCGCGATTTCATTGGAAGGAAGTGTGGGGTAAAGGATATGGAGAAGCGGAGAATGGAGAAGCGGAGAATGGAGAAGTGGATATGGAGAAGAGGATGTGGAGAAGCAGAGAATGGAGAAGCGGATATGGAGAAGCGGAGAATGGAGAAGAGGATATGGAGAAGCGGATATGGAGAAGCGGAGAATGGAGAAGCGGATATGAAAATGACAAGCTTTCACTGACAATTGAGAAATGACAAATGAAATACGCTTGATTGAAGGATTTTGAATTGAGAATTGCGATTCGAGAATTGCGAGTCTCGAATTCCGAATCCCGAATTCCGAATCCCGAATTGAGAATTGAGAATTGCGAATTGCCAAGCATTTTAATGAATTTTTGAACCAACGATAATGTTAGAAATTAAGAACCTTCAAGCTAGAGTTGAAGAAAAAGAAATCCTGAAAGGATTAAACTTCGAAGTGAAACCCGGAGAAGTACACGCTATCATGGGCCCGAATGGATCTGGTAAATCTACCCTTGCATCTGTTCTTGCAGGAAAAGAAGACTACGAAATCACCGGCGGTGAAGTGAGCTTCAAAGGAAAAGACCTACTTGCAATGAGTGCTGAAGAGCGCGCACGCGAAGGACTTTTTCTAGCATTCCAATACCCAGTAGAAATCCCAGGAGTGAGCAACATCAACTTCTTGAAAGCAGCGCTCTCTGAAGTACGCGAACACCGCGGACTTCCACAACTCACTGCAAAGGAATTTTTAGCATTGGTAAATGAAAAATCTAAACTCGTAGAGTTGGATGGACAACTTGCTAATCGCTCGGTTAACGAAGGTTTCAGCGGTGGTGAGAAAAAAAGAAACGAAGTATTCCAAATGGCAATGCTCGATCCAACACTCGCTATTCTTGACGAAACAGATTCTGGTTTGGATATCGATGCTTTGCGCATTGTTGCAAATGGTGTGAATGCGATGCGCAGCCCTGAGCGTTCTTTCGTTGTGATCACTCACTATCAAAGACTACTCGATTTTATCGTTCCTGATTACGTTCACGTTCTTTACAAAGGACGCATCGTGAAATCGGGCACCAAAGAACTCGCTCTCGAACTCGAAGAGAGAGGATACGATTGGATCAAAGAAGAAGTAGAAGCCGCAAACGCTTAGTCATCAATGGAAGCAACAACAGTCATCAGCAACAAGGATAAATTCATTGCATTAAATGAATCTAAATCCTCTGTGCTAAAAAATAGTTGGGCAATCGAAATCGAAGCTGCAAAAACAGCTTTCACCACCTTTGATTTGCCTACCACTCGCCATGAAGAGTGGAAGTACACACGTACCACACGTCTGGCGAATGAAAATTGGAAATGGTCTGAATCGCTTGATAATTCAGGACTTTCAAACACCATCATTGAAGAACTTAACGCCGCGCGCATCGTCTTCATCAACGGTAACCTCAGCTTAGCAGATTCTTCTTTCAATCATGCAATTGGTTGTACTATTTCTGTAAATGAAAATATCCCAACCGCTGATCTTGCTCAAATAAATATTGCTCCCGCAGCAAATATTTTCGAAGCATTTCAACGCACAAATACCTCTGCTGCTATTTCTATCCGTGTAGAAAAAAACACAGCTGCTGAAATACCGATTCACATCGTTCATCTTATCACAGATAACGAAACCATCAGTACTCCAGCCATTTTCATTCACCTTGAAACCGGTGCTACTTTAGAAGTAACAGAAAGTTTTCATGGAAATGAAAATACCAAAGGCCTTACCATCCGCGGATTGTACGCACATGTAGGAACGAACGCGCGACTTGAATACAATAAAATTCAAGCAGAAAAAGACGAGCAGTTCCACCTTTCTTTGGACAATGTGCGTGTAGAAAATGATGGCTATTCTAATTTCAACACCCTCACGATTGATGGTGGTTGGATTAGAAATGATCTACGCATGGACCTCAACGGTCAAAACATCGAAGCACATCTCAGCGGCTTCTATTTACCTCGCAACAAGCAACTCATAGACAACCATACCAAGGTCGATCACAAATTTCCTCATTGCATGAGCAATGAACTTTACAAAGGAATTTTATTTGATCAATCAACAGGAGTATTCAACGGAAAAGTCTATGTGCGTAAGGATGCACAGAAGACAAACGCATATCAAAACAATGCAAACATTCTTGCGAGTGATGATGCAACGATGAATACCAAGCCTGAATTGGAGATTTATGCAGATGATGTAAAGTGCAGTCACGGTACCACAACAGGACAACTCGATGAGCAAGCTATGTTCTATTTGAGAGCTCGTGGTATGAGTCCGGACTCCGCGCGCAAATTGCTTACTACGGCATTTATTAATGATGTTTTAAATAAAGTAGAAAACAAGATCGTGCGTCAACATGTTATTGATGCATTAGTCCAAAAAGGACTTTTATATATCTAAAGAAAAATGGAATTAACGAAGGTCATCAACGATGTCGATCAACTCAGAGATGAGTTTCCAGTACTTCATCAAGAAGTAAATGGATATCCGTTGGTGTATCTTGATAATGCGGCTACTTCACAAAAACCTTTGTCAGTTGTAGAGAGCATTACAAACTATTATTTAGGATACAATTCCAATATACATCGTGGTGTTCACCATCTTGCCAACCTTGCTACGGAAGCTTTCGAAAGCACTCGTAAAAAAGTTGCCGCGATGTTGCACACAACAGATGTTCGTGAAATCATTTTTACATCCGGCACCACCGACTCTATCAATCTTGTCGCGCAATCATGGGGACGAAAATTTTTGAAAGAGGGAGATGAAATTGTGCTTTCCATGCTCGAACACCACAGCAACATTGTGCCTTGGCAAATGGTCGCTGCGGAAACGGGCGCTGTTATTCGTGTCATTCCCATCACACCAAAAGGAGAATGGGATATTGCAGCAGTGGATCAATTGATTTCTCACAAAACAAAATTGATCGCTGTCAATCACGTATCAAATGCCCTGGGTACGATCAATCCAATCGAATACATTATTGAAAAAGCAAAAGCAGTTAGTGCCACGACGATGATCGACGGTGCGCAATCTGTGGTGCATTTTGATGTAGATGTAAAAAAATTGGATTGCGACTTCTATGCGTTCAGCGCGCACAAACTCTACGGTCCTACCGGCGTAGGAGTATTGTATGGAAAAGCGGAAGTATTAGAAAACATGAATCCTTACCGTGGTGGTGGAGAAATGATCAACACTGTATCATTTGACGGCACCACTTATAACGAAATTCCATACAAATTCGAAGCAGGAACACCCAACATTGAAGGCATCATTGCATTCGGTGCTGCGGTTGATTTTGTAAATTCATTGGATGGAGAATGGGTGAAACAACACGAGCAAGAATTACTTGCTTACGCTACCGAAAAATTAAAATCCATTGATGGATTAAAAATTTACGGAGAAGCAGAAAACAAAGTTTCTGTTGTTTCTTTCCTCGTCGACGGTATTCACCCATTTGATTTAGGAACCTTGCTAGACAATCAAGGTATTGCAGTTCGCACAGGACATCATTGCACACAACCATTGATGAGCCACTTCGGAATACCTGGAACAGTGCGAGCTTCATTTGCGATTTACAATACGAAAGAAGAAGTTGATATGCTTTACAATGCCTTGATTAAGGCCATTGGAATGCTCAAATAATGATTATAGTGACCATCGAAGAAAGACAACAAGAGATTATTTCTGAATTCAACATGTTTGATGATTGGATGCAGAAATATGAATATATCATCGAGCTAGGAAAAGATCTTCCCTTGATTAAAGAAGAACTAAAGAGCGATGATATACTCATCAGAGGTTGTCAATCACGCGTGTGGTTGCATGCAGAGCCGAAAGAAGATAAGACACTACATTTTACGGCCGACAGCGATGCCATCATAACAAAAGGATTGGTATCACTTGTAGTAAGAGTTTTTAATGGAATGCCAGCTGATGAAATAGCAAAAGCGGATCTTCATTTTGTAAATGACATAGGACTAAACGCCCACCTCTCCCCCACAAGAAGCAACGGCCTAGCCTCCATGATCAAACAAATGAAAATCTACGCAACAATTTTTCGCTAACGCGAAAAAGCCGGGTAATCGCTGCGCTCATGACTGGTATCTCGCCTCCGGCGAGATGTCGGGTTTCCGCTTCGCGGAAGACGGGTTTCGCTACGCGAAGTCCCCCCAAGCAGAACAGCAGCGAGCAACCACCACGAGCAAAGCAAGCTAAAAAAGCAGCGAAGCTACCAACCACGAGCAAAGCGAGCTAAAAAAGCAGCGAAGCTACAAGACACGAGCGAAGCGAGCTAAAAAAGCAGCGAAGCTACCAGACACGAGCGAAGCGAGTACCCGCCACCGCAGGTACCCGACAGCGCAGCTACCAGACACGAGCAAAGCGAGTATATGATGCAGAATAAAGTTATTGAGGTTTTGAAGACCATTTATGATCCAGAGATACCTGTGGACATATATGAACTCGGCCTTGTTTATATGATCGATGTCAACGAAGATAACTTCGTTACCATCACCATGACCCTTACTTCACCTTCTTGTCCGGTGGCAGAAACCCTGCCTCCAGAAGTAGAAGAAAAAGTAGCCGCTATTCCTTCAGTGAATGGCGCGAAAGTAGAAATCACCTGGGATCCACCATGGGATAAAAGCATGATGAGCCAAGAGGCCATGCTCGAATTAGGATTTCTATAATTAATTTGTCTTATGAAAAAAATCGCCATCCTTGGATCTACTGGATCCATTGGAACACAAGCATTGGATGTTGTTAAATCAAATCCAGAAGCATTCAGTGTTGAAGTACTCACTGCACATAGCAATGCAGATTTATTGATTCAACAAGCATTAGAATACAAACCAAATGCTGTTGTGATTGGCGATGAAAGTAAATATCAATTTGTCAAAGACACATTGTGGGATGCTGGGGTGAAAGTATATGCAGGTGCCCAAGCATTGGAGCAGATCGTGGAGATGACCGAGATTGATATGGTATTAACCGCTCTTGTAGGCGCTGCCGGACTCAGACCTACCATCAATGCCATTCAATCAGGAAAACAAATTGCGCTTGCCAACAAAGAAACACTTGTGGTGGCAGGAGATCTCGTCACCAAATTAGCGAAAGAAAAAGCGGTAAATATTTATCCAGTAGATAGCGAGCACAGCGCGATTTTTCAGTGCCTTGCAGGAGAGTGGCATAATCAAATTGAGAAAATCATTCTCACTGCGAGTGGCGGACCATTCAGAGGTAAATCAAAAGAAGAATTAGCTACTGTTACCAAAGCACAAGCACTCAAGCATCCCAATTGGGACATGGGTGCTAAGATCACCATCGATAGCGCATCCTTGATGAACAAAGGGTTGGAGGTGATTGAAGCGAAGTGGTTATTCAATTTAACTCCCGATCAAATCGAAGTGATTGTGCATCCGCAGTCCATCATTCACAGCATCGTGCAATTCACCGATGGAAGCATGAAAGCTCAGATGGGATTGCCTGATATGAAATTACCGATTCAATACGCGATGGGATATCCAGAGCGATTGAAATCTGATTTTCCAAGATTCGATTTCTTCAACTATCCTCAGCTCACATTCGAGCAACCCGATCGTGAGACCTTTAGATGCCTCAATATCGCATTCGAGGCCATGCGCCATGGTGGAAACATGCCATGCGTAATGAACGCCGCTAATGAGATCGCTGTGGCGAAATTCCTAAAAGATGAAATCGGCTTCCTTCAAATCGCCGATGTAGTTTCTGCGACAATGGAAAAAGTACCATTCATCTCAAACCCCACCCTCGAAGATTATCTAGCCTCCGACACCGAAGCGCGCCGAATAGCGAGTCTATAATTCGAGACTCGAGATTCGGGACTCGCAATTCTCGAATCTCAATTCTCAATTTTCGATTCAAAGCCGTGATTCATACAAATCCAATCACAAATGTGATTTATGGTCAAAATTTCATAAGACCATATTGTTTAATTCTTTACATTTAAATTCTCTCTCACATAATTGCGATTTGCGATTTGCGATTTGCGATTTGCGAATTGAGAATTGGGAATTGAGAATTGAGAATTATGAAATGGCTAACCTTTTCACTACTACTACTTCTTTCCACATTTATCACTGCCCAAGACTATTCAACGTTGGTTGCAGAAGGTGAAAAACTCTACGCCTCCAAAGATTTTGCGCAATCCGCCATCAAGTATAAAGAAGCTTTTAATTTTCAAAAAAATAATGCATCGGACCTCTACAATGCTAGTTGTTCAGCCGCATTAAGTGGCGACGCCAAAACAGCCATGGAATGGCTTCAATTGAGTTTTAAAAATGGTTGGATCAATTCTAATCACATGACCTCCGACTCCGACCTTACGTCATTGCACGGAACAGACGAATGGAACAACCTCGTTTCAGAAATGGAAAAAATAGCAGCGCGAATAGAAGCGTCATATGATCAACCACTCAAAGCTGAACTCATTCAAATTTTTAACGATGATCAAGCCATTCGTCACGAATACATCAATGCTCAAAAGTAGTATGGATATGAAAGCGCAATCGTAGATAGCCTTGGACAAATCATGATGTATCGCGACAGTATTAATCTCATCAAGATTGTCAATATTCTTGACACCAAAGGTTGGGTTGGAGCAGATAAAGTGGGCGGTCAAGCCAATCAAACGCTCTTCTTAGTCATTCAACACGCCGATCTCGCGACTCAACAAAAATATCTTCCCATGATGAGAGATGCCGTGAAAAAGGGAAACGCCAACGCCAACTCACTCGCCCTCCTAGAAGACCGTGTGGCATTGGGAGAGGGACGCAAACAAATCTACGGAAGTCAAATCGGGAGAAATGAAAAAACGCAAGCTTTTTATGTTCTACCACTAGAAGACCCCGATAACGTCGACAAACGCCGAGCAGAAGTAGGACTCCCTCCCATGGCCGAATATGTAAAAAACTGGGACATTACATGGGATGTCGAAGCCTACAAAAAACAACTCCCCGAAATCGAAGCACTAGAGAAAAAATAACTCAATTCCATTCGGGATTCGAGATTCGGGATTCTCGAATCCTTCAATCAAGCGTATTTCATTTGTCATTTGTAATTTGTCAATTGTCATTTTCACTCTCTCACTCCCTAACTCTCCAACTCTTCAGCCCGCTTGGATATTTAATTAAAAAGTTTACTTTTAAGGTAGATAACTGCACCTAGGTGTGGTTATGAAGTAGTTACCTGCAATTGAAAAAGGACACACAGAATGACTAAAAGATTACCTACAGAATTTGCAATTAATATGTGCTTAGACAAAATGATGATTCTTCAACAGACAGAATTAAATGAAGTAAGCCAATTAAATTATTTTGACAATAATTCTCCATGCCATCTATACTTTATAGGAAAACGACCAAGAGTAATTGTTGACAAAGACAGTTTTAAAGTCAAAGAAGAATATATTGAAATGAATTTCAAAATCCAGAAGGAGAATGACTTCGAAAATTTACCTTTAAAATTTGAAAATAATTTAAAAGGACCAAAAATTGATTTTAAAACATCCTACCCTTACAATACATTTCAAATTTTAGACAATGACGAATTAGTAATGTCAGCAAAGGTTTCTCCATTTTTACAATCAATACTTCATTATCCACACAAAAAAGACTTTCTTGATTTCGAAGTACTTTACATCGGACAATCTTATGGTGTCGAAGGTGCAAGAACAGCACCTGATAGGCTAGTGAGTCACTCTACATTGCAAGGTATTTATGCTGAAGCTCTCAGTAATAATCCGGATAGTGAAATCTGGCTAGCATTAGCCTCTTTTAGCCAAATTAACTTAATAATGTTTGACGGAAGAACAAAATTTACTGAGGAGGAGAAAGACGCCGACAAAGAAAGATTCAAAAGTGTCTATGACAAATTAAACTGGGAGGGAATAAATGAGCAGCAAAAAATTAATTTCACAGAAGCTGCCCTAATAAAATATTTTCAACCTCCATATAATAAGATTTATAAAGATTCCTTTCCTAATCCAGCTCACTCAACTTATTCAGAGTGTTACGATTTAGACGTTAATTCGGTATGTATTGAATTGAATACTAGCGAAAATGTTAATTGCCAGTTCTTCTCTTCAACAATAAAAAAGGCACCATGGCATATGAAAGATTTTCTTCTACATTCCAATGAGGACAGAAGGAGTATGTTTGAAATAACTTAAAAAAACAACAGCAGGTAACAGCACCTACCCAAAAGTGGCGGTTCAGTTGTTAAATCAAACTTTGTGCTTCTATCAAAGTTTGTGCTTGGTTGACAGTGAGGTGCTCCGAAAACGCCACCTAAGGTAGCTGCAAAACGTTGTAAGCAAGCCTATAGAACGAGCGCGTTTCGAAAAAACAGACATCTAAAAAACGAACTTTGACATCTTAGCAAGAATATACACGGACTGACTTACGCGACATTCAATTCGACCCGAATGTTTTAAAAATTTTTTCCACCGCACATTTCAAAAAATAATTTTAGCCAACCACAAATAGAAGAGTTGAAAAAATTTTTGATAAAATAACGATTCAATTAAAACTACTTTGTAATTTTGACACGATTGTCAAGAAATAAATTTCAAGATGCTACCAGAAAACTTAGGAGACTATATCAGACAGCTTAGAGAACAAGCAGAAATGCCTTTAAGAAAGCTTGCTGCTCTATTAGATATTGACCAAAGCACTCTCAGCAAATTAGAGAGAGGAGAAAGACCTATTCATCGACAAATGCTTCCAATCATTGCGAAAACCTTTAATGTGGATGAGAAAGAGCTTGTTATTAAGTTTATGAGTAAGCAAGTTGCTTATCAACTAGCTGAGGAGAAATATGCTAAAGACATTTTAGTGGCAGTAGAGGAAGAAATCAAATATCAAATTAAAATGAAAAGTAAATGAGTTCTATAATTAGAAAAAAAAGGCTTACAGAACTCATTACTCAATACAATCAGTTCAAAGAACAAGGTAAACTGGATCTTACTTCGGAAGAGACCATTAGAACTTGGTTGAATGAGTTATTGACCATTTTTGGGTGGGATGTTCGAGATACATCTCAAATTTTACAAGAAAAAGTCTTATCAAAAGCCGAGAAAGAAAGACTAGTTGAAATTGGATCACGAAACACAAGACCCGACTACACATTCAAAGTAGCAAAGCAAAAATTAACTTTCCTTGATGCTAAAGATATAACCGTAAATATTGAGTCAGATACTGATGCCGCATTTCAAATAAAGTCATATGGTTGGTCTATTTTAGCACCTTGTGCTTTCATTTCAAATTTTGAGCAGCTTGCAATTTATGATTGTACTTACACACCTGAACAAGCTCAAGCTCCGAATATTGGAAGATTATTTTTTACAATAAACGATTACGTTGATAATTTTGAAATTCTTGATGAACATTTGCTCAAAGAAAACATATATAAAGGAAAACTTAATGAAATTTATTCTTCTACTCTCAGAGATAATAGGTATTTAGAAAAAATTTCTACTGATCTAAAATTTGCCCAACAACTATCTGATTTCCGTTTGCTTCTTGCAGGAGATATTCTAAGAAATAATGCTGCATACATACAAAACAATGCTGCGAATCTTAGTTATATTGTTCAAGTCATTATAAATAGAATACTATTTATAAGGGTCTGTGAAGCAAGGAAAGTTGAGAAAGATGGATTGCTCTTGACTTATAGAGAAAATGGATTTTGGGATACTTTCAAGAATTCATCCTATTTTGAATTTTATGAGCATTATGATGGTCCATTATTTGATCGCATAAATTCAATTCACAATTTGACAATATCAAATGAGGTATTTAATAATTTATTTCAACATTTATATTACCCTTCTCCTTATCGCTTTGATGTAATTCCCACCAAATTATTAAGTGACATTTATGAGATTTTCCTAGCCAAAAAACTAATTATTGAAAATGGTGAAGCAAGAGATGCAATCAAAAGCGAATATCTCAAAACAAGAGGAGCAGTAAGTACACCACAGTATATTGTTCAAGAAATAGTTAAAAGATCAATTCCAAAAGGAAAACTTTTAGCTGAGGGGATTGAAAATATACTTTCAAATAGAATTTTGGATATTGCTTGTGGGAGTGGTGTTTTTGCAATTGAAGCCTACGACTATTTAGAGGACATTTTCAAGGAGTTGTATATAACTTTTCCAAATCCAAATTTTGCTCAATATTTTATTCAAAACGATACTAATTTTTTCCTCAACTTAAAAGGAAAAAAAGCAATACTAGATAACTGTATATTCGGAGTTGATATAGATGCAGAGGCTGTAGAGGTTGCCAAAATGTCACTATCATTGAAAATCATAGACTCTTCTGAGTTTCCTGAATCATACAACGAAATTGGTCTTTTTGGGCGTAAAATTTTAAATGGAATTGGAAATAACATTCGTTGTGGAAATTCTTTGGTTGAATCAGATATTTTAGAAATTTTCCCTGCCCTTTCCGAAAACGAAGAAGAACTATTAAAGACAAATATATTTGACTGGAATAGTGAATACGGCTTTCATGAAGTATTTGTGCAAAAAGGAGGTTTTGACTATATAATTGGAAATCCACCCTATGTTGAGGTGAAAAACTACAATGTTGATTTGCCTTTTATGCACGCATACATCAAGGAGAAATTTTCTTCTTCAAAAAATGGAAAGATTGATCTTGCTATTCCTTTTATTGAAAAGTCAATAGAATTACTAAACCCAAAGGGAAGATTAGGATTTATTGTTCAAAAACGATTCTTTAAAACTGATTACGGAAAGAAAATTAGAGAGATTATTTCTAGTTCTCGACTATTATCCTCTGTCATTGATTTTGAAACAACCTCAATTTTTAAAGGTAGAATGACTTATGTTTCTTTGCTGCTTTTAGACAAATCGGCACCAAAGAATTTTAGCTTTAAACTGTTCAAAAACAATATTGAAACACTTTCCTCTGAGTTAAGAGAATCGAACACACCCGATGTTTCTCCTGAAAATTACATTTTCTTACCATCAACTGCAATAACAGAAAATCCCTGGAGCTTTTACGATAGTGAATTAATATCCATAAAAATAGCGCTCTCAGAAAATTTAGGAACTCTAGGTGATTATGCAAATGTGAGAGTTGGAATTCAAGCATTATGGAATGAAGCGTACCATATTAGACCAATTGAAGTTGAAAATGGAATCATTACAGGAAAGACGCATTTAGAAAACAATTTTCAAATTGAATTGGATGCTTGCTGTGCCTTACTACCCAATGAAAACTTTTACCCATACAGAGATGATAATCCTGAGACATATTGCATTTTCCCTTACAGAGTTGAAGATGGAAAAGCCTACGAAATCCCGTTTTCGGAGTTTTGCGAACTTTACCCTTTGGCAGGAGAATATTTAAATAGAAATCAACAGAAAATCAAACAAAATGTAGAGACTTTCCCTGAAGAAAGATGGCACGTTTACACAAGAGCTAACAATATTGCCAGAAACTTCCCCAAGGTTTACGTACCTATGACAGCACTTGACACTTTTGCTGCCATAACTTTTTCAGATAGGCATTATTGTGATAATGCTAATGTAAATTATATAGAATTACCTGAAATAAATGAAGTAAACCTCTACGCTTTAGCTTCAATTATAAACTCTACAGTTTATTCTGTATTGGCAAGGTCGATTGCAAACCCTCAGTCAAATGGCTACTACAAGTTCAATAAGCAATTTCTTGAGCCAGTTCCATTCCCAAGAGAGAATTTCTCAGAAAAGGAAGATTTAAAAACTCAACTTTTTGATATATCAAGAAGAATTGAAGGGCTGCAGCTAAGATACAAATCTTCATCACCTAATCAAAAAAGAGGTATCAATGCATTGCTTCAAAGACAATGGAGTTTATTGGATGATATATGTTATCAAATCTATGGATTAAATGATGATGAAATAGCTTTCTTCAAAGAAAAAGGTAGAAACATTGACAGAATTCAAATTCAAAATAACAATTAACCGAATGAACAAGGATTTAAAAAATATTATCAATCAATTCAGTGATGATGAAATCACATTGAATAAGATTCTTGTGTCTATTTTCATTCATTCGAATTCACTGAAGGTTAAAAACAATAAGCTCATTAAGGATTTGATTTTAAATAAGGAATCACCTCTTTATCCTCATATCGTTTTTGCAACATATAAAGTCTCGTTTGATGAACTAATTGAATCATTTGAACTAGCAGTTCCATCCAAAGAAAAAGTTGTGAATGGAGCGGTTTACACCCCTAATTATATTAAATCTTTTATAATCCAAAATAGTTTATCGAAAGTAAAAAAGCCACTGTCAAAAATAAAAGCGGCAGATATTTCTTGTGGATGCGGAGCATTTCTATTCACGATTGCTAACAAACAAAAGAAAGATACAGAAAGACCCTTTAGCCAGATATTTGAAGAAAATATATTTGGTTTAGACATCTGCCAAACAAGTATAAAGAGAACAGAAATACTTCTATCGCTTTTAGCTATTTCCCAAGGGGAAGATGAAAAACAGTTCAAATTCAATCTGTATTGTGGAAACGCTCTTTCGTTTGACTGGAAATCTAATTGTAGTTCGATAAAGTCAAATGAAGGATTTGATCTAATTGTCGGGAATCCTCCGTATGTAAGAGCAAAAAACATTGATTTAGAAACCAAAAAATTACTGAGTAATTGGTCGGTAACAAAATCGGGAAACCCCGATTTGTATATACCTTTCTTTGAGATTGGACTAGATAATCTTAATAAAAATGGTGTTCTTGGGTATATAACTGTAAACTCATTCTTTAAAAGTGTAAACGCTAGAGAATTGAGAAAATACTTGCAGACTAACAAATATGAGTTAAGTATTATTGATTTTGGTGACGAGAAATTATTTGAAAGTAAATCAGCTTACACTTGTATTTGCTTTTTAACTAAAGAAAAATCAGAATACTTACTCTTTAAAAAAGAGACAAGCAAAACCCTACAAAAAAACGGATTAGAAAAGTTCAATAAAATTACTTTTAAAGATTTGGACTTTCAAAGAGGCTGGATAATTAACAACAAACAAATCGTTGAAAACATAAAACGAATTGAAAGTGCTGGTGAAAGTTTAGGAGCTAAATACAAGATAAAAAACGGGATTGCCACGCTCAGTAATGATATTTACATTTTTAGACCGATTGCTGAGAATGAAAACTATTATATATTAATTCGTAACGGGAAAAAGTTTGAGATTGAGAAAGGTATTTGTAGAGATATAATCAAGCCAAACATTCTGAAATATGAACACGAAATAGAATCCATTAAAGAAAAGCTGATTTATCCATATACAAATGGGATAACGCCTCTATCATTGATGACAGAGGAGCAATTAAAATCGAACTTCCGAAAAACATATGAATATCTTTCATTCCACAAAGACGAACTCCAAAAAAGAGATAAAGGTAACGGTGATTATGGAGCTTGGTATGCCTTTGGAAGAACTCAGGCTTTAACAGACAAAGGATATAAGTTGCTCTTTCCGTATATGGCAAAAGATCCTCATTTTGTATTTACTGACCAAAAGGATATGATGATATATTGTGGATATGCCATATTTAATGAATCAGTTGAAGAACTAAAAATTCTAAAGCGAATTTTAGAGTCAAAGGTTTTTGATTACTATATGCAGCATACAAGTAAACCCTACTCTTCTGGTTATTTATCGTATGCAAAGAATTATGTCAAGAATTTTGGAGTATGTGAACTAACTGAAAAAGACAGATATTTCTTGTCAAACGGAGCAACCAAAGCAGAAGTTGATGAATTTTTGATAGAGAAATATAAGCTAATAATCTAAAACAAAATATGGATTTTGAGGCATTACTAAAACAACTTCAAGATTGGACAAATAAAGTCCCACTTATCATATTGGGTAGCGGAGCGTCAGTTCCTTTTGGTTTACCGTCAATGTGGAAACTAGGAGAGCATTTAAAAAGCACATTGTCTTTTGATAATGATATTGATATTGAACAGTTTGAATTGTTTAAACGAAGTCTTGAAGAACATCAAGATTTAGAAAAAGCTTTATTAGGAATACAGCTTAATGAAAATGTTCTAAGAGCAGTAATTAAAGCTACTTGGGAATTAATTTCTGATGCAGACCTGAAAGCATATAAACAATTTGTCTTATCAGGCAAAGAAGTTCCATTAGTAACCCTGATGAAACATTTGCTTTCAACAACACACAGAAAACTTTCTATCGTAACCACCAATTATGATCGTATTGCGGAATATTGCGCTAGTACCTCGGAGGCATTTATTTGCACAGGGTATGCCCCAAATTATATTGGTCATTTTTCCGATAAAATTCACACAAATGCCTTGGCTAATATAAAAGGTTATAGCGGACAAGTGAATATTTGGAAAGTTCACGGTTCACTAGATTGGTTTGAAACTCCAAACAAAGAAAATATCCATCTGCCTTTACGTCCAGATATTCCACAAGATTACAAGCCATTAATTGTAACTCCAGGTCTTAGTAAATACGCAGAAACGCATAATGAACCATATAGAACCATTTTCGCACAGGCAGATACAGAAATTCAAAATGCAAATGGGTATTTGTGTATTGGATATGGGTTTAATGATGTTCACGTACAATCAAAACTTATACAGCAAATTAAAACTAAACCAATAATTGTTATTACAAAGGAATTAACTCCAAAAACAAAAGAAGCAATAATTGATGGCGGTTGTAAAAATTACATTTTAATTGAGGAAAGTAATATCAAAGACACCAAAGTGTATTCTTCAAGTCAAGGAGAACATATAATTGAAAATGTAAGCTATTCGAACTTGGCAGAATACTTAAAACGAATACAATAAATAATATGGCGATATTTAATTTTGAAGAAAATTCTTCCATCGGAACCGTTTTTAGTGTTGATACAGCAACATTAATAATCAAGGTTGATGAGCTTGAAAAACTTAGAAAGCTACAAGTCAATCATTTGGTTGCAATTCAAAGTTCAAAGGCAGGACAGCATTTAATTGGAATTATAAATCGTATAACTCGAAAAGCTTCTGATGATAGCGAACAACCAACAGGAGATGATTTAGGATTAAACAAATTTCTATTCACTGAGAATATCCTAAAAGTAAACTTGATTGGAACTTTGTTAAATAAGCACGGTGAAAAAGAAAACGTTTTTAAAAGAACACTTGATACAGTTCCCGAAATCGAAGCAAAATGTTTCCCAATTGATGGAGAAAACATTACTAAGTTTATGCAAACCATTTCCACAAAGGAGAATTATGAAATTCCCCTTTCTATTGGAAAATATTCCATAGATGAAAACGCTGAGGCTTTTTTGGATGGAGATAAACTTTTTCAAAGACACGCTGTAATTGTGGGAAGTACAGGTTCGGGAAAGTCTTGGTGTGTAGCCAAAATGATTGAACAAATAGCAAAATTACCAATGGCAAATTCTATATTGTTCGATATACACGGAGAATATAGCGGAGCAAACTTCAAAGCTGAAGGAATACAGCATTTTAGAATTGCAAATCCTTCCGATTTGGGAAAAACAGGAAATCTTGCAAACGGTGTTTTGATGTTGCCTTATTGGTTACTGACTTATGAAGAGATGCTAGCAATGTTACTTGATCGTAGTGATAGTAATGCACCAAACCAAGCAATGGTGTTTTCAAGAACGGTATATACGGAAAAGAAAAACTACCTTAATTCAATAGGCGATACAGTATTTACTGACAACTTAACAATTGATAGTCCAATACCCTATAAACTAAATGCTGTTTTAGATGAACTTAAACGATTAGATACTGAACGTGTTGCTGGCTCTACGTCAGCAGGTAAAAACGGAGATTTTAATGGTAAACTATCAAGATTTATTCAACGTCTAGAGGCAAAAAGTCAAGACAAGCGATTAGGATTTTTATTCCAAATTTCAAACGATGAATTGCTGTTAGATTGGTTGAATGAATTTTGCAGTACATTAATGCACGGTTCAGGAAATAGCAGCAAAAAATCAGGAGTTAAAATTATTGATTTTTCAGAAGTGCCATCTGATGTTTTGCCTTTAGTTATAGGCTTAGTAGCGAGATTGATTTTTACAGTTCAACAATGGACTGCGAAAGAAAATCAACATCCTATTTGTTTACTTTGTGATGAAGCACACCTTTACATTCCTGAAAGAACATATCAAGATAGCGCTTCTGAACTTGGTTTGAAAAATTTTGAAAGAATTGCAAAAGAGGGCAGAAAATACGGAGTTAGTTTAACAGTAATTAGTCAACGTCCTGCCGAAGTAAATAGAACTGTGTTAAGCCAATGTAATAACTTTATTTCCTTGAGACTTTCTAATGCAGAGGACCAAGCTGTAATTAAAAGACTTTTACCTGATAATCTTACAGGATTAACAGAAGTTCTTCCAATTTTGGATATTGGCGAAGCGTTAATAGTTGGTGATGCTTCTCTACTTCCTACAAGAGTGCTCATATCAGAGCCTACGATAAAACCAGATAGTGCAACAATTAAATTTTGGAAAGAATGGAGTAACAAGGATGCAAAACAAGATATTAAAAATGCAGTAATAGGATTACGAAAACAATCAAAAACATAAGCCAACCCATAAGTGAAGGTGCAATTGAAATTCGCGTGAGCCAACTCACAGACCCAAAATTGCAAAAGAGCTTCCACCTTGGTCACACGTTGGAATAATCATTTTTTAAAACCCTTCCCTCTAAAATTTTTTAAGCAACCAACATACAAGCAAAATAGACAGAAAAGAGAACAAATAAAATGACAGTAAAAGCGCAGATAAACAACTACTTGACAATGACAGAGGACAGAAGGCCAGCTTACAACAGCACCTACCCAAAAGTGGCGGTTTATTGGTTAAATCAAGCTTTGTGCTTCTCTCAAAGTTTGTGCTTGGTTGCAAGTGAAGCACTCAGAAATCGCCACCTTCGGGTAGCCGCAAACCGTTGTGCCTCATTCATTGGACAGATTTAGTATTAGCGATAATTTCATATATTGGAATATGACTAAGACGCAGATCCTATTGGAAATCAAAAAAGTATTGGATAATGTTCCTAAGATTGTTTTGTAGGATGTCTTAGACTTTTTGAAGCAGCTACACGAGCAACCTATTCAAAAAGTTCGCCTTAGTAGTGACTTACGTAAAATTCTATCAGAAGATAAAGATCTCCTTGAAAAACTTGCTCAATGGTTGAATTAAGAGATGCCTTTAAAATCCACGATATACCTATAGACAATTTTGGGGAAAGTAGAGTAGTTCGAGACCAAGGTTCTTTAGAGTCAGCTTTACAGCGCCCTTTTGCCACTTTTGATATCCATTTGCCTCGTCCCTGAACGCCCCCCACAACCCCCAATCTCTGCCCCCCCCCATTTTCATAAAATAAACTTAGCACTTCGTAAATCATCTTCTGTAAAGCTTGAATTGAAAAATAAGTTTGCGGCATAATTCATTATTATGTTCAAATTTTACACTTCGATTTCTCTTTTTTTACTATCAATGATTGGCCACGCTCAAACCAACCTTCTTTTGGAATGGGCTAATAAATTCAACTCCGGTAATATCAGTATTAATGATATGGTTGCTGACAATTCTGGCAACGTTTACATCGTCGGAAATTTCATTGGCACATTCGATCTCGACTTCTCAGCAGCAGACGTGACCATCACGGCATCCTACACCGCAGACGGCTTTATTGTGAAATACAATGAGCTTGGCGAATACCAATGGTCAAAACAAATCGGTGGAATTGGATTCGATAGCGTTAATGGTGTGGCTCTTTCTATAGCTCAAGATAAAGTAATCATCACCGGTGAATTCGAATACACCTGCAACTTTGATGTAACTGGTCAAACACCTCTCGAACTTACTACCTACGACGGCTTCCAGACAAATAGCGACGCTTTCATTGCTGGATACGACGCCAATCTAGGCAATCCTAGCTTTTACAAAAAAATTGGTAGCGATTCAAATAGCGAAACAGGTACTTCCATCACTGTAGCATCACCTACTGAGTTCTTCGTTGGAGTAACTTTTTACGCATCACTGCAATACGATCAAGCTGTAAGCTCAAATAATATTGTAGCTTCTAATCAGCTCGTAGATCATTTCTTTGTCGGTAAATACAGCCTGCTCGATGGTACATATGCAGCACATAATTTCTGGATCGACGACGACCAGCCTATGGTCCTTTACGACATGGTAACTGCTCCTGGAAATAATGGTGTAAACATTGTCGGAACTTTCAAAGAAACGGTCGACTTCGATCCAACTCCTGCTACAAACAATAAAACCGCACTCGGTGGAAATGATATCTTCCTTCTAAACATTCCTCTTTTTGACGGATTTGGATTGGGATGGATAACCACTTTTGGTTCAACAGATGAATTCGAACAACCTCTTGCAATGGATCAAATCCAAAACCTCCCTTCTCTAATTGCCGTTGGAGGTACCTTTAATGGCGAAATGGTTTTCACTACTTCTAATGGAACGGAAAGCATCGTAAGCAACGGTTTCACTGATGGCTTTGTAGCGACCTTCGACGCTCAAGGCAATCTCGTTCGCGCAAATCAACTCGGAGGCGCAAGCAATGACTACGAAGAGATCAGTGAGGTAAAATTTGATAGCAATAGCATCAATGCTAAACTGATTGTGTATGGCACTCTTAAAGGCAATATCGACACAGATATCACATCAGGCGAGTCAATCATTCAATCGTCGAATGGTGGTCAGAATTTGGACCTATACATCGCTTCATACAACACTACTGATTACAGCAAAGTATTCGCTAATGTTCTAGAATCTACCAATGCTATTGTATCGTCGAGAGTTCTTGCAAGAGCAGGATCAAACATCTACATCGGTGGTTACTTTTTTGGAGAACTAGATGCAGATGTTAGTTCGGCAGTCAGCACTCTCTCTGCCCCATCTATCCTAGAAGGATTTTTGATCAAATACAATGTTTGTCAAACACCAGCTACACCAACCACCGGCTCACCTCTTTACTATAATGTGTGCCAAGGCAACACTGTAGATCTATTTGTCAATGATAGTGGTAGCCCCATTCAGTGGGAGTTGGCTGACGGGGAGATCATCACTAATAACACGACTGGCTACACCATATTGGGATTCCAACAAAACGTCTTGAGTATTAACACAACTAGCTTTTTCTTCGGTGAAATCGAAATCAATGCATACGCCAATTCCTGCGCGCGATCTGTAGAGCCTTTAAGCTTCACAGTGAACATTGAAGACTGCTTTTCTATTGAAACGCTCGAAGAAGTAGAAACAGTAGTATATCCAAACCCAGCTAAGCACGACCTGACCATCACTTCATCTGAAGAAATCGGTACCATAAAAATCTTCAACATGCTTGGAGAACAAGTGCAACAAGCATACGGTGTTTCAACACAATTTACCATTGACATTTCTCAACTAGAAACAGGGGTATACCTTCTAAGCACTGAGAAAGGAAAAACAAAGTTTATCAAGGAATAAACTACACAAAATATCTACTCCTCAAAAAGCCTCGGACATTTGATCCTGCGATCATGTCCCAGGCATTTTGAGTGACACCATTTTGTGTAATCTGCTTCTGAAGCGCTGCTGACTTGAATGAGTTGTAAGTGTCTCTTTCCTTTCCCTCGCGCTCGGTCATGTAATAATCTGTTCCGAATAATATTCTATTTCCGTAGGACTTATTGAGCTCATTAAAAATAAAATTATGTGTTTCCTTATTTGTAAGTGAATAAGAAATATCCGTATAAACGGTGTCAAATTCTAACATTAAATTCTGAATTTGCTTCGTCCAGTTTTCACGCGGCAATACGCCATATAAATTTTTATCCAAGCCCTTTCCTTCGTGCTGCAACACCATGTGCTCATCACTTCCAAAGTGCGCAAAGCATAGCTTTAAAGGGGTTTTCACAACATCTCTAAAATATGTGAGTACCGAACGATAGCTTTCTGGTTCTAAAAAATAACTCGAATAATAAAGGTTGTTTTTAGATTTCTGAACACCAATTATTCTCCTAAAAAATTTCTTCTCCAATTGATGATGAGCTGCTGGCGCCGGGTGATTTTTTCCAGTATAAACATTAAATGCACTCACGTGCGAAAGCAAATAGTCTCTGTCATTATTGTAAATACCTCCCAAGTATGAACAATGTGTTAGTACGGGCACATCGTGCGCTGCGGCCCAGGTCAACGTTTCCTTGAGACGTTCATCAAAAAAATAAAATCCCGTACTAGGATATAATTTCAATCCATAAAATGAATTGACTGATTTCATTTAATTGACCTTTACCGGAGTATTAAAATAATTCTGCACTGTATTACACAACTCCACTCCATTGCCCTTCCAGCGAGGATCAACTCCTAGAAACGGCAATAATTTCGTGTCGTGCATGCGCAACACTTCGATGACCTGCTCCAACTGACCCTCATAACCACTTTCAGAAGAACCAGCGCCTAGTCTTTCCATGTAAAGTGTTAGCGCAACAATCTTCACATCATCATTATCATAAGCCGAAAGCAATTCATTGAAAACATATTTCGGATGAGCACTCTTTCCCACGGAAAGAAAACTCGCATACTTTCTTCCACCATTCCCCGCGAGCCTCAATAAGCGCTGCACAGCACTCGAACCAGCTTGTGTCGAAGTTAGATTGTCCACAAGATTTGCGGCGAACCCTGGTAGATATAGATGCAAAAAATCCTTCGGTGCATTTTGCATCGTGAAGATATGCGTGTGTACATTGTAGTGCGACATGACTATACTTTTTTAAGGGTGTATATTTTTCTCAATAAATCAAACCAAAATGGTGCACCGAAACTCACCGCAAATCCTGTGAAACAAGCGCCTAAAATCAGCACAACAAAATCTCTAATGCTGGTAATTTTGCTCGAAGAAAAAACACTCTTGTCGAAACCAACCGGCATATCTGCACTCTTCGCCAAATGCTCGATGCGCGTCTTCTGCTGATCGATTTCCTTCTTCAGAATATCAAAGCTTTGTGGACTTTCGCTTCGTATAGCTAATGCCTCAAGTTGTTGGATGTTCTTTTCATAGTATTCAATAATCCTCTCTCTTCCTTCTGCGTTGTGCTTGACGTAGTGAAATAATTCGATGCTATTCACATTCATCAAAAGCGAGATCACCGTTCCCAACATAAACAAACGCACTTTCGTTTTTCGTTTATACCAATCGGACATCCGCCATTCAAATTCGGAAAACCATGTCTCGATATGTTTTACCATTTCATCATATACCACTTGTTCTCTACTCTCTCCTTGCCCAGCCTTTGTTTCGGCGATAGCAAAACCTTGTTGCATCATCGTGATCACATCGCTCGGCTTGAGCACCATCAGCGCATGCTTCAGATTTTTCAAGATCTCCGAAGAATAATTAATTCTAGTGTCATCCACCGCATGCATGTGCGCTGCGTGAGATTTACCCACTACCTCTAGCAAGGTTTGAGCGAATAATTTTCCACTAATATTTCCCGTAGGTTTTTTGATGTCTCTGGTAAGCAGATCTACGCTGCCGTGCAGATAAATAAGCGATGCCCAATTGATTCCATTGATCTTGTCATTCATTTGTGACATCAACCATTTGCGCATAAATCGCCCGCGCTCTGCAAGCCATTGCGCTATTGCTTCATGTACAAATCCCGTGAGAATAGCCATCAAAGCCCATATAATAATTATGGACACAGCCATGGAAACAAGAGGAAGTTCAAAGAGTCCCATCGTATAGTTTATTTAAGGTTTAACAATAAAACTACTGTGGTAGCTCATTAATTAATAATCAGTCCGGTGAAGTAAACCTACACTATTTTTTTGAATAATATTCTTTATCATTGAATATTTTGAATTTGATTTGCCCGAGAACCATAAATACTGAGCTGTATGAGCACTTTCAAAAAATTACATCGATTTACCTCTTTGCCCGTCCTGTTGGATATTCTTGAAAGAAGCTGCATCACGCTCATTTCTCCTGCACATTGGACGGACAGAAACGACAGTCAACCTCTGCTTCAATACGAGAGATCATTAAATAAAAAAGAAAACAATAAAAGACTATTTGCCCTTTGCTTTACTCATAAAAATGAGACCATCCATCATTGGGAAAATTATGCATCACAAATGGGAGGTTGTTGCATTTCTTTTAGTTATGAAAATCTTGAGAAAAAATTAAATACCATCAAAGGCATTGCTCATGGTCCTATCAAATACGTGTCGATACCCAATCTAAAATCATCTATTACTTCGAAGAAAGAAATCCCCTTCATCAAAAGACTACCCTACGCTGTCGAAGGCGAATACCGCGTCATTTGGACCGGAGCGACAACTGCATCCGCTTTAGAAATCCCAATAGACATTGCTTGGATTCGAAGAATCACCTTCAGTCAAAAAATGCCCCGCAGTGTTTTTGAATCCGTGAAGAAAAGTTTGATCCAATCCTATCCCATTCTAAAAGGCCGCATCAATTATTCCACCGTCTATCACAATCAACAATGGATCGAATCCCTGGAAAGCAAGATTAATCTATAGCATATGGCTTGCGGTTATCGGCTATCGGTTATCGGCTAAAGGCCATCCCTCTCCATATCCCCATCCCCATCTCCATATCCCCATCTCCATATCCCCTTCTCCATATCCCCATCTCCATATCCCTTCTCCATATCCCTTCTCCATATCAGCTTCTCCATATCCACTTCTCCATATCCACTTCTCCATATCCGCTTCTCCATATCC
>OFDC01000504.1_pt1 | contig 29074 bp, 28 predicted proteins | sample 1520941 | NCBI WGS metagenome assembly OFDC01 (sample SAMEA94258168, study PRJEB24077) | hot springs metagenome | biome: Aquatic biome; feature: Water | place: India | collected 2012-12-06 | depth 5 m | reverse complement strand
GGGTGCTGATCTGTTACGACAGCGAATTCCCCGAACTCGCCCGGCGGCTGGTGGACGAAGGCGCGCGGATCATCTTCGTGCCGTTCTGCACCGATAGTCGGCAGGGCTATATGCGGGTGCGCTATTGCTCGCAGGCGCGCGCCATTGAAAACCAGTGCTTCGTGGTGATGAGCGGCAATGTCGGCAACCTGCCCAATGTCGCCAACATGGACATCCAATACGCCCAAAGCTGCATTCTCACCCCTTGCGACTTCCCCTTCGCACGCGATGGGATCGCAGCTGAGGCGTCTGAGAACGTCGAGACCCTGACCATCAGCGACGTCAATCTTGCCGACCTCTCGTGGGCGCGCGCAGAAGGCACGGTGCAAAACCTCGCCGACCGCCGCTTCGATCTCTACCGGATCGAGTGGGATAAGCGCGTCGGCAACATCAAGGATCCGCTTGGCGAGGAACGCCCGTCCAGCACCCCGCGCCCCCACGGCCCGCCGTCCGCACGCGGTTGATGACATAACGACGGGCCGCCGCTAATCCGGCGGTGTGGCTGGCGAACTCACCCCGACCCCGTTCCTCTCCGACGCGCTGGTGATCCTCGGCGCAGCGGGCATCGTCATTCCCGTGTTTGCCCGGTTCCGGATCACGCCGATCATCGGCTTCATCCTGATCGGCGTGGCTGTAGGACCATTCGGCCTGGGGTCGCTGGTGCCGCGCATCCCCTGGCTTGAACACATCACGATCACCAACCCGGAAGCGCTGACGCCGTTCGCCGACTTCGGGATCATCCTGTTGCTTTTTGCTATAGGACTGGAGCTGAGCTTCAATCGCCTGTGGCAGCTGCGGCGGCTGGTGTTTGGGCTGGGCGCGCTGGAAGTCCTCATCAGCGGTTTTTCCTTGGCCGCCTTCCTCGGTCTTTCGGGGATGCTCGATTGGACCGGCGCGCTGGCACTGGGATTTGCCCTCGCCTTCTCTTCAACCGCGATCGTGCTGCCAATTTCCGGCACCCGCACGCCGGTCGGGCGCGCCGCGCTTTCCATGCTGCTGTTCGAGGACATCATGATCGTGCCGATCATTTTCATCCTCGGTGCGCTTGCCCCTAATGCCCAGGGCGAAGGGTGGGACGGGCTGATCGAGACACTGTGGCAAGGCGGGTTGGTTGTCGCTGTGCTGCTGATAGTGGGCCGGGTCGCCCTCCCCCGCCTGTTCGCCCAGGCCGCGCGCACCAAAAGCCCCGAGCTGTTCCTCGCCGCCTCACTGCTGGTGGTGATCGGGGCGAGCCTCGCCACGGCCATCGTCGGCCTCTCGCCCATCGTCGGCGCGCTGATTGCGGGGCTGTTGATCGCCGAGACCGAGTATCACACCGAGGTCGAACTGATCATGGAGCCGTTCAAGGGCCTAGCGCTGGGCGTGTTCCTGATCACCGTGGGAATGAGCATCAACCTCGTCGAAATTGGCGAACAGATCGGCACGTTGTTGCTGGCGGTGGTGGGTGTGCTGCTGTTCAAGGCGCTGGTCACTGGTATTCTGCTACGGCTGATGGGCGCACGGCGCGGCACGGCGGCGGAGACCGGGGTGCTGATGGCCTCGCCATCGGAAACCACCCTGATTGTGCTTGCCGCCGCCACCGCTGCGTTGGTGGTGGATCAGGAGACCGCGCGCTTCTGGCAGACGGTCACCGCGATCGGCCTTACAGTGACCCCCCTGTTAGCGAAGCTTGGGGCGATCATCGCCCGGAAGGTCGATGGTGCCCCCGCCGACGCCGAGGACGACAGCAACGAACCGCGCACAATCATTGTCGGGGGCGGGCGCGTGGGACGGCTGGTGGCGGATATGATGCGCACCCACGGCCAGCACTATGTGATGATCGAATCCAACCCCGATCTGATCGACAAGGCCAAACGCGATGGTTACCGTGCGGTCTTTGGCGATGCCGCGCGCGGCGATGCGCTGGCGCGGCTCGGGGTCGAAACGGCCCCTGCCGTGGTGCTGACGATGGACGAGCCGGTTTTGGCCCAGCGCCTCGTGACCAAATTGCGCCAGACCTATCCCGATCTCCTGATCGTCGCCCGCGCGCGCGACACTGACCACGCCGCCGCCATGTATCGTGCGGGGGTGAGTCATGCGGTGCCCGAGACGCTCGAAAGCTCGCTTCAACTCTCAGAAGCCGTGCTGGTGGATATCGGCGTGGCGATGGGCCCCGTGATCGCCTCGATCCACGCCAAACGCGACGAATTCCGCGAACAGTTGGAGCGTGACGGGGGACTGACTGAGAAACCGAAGCTCAAGTCCGCAAGTCTGCGCGAGCGCGAGGCCTAGATTTCGCCCGGGTGCAGCGGGCGGACGCTGCGTTCGAGCGTCTTCAAACGTGTTCCATCAGCCTGGCGCACGGTGATCGTGACGTTGCCGCCCTTGCTGACGTGGCGGTCCTCGACGATACCTGCCTTGCCCTTGTGGGTACCGGCGATCACCAGGCAGTGCTCACCATTGCGCATCAATGCTGCTCCTATACCGCCAGCACAGCCTTCACCGCCGCGAGCGCGTCAGCAGCCTTGCTGCCATCCGGTCCGCCGCCTTGCGCCATGTCGGGCCGCCCGCCGCCGCCCTTGCCGCCGAGCGCTTCGACCCCCGCGCGCACCAGATCGACCGCGCTGAACCGCGCTGTCAGATCATCGGTCACGGCCGCCGCGATGCTGGCCTTGCCATCATTGACCGCAATCACCGCCGCGATACCGCTCCCCATGCGCTGCTTGGCCGCGTCGAGCAGCGGGCGCAGTTCCTTGGGATCGAGCCCTTCAAGCACCTGTCCGGAGAAGGTGACGCCCGCGATAGTCTCTTCCGCCGAGGCAGGAGCCCCGCCGGTGCCGCCGCCCAGCGCCAGCGCCTTCTTGGCCTCAGCGAGCTCCTTTTCGAGCCGCTTGCGCTCATCAAGCAGCGCGGCAAGGCGGGCAGGGACTTCCTCAGGCGTGGCGCGAATCACGCTCGCCGCCGCCTTCAGCGCTTCCTCACGCCCGACCAACCACTGGCGCGCGCCCTCGCCCGTCATCGCTTCGATCCGGCGTACGCCCGAGGACACCGCGCTTTCCGATACGATCCGGAACACGCCGATATCGCCGGTGGCCCGCACGTGAGTGCCGCCGCACAGTTCGACCGAGTAGTTGCGCCCTTCCTTGCCGGGGCGGCCCATGGCGAGCACGCGGACCTCGTCGCCATATTTCTCGCCGAACAGCGCAAGCGCGCCTGCGGCGACCGCATCATCGGGCGTCATCAAACGCGTGCTGACCGCCTCGTTGGCGCGGATTTCAGCGTTCACCTCGGCTTCGATCGCCGCGATGTCCTCTGGCGTGAGCGCAACGGGATGCGAGAAATCGAACCGCAACCGGTCTTCCGCGACCAGGCTGCCCTTCTGCGTCACATGCCCGCCAAGACGATTGCGCAGCGCCGCGTGGACGAGGTGCGTCGCCGAGTGATTGGCGCGGATCGCATCGCGGCGGGCGTTATCGACCTCCAGCTGGACATTGTCGCCGACCGAAACGGTTCCTGCGGTGATGGTGACCTGATGGGCGTGAAGGCGGCCGAGCGGCTTGGCGGTTTCGGTGACGTGACCTGCAAACCCGGCGAGGCTGGCGATCCGGCCGGAGTCGCCGGTCTGCCCGCCGCTTTCACCGTAGAACGGTGTCTGGTTGGTGAGGATCACCACCGTGTCACCCACTGCGGCGCTTTCGACTTCAGTGCCGCCCTTGACGATGGCGACCACCCGGCCCTCGCCGCTGGTGGCGGCATAGCCGGTGAACTCGGTCGCGCCCTCGCGTTCGGCGATGTCGAACCAGACCTCGCCGGATGCCGCATCGCCGCTGCCTTTCCACGCCGCGCGGGCAGCGGCCTTCTGGCGGGCCATGGCGGCGTCGAACCCGGCTTTGTCCACGCCGATCCCGCGGGCGCGCAGCGCGTCCTCTGTGAGATCATAGGGGAAGCCGTAGGTGTCATAGAGACGGAAGGCAATGTCGCCGTCAAGCTCGCCGCCTTCGGCCAAATCGCCGGTGGCTTCGTCAAGCAGTTTGAGGCCCTTGTCGAGCGTGCGGCGGAACTGGGTTTCCTCGCGCTCGAGCACTTCTTCGACCAGCGCGCGCCCGCGGGAAAGCTCAGGATAGGCCGCGCCCATTTCGGTGACGAGCGCGGGGACAAGGCGGTGCATCAGCGGCTCGGATGCGCCAAGAAGGTGCGCGTGTCGCATGGCGCGGCGCATGATGCGGCGCAGGACATAGCCGCGGCCCTCATTGGAAGGGAGCACGCCGTCGGCCATCAGGAAGCTGGTCGAGCGCAAGTGATCGGCAATGACGCGGTGGCTGGCGGCATGATCGCCTTCCGCCGCCACTCCGGTGAGCGCCTCGCTCGCAGCGATCAGCGCCTTGAAGGTGTCGGTGTCGTAATTGTCGTGCACGCCCTGGAGCACCGCAGCGACACGCTCGATCCCCATGCCGGTATCGATCGAGGGCTTGGGCAGGTCGCGGCGGGTTCCATCGGCCTGCTGCTCGTATTGCATGAACACAAGGTTCCAGATTTCAACGAAGCGATCGCCATCTTCGTCGGGGCTGCCCGGAGGGCCGCCGAAGATGTGGTCGCCGTGATCATAGAAGATTTCCGAACACGGGCCACAGGGGCCGGTGTCGCCCATCGACCAGAAATTGTCATTGGTTGCGATGCGGATGATGCGGTCATCCGGGAGGCCGGCAATCTTGCGCCACAGGGCGTGGGCCTCGTCATCGGTGTGATAGACCGTGACGGTCAGCTTATCCTTGGGCAGGCCCCATTCGCGCGTCAGCAAGGTCCAGGCGTGTTCGATCGCCTGTTCCTTGAAATAGTCACCGAAGGAGAAATTCCCCAGCATTTCGAAGAAGGTGTGGTGCCGCGCGGTGTAGCCGACATTGTCAAGATCATTGTGCTTGCCGCCTGCCCGCACGCATTTCTGCGACGAGGCGGCGCGCGGGGATGGCGGGGTTTCGAGGCCCGTGAAGACGTTCTTGAACGGCACCATCCCGGCGTTGACGAACATCAGCGTCGGATCATTGTAGGGCACGAGCGGCGCCGAAGGCGTGGCGGCGTGACCATTCCGGCTGAAATAGTCGAGGAAGGAGCGGCGGATTTCGTTGGTCGAGGTCATGGCCGTGCAGTTAGGCAAAGCGCGAAGGTTTCGCAATGGAGTGCGCACATTCCCCGCTCACGATGCGGCAATGACCCTCGCATGAAGCAGCAATGACACCGCTACGGCGCAGCAATGACCCCGGCACGACCTAGACTGCCGCAAACGAAAAGCCGGCGCGCGCTGTGGGGCACAGCACACGCCGGCGTTCCGGTTTTCCGGGCCGGAGAGCACCGCCCTCCGATTAAGCCCGCTTGGGGATCAGTCGTCAGAGTCCGCGTCCGGCCCTGCCATCATCTCCCCGGCTACCTGATCGGTGCGGCTGCGGATCGCAGCTTCCAACCGGTCGCAAACTTCCGGGTTCTCGCGCAGGTAGTTCTTGGCGTTTTCACGCCCCTGCCCGATGCGGATGCTGTCATAGGAGAACCAGCTCCCTGATTTCTCCACCAGCCCCGCCTTCACACCGAGATCGATGATCTCGCCGATCTTGGAAATGCCCTCGCCATACATGATGTCGAATTCGACCTGCTTGAACGGCGGGGCGACCTTGTTCTTGACCACCTTCACCCGGGTCGCATTGCCGGTGATCTCGTCGCGGTCCTTGATCTGACCAGTGCGACGAATGTCGAGCCGGACCGAGGCGTAGAACTTGAGCGCATTGCCCCCGGTGGTGGTTTCGGGGTTGCCGTACATCACCCCGATCTTCATGCGCAGCTGGTTGATGAAGATCACCATGCAGCGCGAACGGCTGATCGAGCCGGTCAGCTTGCGCAAGCTCTGGCTCATCAGGCGGGCCTGCAGGCCCACGTGCGAATCGCCCATCTCGCCTTCGATTTCCGCGCGCGGCACCAGCGCCGCGACCGAATCGACTACCAGCACATCGATCGCGTTCGAGCGCACCAGCGTGTCGACGATCTCTAGCGCCTGTTCGCCGGTATCGGGCTGCGAGACGATCAGCTCGTCAATATCGACACCCAGCTTCTTGGCATAGACCGGATCAAGCGCGTGTTCCGCGTCCACGAAGGCCGCGGTGCCGCCCATCTTCTGCGCTTCGGCGATAACATGCAGCGCCAGCGTGGTCTTGCCCGAGCTTTCCGGGCCATACACCTCAATCACCCGCCCGCGCGGCAGGCCGCCGATGCCGAGGGCAATGTCCAAACCCAGCGACCCCGTCGAAATCGCTTCGACCTGCATCGCTTCCTTCGAGCCCAGCTTCATCGCTGAACCCTTGCCAAATGCCCGGTCAATCTGAGCGAGGGCTGCTTCGAGCGCTTTCTGACGGTCCACGGCTTTCTTGTCCTCTTCCACCAGCTTCAATTGCGTCGCCATCGCATGCGCTCCTTTGCTTGCCTAGAGGCATCCGGCAGTTTTCTACCATCAGCCCGTGGCCAAAGATGTATCGCATTTGTTCCAATAGAACAAGAGTGGAACGAAAATAATTTCCTACTCGCCTAACAAAGGCTTCGCGGTTCAGGCACTCGCATTCTGTTCCGCTCGCGCCGCGCGCAGCACCGCCCCCACCTTGTCGCCGATGGCGGCCACGCTGAAGGGCTTGGCGATGAAGTGCATGTCGGGGATGTCGATGTCGCGGCGCTGCTGTTCTTCGGCATAGCCTGACATGAACAGCACCGGCATGGCCGGGTGCCGGGCGCGGATTGCGCGCACCATGGTGGGGCCGTCCATGCCGGGCATCACCACGTCGCTGACCACGATATCGAAGGCGCTGCCTTCGGCGATGGCGGCAAGGCCCTCATCGCCATTGGCGCAGGCTTTTACATCATAGCCTGCCCGCGCCAGAGCCCGTTCGGCAACCGCGCGCACCATGTCTTCGTCTTCCACCAGCAGCACCTTGCCCCCGGCTGACCAATCGGACGAGATCAGCGGCTGGGCGGCGCGCTTTTTGGGCATTTCGCCGCGGTGCACCGGGAGATAGACGGTAAAGCGCGCGCCGGTGGGATGGCCCTGCTTGTCGGTGATATTGTCGGCAAAGATGAACCCGCCCGATTGCTTGACGATCCCGTAAGCGGTCGAGAGGCCCAGCCCCGTGCCCTTGCCCTGTTCCTTGGTGGTGAAGAAGGGCTCGAACAGCTTTGGCAGCACATGCGGCGGGATGCCGCCGCCGGTGTCCTGCACGATCAACACGGTGTAATCAGCGGGTGGCAGCACTTCGGAGCCAAGCTGCATCACCTGCTTGGCCTGAAGCGTGCGGGTGTAGAGCGAGATCCGCCCGCGCCCGTCCCCGCGCAAAGGCCCGCCATTGCCCTGAATCGCATCGCGGGCGTTCACCGCGAGGTTCATGATCACCTGTTCCAGCTGCTGCGGATCAGCCCTCACCGGGCCGAGATTGCGATCATGCTGGACGTAGAAGGTGATCTTCTCGCCCAAGAGCCGCTTGATCAGCGGGCTGACCTCGCTGACCACGTCGGGCAACTGAATGATCTCGGGCCGCAGCTTCTGTTGACGCGAGAAGGCGAGCAATTGCCGGGTCAGCGCGGCGGCGCGGTTGGAATTGGCGCGGATCTGCTGGATGTCGTCATAATCGCTGTCGCCGGGGATATGGCGCAGCAGCATGAGGTCGCAGGTGCCGATGATCGCGGTCAGGACGTTGTTGAAATCGTGCGCGACCCCTCCTGCCAGCTGGCCCACGGCCTGCATCTTGGTGGCCTGCGCGACCTGCCGCCTGAGCTGGTTTTCCTGCGAGGTATCGGCGAGGCTGAGCAGCACTGCGGCTTCACCCAGCCCTCTCACCCCAGCAAGGCCTAATGAGACGGGTTCTTCCGGGCTGCTCACCAGTCGCACCGTCACATCGCCGCTCGTGGCGGGTCCGCGCCCGTGGCGGCGCACCGCATCAGACAGCGCGGCCTTGTCTTCGCGCACGACCAAATCGGTCGGGAACGGGGGCAGCCCCCGCCCTTCGCGCGCAATCGAGCGCAGGAAAGCATCATTGCCGAACAGGAACCTGCCATCGCGATCAGTCATGGCGAGCCCCAGCGGCAGCTGCGCGAGCAAGGCGTCAAGCTGGGCCACGCCCGCCTGCGAGGCCCCGTCCCAGCCCGAACCTATGCCGACGCCGCTATCGATCAGCAGCATCAGCGAGGTCGCCTCGTCCGGCCCGGCTGCCGTGACCCGGGTTTCAGGATCGACGAGCGGAATATCGACCAGCGTCTGCGGCGTTCCCCCACGCCCTTCGCGGGCGAAGAAGATGCGGTCGCGTTCATCCGAGCGCAGGAAGCTGACAAAATCCTGCCCCACAAGGGTCGCATGATCATCGCCCGCCGCTCGCTCGGCAAAGCCAGCACTGACCGCGCGGATCACGCCGTCCGCGGTTGTGATCGCGGTCTCGATCCCGGCGCGGCTGAGCATCTTGCCAAAGGGGCCGGCAAGATCGAACGCGCTCAGATCCGCCTCGCTGGTGCGAATAATCGGGCGCAGGCGCCAGATCAGGTGGTCATCCCCACGCCCGGCGCGGGTGGCGGAAATCTGCCATTGTGCGGCGTCGGCCCCGGTCACTTCTTCGAGCGCCGCGGAACCATCGCGCCAGGCGTTGCGGGCCAGCAGCGTCACCGCTTCGAGCGCCTCGCGTTCGAACGGGAACGCAGGGGGTGCGGCGCTGCTTCCGAAATGCTCGATGAACAGCGAATTGGCGCAGACCATGCGGTTGGCGCGGTCGGTTATGGCGATGGCCTCACCGGCGCGCTCGATCGCGGCGACCGTGACGGTCCAATCGGGAGCGGCAAGGCTGGCAGGTGGAGAGGCAGAGGATAGCCGGTCGATCACAAGCCCGCCGCCGAGCAGGACGCCGACGCCCAGCGCAAAGGCCACAGCCCCCAGCCAACTGGCTGTTGCGATATAGAGGATCACGGCGCTCACCAGCAGCGCCCCGCCAAGTCCCAGCATCAGCGCCAGGGGCGTCGGCATGGCGGCGGGTGTGGCATCATCCGATGACATGGGCGCAGGTGCATGAGCGGCTACCCTTTGGCTTCGCGATGGGGTGCCGGTGGGGCGGGTCAAGCTCAGGCTCCTGATGGACGAAGAACGGATGGGAGGCGCCAGCGCCCCCGGTCATTGCGGGCGCAGCCTACTGTGAACCAAGCCGTTGGTCGAGCCGCGCCTCCATGATCTTCAACCGTCTGGCGCGCTTGCGTGATACCACCAAACGCCAGATCCAGCCCGATATCAGCCAGCCGAGCAGGGGCGAAACCAGCGCCAACACCGCACCGCCCAGCAGGGTCGCCGCCCCGAGCTCGTAGATCATCGTCAGAATGCTCCAAGAGCTGCTGTCCGCCGCGACCTTGTGCAGCGGCCCGGCATAGGGAGCGAATTGCAGCACGAATTCCCCGATCCGGTTGGCAACCACCAGCCAGAAGGGCAGCGTGAACGGATTGGTGACGAAGGTAATCAGCGCCGCCAGCGGCACATTGGCGCGCAGCGGCAGGGCGAGAAACGCTGACAGGAAGATCTGCCCGACCGGGATGATGAACGCCGCAAACAGCCCCAGCGCCACCCCGCGCGGCACCGAGCGGCGGGTGAAGCGCCACAATTCGGGCGAAAGAAAGCGGTGCGCGATCGGCGCGAGATACTTGTTCTCGGCCATCTCCTCGCGGGTGGGCGTGTTCTTGCGGATCACGTCCATCGCCCAGGACTTGGAGCGCGCCGTGATGGACTTTCGCAGGGATGGTGGCTTGATCATTGGCACACCTCAACCCGCGACCTGTGCGCGGGATCCGAAGAGCGACGGAGGGAAGGATGAAACAATACCAGCATGGTCACACCAGATATGGGTAGCATGACAGTGCTAACCAGTGCGTGAATCGCGCAATCGGGGGAATTTTTTTCCGCCAATCGCGCTTGGCCCCTACCCGCGATCCCGCATCAGCCGGGCCTTGTCGCGTTTCCAATCGCGTTCCTTGATGCTGGCGCGTTTGTCATGGGTCTGCTTGCCCTTGGCGAGCGCGAGTTCAACCTTCGCGCGGCCCGTGCGGTTGAAATAGATCATCAGGGGCACCAGTGTCATGCCCTTCCTCTCCACCGCGCCGACGAATTTTTCGATCTCGCGTTCGTGCAAGAGCAGCTTGCGCGGGCGGCGCGGCTCGTGGTTCAGACGGTTGCCGTGGGAGTATTCGGGGATGTTGGCGTTGATCAGCCACACCTGCCCATCCTTCACCTCGGCATAGGATTCCGCGATGCTGGCTTCGCCGGCTCGCAGCGCTTTAACCTCGGTGCCCTGCAAGGCGAGCCCGGCCTCGAACACATCCTCGATATAGTAATCAAACCGCGCGCGGCGGTTTTCGGCGACGATCTTGGTCTTGTCGAAGGTAATCGGTTTGGGGCGTGCCATAAGGGGGCGCGATGTAGGCGCGGTGTGGGCAAAAAGCGAGGGGCTTTGCGCTTCGCTCCTGCCCGCGTTATCCATCGCGCACACGGCACGGGGAATGCTGCACGATGGATGAACCGCAAACTTTCAGCATCGGCGGCGAGGAGATCGCCCCGGGCACCGCTGCCGATATCGCCTTCCCGATTACCACCATGGCGACCGGCACCGCCTCCTCGCTCGCCGTGCGGGTGCTGCACGGCGCGCAGCCCGGCCCAGCGGTGTTCGTCAGCGCAGCGATCCACGGCGACGAGATCATCGGCACGGCCGTGATCCAGCGCCTCGCGCAGGAGCTGCGGCCCGAAGCGTTGGCCGGCACGGTGCTGCTGGTGCCGGTCGCCAATATCTTCGGCTTCATCACCCATTCGCGCTACCTGCCCGACCGGCGCGATTTGAACCGCTCCTTTCCCGGCAGCGCGGGCGGATCGCTGGCGGGGCAGCTGGCGCATATCTTCTATCGCGAAGTGGTCGAGCGCTGCGCGTTGGGGATCGACATCCACTCGGCCGCGATCCACCGATACAACCTGCCGCAGATTCGCATCGCGGCTGGCAATCGCAAGCTGGTGGAGTTGGCGATGGCGTTCGGCGCGCCGGTGATCATCGAAAGCCCGCTGCGCGACGGGAGCTTGCGCGATCTTGCCCAGAAAAACGGCGTCGACATGCTGCTGCTGGAGGCGGGCGAAGCCTTGCGGTTTGACCGCCTCTCGATCGAGACCGGCGTGGCCGGTGTTCACCGGGTGCTGGCGCATCTCGGCATGATCGAGGAGGATGACGGCCTCAGAACCGTCGGCATTCCGGGACGCGCCAACCGCTCGGTCTGGGTACGGGCCCCGCGCGGCGGGGTGGCGCAGATGGTGCACGAATCTGGCGCGCCGGTGCGCTGCGGCGATGTGCTCGCCCGCGTCGGTGGACTGTTCGGCGAGGATGTGGAGGAGGTCATTTCCCCGGTCGACGGCATCATCATCGGCCACGCCACTCTGCCCGTGGTGCATCAGGGCGACGCGCTGTTCCACATCGCGGTGATCCCCCACCCCGAACGCGTCGGCGCGCGGATCGATTCGATCACCGAGGCGATTTTGGCGAGCGAGCCGGAAGGCTCGGCCGAGAAGCTGCTGGATGAGGACGAGGTGGTTTAGCTCAAGGCCCGCTCGTCCTGAGCTTGTCGAAGGACTGTTCTTTTCTTCGGGCCTTGGTGCCAACCCCAAGAAAGTGCAGCCGTTGAACCTTCGGTTCAGCTTCGCTTCCGACAATCTCAGGGCGAACGGACAATGGGGATCAGTTCTCAAGCACCCCCGCCGCCACCAGCGCCTCATCCACAGCGCGCTTGGCCTCGTCTGAGCATTCCACCAGCGGCAGGCGCACTTCAGGCTCGATCCAGTCATGCACGCGGGACAGAGCATATTTCACCGGCGCGGGGCTGGCGTCCGAGAACATCGCATAGTGCAGCGGGAACAGGCGGTCGTTCAATTGCCGCGCCAGCTTCAGCTCGTTCGCCGCGATGGCTTCGTGGAACTCGGCACACAGCTTGGGCGCGACATTGGCCGTCACCGAAATGCACCCGCGCCCGCCTGCTGCTGCATGGGGCAGCCACAGCTCATCATTGCCGGAAAGCTGGCAGAACTCGCGCCCGATCCCCATGCGGTGATCGGCGACACGAGACAGATCGCCGCTCGCATCCTTGATGGCGATGATCCGGTCGGGATAGCGATTGACCAGCGCCACCACCGTCTCATCCTCTAGATCGGTCACGGTGCGGCCCGGAACATTGTAGAGTACGATCGGCAGATCGCTGTTCTCGGCGAGAAAGCTGAAATGGGCGATCAGCCCGCGCTGGCTCGGGCGGTTATAATAGGGCGCGACACAAAGCCCGGCGGCTGCTCCCGCCTTGCGCGAAAAATTCATGTGGAGAAGTGCGTTGCGGGTATCGTTCGATCCGCACCCTGCGATCACCGGGACGCGGCCTGCCGCCTGCTCGATGCACACCTCGATCACGCGGTGATGCTCAGCGTTGGACAGCGTCGAGGCCTCACCCGTCGTCCCGCAGGGCACCAGCGCGGCGCTGCCGTTCTCGATCTGCCAGTCAACCAGCCGCCGGAACGCTGCCTCGTCGAACGTCCCGCCGCGAAACGGGGTCACCAAAGCGGGTATCGATCCGCTGAACATTGCCTTTGTCCTGCCTTTATCACTAGATATTGGAAGAGCGGGGCCTCTCCCCCGTAACCCCACATTCAGCGCCTGATAAGGAGCCGATTGGCATTATGTCCAGCATGGTCCGTAACACTATCAAATCACGACGGATTTATGCAGGCATTGGGCTCTTGGCGATGCTGGCCGCGTTGGGGCCAGTATCAGCCCAGAGTTATGACGCACCCTCCGGAGACAATCTCGTCGCGCGCCAGCCCAGCGCGGTGAACGCGGCAATCGGACGGTGGGAAGTGCTGCAAGCGAGCCGCGAGCACACCTTTGCCGATTATGCCGGCTTTGCGCTGGCTTATCCCAGCTTCCCGCGCCTCGACATCCTGCGCCTGCGCGCCGAAGCCGCGCTTGATGGCGAGGCGCCCTCGCAGGACGAGCTGCTGCGCTATTTCGCGGCCCACCCCCCGCTCACCAACCCGGCCCGCGCGCGCCATGCCCTGGCGCTCGCCAGCGCGCAGCGGCCCGAGGCTTTGGATGAAGCGCGCAAGGCCTGGCGCGGCGGCGCGATGAGCGACCCGGTTGAGCTCTATCTCGCCGGGATTTACGGCACGCAGTTCACCGCTGATGATCACGCGGCGCGCATCGATGCGCTGCTGTGGCAGGGCAAGGCCGATGCGGCCTCGCGGGCGGTGATGAACCTTCCCGAAGGTGACCGGGCGATGGCGATGGCCCGCCTATCGCTGCTGCGCGGGGCACGGCCCGAAAGTGCAGGGCTCGCCGTGCCGAGCGGTGCGGACAGTGATCCGGGCTATGTCTTCAACCTCGTCAAATACCTGCGCGCCAGCGGGCAAAGCGGCGAAGCCGCGCAAGTCTTTGCCAACCGCCCCGAATTCACCCGCCCGGCGCTCGATCCCGACGCCTTCGTCGCCGAGTTGCTGGCACTCGCCAAGGCGAGCGATGCGCGCAGTGCTTCGCGGATTGCATCGCGCACCGATGATCTGTTCGCACCCGGCTCCGATCTTTCGGAAATGAGCTTTGCCTTGCGTGATCGCTACACCGATCTGATGTGGCTGGGGGGCACCCGCGCGCTGTGGGATTTGGGCGATGGCCCGGCGGCTGCGCCGCTGTTCCAGCGTTATGGCGACGCGGCCAAGACCCCGCTGACCAAGGCCAAGGGCTATTTCTGGGCGGGCCGCGCCGCGCGCCGCGCGGGCAACGAGGCGGCGGCCAAGGTCTATTTCGAGATGGCCGCGCGCTGGCCCGATTATTACTACGGCCAGCTGGCGCTGAGCGCGCTGGGGCGCCCGATGCCTGGTTTTGCGAGCCTGCCGCAACCGGCGATCGACGCCAGCGCGCGCGCCGAATTCGAAGCCCGGCCGCTGGTGCAGGCGATCCGCGCGCTCGCCACCAACCGCCGCGACTGGCGCACCGAACGCCGCTTCTTCGAAGCGCTGGGCGATGAGGCGGACAGCCCTGAAGAAATGCTGATGGCGGCGATGCTCGCCCGCGAGATCGGGCTTGATGAAATGGCCGTGGTGCTCGGCATGAAAGCGGGCGAGAACGGCCTTCCCGGGCTGGAGCGCATCGGTTTTCCCACAGTCCCGACCCCGCCCTCGATCAATGACTGGGTGATGGTTCACGCCATCGCCCGTCAGGAAAGCGAGTTCGACCGCACACGGGTCAGCCACGCCGGGGCGCGCGGGTTGCTCCAGCTGATGCCGGGCACCGCGCGCGAGCAGGCGGGCAAGCTCGGGGTCAATTACCTCGCCGCCGACCTGACCGCCGCGCCGCAGTACAATATCCAGCTTGGGGATGCCTATTTCGCGCGGATGATGAGCTATTACGGCGGAGCCTATCCGCTCGCGGTGGGGGCCTATAACGCCGGGCCGGGGCGCGTGAACCAGTGGCTCAAGCTTAACGGCGACCCCCGCCGGGGTGAGATCGACTGGGTGACGTGGGTCGAGAAGATCCCGGCCAATTTCGAGACCCGCTATTACATCATGCGCGTGATCGGCAATGCGGTGACCTATTCGCACATGTATCCCGAAACGGCCGGCCTGCCGCGCCCGGTTGACGCCTTCCTGCAATAGCCTTCCCATGAAACCTCAAGGTCCCCCGATCACGCCAGCGGGTATGGCGGCGCTCAAGGCGCGTTACGATCACCTGCTCGGCACCGAACGCCCCGCGATTGTCGAGATCGTCAGCTGGGCGGCGGGCAATGGCGACCGCAGCGAGAATGGCGATTACCTCTATGGCCGCAAGAAGATGCGCGAGATCGACCGCGAGCTTGCGCATCTTATCAAGCGGATGAAGACGCTCCGGGTGGTCGATCCGGCGGCGCAGATTGATCGGTCGCGGGTGTTCTTCGGCGCGCAGGTCACCATTGCCGACGAGGACGACAATCAGCAGACCGTGACGCTGGTGGGCGATGACGAACAGGATGCGGGCGCGGGCCGGATCGGCTGGAACGCGCCGCTTGCCAAGGCCTTGCGGGGGGCGAGCGTGGGTGATGTGCGCGTAGTGCGGCTCCCTTCGGGCACCCGCGAATGGGAAGTGTTGAGCATCGCCTATGATTAGGCTTGTCACGGTTGCCCTGATGTTGCTGGCCGCCGCGCCGCTGTCGGCGCGCGAGAGCCTCGGCGTTTATGACGGCTGGGCGGCGTTCCGCGATGCGAGCCCCGCGCGCTGCTACGCCATCGCCAAGGCGCAAGGCACCCTGCCCGCCCCGACTTACGCGACGGTTTCCAACTGGCCGCAGCGCAAGGTGCGCGGGGCGCTGCATATGGTGCTTTCGCGCGACGTGGCGGACAAGGCGGCGGTGCGCCTCGCGGTCGGCGACAAGCGCTTCGAGCTCGTCGCCAAGGGCCGCAACGCCTGGGCAAAGGACGCGCGCGATGACGCAGCGATCATCGCCGCCCTGCGCTCCGCCGCCCGCATGAGCGTGAGCGCCCGCAGCGCCAAAGGAGCCGCCTTCACCGACCGCTACGCGCTCGCCGGAGCCGCCACCGCGATCGACGCGGCCACGGTTGGATGCGCGAGGCGCAGCTGACCAATAAAGGCGTTGGATGCGCGCAAAGGCGCTGACTGGTCAAACCGCGCGTCTCGCACTATATGGCCGCCACCCATGGCCGATACTGCACTCATGACCATTCCGGGCCTCGTTGACCCGGTCCCCGCCGCGCGCGACATCACGCCGCGCAGCGATGGTCGCATTGACCTCATCGGCCTGCCCCGCCCGCGCATCCGCGAATTGTTCGAGGAGGCAGGGCTCGACGCCAAGGCCGCCAAGCTGCGCGCCAAGCAGGTGTTCCACTGGCTTTACCACCGTGGCGTGATCGATTTCGAAGCCATGACCGACATCGCCAAGGCGATGCGCCCGTGGCTGGCGGAGCGCTTCGTGATCGGCCGCCCGGACGTGGTTGAGGCGCAGCACTCGGTCGATGGCACCCGCAAGTGGCTGCTGCGCACTGCCGATGGCCACGATTTCGAGATGGTATTCATCCCCGATGAGACGCGCGGCACGCTGTGCGTTTCCTCGCAGGTCGGTTGCACCCTCACCTGTTCTTTCTGCCATACCGGCACGATGCGGCTGGTGAGGAACCTCACCCCCGGCGAGATTGTCGGGCAGGTGATGCTCGCCCGCGATGCACTGGGCGAATGGCCCAAAACGGGCGCGAGTCCCCGCGCAGGCGGGGACCTCGGGCCGATCAGCGCTTCGCCGACTGAGGCCCCCGCCTACGCGGGGGCTCACACTGCGGACGAGGACGACGAAGACTTCGAATACACCGCCGATGGCCGCCTGCTCACTAACATCGTGATGATGGGCATGGGCGAGCCGCTCTACAATTTCGACCACGTGCGCGATGCGCTGAAGCTGGTGATGGACGGTGATGGCCTCGCCCTCTCCAAGCGGCGCATTACCCTGTCGACCAGCGGCGTCATCCCGATGATGGAACGCTGCGGCGAGGAGATCGGGGTGAACCTTGCGGTTTCGCTCCACGGCGTGCGCAAGGAAGTGCGCGACGAGCTGGTGCCGCTCAACAAGAAATACGGCATCGAAGACCTGCTGCAGGCCTGCGCCGATTACCCTGGCGCCTCCAACGCCCGGCGCATCACGTTTGAATATGTGATGATCAAGGACAAGAACGACAGCGACGATGACGCGCGCGAGCTTGTCCGGCTGCTGCGCCAGTTCAACCTGCCGGCCAAGGTCAACCTGATCCCCTTCAACCCCTGGTCGGGAGCGGGTTACGAGACCTCCGCGCCCGAGCGCATCCGGCGCTTTTCGGAAATCGTCTTCGAGGGCGGTTTCTCCGCGCCCGTCCGCACCCCGCGCGGGCGCGACATTGATGCCGCCTGCGGGCAGCTCAAAACCGCCGCCGAGAAGAAATCTCGTGCCCAGCGTGACCGCGAGGCGGCAGCGGCTTCACAGGCGTGAGCGCTGATCCCGAGACACTCGCCTTCTATCAGGCCCGCGCGCCGCATTATGTGCTGAAGTTCGGGCAGCGCCACAGCTACCCGCTCGACGCGTTCCTTGATCGCCTCCCGACCGGAGGGGCTGTGCTCGAACTGGGCTGCGGCGGCGGGCAGGATGCCGCCCGGATCGCCGCGCGCGGGTTCCGCGTCGATGCGACAGATGGCACGCCTGCAATGGTCGCCAAGGCCAATGAGCGCTGGGGCGTAGGCGCGCGGGTGATGACCTTTGACCAGCTTGAGGCCGAAGCGGAATATGACGGCGTCTGGGCGCACGCCAGCCTGCTCCATGCCCCGCGCGAGGCCCTGCCCGATATCCTCACCCGCATCCACCGCGCCCTGCGCCCCGGCGGCTGGCACTTTGCCAGCTACAAGCTGGGCGAGGCCGAGGGACGCGACGGCTTTGGGCGGTTCTACAATTTCCCCGATGCCGATTGGCTGGCGGCGCAGTACACAGCAATCGGATGGAAGATCGTCGATATGGCCTGCGATAGCGGTGCGGGGTTTGACGACGTGGTCCGCGAATGGATCAATTTGACCGTGAGAAAAGCATGACCCGCTGGACCATCGAGGCCATCTGCACCGGCACCGCCCGCCCGTTTCACGGTGCCGAGACCAGCGCGATCATGAAGCGCCCGCGTGAGGGCGCGGTGCAGGTGCTCACCGAAGGTCTCGCCCCTGATGAGCAGGCCGACCGCACGGTTCACGGCGGCCCGGAAATGGCGCTGCATCTCTATCCGCTGGACCACAATGCGTGGTGGCGCGAGCGGCTCGGGGACCATGCGGCGCTGGATGAGCCCGGCGGCTTCGGATCGAACATCGCGGTGAGCGGCCTCACCGAAGACATGGTCCACATCGGCGACCGTTTCCGGCTGGGGAGCGCGGTGATCGAAATCAGCCAGCCGCGTCAGCCGTGCTGGAAGATCGAACATCGCTTTGGCCAAAAGGGCATGGTTGCGGCGATTATCCGCACGGGGCGCTGCGGATGGTATTTCCGGGTGTTGGAGCCGGGCGAGGTGGCTGCGGGCGACTCGCTGGAGCGTATCGCAGTCGGAGACGAAGCGTGGAGCGTGACGCGGGTGTTCAATGCGTTGGTCGCGGGCAAGGCGACCCGCGAGGAGCTGAAAGAACTCGCCAATCTTGCCCCGCTCACGCCGCGCTTGCGCGAAAAAGCCGCGGCTCGTCTTGGCTAGGCCACGGCTGGCCTGAGAAAGCGAATGATCGGTCAACCATAACAGTTTCCTGTCGTCTTCGTTCATCCAGCGTTCCTGTAAGATGAACGAAAAGGGTCGTGCTCCATCGGGGAGCCGCCACAAGGAAACGAGCCATGAAACATCTTGCCCTGATCGCTGCCGCCGGGTCGCTGGCGGCCTTCGCTACCCCGGCTGCCGCCGCCGAACTCCCGGCTGCTCCCGCCCCGGTCTTCGCGACCGTGCACCACAGCGCCCTGCCTTTCACCCCGGTCGCCGCCTATGACCGCGGCGGTTGGGACGATGACCACCGTTGGCGCGACCGCCGCGACAATCGCAGCTGGCGTGGGCGCGACCGCGACCGTGATCGCGACTGGGACGACCGCCGTTATCGGGCAAGCGATAATCGCTACTGGCGCGGCAATGACGGGCGCTGGCGCTGCCGCCGTGATGATGGCACCGTCGGGCTGCTGATCGGCGCGGGCGTTGGCGCGCTGATTGGGCGCCAGATCGACAACCGCGGTGACCGCACGCTGGGCACTGTGCTTGGTGCTGTTGGCGGCGGCCTGTTGGGCCGCGAAGTCGACCGCGGCGGTGACGTGCGCTGCCGCTGAGCCCTTGTGACAACGCAGCGCCGCTGGCGGTCATGCCAGCGGCGCTACCTGATTGAAGCTTGTCCCGGGCGCTGGTAGCGCTGCGGCTATGCTCCAACCGATCCGAACCTCCGCATGACTCGCCCCGCCGTTCTGGTGACCGGCGGGGCGACCCGTATCGGCGCTGTCATCGTGCGCCGCTTTGCCGAGGCGGACTGGCACGTGGTGATTCATTACCGCACCTCAGCGGCCAGCGCGGAGGCCCTCGCCGCGAGCCTGCCCTCGGCCGAGACAGTTCGCTTTGATCTCGCTAATGACGCCGCCGCCGTGGCTGCGATCATGGCCCTGGCCTCGCGGCTCAGTGATTGGCGCTGTCTCGTCAATTCAGCCGCCGTGTTCCCCTATGACAGCGCAGAGGCGCTAAATCCGGCGACCCTGCGCGAGGCGATGCAGGTGAATGCACTGGCCCCGGCACGGCTGGCGCAGGCGTTTCTCGCCCACGCTGCCGGCCCGGTCCCCCGGTGCGTGATCAACATCACGGACATGAAAATTGAAAATACCAACCCCGATTTCTTCAGTTACACCATGGCCAAACACGCGCTGGCGGCTACAATCGGGATGATGGCCAAACAGGCATACAGGGATAATGCGCGGATCTATGGGCTCGCGCCAGGGGCAGTGCTGGCCAGCCATGACCAGCGCGAGGAGGAAACGGATATCTCGCACAGGATGAACCTGCTCGGTCGCAAGACCGGCGCTGACGAAATTGCCGATGCCGCGCTGTTTTTGAGCAGCGGCGCGCTCGCCAGCGGGCAAACGCTGTTCATTGACAGCGGCCAGCACCTGCTCGACCAGCCGCGCGACGTGATTTGGCTCGCGCGCGAGGCCGCAGATGCCCGGGAGAGCGCGGCATGACCAAGCACGCCCTTTCGACCCGGCTGTGGCACTGGGTGAACGCAGCCGCGATCATCGTCCTGTTCATGACCGGGCTCAACATCTCCAACGCGCACAAATATCTCTATTGGGGCAATTACGGCTTTGATCCCAAGGATGCGTGGCTCGCGGTGGTCAAGTTTCCGGGCTGGGCGACGATCCCCGGGCATTACAACCTCGCAGTCGCGCGCGATTGGCACATCATTGCCGCCTGGCCGTTTGGTGTGGGGCTGCTTTTCATCTGGATCGCGATGCTGGTGAACGGCCATTTTCGCCGCGACCTCACCACAAAACCTTCCGACTGGACCCCGGGGGCGGTGATCGCCTCGGTCAAGGCGCACGCGCCTGCGGGCGGAGGTGCCCATCATGGCGGCTATAATGCTGTGCAGAAAATCCTCTATGGCGGGGTGTTCGGCGTGCTGCTGCCGATGATGGTGCTGACCGGCCTGTCGATCAGCCCGGGGTTTGAGCCTGCCGCGCCGTGGGTGCTCGATCTGCTCGGTGGACGCCAGAGCGCGCGCTCGCTGCACTTCCTCACCGCTTGGGCCGTGTTCGGGTTCTTCGTGATCCATATTGTGCTGGCGCTTACCGACTGGCGGTTGATCCTTGAGATGTTCACCGGGGGGCGGCGCCCCGATCCGGCAAGCACGCATGATCCAGCCCCCGCGCCCGCCCCTGTTACGCCGCCCGCTGCCGAAGGAGCGATGGACCATGGTTGATATCCCGCGCCGCTCCTTGCTTGCCGGGTTCGCCGCGCTTGGCGCAACCGCATGTGCCAAGATCGGGGAGAGCGAGACCGGCAAGAACCTGATCGCCACCGCCGATGGCTGGCACCGAGCGGCGCACCGCGCACTGGCGGGCAAGCAGGGGCTTGTGCGGGAATATGCCCCGTCCGAGCGCTCGCCGACCTTCAAGGGTAATGGCTCGGTCACGGTCGAAGACCCGTTTTATCGGGACCAGCTGGCCAAGGGCTTTCCCGACTGGAAGCTCGAAGTGAGCGGTCTCGTGGAAAAGCCATTGAGCCTCACCATGGCCGACATCCGCGCCCTCCCCCAGCGCACCCAGATCACCCGCCACGACTGTGTGGAAGGCTGGAGCGCGATCGGCGAATGGACCGGGCCGCAGCTCTCCGCCCTGCTAGATGCCGCGAAGGTCAAGGAAGAGGCGAAGTTCATCGTCTTCCGCTGCGCCGATATTCTCTATGGCCGCTCCTATTACGAGAGCGTCGACATGGTCGATGCCTACCACCCGCAATCCATCATCGCCCATTCTTTGAACGGTGAGCCGCTCCCGGAAAAGAACGGCGCGCCGCTGCGCATGCGGCTGGAACGGCATCTGGGATACAAGCACCCCAAATACCTGACCGGGATCGAAGCCGTCGCGAGCTTCGCCAAGATCGGCGATGGCAAGGGCGGGTTCTGGGAAGATATTGCCGGATACCAGTGGTACGGCGGCATATGATTGCGCGCCTATTCGGGGTAAACTCGCGCCATGCTTTGCCAGCAATGCCGGATCAGCTCTTCAAGCACCGCGAGATTAATATCGGCTAGCTTATTCACATACACGCAGGCCTTACCCTCGCCATGCTTTCCCAACTGACTCAGCAATTGTGTGCGCCGGTCGCGATCTTCCGGCGTGAACATTCCGCCATGCATATAGAGAGAATGCTTGGCCTTGCGGGGCGAAAAACCAGTGCGCAGGCTGGTGCCTGAATGACCGCTTTCGTAACGGTAGTCATATGAGCCATAGCCGATGATGCTCGGCCCCCACATTTTCGGTGTCACCCCGGTGACCTCGCGAAAGAGCGCTTCGAGCACCAGCGCCTCCTCGCGCTTGGCCGAGGGTTCGACAGCCGCAATAAAAGCCTCCACCGGCTGAGCGGTGATTACCGTTTTCGCCTCGACCAAAGGACCTCTCCCTACCTCAAACCCACGATATTGCGATAGCCGCACAGACGGCTAAAGCGAAGCGCACAGCATCCTCGAAAGGAGCCTCATGAGCAAGCCTCTCCTCGACCGTTTTCTTTCCCGCGGCGTCACGCAGGGCCGCCTCGGCGTGGTCTTCGCCGATGGCAGCGTGAGCACCTATGGCACCGCCACCCCCGGCTTTCCCGAGATCGTGGTCCGCTTCACTGATGCGCGGGTGCCGCGCGACATTATTCTCGACCCCCGGCTCGGCGCGGCCGAGGCTTTCATGGATGGCCGCCTGCTGATCGAGGAGGGCGACGTGATGGGCCTTGTCACCCTGCTGCGCGCCAACAACCCGTGGGACAAGGGCGGCGATATCGGGCCGCCGAGTTTCTTCAAGAAACTGCTCAACCGTGCGAGCTTCACCGCCGAACAGATCAACAACCGCGTCGGCTCGAAGCAAAACGTCGCGCATCACTATGATATCGGCAATGATCTCTATGCGCTGATGCTCGATGATGAGCACTGGCAATATTCCTGCGCCTATTGGGACGAAGGCGTGACGACGCTGGCTGAGGCGCAGGGCGCGAAGCTCAAGCACATCGCCAAGAAGCTGGCGCTGACCCCGGGCCAGCAGGTGCTCGATATCGGTTGCGGCTGGGGCGGGATGGCGATCCACCTGGCCAAGCACCACGATGTCCACGTCACCGGCATCACGCTGTCCGAAGAACAAGCCGCCCTCGCGCGCGAAAAGGTGCGCGAGGCCGGAGTGGCTGACAAGGTCACGATCCTGCTTGAAGACTACCGCGATACCGCCGCGTCAGGCCGCAAGTTCGACCGGATCGTCTCGGTCGGCATGTTCGAACATGTCGGCCGCGCGCAGTTCGAAACCTATTTCGAGGCCTGCGCCAAGATGCTGACCGATGACGGGGTGATGCTGCTCCACACCATCGGGCGCATGGGCGGACCCGGCACCACCGATGCCTTCACCCGGAAGTACATCTTCCCCGGCGGCTATATCCCGGCGCTGTCGGAAACCGTGGCGGCCTCCGAAAAGCACCGCCTGATCGCCGCCGATGTCGAGACACTGCGGCTGCACTACGGCAAGACTTTGCGCGAATGGTACGCCAACTGCATGACCCACCGCGACGCGATCATCGCGATGTATGACGAGCGCTTCTTCCGGATGTGGACCTTCTACCTCGCTGGCGCGGCGACCGTGTTTGAACATGGCAGCATGTGCAACTTCCAGATCCAGTACATCCGCAGCCGCCACGCCCTGCCGATCACGCGCAATTACCTCTACGCTTGATCATCGAGAGTCGGCGGCACACATTTTTTCCACGCGCCTGTCGAACCCCGGCTTTCGCCTGCGTCTCTGTATCGGACTGCCCTCGCACCGATGGGCGGCAACCTGATACGGAGACGCTTGATGACCGATACTGCCGCGCCTGCCTCGATGGGAGTTCGCCTCGCCGCCATTGCCGGACTGCTGTGGAGCCTGTTTGGGGCCTACCTCTTTGCAAGCCAGACTTTCGCCGATCGCGCCGGACTGATGGCGCAAGGCATGACGGCGGAACAGGCGGAACTTTATGCGGGCCTCCCAGTGTGGATGGGATTCGCCTTCGGGATTGGCACTGTGGGCGGAGTGTTAGGCTGCGGGTTGCTGCTACTGGCGCACCGCGCGGCGCTGACGGTACTATGGGTTTCGCTCGGCGCCTACCTTGCGCTTTATGCGGGCGACATCATCCTCGGGGTGTTCGCGGCTTTCGGCCCGCCGCAGGTCATTGTGCTTACGTTGGTGGTGGCGATTGCCGCGGCGTTGGTGTGGGTGGCGCGGCAGGCAGTGCGCCGCGACTCACTGGCGTGAGACGCCGTCTGGATCGGCCGGCTTCGTTTCGCTTGCGGCGCGGGCAAGCGCTGCTAGAGGACGCGCGAACCCCCGATCCAGGAATTGTCCATGGCCCAGACCCAGCCCCAAAAAGTCGTCCTCGCCTATTCGGGCGGTCTCGACACCAGCGTCATCGCCAAGTGGCTGAGCGTCGAGCGCGGTCTGGAGGTCGTGACTTTCACCGCTGATCTTGGCCAGGGCGAGGAGATCGAGCCTGCCCGTGCCAAGGCTCGCGCCATGGGGATCCCCGACAATCACATCTTCATCGAAGACCTGCGCGAGGAATTCGTGCGCGATTTCGTCTTCCCGATGATGCGCGCCAATGCCCGCTACGAAGGCGATTACCTGCTCGGCACCTCGATCGCCCGCCCGCTCATTTCCAAGCGGCTGGTGGAGATCGCGCATGAAACAGGTGCGGATTTCATCGCTCATGGCGCGACCGGCAAGGGCAATGATCAGGTGCGCTTTGAACTCAGCGCCTATGCGCTCGATCCCGATATCAAGGTGATCGCCCCCTGGCGCGAATGGGACCTGACCAGCCGCACCGCGCTGATCGCCTGGGCGGAAAAGCACCAGATCCAGGTGCCCAAGGACAAGCGCGGCGAAAGCCCCTTCTCCACCGATGCCAACCTCTTGCACACCTCGTCGGAAGGCAAGGTGCTTGAAGACCCGTGGGAGGAAACCCCCGATTACGTCTATTCGCGCACGGTCAATCCTGAGGACGCGCCCGATACCCCCGAATACATCACCGTGGATTTCGAGCGCGGCGATGGCGTGGCGCTCAACGGCGAAGCGATGTCGCCTGCCACGCTGCTCGCGGCACTCAACGATCTCGGCCGCAAGCATGGCATCGGCCGGCTCGATCTGGTCGAGAACCGCTTCGTCGGCATGAAGAGCCGTGGGATGTACGAGACCCCGGGCGGCGAAATCTACGCCCGCGCGCATCGGGGGATCGAGCAGATCACGCTCGATCGCGGCGCCGCGCATCTCAAGGACGAGCTGATGCCGCGCTATGCCGAGCTCATCTACAACGGCTTCTGGTTCAGCCCCGAGCGCGAGATGCTCCAGGCTGCGATTGATCACAGCCAGGACAAGGTCACCGGCACGGTGCGGCTCAAGCTCTACAAGGGCCTTGCCAGTGTCGTGGGCCGCAAATCGCCCCATTCGCTCTATTCCGAGGCGCACGTCACCTTCGAGGATGACGCCGGGGCCTATGACCAGAAGGACGCGCAGGGCTTCATCAAGCTCAACGGCCTGCGCCTGCGGCTGCTGGCACGGCGCGACCGCGACGCCTGATCGCTCCCACGAACCGGGCAAAACCGAGTCGCGGCGGTGGCTGGGCGAGCCCCACGGGCTTATTGTTACAATTTCGCGGCTAACTGATCCGAGTGGTCAGTGCGATTTCACACGATATGCGACGAACCGTTGACTTATCCACTCGTGTCCACAGGCGATCCTGGCGAAAGTGGAAAACTGCGGCACGCAGATGTTGCCAGATCGCCGATTCAGGCGCACTTTCAACCTGTCTTCGGGACACAAGCCGCTGGGAAGGAAGAGCCGCAAGGCTCTGAATTTAAAGCGGTTCTGGATCCCAAGATGGCGGTGGCACATGTCCCCGCGCCGATCGAGAGACGGCATGCCCAAGGCTTCGGCGAAAGGCAAGCGGTCTCGTTTGAGAGGAGCGCGACGCAGTGCCGCCGGACAGGCCGGGAACCGGGCTGGAACGACACGCAGCGGAAAGGCGAAAGCCCCCAGCCGCCGCAGAACGAACCAGTAAAGGGACCTGCGCCTCGGCCAGGCGACTGTGCATGGCGGCGCTACCCAAGGCCTGCGGGCTTCGGGACGGCGCAGCAGGGCAGAAGCGAAAGCCGGATGCCGGTGCGAGCGCCGGTGACGAAACTCTGGGAAGCCAGCCGCAAGGCGGGTGAATCAGGGCCAGACATCGGGCGCCAAGCGCGCTCTGAAGACCGCGAGGTGGTTGGTCCGCCACATGCCTCGCTGGGAACGGAGCGTCCACGCGTCGGTGAGAGTGGGGTCGGCAGCAATGCCGGCCCCATTTGCTATGTGGGCGCAGACCTGACAGCGCGGCCGCAGTCCCTCCAGACCGAGTCGCGCTAAGGGAAAATGCGTTGACGCGCCGGGGTCAGGCCCCCCTTCGCCATCATTTCACCGCGTTTGCAGGGCGGTTCATGCCTCAGCAGCACCGCGGCAGCGATGACCCGTTGCCGCAATTTGCCTTTGCCAAGGCCCCTGATCTACCTGCGCCGCCATGCGGACGGGAAATCGCGTCGGTGGCCTTGATGCCAAAAGCGTAAGCGCCAGAAGCTTGCAGACCGCCTTGGTCGCAGGCCTGCTGGGCATTCTGCCGCTCGCCGCATCCTCTGCCGCTACGCCCGACGCAGCCACCACGCCGATCGAGCCTGCCACCAGTGCCGCCGTGATCGAACTGGTGCCGGTGCCGCTTACGACCGAAGTGACCGCCCCGCCTCCGGCGACCGATGAAGGCGCGGCAGCGCCCTCTGCCCCTCAAGAAACCCACATCGGGCGCGGTAGCGCGTCTTACTACGCCGCCAAATTCCACGGCCGCCGCACCGCCAGCGGGGAGATGTTCGATAACCGCGCCATGACCGCGGCCCACCGCACCTTGCCCTTCGGCTCACTGGTGCGGGTCACCAACCCCGCCAATGGCGCGAGCGTGGTGGTGCGGATCACGGATCGCGGGCCTTTCTCGCGGGACCGAATGATCGATGTCAGCCGCGCCGCAGCCGAAGATCTTGGCCTGATCGCGCGCGGCCATGCCATGGTGGAACTGTCGCTGATCGCCGACTGATCCTCGGCGCAAAATCACGAATTGGGCGAGTAGCTCATCCCAAGCGACGAGGTATCGCCGCTGATTTTCAGCTTCAACCGCGCGGTCTTGCTGTCCGAGGTGTTGCGCAGCAGCGACATTTCCCCCGGAGCAAAGCTCGCCTTGACATCGCCGCCGGGTACCACTGTCCCGCGGCTCACGCCCGCGCTCGCCCCCTCGGCCTTGCCCAGCACCTCAACAGCCACCGGCCCGGTGTTGCGCCCGGTGACGGTAAAGGCCCCTTCCTGCCCCCCGCCGAGCTCAAAGGTCTGCCCGGCCTCGATCTGAAGGTTGGAGTTAATTTCCCCCGCCTGCACCGCCCCCCAGGTGCCCAGCATGGCAAACCCCAGAGCAAGAGCGGCGGGACGGAACAGAGCGGCGGTTCGAAGGGTCATGGGGTGGGCTCCTGATGGGGGCTGCTGACAAAGCTACGCCGAGCATCAGCAAGCAGATGCACCTAGGTCCGATTGGCAATGCTGCCCCTTGCACGGCGCGGGCGCGTGGTTAGTTATCGCTACCTCGCACAATCATGCCGCACACGGAGCGGCGGGCCGCAAGGGGACCTTGGCCATCACCCTCACCCTGATCCTGCTCTACGTCGCCGCCCAGATTGCGCTTTCCGTCTGGGCCGGGCGCGGGGCGAAGTCCGATGCGGATTATCTCGTCGCGGGGCGCAGCCTTGGCACCTTTGCCGTCGGTATGTCGGTGTTTGCGACGTGGTTCGCCTCCGAAAGCCTGATCGCGACCTCGGGCGATGTCGCGCGCGATGGCATGGCGGGCGCGCGGGCCGAGCCCTTTGCCTATGCGCTGGGGCTGTTCGCCATCGCGCTGTTCTTTGCCTATCGCCTGCGGGCCGGGGCCTTCATCACCATCGCCGATTTCCTGCGCGACCGGTTCGGCGCGGGGACCGAGGGGCTCGCGGCGGTCGTGATCGCGCTGTCGGCCACCACATGGTCGGCGGCGCAGCTCTTCGCCTTTGCTGTGATCCTGTCGGGCGCGGCGGGGGTGGACTTCACCACCGCGCTGGTCGGAGCGACGCTGCTGGTGATGACCTATACGCTCTTCGGCGGCCTTGCGGGCGATGTTGTCACCGATGTCGTGCAGGGCATCATCATCCTCATCGCCATCGCCATCCTCTTCGCCCTGATGGTCACCGCCGCCGGAGGCCCCGGCGCGATGTGGGCCGCCCTGCCCCCCGCCAAGCTTACCTTCGCGCTCCCCGGCGAGAGCTGGGTCGACCGGGCGGAGCTGTGGCTCATCCCGATCATCGGCACCATGGTCAGTCAGGAGGCGATTGCCCGCACCCTTGGCGCTAGGTCGCCCGAAGTGGCGCGGCGGGGGGCGATGATCGGGGCGGGGATTTACCTTGTCGCGGGGCTGATCCCGGTGAGCCTTGGGCTGTTCGGCCCCCAACTCGGCCTTACCTTGGGCGCGGACGAGGCCTATCTGCCGAGCCTTGCCACCGCGCTGATGCCGCCGTGGATGTACATCATCTTCACCGGAGCGCTGATTTCCGCGATCCTCTCCTCGGTCGATTCCGCGCTGCTGGCGGTCTCGGCGGTGGTGACCGAGAGCGGGTACAAGCGCTTGAATCCGAAAGCTTCTCCCCTCGCCCTGCTGCGGGCTGCGCGGGGGGCGACGGTGGGCGCGGCGGCGGTGGCGGCGTGGCTCGCGGCGCAGGGGGAGAGCCTTCGCGATCTGGTGCTCGATGCCAGCGCGATTGCCGCGGTGCTGGCGGTGCCGATCATCATGGGCCTCGCCGGGATCGGCCGCGGCACCCGGGCGGCGGTGGCGGCGATTGCGGTGCAGGTGGGGGTGCTGGGGGTGCTTGACTGGGGCCTCGGCGTGCCCGGCGCCTTCCTGTGGATGCTGGCAAGCGGGCTGGCGGTGTTCAGCGCGGTCAGCGCGTTAGAAGCGCGCAAGCAGCTCGCGACGGCCGGGGGATGAGGCGGCAATGACCGCGCGATGACCCGGTGATGAGTGCGCGATGCGTGCGCGCGGGGCGACAGCGGGATGGGCGCGCTTGCGGTGGCCTGACCCCCTCACCCTGTCCCCAAGAGCACCCCAAACCCGTTCGCCCTGAGCTTGTCCGAACCGCAGGTGGGCGAGCGCCCTACGGCTGCACTTCTTGCCTCCATCCCAACGAAGGCGTTGGCGCTCAGCCAGCACACGACCGAACTTGCCCGAGAACCAAGCGCTCATTCTCAAGGATCGCGGCGCGGGTTTCTTCGGACATGGGCGGGTTATTATTGATGCGCCCGGCCTCCACATGCGCGAGCCAGCCCTTGACGAACGCGCGGTCGCCTGCGGGATCGAAGGGCGCGGCCTCCTTCATCGGACGGGTGTTCGGATGGGGCGGAGGAGGAAAAGCCATAGCGCGCTCCTTGGCACAAGAGGAAGAACCCAGCGCCGTCCACCCGCGCCCAAGCGCGAGCGCTGCGCCGGGCGCTAGGGTAGAGGGGGTGCGGGGGTGTAGGAAAAGGGGGAGAGACTTGCCTCGAACAAAGCGTCTGTTACTGTTGCCGAAAGTCGGATCATTCAGAGTATTAGAGTCTGATTCATAATTATCCGGTTTGATTGCAATGCCTTGCGATACGGCGA
>OFDC01000503.1_pt1 | contig 29084 bp, 43 predicted proteins | sample 1520941 | NCBI WGS metagenome assembly OFDC01 (sample SAMEA94258168, study PRJEB24077) | hot springs metagenome | biome: Aquatic biome; feature: Water | place: India | collected 2012-12-06 | depth 5 m | reverse complement strand
CCGCCGCACCGCGACGTCGACCACGTTGGTCTCGCTGTCGAAGTTCATGTCCCAGACCTGCTCGGCGAGCACCGTACGCGACAGCACCTCGCCTTGGCGCCGCAACATCAGGGTCAGCAGCGTGAACTCCTTGGGTGTCAGGTCCAGGCGCTGGCCGGCGCGGGTGGCCTTGCGGCGTGCGAGGTCGACTTCGAGGTCGGCCAGGCGCAAGGTGGTGACCGGCTGAGCGCTCTTGGCGGCGCCACGGCGCAGCAATGCCTCCACCCGCGCCAGCAGCTCCGAGAACGCAAACGGCTTGACCAGGTAGTCGTCCGCGCCGCCCTTGAGCCCTTGGACACGGTCTTCGACCTTGTCACGGGCGGTCAGCATCAGCACCGCCGTGTCCTTGGCGTTGCGCAGGGCCTTGAGGACGCCGAAGCCATCAATGCCCGGCAGCATCACGTCCAGGATGACCAGGTCGTACTCGCCTTCGACGGCCAGGTGTTTGCCGTCGATGCCGTCGTGTGCGACATCGACCACGTAGCCGCCTTCGGTCAGCCCTTTCTTCAGGTACTCCGCGAGCCGTTGCTCGTCTTCCACCACGAGGATCCGCATGCCGTCAGTGTCGCGCAGCCGGCCTTGTCTTCACATTACGAAACCGTAATGGAACGGCGCGCGTCCTGTCGGGGCGCGGCTTCTACAGTGAAGGCCATGGAACAGCGAACACCTCCCTACACAGGCGCCAGTCGCTCGCTGTCCCGGTTTCCGATCCCCCACCAGGAGTTCACCATGTCAATCCGATCCAACACCGCCGCCGCCCTGATCGCCGTACTGCTCGCAGGGCCGGCCTTGGCCACCCAGGGATTCACGCCGGCGAACAACGAGGCCGGCGGCAATTTCCACGCGATGCCGGCTGCGAAGAGCCGGGATCAGGTCAAGCAGGAGCTTGTCCAGGCGCGCCGCGCCGGCAGCCTGCAGCAGAACCAGGGCGAGGTCACCTTCGCGCCGGAGATCGAGGACGCCCGCGGCACGCGCAGTCGCGCCGAGGTGAAGCACGAAGCCGAGCAAGCGCGCGACGACCAGGAACTGCGCCAGCTCTACATCAACTGAGCAACACCCACTCGAACCCGCAGAAAAGGACACCCACCATGAAGTTCAACGCACTCTTTCTCGCCGCCAGCCTCGCTGCGGTTGCACCGTGGACGGCGATGGCCACGACCGATGGCGCCGCCAACACCGGCCCCTCGGCGCCGGCCTCGACCGCCGGCTATACCGATGCCGAAGTCAAGAAGGTCGACGCCGAACAGGGCAAGGTCACGCTCAAGCACGGTCCGATCGAAGCCCTCGGCATGCCGGGGATGACGATGGTCTTCCGCGCCGACCCGGCGTTGCTGGCCAAGGTCAAGCCGGGTGACTTGGTGAAGTTCAAGGCCGACCGAGTCGACGGCAGCTTCAAGGTCACCGACCTGGCGGCCCGGTAATCCGGCCGCCCGGGGGGATGGCCAACAGGCAGCGGCCACAGGCTGTCGGCTATGCACGCCGATTGCTCCACGCCGCTGCACCTTGTTTGCAGTGCCGGAATAACCCTTTGTTGACCGCGATCAACTAGACTTCGTCACCATGTGGGTGTTCATTCGTACCGCGCTGATCTGGCTCCTGGCCGCCGCGCTGCCTTTCCAAGGGGCAGTGGCTGCGTCCATGGTGGCTTGCGGTCCCGAGCACCACGGCGGGGGTGCTGCGCAGCACGACGTGGCCCAACACCACTCCGCCGAATCGGCCGGCCATGACCACAGCGGTCACGACCATCCGCAGGAGGATGCCGCTTCCAGCGCTGCGATGCCCGACAGTGCAACGGCAGCTTCGGAAGCTGCGGTGAAAGCCGCGCACAAGGGCAGCTCCAAGTGCAGCGTCTGTGCCAGCTGCTGCACCAGCGCCGCGCTGCCGGTCACGGCCATCCGCTTCTCGCCGCCGCTGTTGGGCGACAGCCCCTTCCTCACAAGCGCGTCCGCCTCGGTGGTCTTCATCACCGTCGGCCCGGAACGTCCGCCCCGAACCTTCCTCGCTTAAGGCCCTGCCGTGGGCGCTGCCGTGCCGGACGTGATCTACGTCCGCCGGATGTCGCCCGACCGCTGACCTGAGCCCCATGCGCCGCGCCATCCATGGGCCGGCCAGAGGCTATCCGCGAGGAATCCATGTCGATCAAGAGAACCGTCTTCACGACGGCCACACTCGGTGCGGTGCTGTGCCTGCCACCGCTTGCCGCAGTTGCGCAGGCCGGCGGCCATGCCGGCCACCCGCCCGCCACTCCCGCCGCTGCCACGACGACGGCCGCGGGCGCGCCGTCGCCTCAAGCGGCCTCCACCTACCGCTCGGCCTTTGACGGCTACCGCCGCTTCACGGACGAGCCGGTGAAGTCGTGGAAGGACGCCAACGACAACGTTGGCCGAATCGGCGGGTGGAAAACCTACGCGAAGGAAGCCGCGGCCGAGAGCGGGGATGGCGGCAGCGCCGCCGGCCACGCGGGTCACGCCGGCCATGGTGCGCCGTCTGCCGCATCGGGCCAAAACCCGCCGCGCGCGGGCACCGCCAACACCGACAAACCGTTCGGTCAGACGGAAGCGACCAACCCGCCGAAGGTGGCTCCACGGCCGACCCCTGCAGCGCCTGCAGGCTCCCAGCCCAAGGCACCCGCCGGGCACTCACAACACCACTAAGGAGTGCACATGACCTTCAGGGTCGCATCCCGACCGCGCCGGGCAGCGGTGGCCGCCGCACTGGCCGCACTGCTGCTGGGTGGCTGTGCCACCACAGCGGTGGACAACAACTTCAAGGCCGCACAGAGCCTGACGCAAAGCCGCCTGGGGGCGGACGTCAAATGGCTGCACACCGACGAGGCCCGGCGCGAAGCGCAGGCCGAGGTGGACCGGCTGCTGTCCAAGCCGTTGAGCGCCGACGACGCGGTGCGGATCGCGCTGGCTCACAGCCCGGCGCTGCAGGCGGCTCTGTTCGACAGTGCAGCCGCCTCGGCCGGCGCGACGCAGTCCGCACGCCTGCCGAACCCGATCTTCACCTTCGAACGCCTGGTCCGCCGGCATGACGGCGAGGTGTCGCTGGACATCGGCCGCATGCTGGGCATCTCGGTGTTCGACCTGCTGCTGCTGCCGACGCGCCTGCGCATGGCGGATTTCCAGCAACAGCAGATCCAGCTGCGCTTGGCCAGCGATGTGGTGCAGGCCGCCACCGACGCACGGCAGAACTGGGTGCGCGCGGTGGCTGCCCAGCAGTCGTTGCAGTATTTCGAGCAGGTCAAGCAAGCGGCAGACGCCGGTGCGGAACTGGCTCGCCGCATGCAGTCGGTCGGCAACTTCAACCGGCTGCAGCGGGCGCGCGAACAGGCGTTTGCTGCGGACGCGGTGGCGCAGCTGGCTCGGGCGCGGCAAGCCGCGCAGAGCGCCCGCGAGGCGCTGGTGCGTTCGCTGGGCTTGAACGAGGCGCAGGCACGCCGGCTCCAGTTGCCGGAGCGGCTGCCGGACCTGCCGAACGCGCCGAAGGCCGAAGCCGAAGTCGCACAACAGGCGATCGACCAACGGCTGGACGTGCGCATGGCCCGGGCCGACTTGGAGTTCACCGCACGCGACATGGGCCTGACCCGCGTCAGCAGTTTCGTCAACGGCTTCCACATCGCAGGGGTGCGCAACAGCGAGACCGGCGAGCCGCCGCAAAAAGGCTACGAACTCGAACTGCCGATCCCCATCTTCGACTTCGGTGACGCTTTGCGGGCGCGCTCGCAGGCGACCTACATGGCCGCGGTCAACCGCACTGCGCAGTTGGCGGTCGATGCCAGCTCACAAGTGCGCGAAAGCTATGGCGGGTACCGCACAGCGTATGACGTGGCCAAGCACTACGCGGAGGAAATCGTTCCTCTGCGCAAGACGATCGCCGACGAGAACCTGCTTCGCTACAACGGCATGCTGATCGGCGTGTTCGAACTGCTGGCTGACGCACGAGAGCAGATCGGCAGCGTGGTGCAGGCCATCGACGCCCAACGTGACTTCTGGCTGGCTGACGCAGCGTTGCAAGCCGCGCTGATCGGCCGACCCACCGGCGGTGTCGCCATGGAGGCGCGTCCTGCGGCCTCTGGTGGCGGCGCTGGCGGCGGACATTGATCCTGACGGAGAACACATCCATGACGACATCAAGACGGCGCTTCCTGGCCGGCTCGGCGGCAGCCGGTGCCGCGGTGGCGGCCTCGACGGTCAGCAAGGTGGCCATGGCGGCGCTGCCCGAGCCGGTGATCCAGACCGACCCGCGTACCGCGCCCCCGCTGATGCCCAACACTGGGCGCCCCTACAACCCGATGGTCACGCTCAACGGCTGGAGCCTGCCTTGGCGCATGAACAACGGCGTCAAGGAGTTCCACCTGGTGGCCGAACCAGTGGTGCGCGAGTTCGCACCCGGCATGAAGGCCCACCTGTGGGGCTACAACGGCACCTCGCCCGGGCCCACCATCGAAGTGGTCGAAGGCGACCGGGTGCGGATCTTTGTGACCAACAAGCTGCCGGAGCACACCACTATCCACTGGCACGGCCTGCGCCTGCCCAACGGGATGGATGGCGTGGGTGGTCTGAACCAGCCGCACATCCCGCCCGGCAAGACCTACGTCTACGAGTACGTGATCCGGCGCAGCGGCACCTTCAAGTACCACCCGCATGCCGACGAGATGGTGCAGATGGCCATGGGCATGTACGGCATGTTCATCGCGCACCCGAAGGATCCGGGATTCATGCGGGTGGACCGGGACTACGGTTTCATCCTGACCGCTTTCGACATCGAGCCGGGCAGCTTCACGCCCCGGGTCGCCGAGATGACGGACTTCAACCTCTGGACCTTCAATTCCAGGGTGTTCCCTGGCATCGACTCGATGGTCGCTCGTCTCGGTGAGCGGGTGCGCATCCGCATGGGCAACCTGACGATGACCAACCACCCAATCCACCTGCACGGCTACGAGTTCATGGTGACGGGCACCGACGGGGGCTGGACGCGCGAGAGCGCCCGCTGGAACGAGGTGACCACCGACGTCGCGGTGGGACAGATGCGGGCCGTCGAGTTCCTTGCGGACGAACCGGGCGACTGGGCGTTCCACTGCCACAAGAGCCACCACACGATGAACGCGATGGGCCACGACCTGCCCACCATGATTGGCGTGGACCACACTGGCATCGCCAAGCAGGTCAACAAGCTGATCCCGGACTACATGGTGATGGGCGAGCGCGGCATGGCCGACATGGCAGAGATGGAGATGCCCATCCCCGACAACACCTTGCCGATGATGACCGGCCAGGGACCGTTCGGCCCGGTGGAGATGGGCGGCATGTTCACGGTGATGAAGGTGCGCGCGGACCAGAAGCGCGGCGACTACAAGGACCCGGGTTGGTACCAGCACCCCAAGGGCGAGGTCGCCTACGAGTTCACCGGCACGCTGCCGGAGCCCGCCCGCTCGTTCGGCGCCGGTGGCCAGTCGATGCCGCTGGCCCGCAAACCCACCAAGGAAGTGGTGATGCGCGCACGCAAGCCGAACGGCCGCAGCAGCGGCGGACACGGCAATCACTGAACACCAACACCGACTCCACGAAAGGACCCCGCCATGAACACTCGACCCTTGCGCTCCCTGCAGGCTGCCGCACTTGCCATCCTGCTGGTCGGCGTGTCGCTGGGCGCACACGCCCATGGCAACGACGACCACGGCAAGAAGACCGCGCAACCGGCCAAGAAGGAACAAAAGCCCTGGGGCATCGCTGGCGACGCGAAGAGCGCCAAGCGCACGATCGAAATCAAGATGACCGACAACATGCGGTTCACGCCCGACGTGGTGAACGTCAAGCAGGGAGAAACCGTCAAGTTCGTGATCCGCAACGCCGGCCAGGTGATGCACGAACTGGTGATCGGCACCAAGAAGGAGCTCGACGAGCACGCGGCGCTGATGGCCAAGTTCCCCGAGATGGAGCACGACGAGCCGTACATGGCCCACGTCGCGCCCGGCAAGACCGGTGAGCTGGTCTGGAACTTCAACCGGCCGGGTGAGTTCGACTTCGCCTGCCTGATCGCTGGCCACTACCAAGCCGGCATGGTCGGCAAGATCAAGGTCGCCGCCAAGTGAGTCTTGAAGCGCCGGCCGCGTCAGCGGCGGCGCCTTTCGTTTTCATCGTCAACCAAGGAGCCATCGAATGAACAAACCCATTGCCCTGATCGCCGCGTCTTTGCTGCTGACCGGCAGCGCGGTCTACGCCGGAGGCGATCACGGCCACGGCGCCCATGGCGGCGGCCCGAAGGCCGATGCGACCGCTGCCGCGAAGATCGAACAGATCGAGGGCGAGGTGCGCAAGGTGGACACCGACGCCAAGAAGATCACGATCAAGCACGGCGAGATCAAGAGCCTGCAGATGCCGGGCATGACCATGGTCTTCCAGGTCAAGGATCCTGCGCTGCTCGGCAAGGCCAAGGCAGGCGACAAGATCGTGTTCTCTGCCGAGAAGACCGGCGGCGCCTTCGTCGTCACCGACATCCAGGCTGCCAAGTAAGCCCAGCTGCACGGCGGCGCAGATGCACGAGTTGCGCGGCATCGACAAGATGCCCCACGACTTCTTCACCATGACGCTGGTGCTGTCGGGAATCTGCGCCGTCGGCATGGCGCTGCTGGTCTGGCATCTGAAGCGCCGCCACACGCGCAAGCCGGGCGGCCGCCACCCCGTCCCGCGTGCCAAGCCCGTGCGCCACAAGCGCAAGCGGCACCGTTCATGACCGCATGACATTCGACACCATGGAGACCACCTTGCCCCGTTTGATCATCACGCTCGCGGCGCTGACCGCCTGGTCGCTGCCGGCCCTGGCTGCTGAGCACATCGTCGACATCGCCTGGGACGCCAAAGGGCAGTTCCACCACGAGGCCCGTGTCGCCCCGAAGAAGTTCGTCGAAGTATGCGGCAAGCTGAGCAAGGGCACCAAGGTCAAGTGGCACTTCGAAGGCGGTGGCCCGACGGACTTCAACGTGCACTATCACGAGGGCAAAGACGTACGCTTTCCGGCCAAGCAGGCGCAGGTCAGCAAAGCAGACGGGACCGTCGATGTGTCGGTCGACCAGGACTACTGCTGGATGTGGTCGAACAAGAGCGAGACACCGGTCTCATTGATGGTGCACCTCGACAAGGGCGGCTGATGCCTTCAGTGCACGAGCACCCAACCGGAGCGAACGACATGTAGTACGCACCACTCGCGCTGCACGAACTACAACGCATCCCTCCCTGTGCCGCGGTTGAACGTCGGCAGGAGGTGGTGCGTTTTGCATTTGGCCCGCCAAGCTGGGACCGCATCTTGCCCCCTTCGATGTCGCCGAATCCCCGGTGACTCTTGAAGGAGAGACAAGATGGCTCATCAGCAGTACAGCTCGTGTATTGAAGCTTGCATGCAGTGCGCGGTGGAGTGCAACCACTGCGCAGCCGCCTGCCTGCAAGAGCAGGACGTGAAGATGATGGCCCGGTGCATCGCGTTGGACCTGGACTGCGCTGCCATTTGCGAGTTGGCGGCTGCCGCCATGGCGCGCGGCAGCGAGAACGCGCAATCGATCTGTGCGTTGTGCGCGGACATTTGCGAAGCCTGCGGCGAAGAATGCGCCAAGCACTCGGCAATGGAACACTGCCAGCGCTGTGCCGAGGCCTGCCGCCGCTGCGCGGATGAATGCCGGCGCATGGGGCAAACGGCCGTTGGCCAGGCGGGCCAAACGATGGCCGGTCATGCACATTGATCCCGGCGCATCCCTTTCTGACGCCCTCACAGGCGAATGACGGTGCTTGCTATGGCTGCTGCCTCCGGTACGGAGCGAACAGCGGTGCGGCGTACCGTACTTCCGATCCCAGGTGCCTTTGAAACGGCACTCGACATGGAGGTCCCATGGCACTTCAATCCCTGCTCGCACGCGCGGGCCGCTGCCTCGCCATTGCGAGCGCACTCACTGCCCCGTTGATCGCCCATGCCGGCGAACCAGGGCGAGGACTGATGGCTGGCTTCGAGGTCGAATTCATGCAAATGACGATCGACCATCACTACGCGGCCCTGCGTATGACAGAGCTCGCTGCTGGCACCGACATGCAGCGCAATGGCCAGTTGTCGCCGCACGAAGGAACGTCGCCGACGCCCGGCTTTGCAGCGACGCCTGCCAAAGCCACGCTGGATGATGTTAAGTCACTGGCCCGGCGCAACAACCGCATGCAACGCGAGGAGATCCTGACCCTGCAAGGTTTCCTGCGCGACTGGTACGGCGTCCAGTACCAGCCAAAGTTGCGTCCGCAGAGCCGCGCGATGATCCAGGCGCTGGAACGCGCGCGTCCCGGTGCCGACTTCAACCACCTCTTCCTCGAAATGTTCAGCAGGCACCATTTCACGCTGATGCAGCCCGTCAACGGCTGCCTGACCGCATCGGATCTGCGGCACGAGGACTTGAGGCGCGAATGCCGGGCGATGTGGCACAGCCAGATGGCCGACATTGACATGATGCGCGATGAACTGCGCAAGCATTTCGGCATCCACGATTACCAGCCGTTCAAGGGCCGGGAGCCGCTGCACTCCGGATCCGATGAACCTAACGGTCAGCACAGCGGTTATGGGCTGGTGCCAATCCATTAACACCGAGTGACACTGAGGGAGCTTTCCGGCTGCCTGACGTGCGCAGGCCCAAGGCGACCACGATGATCGAGCGCCAAAGGGAAGCGTGGTGATGTCCCGTCCTCCTGGTGCACTGCGCATGCTTGCCGTTGCTGTCTTCGGACTTGCCGGCGCGACTTCGGCACAACCGATGGTGCAGGTGCAGCGCACCGGGGAGGCCTACCGCATTGACGTACGGCTTTCAGTTCAGAGCGAGCGTCAGGTCGTTTGGGGCGTGCTTACCGACTACGAAAACCTCGCCAAGTTCGTTCCCGGGATGCGGTCCAGTCGCATCATCAGCAATCCGGGCGAGCCGAAGCTGCTGGAGCAAAAGGGAGAAAGCGGGCTGATGTTCGTGAAGGTATCGACCGAGTCGGTCTCGCGGCTGAAGGAAGTGCCGATGCAATCGATCCAGTTCGAGCTGGTCTCAGGCAACCTCAAGAGCATGCGCGGGGAATGGTCGGTCGAGGGCCACGACCACGCCACGGTACTCGCCTACAAGGCGGAGGTGGTGCCAGGCTTCGCGCTGCCGCCGCTGGTTGGCCCCGCGGTGATGTCGCAGAACATCAAGGGCATGGTTGAAGGAGTTGCCAGAGAGATCGGGCGGCGAACAGCCCCGCGGGTCCAGCAGGAGAAGCCAGCCGCCGCCAGCAGCTCCGCGCGATAGGAGGAATCGGATGTACGGGATGGAGCATGGATTCCTGATGCACGGTCTGATGGTGGCCTGTACCTGGCTGGTCTTCGTCGTCTTGTGTCTGTTGCCGCTGGTGTTGCTGTATGGGGTCTATCGGCTTGGGCTCAAACGAGGGCAGCGCCAAGCAGTTGAGGCCAACAGATCGAGGTCCAGGACGGGGGCGAGGCCGCAGTAGCTACTGGCAATCCGATCGAAAAAGCTGGGCTGACATTGCGGAACCGTAATGTTGGAGTGGTGAAGCCGTCATGCCCGGAGTCCTAGAGTCACTTCCATTGCAGAACAGTTTTTCCCCCACCTGTACAAGGAGTGACTCATGAAGACCATTCGAATCGCAGCAGCCCTTGGTGCTCTGATCGCCACGTCGTTGTCCGTGCACGCGGGCGATGAGTACACGACGCCGCGCAACGACGCGGGCGTGCGGCAGCACCAGCCGCGCGACGCCGGCACGCCGCGCACACGTGCCGAGGTGCAAGCTGAAGCGCGTGATGAAGTCAGAAACCAGCGGTTGGGCCATCAAGGCAAGGAAGACCCTGACTATCCGCACGCCGCGGGCAGCTCGGGCACCTCCAGTTCGTCTGCCGCTGGAGCAGCCAGAGACGACACTGCCGCTGCGGACGGCGCCCGCTACATCGCCGGTGAAGTTGGCTGGATCATTGGTCGCTGACCTGTAACCAAGGCGGACTTCGGACCGCCTTTTTTGTTCATGGGCGGCCGCGGGGAAGCAGGAGGTCTCCAGCGGGGCGTGTCTGCGGGAGATCGGCAACACCCGGTCCGCTTCGGTCGGGTCCGTCAGAGCCGCGGCAAGTCGATAAGACCCTGGAGACGAAGTGCCTTTGGGCTGCACGCTGGAAACATGCTTGCCTACCGAATCGACGACATGACCTGCGGTCACTGCGCCAGCACCATCACCAAAGCCATCAGAGCCGCGGATGCGGGGGCGAAGGTTCAGGTGGACCTCGCTCAACACTTGGTGACGGTGGAGCCGACAGAGGCGGATGCGCAGGAGCTCAGCGACGCCATCACCGAGGCCGGCTACACCCCGGTCCCCGTCGCGGCCCCGGCAGCAGCGCCTGCACCCAAGCGCGCGGGCGGCTGCTGTGGTTGCTGCCGCTGACTGACCCTCAGGCCGTCAGGCGTTGCCTGAGCCACCCGTAGAAGGTGCCAGCGAGGAACGCCCAGACGGCCATAACGACCAGCGCTGCGAAAAAACCACCCCACGAGAACTCAGCGGCCATCAATAGCGGCGAGAAGTCCAAGCCGTGTAAGAGGCTGTTCATGAAGCCGATGAACGGTCCGGGTGCTACGACCCACACGGCAGTGCACAAGGCGTAGAAGACGGCGACGGTGGCGGAAAGAGCAACACCGGTGCGCCAGGGCGCAGCCACGGACGCGTCGCCGCGAAGAAAAAGTGCTCATGGCGTACTCCTTTGGGGACCGAAGCCCCCAAAAGAATCTAGGCCGCCAAGAGAGAACTACCTTGACCCGTATCAAGTGCTTCCCCTGGGAATTTGAGACGCTAGCCTCACCAAGGAGATGACGATGCAAATCCTTTCCACGGTGGCTATCCTGGCCGCCCTTTCGACCCCAGCTCTGGCTCAGACCACTGCCTCCGAGCAGGACCATGCAGCCCACCACCCTGAGGCAGCTTCTGTGCCAGCAGTGGCGCCGAAGAAAGCAACGGCTCCGGCCAAAGCGCCCGCTGTCGAGAAAGCAAAGACGCCGGCCGCCAAGGCGAAAGTCGCACCGGCTGCCGCCGCCCCCGCCTCTGGGGCAATGGGCCAAGGCATGGGCATGAACAGCATGGGCAACGGGAACATGCACAAGATGCACGAGGAGATGCACAAGCCAGGTGGCATGCATGACCAGATGCACAAGGACGGCAAGATGATGCAAGGCGGGGCAATGGGGGCAATGCCGCCCTCGCCTGCGGCAAGCGGCAAGTAGGTCTCCTTCTGTCGGAGGTTGAAATGGACAGCAGCACCCCTGTGTCTCGTTGGCGTTCGCCCTTCGGCGTCTTCATGCTCATCGCCGGCGCCGTGGGGGTGTATTACCTCCTGACCGAGCACCTGACACATTTCACTCAGGCCATTCTCTACCTCATCTTGCTGGCGTGTCCTCTGATTCACGTATTCGGGCACGGCCACGGGCACGGGCACGGGCACCGGCATCGTGATGCCCGGGATACCCAGCCGCAGGAGCATCGCCATGTCGACCGACGGTAGTGCTTACGGCTTGTGGGAGCTAGTCCTCCTCAACACAGCCATCTTCGTTGGCTTCGCGTACAGCTTCTTCAAGCCGACCAACCTGCGGGACTGGCGCAGCTTCGGCGCCTACAGTGCTTTCGTTGTTGCGCTGTTCGCGGAGATGTACGGCTTTCCGCTCACCATCTACCTCCTGTCGGGCTGGCTCGGCTCCAAGTTCCCCAATGTGAACTTGTTCGGCCACGAGGCCGGCCACCTGTGGTGGCTGTTATCGGACCAGCAAGGTGACCCGCACTTCGGCTTGCTGCACCTGCTGAGCTTCGCTGCCTTGGCCGGGGGCTTCTGGCTGCTGTCCAAGGCCTGGGCTGTCCTATACCAAGCACAGCGAACCGGAACCTTGGCAACGACCGGCCCTTATCAACGCATTCGCCATCCGCAATACGTGGCCTTCGTTCTCATCATGCTGGGCTTCCTCCTGCAGTGGCCGACCCTGCTGACGCTGGCCATGTTCCCCATCCTCGTGGTTATGTATCTGCGCTTGTCCTTCGCGGAGGAGCGCGATTCGCAGAAGACCTTTGGAGATGCTTGGCGTCTTTACGCGCAGGCCACCCCAAGGTTCATTCCCCGGATGGCCGGAGGCCGGTAATGAAGTCAGGCGCAGCCAAAGGTGCTGAGCTCGCCTCGGGACTTGGCGCCATCGTTCTCGGCGGTGGACTCGCCCTGCTCGCCCCCGACGCATTGCGGCCCTATTCACTGTGGTTGCTTCTTATGGGCGGCGCGGTGCACGGTGCGGGCATGAGTCTGAAGTACCGCATCGACTCGCGTGCGGGGCCCATGCTCGCATGGGAGCGCGTTCTCTTCTGGCTGTGCTGGGTTTGCTTGGCACTGATTGCCTTCGGACTGACTGCGGTGGCATTGTGGGCGCGCTGAATCCCCGGCTGGAGCGACAGCGTCGTCGCCACATCCTCTTCGTTGTTGTACCGAGACTGCTTGACCACCACCTGCAACCCCTGCTCGGCGCTTCTCGCTTCTCATTCATTGCTTCGATGCTTATCAAAGCACCGAGCTACCGAAAGCGCTTCAGACGCACGAATGACGACGAGCAACTGAAGCGAGTCAAGCGCACGTTTCTCCTGGTAGGGGTGCTCTATAACGAGCTCGCAGACAAAGTGGGCGTCGAGCAGGCGTTGCAGACAACGCAGCAGTTCCTCTATGACCTCGGCTGCGAGGTACAACGCCAAGCTTATTACCCTGCCGCAGATGCGCCTCGCACATGGGAACACTTCCATCGAGAGCATGAGGCGCAGATGGCCGAAGGCTTCATCAGCACCAACGAAAACGACAGCGTGCGGCACTCTGAGGGCAGAATGGAGCTGAACATCGTTCGCTGCCGCTTCTTCGAGTGCTTCCGCGACATGGGCAACGCGGCCATCACCGAGGCGTTCTGCCGCTCCGACGAGACCATCTTCAACGAATACTCACCCCAGATGCGCTTCCATAGGGGCGCACAGCAGGCAACCACGATAGCTCGGGGAGCACAACGCTGCGTGTTCATCTACGAGAAGGTCGAGCAGTAGGGCCATGTGAGACCGCGCCTCCTTCCGACACAAGAGACAGCCTTGACATTTCCAGTAGGGGAAGGTTCAGACTGCGGATAACAACAGGAGTAAAAGCGATGAGACCTTCCCAAGTAGGTTCACCCCACGCGGAATCGCAAGAGTCCCGGACCTCTGTGGCAGGAGACGGCCACGAGCACTCCATCGCCAGTCACGGGTCTCACGTCATGCCGGACGGCACTGTCATGAATGGCTCGCACCGCGACCAGGGTCATCACGCCCACGCCCATCATGGCCACCATGGGCACGGAGGTGAGGCTCATCCAGTTGTGCCAGTTGCGCCTGTGCTGGCCGCCCCATCTAGCCAGCACGTTGAGTACACCTGCCCTATGCACCCCCAAGTGCGGCAGATGGGTCCGGGCAACTGCCCCATCTGCGGGATGGCGCTGGAGCCGTTGATTGCGACGGCAGAGACCGGGGAGAGTCCGGAACTGCGCGACATGAGCCGGCGCTTCTGGATTGGCACCGCACTGACGCTGCCTGTGCTGTTCCTCGAAATGGGCGGCCACCTCACGAACCTCAACCACTTCCTCGGGCAGCAGATGTCCAACTGGCTGCAGTTGGTCTTGGGGACGCCCGTGGTGCTTTGGGCGGGATGGCCGTTCTTTGTTCGGGCGGTTGCGTCCGTGAAGAACCGCAGCCTGAACATGTTCTCGCTCATCGCCCTCGGCACCGGTGCAGCCTGGCTCTACAGCATGGTCGGCACCATTGCACCGTGGCTGTTCCCTGCGGACTTGCGAGGGCCGGAAGGAGCCGTGGCCATCTACTTCGAAGCCGCGGCGGTCATCACGGTGCTCGTGCTGCTCGGGCAGGTGCTCGAACTTCGCGCGCGGGAGAAGACCTCTGGCGCCATCAAGGCGCTGCTGGGCCTGGCGCCCAAGACGGCGGTGAAGGTCCGTGAGGACGGCTCCGACGAGACGGTACAGGTCGATTCCATTCAAGTAGGCGACCAGTTGCGCGTGCGCCCTGGTGAGAAGGTGCCGGTGGACGGCGAGGTGACCGAAGGCAAGGCCAACGTCGACGAGTCGATGGTGACGGGCGAGCCCATTCCGGTCGCGAAGACGGTGGGCTCCAAGGTCACCGCCGGCACGATGAACCAGACGGGCGGCTTCGTCATGCGCGCCGAGAAGGTCGGCGCCGATACCCTGCTGTCCCAAATCGTGCACATGGTCGCTGCCGCCCAGCGCAGCCGAGCACCGATTCAGCGCATGGCCGACCAAGTCGCTGGTTGGTTCGTGCCAGTGGTCATCGTGGTCGCGGTCCTGACCTTCGTGGCATGGCTGGTCTGGGGCCCCTCGCCGGCCTTCAGCTACGCGCTCATCACCTCCGTCGCCGTTCTCATCATCGCCTGCCCCTGTGCACTGGGCTTGGCAACGCCAATGTCCATCATGGTGGGCGTCGGCAAAGGGGCGCAGCACGGGGTGCTCATCCGCGATGCGGAGGCGCTGGAGAAGATGGAGAAGGTCGACACGCTCGTCGTCGACAAGACTGGCACGCTGACGGAGGGCCGACCCAAGGTCGTCCACATCGAGGCAACTCCCGGTTTCACGACGGAAGCCGTCCTGCAGAAGCTGGCCAGCGTGGAGCGCGCCAGTGAACACCCCTTGGCGCTTGCCATCGTGATGGACGCCCAGGAGCGCAAGCTCCCGCTGTCGCCGGTCACCGACTTCGACTCCCCCGTCGGTAAGGGCGTCATCGGCACGGTCGACGGTCAAGTCATCGTGTCCGGAAGCGCCAAGTTCCTGGATGAGCACCACATCGACAGCTCCAGCCTCGCGGCATCCGCTGAGACGCAGCGCCAGAAGGCAGCGACCGTCATCTTCGTCGGGGTCGCCGGCAAGCTGGCAGGCTTCGTGGCGATTGCAGACCCCATCAAGGCGACCACGCCCGCGGCGCTGCACGCGTTGAAGGCGGCCGGCGTGAGGGTGGTGATGTTGACCGGCGACGGCAAGACGACGGCAGAGGCGGTCGGCAAGCAGTTGGGCATCGACGAGGTGGTCGCCGAGGTCTTCCCGGAAGACAAGGCCGCCGTTGTCAAGCGCCTGCAGGGCGAGGGACGCGTGGTGGCGATGGCCGGCGATGGCGTCAACGACGCCCCCGCACTTGCTCAGGCCACCGTGGGCATCGCGATGGGCACGGGCACCGACGTGGCGATGGAAAGCTCGGGCATCACCTTGCTCAAGGGCGACCTCCTGGGCATCGTGCGGGCTCGCACCCTGTCGCGCGCCACGATGCGCAACATCCGAGAGAACCTGTTCCTCAGCTTCGCCTACAACGTGGCCGGTATTCCCCTCGCAGCGGGCGTGCTCTACCCGTTCTTCGGACTGCTGCTGTCGCCCATCGTCGCAGCTGCGGCGATGGCGCTTTCCTCCGTGAGCGTGATTGCCAATGCGCTGCGGCTGAGGGCAGTGAGGGTGGAGTGACGCAGACAGGACGCTGTGCACGGGTGGGGCGGGTGCTTTTGCTCGCGTGCGGCGTTTGGCTCATCGGACTCGGGGTCTACTTCATATTCCTTCGGCCCGCACTGCTGGCCGACGAGGACCTTCGGTACACCGGGCTGGAGGTCGAGGTCATCAACGCCTCCGCACCACGCTTGATGGCGTGGCTGCACAAAGTCTTCACGGTGATGGGTGGCTTCATGGTGGTGAGCTAGCCCCGTGAATCCCAGGACACGGTCCATCGCTTATCTTTGGGATAGGAGTAGGACTGTGAGTACGACTAGGCATACGACCATCGAGGTCGTTACCTCTGACCAGCGCCGCAGGCGCTGGTCCCTCGCTGAGAAGGCGGAGCTGGTGCGGCGCACGTACGAGCCCGGTATGACGGTGTCGCTGGTGGCCCGCCAGGCTGGTGTGGCCGCCAGCCTGTTGTTCCAGTGGCGCAAGCTCGAACGGCAAGGCGCGCTGACAGCGGTGTCGGCAGGCGAAGCGGTGGTACCCGCCTCTGAGCTGGCGGCCGCGCGTGCCGAGATCGCCAAGCTGCAGCGGGTGCTGGGCAAGAAGACCTTGGAGAACGAGATCCTCAAGGAAGCCGTGGAGTACGCAGCCGAAAAAAAGTGGATTGCGCGCTCGCCCTTGTTGCCCAAGGACGACGACCAGTGAAGGTCGTCTGCCAGGCACTCGGGCTGGCGCGCTCGCACATCCAGGCGCTGAAGGACCGGCCATCCTCATGGGTCGACGGCCGCAAGAACCGCAAGCCGGCGACCGACGCACTGCTGCTCCATGAGATCAAGCAGCACATCGCCGAGCTGCCCAGCTACGGGTACCGGCGGGCGTGCGCATTGGTCAATCGCGGCAGGGCTGCCGCGGGAGCCGACCGGGTGAATCCCAAACGTGCCTACCGCGTCATGGCGGCGCATGGGCTGTTGCTGCCGAAGGCGCCGCGCCGACGCCTTTCGAGCCGTCCCCACGATGGCGTGGTTGCCGTGCGTCGCAGTGACATGCGCTGGTGCTCTGCCGGCTTCGAGATCAAGTGCGACTCGGGCGAGACAGTGACGGCGACCTTCGCCAAGGACTGCTGCGACCGAGAGATCATGGCGTGGCGCGCGTGGCCAGGCAAAGGCCTTCCAGGCGAGCCTGTGCGCGAGATGCTCATTGAAGCGGTGGAGCGCCGCTTCGGCGCTGTGGAGGGCTTGCCGGCCGACCAGCCGCTGGAGTTCCTGAACGACAACGGCGGTGCGTACATCGCAGCGCAGACGAGGCACATCGCTCGCTCGCTGGGCCTGCGACCCATCAACACCCCGGTGCGCAGCCCGCAGAGCAACGGCATGGCCGAGAGCTTCGTGAACACCTTCCGGCGGGACTATCTCAGCCGCATGGATCTCAGGGATGCCGGGACAGTAATGGCGCAGCTGCCGGCCGCCTTCGAGCACTTCAACGAGATACACCCGCACTCGAGCCTCAAGATGAGGTCGCCGCGCGAGTTCAGGCGGCATCAAGCAGCGAAGCGGCGCAAGGAAGACCGGGCGCTACATTGCGAATAGGCCGTGTCCGGGAATACGGGGGCAAGATCAGTGGGCGCCGACATCCTTACCGTTCACTTGGCACGCCGCCTCGCCAGTCAGCCCCTTTGTCCCCATCTCATCCCCTTCGCACTGGTGGGAGCAACGACGGTGGGGCTCATGAGCGCTGTCTACTTCGCCCTCCACTCTGACTTCCGCTGGCTGCTGCTTGTTCCCGCCGTCGTGTGGGCGGTCGCCTGTGCTCTGTTGGCCTGGGCAGCACGTAAGCGATAGCTCGGAACGATACTTGCCGCTGCAAGGCAGTCCGTTCAAGGAAGGATTGACCATGCATAAAGCTCTCCTGCCCCTGGCCGTCTCAGCAGCGATGTCCATCACGCTACCGGTCGTCGCGCAGAGCGCAAGCAGTCCGATGTCAGGCGCGTCGGGCGCCATGATGGGTGGCGGCAAGATGAGTCACGGCTCGCAGCAGATGCACGAGTCGATGATGGGTGGCATGCAGAAGATGCAGGGCATGCAGTTGTCTGGCGACACCGACAAGGACTTCGCCATGATGATGCGCATGCATCACCAGCAGGGGCTGGAGATGGTCAGGGCGCAGGCGCAGCATGGCAAGAACAAGGAAATGCGCGCCATGGCTCAGAAAATCATGAAGGAGCAGCAGAAGGAAATCGCTGAGTTCGACCGCTGGCTCAGCAAGCACAAATGACCTGCTGAAAGAACTCATGCTGTCCTTGCTTCGGCAAGAACTCATCCGGCGCCTTCTCGTGGCGCTGGTCTTGGGTACGTTCTTGCCGGTTGCGAGTGCAACCGTCGCTTGTCAGATCCGGTGTGCCAGCGATGAGCTGCAGGCAAGAGCTGAGGCAGAGGACCCACACCTTCACGCCGGACCGCCTTCAAGTGGCAGCCATGCCCACAGCATGGCGAAATACCTAACGCATGGAGGGCCGTGCCATCTGTCGGTGGTTCCTGTGGTGACGCAGGTCGTGCACCCTGTCGTCGCACTCAGGTTGGCGCCTGCCTGGGACGCTCCGGGGCGCGCGCACTACATCTCATTCATCTGGCCGCCGCCTGAGCATCGGCCGCGGGCCTGAACCTTCTTCCATTTTCAGTTCAAGCGTCACTGCCTGTGGCGCAATCTTGAATCGTTGGCTGTCGCTGAGCCGCGACCCAGCCGAAGGAGAAGCTCATGCATCAGATGTACCAAGCCTGCGTCGAAGCCTGCAATGCCTGCGCCGACGCGTGCGACCACTGCGCCACCGCTTGCTTGCAGGAAGAGGACGTGAAGATGATGGCGCGCTGCATCGCGCTGGACATGGACTGCGCCGCGATTTGCCGCATGTCGGCCAGCTTCATGTCCCGCGGCAGCGACTTCGCGCGCCAGCTCTGCGGCTTGTGCGCCGACGTTTGTCAGGCCTGCGGTGACGAATGCGCGAAGCACCAGCACGACCACTGCCAGCAGTGCGCTCAGGCGTGCCATCGCTGCGCAGAGGAATGTCGCCGGATGGCGGCTGCGTAACAAGCCACCAGAAGCTTCCCAGGAGTGGGGGCGCTGGCGCAGCCACGCTCCCACTCATCACGTTCGACGAAAGGAAGTTCATGGACAAGCAGCACATGCAAGGCAGCTACGGCCGCTTCGCGGCGATGGTTCTCACGTCCACCGTGGTGATGTACGCGGTGATGTACTTGAACACATACTCTCTGGACCATGTCTACTTCAGTGAGACACGCCTGTACATGGCGCTGGTCATGGGGGCCACCATGGCGATGGTCATGCTGGCATTCATGCTCGGCATGTACTCGAACAGGAAGACCAACGCGCTGATCTTCGTTGGCTCGGCGCTCGTCTTCCTCGTGGCGCTTTGGCTGGTCAGAAGCCAGGCGACCGTCGACCAGGTGTCCTGGATGAAGGCGATGATTCCCCATCACTCCATCGCCATCCTGACCAGCGAACGCGCCACCATCGAGGATCCCCGCGTACGCGAACTCGCCGACGGCGTCATCGAGTCTCAGCGCAGGGAGATCGAACAGATGAAGCGTCTGGTCAGCGAACTCCAGACGCAGTAGAGCCCGGCCGCCGGGCAAGGCGCCCCGCCTCGCCCGGATCGACCCGAACGGCGACCTTCTGCAGCAGCGGAACGATGAACCTCAGAAGAAGCGCTGGAGCTGAACAAGGAGGCTGGCAGGCCGGCGTCCGTACTCGCTCTCGAACGGCCCGTCGAACGTCTGCACAGCCAGCGTCAGCTCCAGATCCTGGCGCGCCTGCCAGCTCAGTCGCGCATCGATCGCACGGCTGCGGTCGGTGAGGTAGAAGACCAATCTCTGGCTCCACTTCAGCGGCGGGGTCTCGTAGCCGAGGTACGCACCCACGTAGCGCGTCGCGGACGGCGGAAGTGTCTTAGGACCCGACGGCCCTTGGTACAGCTCACCCGACCGGCTCAGCTTGTTCGCGAACGCATAGTCGACGCCCAGCACCGCCCGGGTGAACGGGACTTGAGTCAGCGTGCTTGCCGGGTAGCGGACCTTCCGCAAGGTCCGCTCCTGGCCGAAAGTCGGTGTTGGTGCTCAGACAGCCCACGCTTACCGAGAGCGAGACTGCAAAGCAGCGATTGCCGCAGTCCTGCTCGCTGGTGAAAGCTCCGACCCTCCATCCTCTGTTGGATTCCGACTGCCACCCGCCTACTCGAGAGGGGCTACAAAGGGACGAGCGTAAGACCTGAAAAGCGTCGTGCCAGTAGTCCTGAGACGAGGCTAGCCGTCGCTACAAGAAGCGGGCCTTTCCCCTCCCGAGAGCCGAATTCAAGATCGCTTCGATAAAGCCCCTCCTCAAGGTCCAGCAGGGCACTCTGTTGAAAGGCGGCCGGCAGCGACCCAATTACTTCCGTGTAGGAACCGCAAGACTGACACTTGCCGATGAAGCGGACGGGCCGTACCGACGGATCGAACGGAAGCGTGCGCGTGACACGAAGCAATAAGACAGAGGGTTTGGAGGGAAGGGGCGAGAACTCGATAGTGGGATCGAGGGTGGCTAGGAAGGCAGCAACACGTTGAACGCAGAGGATCCTTCCGTCGTACGTACAGCCAATGTCGCGCTTGAATGGAGGGCGCCAGCCCTCTGGCACAAACCTGCTGTCCAACACCGTCCCGCACTCCTCGCATAACACGTTTGAAGGAGCTCTCTCATAGAAATGAGCGTCGACATCTGTAATTGAGAGGCAATGGGTCAGTGTGAATCGCCCCGGAAATCGTAGACACCTGCGTGCCTCAAACTTGAGGTCATGCAGGAGGTGCGATGAGCACGAAGAGGTATACGGAAGAGTTCAAGGCCGAGGCCGTGGGCCAGGTGCTGGACAAGGGCCATCGAGCAGCTGATGTCGCGCAGCGACTTGGCGTCAGCCAGCACAGCCTGTACCAGTGGATCAAGCAGCGGCGCGGCACGCCTGCTGAGCAACAGGCCAACGGGTCTCAGTCGGAGGAAGTTCGACGGCTGAAGGCCGAGCTCAAGCGGGTAACCGAGGAGCGCGACATCCTAAAAAAGGCCGCCGCGTACTTTGCCAAGCAGTCCGGGTGAAGTACGCGTTCATTGCCGAGGAGGCGGGCAACCACAGCGTGCGCAGGCTGTGCAAGGTGATTGGCGTGCACGTCAGCGGCTACTACGCGTGGCGAAGCGAGCCCAAGAGCGCACGGCAACTCGAGGATGAGCGGCTGAAGGGGTTGCTGAAGCAGGCGTGGCTCGAAAGCGGCGGCGTCTATGGCTATCGGAAGCTGACGCTGGACATGCGCGATCTCGGGGAGCACTGCGGCAAGCACCGGGTCGCTCGGCTGCTCAAGACCGAAGGGTTGCGCTCCCAGACCGGTTATCGACGCCGGCCTTCTGCGATGCGTGGCGGCAAGCCGGCGGTTGTCGCCCCGAACCACTTGCAGCGCGAGTTCACCGTCCATGGCCCAAACGAATCGTGGGTGACCGACATCACCTACATCCGAACTCACGAAGGCTGGCTATACCTCGCCGTCGTCATCGACCTGTGGTCACGCATGGTGGTGGGCTGGTCTATGGGGCAGCGAATGGACACAAGGCTGGTGCTCGACGCAGTGATGATGGCCCTGTGGCGCCGCCGGCCCAAGCAGCAGGTGCTGATCCACTCCGATCAGGGCAGTCAATTCACCGGGCACGAGTGGCAGGCCTTTCTGCGCGACCACAACCTGCTGTCCAGCATGAGTCGACGCGGCAACTGCCATGACAACGCAGTGGCTGAGAGCTTCTTCCAGTTGCTCAAGCGGGAGCGCATCCGTCGCCAGATCTACACCACGCGGCAGGCCGCCCGATCCGACGTCTTCAACTACATCGAGATGTTCTACAACCCCACCCGGCGCCATTCGACCACTTCCGGCCTCTCGCCAGTAGAGTTCGAACAGCGCCATTCCCAGAGGCTCGCGGGTGTCTAGGAAAAACGGGGCGATTCAGTGATGCCCCGGCGAATTGGCCTGGGACCTTCTGCACGAGCTTGGATGCGGCCATGTTCGCCTTAGAGTTGACCTGCACGCTGCGGACTAGCTTCCCTGCTGACCATTGCCTCTGGGGTAGAGGTTGACCCCTATGGTGGCTCTGCCGCTAGCCTACCTGAGAGCAGACCGTCACCGCTGACTGCTCCTGGCCGGCAGCCGCCGAAGCAGCAGGTGCTTGTCGCCTCGAGGCCGTTGCTGACGAGTGCAGAGCGTCTTACGGGCGCATCCGTCCTGCCGGGTAGATCATGACCCGCTCATGTTGCGGGGGATGTTTTGTGCAACACGCCAAAGGACACCACTCGGATCGAACAGTGTGAAATCTCGCATGGCCCAAGGTTGATCTTGCGGTGCTCCAACCTCGACTGCATAACGCGCTGCGACACCCGAGGCAACAACACTTGCGTACCAGTCGTCAACGTTCTCCACGAGCATGTGCATCTGAAAGTTCTTGATGAACTCACGCTCGTCAAAGGCTTGCAAGAGGAAGCTTGTCTCTCCGTGCCGAACATACGCAAGATCCTCGGAAGACCAAGGGATCTCGAATCCGAGGTCGGCGTAGAACGCCTTTGATACCCCAAAGTCTGAAGCGGGCACGAAAGCCTTGATTTCTACAGCGGCGAGATTCAACGGAGTCTCCCTAAGCATAGGCACAAACGCTCGAACGCAATGAGTGCGCGGGACGCCGCACCTGCGGCGATGTAGACGGACCGGCGTCGTATTGCTTCTGACGCTAGCCTACCTGAAAGCTGACCTTCGTCTGCGACCGCTCCTGGCCGAGAGCCCTTGTCCCACATTGCGCCGGATGGCAGTCGTTCAGGGCGGCCGCTCCCGACACGCCGGGGGGGCCGCCATCGAGCTGCTTAGATCTCAGTCTGCTCGGAGATCTCCAGAGCGTCATCGACCTCGATGCCGAGGTATCGCACGGTCGATTCGAGCTTGGAGTGCCCAAGTAGCAGTTGAACGGCGCGCAGGTTCTTCGTGCGCCTGTAGATCAACGTCGCCTTGGTCCGGCGCATCGAGTGCGTCCCGTACTCGGCGCGGTCCAGGCCGAGCTCGTCGACCCAGTGCCCGAGGATCCGCGCGTACTGTCGAGTTCCCAAATGGGGCGAGCCGTGCAGCCGGCTCGGGAACAGGAAGTCGTCGGACCTCAAGCCAGCCTGCTTGATCCAAGTCTGCAAGACGTCTTTGGTCGCCTGCGTGATCTCGAACTGGACCGGTCGGTGCGTCTTGTGCTGCAGAACAACGGCGCGGGTCGCCACCTGCTCGCTGTGACATACGTCGCGCACCTTGAGCGCGACGAGGTCGCACCCGCGCAGCTTGCTGTCAATGCCGAGGTTGAACAGGGCTAGCTCCCGCACTCGTCCCTCCATTTGCAGGCGCACGCGCAAGGCCCAGATGTCCTTGAGCTTGAACGGCGCCTTCTGCCCGACGAGCTTGCCCTTGTTCCAAGGCTCCCGACGAATGGAGTTGCCTGAGATTGCCATGATGGTCTCCCATCAAGTTGAGGGCTCGAAAAAATGCGCTCGACGTTACGTCGTCGTTCTCGCTGATCTGCTTGCCGACGTAGGGGCAACGAGACCTCGGCGAGCGACAGCTACCCGGTGCGCGTGTGGACCGCTCTCAGCCAGGCGCAGTCGATCAAGAACGGCAGGTTCACGGACTGCTTACGCTTGGCGCGTCTCGCCGTGCTGCGCAATGTGTCGAAGCCAACTTCTAACAAGGTTGCTAACTAGGCCGACAGCGCCGGCGTACTGCATTGGATTCGTCGGTGACTTCCGATTCTTCGGCCCATGCCTCGCCATCGTGCCTAGCGCACCGAAGTTGTTAACCGTCCATGCGAACAGGTCGGCGTCCTTTTCGGGAATCCAGCCACGCTCGAACATCTTCCCGCCGACCTCGGACTGCACGATCTCGAAGGCAACGTACAGCTCAGGCCAGCTCACCTCTCTTCGACCCATGACCGTGAGTGCCGCTTCGGCAAGGACGTGCTGCGCAGCGGCAGCAAGTAGCGGCCCAGCTCGCTCCCTCCGTGAGTCTGCCGGCGCCTCTCCGTCTGGCCCTAGGAGAATCGCTAGCCCACCCTTCAATCGCAAGTGCGCACCCTCGACCCATACTGAGCGGACGGGCGTGCCGCCGCTTGCGTCCCAGCCAACGACTGTCCTTTCGTAGTCGATTGGGCGAGACGCGTTGTCGAGCACCTTAAGCACACCGTTAAGGCGCGCCACGTGTGCCGAGCACACATCAAGCACGCCCTGACCCTGCTCCCGGCCCATCTCAGGCGGCAGCACCATCCGGTAAGCGCCTTCGTGGACTCGTTCCACATGGATGAGATCACCCGCTGTCATCGCGGGCAGGTCGGCCAAGTCGTACTCCTCGCCCTTCAGGTCGACGGTCCACCGTCGTTCAGACGTGACCTTCCCGCCGATGACGGGCGCGATGACCGGTAATGGGCAGTCTTCGGTCATTCGCTGCGATGGACCCCGGAACGACCGCTCTCCGTACCACCAGTCATTCACCGCGTTAGGCGCGAACGACCGAGATCAGTCTTTAGCGGACCTTCCACCCGAAGCGGCTTCTCAGCGCCGCGCTCCGAATCTTGCGAGAGCAGTGGGCCAATATGCCCGGCAGTCCTCGTCGAGTTGTGGGCGGACCACCCACAAGAGCTGCGCGGCCTCCACACTTACGTGCGCCAACCGGCTCGCACACATTAACGCGAGCAGGCTCAGCTTAAGCGGAAGCGCGTACGTTGCCTAGTCTTCGGTTCGTAGCACGGGGACCCCGAGGGGGCCAATCGATCCCTTGATGCTGATCGGCTCGTTTGCTATGCCTCCCTGAGAGACAGATGTCAGACAGATCTGTGGTGCAAAGTCACAGGACGGAATAGGACGGAGCAATGGCGTTGCAAGGCATCAAATACCTCTCCAATGCTCGTTTGGTGGTGGCCCAGGCCGCGGACCTGGACCTGCCGGTTGGGACAAGGGACGACTTCGCGCACTGGCTCGTCCTTAACTACTACGACGCGGATCCGGAGAACTTGTCCGACGAGGTGAGCCAGTTCGAGGAAGAGTGGGATATGTGGGCTGAAAGCCCCTACTCATTCGAGGAGGAGCTGCGCAAACGATATCTTTGCGTTTGCCTTGCACGACGTGATAGCGCGAAGGCGTGGCGGCTCGTCAGGCAGAGCGTTGCTCTAGCTCTGTCGGAGATCGGAGAGCCAGCGTTGGCCAGTCACTTGGTTTGCCTTGCCCGCCCCATCGAGCGACCTGTGGTGCCGGCGACGCGGTCGGTTGTGCTCGGTTGTTTGATTCGCCTGCTGCGCGCTGTCGAATCGGCCCTCACTGGGCGACCAAAGGGAGTTCGTGCGATTCTGTCAAGCTACTTGGAACGGGAGAGGCACAGGGCCGAGGCAGAGGTCTTTAACGATTTGCCAAGGCAGTTGCGATTGCAAGGGCGTACTGATGAGTACTTGCCTGGCCCTTCCCTGCTAGCGGCACTTGCGCTCGCTTCGGAGACGCACACCGCGCTTCGTGTTCTTCTTGTGGAAGCGCAAATGAGCGAGTACATAGGGCAGCCGGAGATGGTGAGTAATGTTGCAGCAAGCCGCGGGCATCGGAGGCTTCTTTGAGCCCGGCGCATACTAGCCGAGTATCCTTCCGACTTCCCCGAGCCTGTCCGGCGTCAATCCGACCGCACTCTGGCAGAGAACCAACTGCCTGCAGAACGGCCGGAATAGCCAGGCCTGGTCGTCCAGGGCAGCCCAGGAGGCCCACGGCTCGATGCTGCGGGCCAGCCACAGCCGGATCTCGCTCTCGCGCTCGAAGCGCGTCGGGCCCAGCTCGTCGCCGTGGAGCGCTGCCTCGTTCTGTGACAGCGTCGGCGTGAAGCCAACCACCCGCTCCTGCACTCGCGGGTCTTCCGAGACGAACTCGCGCATCTCGTCCAGCGGGTGCTTCTGGCGCCAATTGCTGCTCACCACCACCAAGACGTCTGACCTTGCCAGCAGCCAGGACGACAGCAGCTCCTGATGGCAGAACAGCCGGTCCACCGGCGCGCCCAGAGGGTGCATCACGCCGTCGAAGTCGAGGAAGAGGTACTTGGCCATGGTCAGCGGTCCCGCCGCTGCTCGTCGAGCTCGCCTGGCCGCCGGACCTGCAGGGAGTCGTCGGGCATCAGCGCGGACACCCCGCGCAGCCCGACCCCGTAGCTGCGGAAGCCGTGGGCCTCCCAGCGAGCCGAGCTGTCCAGCCCGTCGTGGTGGTGCCCATGGACGGCTACGCGTACTCCCAGAGACTGCGCAAGCTTGTCCAGGACGTCGAACCCGTGAGGGTGATAGCCGGGCGCCTCGTGCGTCACCAGGATGTCCGCCTGCAGGTCGGCCAGGCGGTCGACCTCCTCGGGATAGATCGTCCCCCAGTGCTTGCGGTGCGGGCCATCGCCGCCCCACCTGTCCTGCCGGGGCGTGGCCTTGGCGTGCTGCTCGCGCGTGCGGAAGGCCGGCTCGCCGCGGCGCGCGCCGGCGGTGTCCGGGTGCCACACCGACTCCCGGAACACCCCACCGAGTCCGGCGACTCGGAGTCCGCAGGCCGCTCCATTCGGAGTGGGGAGAGTCACGACTCGGCCGTGCAGGTTGCGGTCCTCGAGCTCGCTGCCCCACACGCGCACCCAGAGCTCGTCGCTCTCGGGGTCGTGGTTGCCCGGGATCCACCACACGCGGTCGCGGATCGCCTTCAGCTCCACATGCAGGGGCCTGGCCGGCTCCATGTCCCCCAGCAGGACGACTGGCACGCCTGGGTGCGCCTGCGCCAGGTCGACGATGTGATCGAACCGGCCGTGCGGGTCGCCGCAGAGGAGCAGAAGCGGCTGGAGAGGCCTCACACGGCCCTCCCAGCGGCCGCGAGGCGGGCCCGCACCTGGTCGAGCACCCAGTCCCGCTCGGCAGGCGGCAGGAAGAAGTCCTGCTGCAGGTTGAGCGTGAGCTTGCGCAGCAAGCGGTCCACCGACCACCCGGCATAGGCCGGCTTGCTCACCTTCTCCAGCGACCACTCCACCACCGCTAGGCAGAAGGCGTAGCGCGCCGCGCGCCCATCGGCGGTGTTGCCCGGGGCCCTGTAGCGGTCGCCGCCGTCTGCGTCGACCTCGAGCGCCACGGTGAACTTCTCCTGCGCGCCGGAGACCGTGGAGACGGCCGCTGCATCGGGGAAGTCAGGCGGAATGGGGGAGGCTTTTTCTCGCATTATGAATTATCGAAATCCGGATATTTATGGATAAATGGTTTTCGATAGTCTCCAAACGATGTCAAGGGAGGCGATCATCAGCTCCTCGGGCTGCCTTGAAGCTCTCGAATGCTCGCCCTTACCGCCTCGTAGGCGGCCCTCAACGCGAGCGCGTCGGCTAGGCTGTGGTGCCTCCGCAGGTTGCGGTGCTTGGCGATGTCCTGGAAGGCGGCCTCCGTCGCCAGCTCACCTTCGATGGTCGAGATGAGCCGGTCGACGTCCTGCGGCTGCACGAACTCGCGCACCTGCTCCCAGAGGCCTGCGTCGCGGGTGGCGTACCCGAGGAGCTCGTAGTCCGTCGAGTAGTTGAAGGCGATGGTCAGAGGCTCCTGGTGCTCCTCATGGAGCTTCAGCAGCCACTGGCCGGCGCGCCGGCCCATCTCCAGCACCGGCACGGTGGCGCCTGGGATCCGCCCCCACTGTTCCAGCACCGGGCCATGCTTCACAAAGTCGCTGGCCACGTCGCGCAGCAGCTGGCCCTCCGGCGTGGCCAGGTCGAGCTCCACGTAGAGCTCCTGCAGGTCCTCGGCAGCCATGCCGATGCTCAGCAGCTCCGGCTGGATCAAGTCGGTGAACTTCGTGTCGAGGAAGATCAGCATCACGGCGTCCCGTGAACGGCCAGGAACCGCGCGCGCAACGCCAGCGCGCCCACCATGGGGTCGTGCCGGCCAAGTTCAGCGAACTCCTGACAGACAGCTTCGGCAGCGGCCCCCGCCTCGGGAGGTTCCGCCAAGTAGCCGGCGTGAATGAACTCCAGCCGCCCGGACAAGGGTGGCCATGGGTACGTGGCATGTAGAGCGCCCGAGACAGTCAGGCAGCGATTCAGCAAGTCGACGTCCAGCTGGTTGTCAAAGACCACCTTCAGGTCTGCGTCGAATCTGGCCACTTCCTGCAGCCACTGGCCGGCCTGCCGGCCGCTGCTGCATCTGAAGCCTCGGCGGCACCATCGAGCGGGCAAATGCCTAGCGAACGTACCCGCTGTTTCACGCACCCTCTGGCCCTCATGGCAGGCCGGGTCGATCTCGAGGCAGGTGACGAGGCCATTCTCCGCGGCCACGCCGATGCTCAGCAGCTCGGGCTGGTCGAGTTCGATGAAGTCGGTGTCGAGGAAGACGATCATGGCGATCCTGGTGTGGTCGGCCCGTGCACCGCCAAGTACCGGGCCCCCAGGGCGAGCGCATCGGCCAAGGCGTGGTGAGGGTACAGCCCACGGCCCGCCAGGCCGGCGTAGGCGGCCTCAGCGGCCTTGTCGGCCTCGTCCTGGTCCAGGAGGTACCCGACGTGCGTCGGCACGAGGATCGAGCCCCAAACGACCGCCAGTCGGTCCGGGACCGGGTTCACGACCCCGGAGGCCTCCGGTAGCCCGAGCAGCTGCTCGAGGAGATCGAAATCGGCGTGGAAGTCGTAGCCGACCGCAACCTGAAGGGCCGGGGTGCCGGCCTGGGCGGCCTGGTCCAGCAACCACGCGCCCGCGCGCCTGGCCCTTTCAGGCATCAGGCCGGACGATTCGACCACGGGCAGGAACTGGCCCGGTGGCAATAGTCCAAGCGTCGGATGACGCCAGCGCAACAGGGCTTCCGCGCCGACAATCCCACCACTGCGCAGATCGACGACGGGCTGGTAGTGCAGTTCAAGCTGCCCGCGCTCGACCGCTTGGGCCAGTTCCGGCGTCGTCCATCCATCCGGCCGGAAAGCGCTCATTCTCTTTCCCTGAATGCCCGCAACGCCCGCGACAGGGACAGAAGGAACAGGCCGGTCAAACCGAGCGCCGCGATGACCCAATGCTCGCCGAGGAAAGCACCGGCGGTTGTGCCGGCCAGCACGACAGCGAGGATGGGCAGGTGGCAGGGGCAAGTCAGCACAGCCAGTCCGCCCCACAGGTAGCCGGTGATCGCTTTGTGCGTCTCGGACGGCAAGCGCTCGGGGTTGTTCATGGCAGACTCTCCGCGTGCTGTGCCGGCTCGGTCGGCAGGGTGGCCAACTGCACTTCCAGATCGGCCAACGCTTCGCGCCGACGCTCGACGAACTGACGCAGCAGGGCAAGCTGCGCGGCCGCTTCGTCGCCGTCCGCCGCATCCAGCGCCCGGCACAGCCGCGCCAGCGCGTCGAGGCCGATGCCCGCCTCGAAGGCCGCCCGCACGAAGCACAGCCGTTGCAAGGCGG